>Ga0302323_100005670_pt1 | contig 10244 bp, 17 predicted proteins | sample Fen_T0_3_FD_201950 | JGI IMG/M metagenome (GOLD analysis project Ga0302323, IMG submission 201950) | Peat permafrost microbial communities from Stordalen Mire near Abisko, Sweden - Fen_T0_3 | ecosystem: Environmental > Terrestrial > Soil > Wetlands > Permafrost | place: Sweden: Abisko... | reverse complement strand
TCCATGAGCTAAGAGATGATCCTGCGGCTCGATGGGTGGCTGTGATTGTGACTTGTGTCGCGGTCCCGTTTGGGGCGTCCTTGATCCTCCGCGCAAGGCGCTCGTTCGTTCTTTTCAACGGTTACGGCGTCATCTTCAAGCCTACGATTGGCACGCTCCGACACGTCTCCTGGAACCAGCTACGAAAGCTCGAATATTGGCCGATCCGTAGCCGCCTGGTCTTCCGCACGAAGAGCTCTGCTCTAACGATTCGGGTTGGTTTCGCGGGCTTCGCCGCCCTGCTCGATCAGGCGCGGCAGTCTCTCCCCAAGTCACTTTGGGTCGAGCCGCTGGCTCGCGTCGAAAGGGACTACTTGAATGGCTTTGGTGACGAACGATGATCAAGTACGTCGAGCTCGAGACGGCCGAATCAGCGTTGGGTGACGTGCCAGCTGATGTCGTTGTTGCCCGTGGCCAGGCATGATGATAGTCGACGGCGCTGGAGTGGAGAATCATGCATAAGACCATTGGACTACTCGCGTTGCTAGGTGTTGTTTGCTGTGTGGCTCCCAACGCGAATGCACCATGGATGATGGACCGGCTGAAGCAGCAGGCATCCTTCGACATGAACTGTCCCGCAAATCAGTTGAGCACCATCGAGACCGGACAGTTCCGATATGGAGTTCGCGGATGCGAGCGCCAAGCCACCTACTTGATGCAGGTGTGCAACACGACGACCGAGAAGTGCACCTTCAGCCTGAACTCGCCCGTGTCCGAAGTGCCAGGAACCCCAACGCCCGCAAGCTCCAACTCGGCCCAATCCCAACAGCCCGCGCCGAAACCCTAGGCGCGCGGTGACTTCTTGATTGAAGCGTCGATCGACGAAAATCTCAAATTTATCATCGTTGATTCAGTCGAGCGTGACCTTTGTTCCGTCGTGTCGTTGCCGGGTGATGTTTGGATCGATATGCTTATTCTAAGCGTGTTCCAGTGGAACGCTTCGCCTACGGATAAGAAGAAGCACACCGGAGAGAAGGCTGCGGTCGAAAAGTGGAATGCGATGGTTAAATCACACACGCGTAAGGATGTACGCACGGTCGATCCAAGCCTGTGGGGAACCGGGACGGACATCATCAAGACGATGATCCGTAAGAAGAAGGCAGAAACTGCTCAGGTATTCGTGCGTGATAGCGTGATCTATCGCGGCAGTACGGTTACTGCGTGCGGTCAACCGGCATCGCTGTACTTGGGTTATGCAGGCAACGCATCACCCACCGTCATCATCGAGAGCCCCTTCAAGGGGACGATTGTTGCGCCGCGGGCCCAACTGTTCCTACAATCCCTGAACGGCACCGGGGTTTGCACGGGCGAATTCTTCGCCAACCAAGTCGTGCTGTCGCCGCACGCCACAGCCAATCCGACCCCATTCTCGTGCACCGCAACCTGCCTCGTAGGCTATCAATAACTGTTTCGAGTGCACTAGCGCTCGTCTTGATGCTGGGCGGATGTGCGGGGCGTGCCACCGTGGAACACGCCCCGCCCGATGACGGCGGTGACGCGGCGGTGGATGCCGGAACGCAGTTGCCTCACTGCGCTCCGTACACGGCCTGCGGTGGCGATCTAGTCGGTACTTGGACGCTAGTCTCTTTTTGCTTCGACATGCCAGTCCAGCACACGGGATGCGAGACGCTGCAGTACACCGCCAACGACAGCCAAGGAACCATCGAATTCTCCGACGCGGGCACGTTCACGCAAGACTCTTCTGCCAAGTATCGCCTGCTCATGGTCGTGCCCGCCGGTTGCGTCGACGCCTCTTGCGCAATGATTCAGGCCGGCTATGAGGCGTCGATTGCCTCGAGCGGCACTGGCACCGTTGTCTGTTCGGCGAGTGACGGCGGCTGCGTCTGCGATGCCAGCGCCGAGACTCAGCAAACTGTGTCCGGGCAATATACCGTGAACGGCTCTGGCTTGACGTTGAACCTCGACCCGATCACTGTGAGTGGCATCAACAGCTACTGCGTGAGCAACGACCAGCTCACGCTTCACGAGCCGGGTTTGGGCAGTTCCGTTTATTCGCGCAACTGAATCGCTACTGCGGTTGAATAGGAAGACCAACGCAGCGTGCTCGTTCAGCGGCGCTCATGAACTTGCCCACCACCGCCGGTCGTGAGAGCTTCGTGGGAAGCTGGATGACCGCGGGGCGCCGACCGCGTGACCGCGAGCGGTGCGGGCGACAGCAACCGCAACCGTTTCCGCATGCACATCTAGCCCTACAAATCGTGTATTCTTGGCCATAGACCGCTCCTTTCATCATGTGGCTCTGCTCTTCTTGCCTTGCAGCTAGGAGCGTAACCCACGACTTGGTGACTCGAGCCGGTCCTTCCGTTATGACTGGGCGGACGAGAGACGTCGGTGTGCACCGGCGAACAGAATTGGAGGCGGCAGTGATGACGGGAAAGCAAGGCCTAAAGCGACTGGAGCCGTTCATCGGAGAGTGGTCGCTCGAGATGGTAATGCCGGGGCAGGACGCGATGCCCGACATCGGCGCGCGCGTTAGCTTCGAGTGGATGCCGGGTGAACTCTGGTTGGTCCAGCGCTGGAAAGTCCCGATCCCCGAGGCGCCCGACGGGATCGCGATTATCGGTCAAGGTGAGAGTCCTGGAGGCCTCCTGCAACACTACTTTGATCAGCGCGGGGTCGCTCGCGTCTATGAGATGGCCTTCGAGGATGGGGTCTGGACGCTTCAGCGCGTCAAGGCGGACTTCTCGCCCTTCGAGTTCGCCCAGCGGTTCACTGGCACCTTCAGCGAGGACGGCGCGCGGATTGACGGCACCTGGGAGATCGCCCACGACAAGCAGACGTGGGCGATTGACTTCGGTCTTAACTACATTCGAGTCGGGTAGCAAGGCCGCGGGCGGTAGTGACTTCCACAATGCCGATGCAAATCGGTGATCTTGCACCCCGAAGCGCAGCTCGACCAGATCTTCTGCGCGATCTTCTGCGCGGTCTTGTGCACTGGCGAGAGGGGCAAACCGGTCACGCCCTGTGGCAATGGCGCCTTTGAGATCCATCCGGGCGAACATGCAACCTCGGCCTTGCGGGCAATCTTCGCGCTATCAGCCTGGCCCGACGTGCCGTGGCCAACGGGAGCTGGCTAGCAAGCCGTTGAAGACAGACAGCCGCGCCTCATCGTGAACGTCGCACCGGGGAAGTTCTTCTATTTGCGCCCGACCATTCGTTCGAACATGTCGTCCCGCTGCCGGGAAGTCCGCCCTACACACTTTATCGTATTGAGGGGGCGCCAACGTTCACCGGGGCGGCATGACCGACGAGGAAGCCAACGCAAGAGCGACGCAGCACCTCGTCCAGAATCCGCTGCCGCACGCCGACTACAGATCGCGTCTTACCGCCGGGCGTGAGTTCGGCGAAGGCTGATATTTCGACTACGCTTTCGAGCCCGTGCGAGCCATTCCCGAACACGAGTAAGCGCATGACGATCCGCGACCGCGTGCATGGAGTACTGGGGTACTATGACGGCATTCTCAATGGCGTCGCTGACTTTCATGGTCACCCTCATGCATTCGAGCTACACGGCGACCTCGACGATGAGGTGTTGACGTATCGATTGGCTCCGATATCTCCGGAAACGATGAGTCGATTCGAGGAATTGTGGGCCATTTGGCTCCGCTGGGAGCAACATCCCCCGATCACGATCGATTCGAGCTCGATCGCCGCACTGCCAGAGGATCGAAGTCGCTACGCGCTGCTCAAGCCAATTCTCGATGCTGCGCTCAAGGTTCCGGCTGATTCGTTGCTCTTGGCGAAGGGCCAGTTCGTTCAACGCCCCGACGCGGATCTGCAACGCGACAGTCGATGGGCCTTGGACGTTGAATGGACCAGCGTAGGTCCCGATTCACACCACACTATTGGCGGATAGCCAGCGGCCGCCGCCCAACTTCGGCTTGCAACGGACGAGCACCTCGCTGCGCTCGACCCGCGCAGCTGAAGCCGTGATACGGTGGGCGGACGGAGAGCGGTGACGCCGCGCCGCATCGGGGAACGGATGACGAAAGCCCTGGCGGACTCCAGTTGGACGGCTCGCTCACTCGACGTGCTTGCGCGCGCATGTGACCACTACGGTGGTTTTGAGACGTGGGACGCCCTGAGCTAAATTCGATTGTTGCCGGAATCGGCTCTCTGGGCTCGTACCGTGGTTGAAAGGCAGTGGGCAGACATTCCCTGTTCCGAGCGCTTTCGAAATGCGACCACATGAACGTTTGGCGCGGTTCCTGAACTATCCGGACGCTGAGCATGTACGCGTCTTTGACAACGGTGCGGTTCGAATCGAGCGCAGCGAGACGAACGAAACGGTCGTGCGAGCCGACGATCAGCGGTCTAGTTTTCGGTTAGCAATAAACCGGCGTTGGACACCCCTCGATGCGCTTTATTTCTTTGGCTACGCGTTGACGCACTACCACTCGCTACCGATCAGCCTGTTCGACGCGAGGCTCATCCGGGCGCGGGAGATCGGGTCTCGAAGCGCCCCCTTGAGCCTTTTGGACGTCGAGTTGCCAGCAGACTTGCCAACACATTGTCGCCGGCAGAGCTTCTACTTTGATAGGGAAGGACGCCTTGCCCGACATGACTATCACGCCGAGATCGTCGGGCTATGGGCCCGCGGGGCGCACTTCTGGGGGCGCCAAGTTTCCTTCGACGGATTCTCGGCAACCCTCGAAGTTCAGGACATTCGCGGTTGTCGAGAGCCAGTTCATTCAGGTCAACGACTCCTGCCTCGTCACTAGACCCGTCACGTCAGCGCAAATACCCAGCACCGCCCGGCCGCTGCTTCGAGGCGTCCGACGACCTCACGGCCATGGGCGACTTCGCTCGGGCTTTTGCAGGCGAACACTGCAACTGCGCTGCAGCGTGTCGGCTGGCTCGCCCAGCTCTTTCCTGCAACATCGGTCGGGCTGGGGATTTGATGATGGTCTGACGCACCCGGCGAATCGGCCTAGGTAACTCGGACTAGGTGATTGCAGTCCCGCACACCTTCCTCGCTTCCCTCGGGCTTTCGCACCTGAACACTGCTAAGTTGGACGGGGGGAGAGCGGACATGCCCATCCAGATCGGTGAAGTAGAAAAACTCCTTCGGTACCCTGTGAAGTCCATGATGGGCGAAAGTCTGGATGTCGCCAACTTGGGCTGGCACGGCCTCGAGGGTGACCGACGCTTGGCTTTCCGTCGAACTGACGACGGCGGTGGCTTCCCTTGGTTGACCGCCTCCACGCTTCCGGAGCTCATTCTCTTTGCTCCGCAGTGGCGGGGACCTGTCGACGGAGAGCTTCCGACACACGTTCGTGCGCCGGAAGGGCAGGAATGGCCGTTGTTTGGTCGAGAATTAGCGACGGAGATCGGTCGCCGCCATGGCTCGCCAGTCGAGATGATGCACCTCAACCGTGGCATCTTCGACGAAGCGAGCATCTCCGTCATTGCCTCCGTCACGGTTGGTGAAGTTGCCAGGCTTTCGGACCAACGCGCTGACGTCCGACGATTCCGCCCGAATGTCCTCATTGCCTCGTTGCGATCAGTTCCCTTCGAGGAAGACGATTGGGTAGGAGGCGTGTTGTCGTTCGGAGCGACCAAGGGAGGGCCCGCCATCGCCGTCACCAATCGCGACGAACGTTGCTCGATGGTGAACTTCGACCCCGACTCCGCCCAACGCAACCCAGAGCTACTGAAAGCGATCGTTCGGGTGCGCGACAACAAGGCCGGGGTCTACGGCGCCGTGGTTCGACGCGGCCAGATCGCGGTCGGGCAGCCTGTCTTCTTCGAGGCGGCGGTCGAGGACCGCGGAAGCCACTGAACCGCAGAAGAGCCATCTGCGCGACGCCAAGACGCTCGACTGGGCTTTCAGCGCCACTCCGAGCTCCGCCTCGAGTTCGCGTCGGACTCGGCGGGCGGCCGCGTTGCGCGCGATCGAGACCCAGGAATCGAAGGCTGCGTCACCGTCGGTGAGTGCCAGCACCTTGGTGCTCCGATTGATGAAGCTGAAAGCGAACATGAGGGCGCGGACCAACATGCTGTGCGTGAGCATGGCCATCGGCGGAGTGCTCGACTTGCGCACGAGCTCGGCAAGCTAGGGGCAGAAGCGGCGATCTACCTGCTGCTGAAAGCAGCGAGTACCGAACCCTTCGAAGGGGCGGGGCATCAGCGTCACTCCTGTGCACGACATTGGGCGCCCTCCACTTGGACTTTGTCGTCACTGGCTCGACGCAGCCATTGAGCGAGCCCTCGCGAGCGGCGCCGTTCTGGAGGCACCGCCACTCAGGAGCCCTATAGCCGCCTAGCGCTGGGGGATAGGAAGACCAAACGGGGTGGCGGTCGGAGCCGAGCTCGTGAACTTGCTGGATGCCACGGATGATGAGAGCATCTCGGAATCGTCCGAGTTGCGCTAACCATCGGTTAACGTAAGAAGATATTACGCGCATTCATGCGTTCCGCGACGGGCCGCGCTGGCCACATTTGGCGTTCGCGATCGGGCCTGGGGTGGTCTGGATTTCGGGGCGGCTTTAGTTCGGTCGGCGCGCGTATGATCGTCACGATCGCGGTGTCGCTGCGGGAGACCCACGAAACGGCGGGCTTCGTCTCGACGTCGGCGGTGTGAGCGCAGATCTTCCTGGCGTAGTGGCCGCGATTTCGGGCGTCTTGCGCGCGACGTCTCCCCTGGTCAAGGCGCTGGCGGACTTGGTGGAAAGGAGATGCACCTGGTTTGGTCTGCCCCTGGAGCGTCGCACGGCGGCAGAACAACGCACCTTTGACCGTCCCATCCGTAGCCCGCACGGCACGGGTCACCTGGGGCTGCCGGGATGTTGAACTTGTCGCCGGTCGTGACATGAGCCGAGGTCCAACTGTCGCCGCCGCACCAGCCACTCCCCGGATCTCCAGGAGCCACCGTGGATGAGAGTGCCAGGTAAATGGTCCCGTTCATGGAGTCAGGTACATAATCGTACGCGAGCAAGCTCACCGGCGTAACTGGGTTCGGCAAATTCCAGCTCGCCGGCCACACGGTGGTCAACGAGCATGGGATCGGGTTTGTGGTCCTATCCTGGAACAGGCGTCCGGTGACGATTCGTCCACTCGCATCGATTGCAGGGTCCGACGGCAGGATCCCCCAGTAGCACTGCAGGTAGACATCGGCGCTCACGTCGTTGAGGATGATCCCGGTGGTGGCCACGGACGACGGCCCGATGGCGGCGTACCAGCCGGTGGGCGACGCGGGGTCCAAGTGCTGCTCCCATGAGAACAGCATCCGGTACGTCCATCCGGCGCACGAATACGTATCGGTGGTCTCCGCTTTGTTGTGCCCAGGTACCGTCTGGTAATACGACCCCGCTAAGGCTGATTGCGCCTGCTCGGCCGACGGTTCACCGCCGCAACCGACGAGCCCGACACACCCGACGAAGATCCGCCGCCACGTTGACCAGTTCATGAGACCTCCTAGAACAGCTCGAATTCGAAGCGCTCTTGCACGTTGCACTCGCCGTAAATCGGTCACCGCCAGCGCGGAACGCGGCCGATTGCGGGCGTAGGCTCCCGATCAAGTCGTTGTCTAATAGCTATTGAACGAGGGAGCGCGATAGGTCGAATGAATAGAGTTCATGTGACATGAACGAATCGATGCTTGGGTAGGTGTGCGAGTGAAGGGTGAAGTTGCGCGCGGGTCGCAGCCGACGCCCGCGCACGACCAACAGCAAGCCGGCCATCACCAGCAGCGCGGCGTTCGAGCTCGCGAGCGCGTTCACCGCGCCGAGCCGGCAACCGCAACCGGTGCCGGCGCTGACGGCACTCTGGGGGGGGGGCGTCCCAGGCGCACCGGCGTCCGAGAGCCCGCCCTTGCCACCAGAAGCAGAGGCACCAGCGTCACTCGACGTACTGGAATCGGTCTTGGTGCTGGCGTCGTTGGTCGTCGAAGCGTCGTAGCTCGGGTCGTTGCCGACCGTGCCGCCGCTGGAGCCGTCCAGGCCCGCGTCATTCGCGAAGGGGTCCGCGACGGAGGCATCCGCGACGGAGGCGTCCGCGACGGAGGCGTCCGTGTCGCCGCCCGCGCTCCCTGCATCTGCCCCCGCCATCGCCCCGACGTGGATGGCGACGCTGCCGGTCTCGGCGGGAATGCCCGCGGCGCTGGCCGTCACCTGCAGCGTGCCGTCGTCACCCGCGACGAGCGCGCCCGCCGACCAAGCGAGCGAGGCACTGCCGCTGCCGATCCCCGTAGCGCTGAATGGAGTGCTCGCCCCCGAGAAGGTCAAGGCATCGATGCTGTACGCATCGGTACCAGCGACCGACACGGCATGGGCTCCGCTGCTGGCCGAGTACGGAATTGCAAGCTGATAGCCGGGATCCACCGCGAGCTCGCGAAAGCGGGCGCTGAGCCCGGATTGAGAGGCGCGCGGGCGAATCCCGGCCGAGTCGAGCAGCTGAATCGTGAGTGGCCGAGTAGCCTGATATGTTTCAATATTTCAAAATCCGTCAAACAACCAGAGCTGATCATCATGCCCCGCCAACCTCTCCCACATGTAGAGGCTACCTCCATTTTTTACGTTCGCGTTCCCACCCGCCACGCCCGCAACATAGTTCAACGAAGCCAACACATTGGGAATGAGATAGACGTACCCTCCGCCACCGTCCTCCGTATCCCAGCCTTGGTAAGAATCCTGGCCCGCCGAGCCATTCGTGTCGCAATCCCAGATTGTTACCTGGAAACCAACGCCATAGAAAGCCGTAAGGCACTTATTTTGATTCGCGCCATTTTTCCAATGCCATGCTCCATTGTAATACTTGTGGTACCAGTCTTGGTTTGGGGTGCCGTCGCACTGGTACGTGATGATATTTGTCCCATTAGTAACGTTGCTCGCGGGAAGACCCAGGCATTGGTTGGTATTAACCTTGTTGCGAATCCTATATGAGGCCTCCGCGGGTGCCGCGACGGCCAGGCTGACGAATACGACGGACAAACCGAGCGCTGCGCCAATTGGCATATTTATCATATGATCTTTCCTTCACCCGTTCCACGTCAGGGGACGACGTTCATCCATTCTCAGGGCAGGCACGAGCGAGAGTATCCTCCCGTGCGTCGTTGGCCAATGAATTGTATTCATGTGTCATGAGCCGCATCGAGGAGGCGCCCAATTGTCCATGGTGAGCACGGTGGATCCCGAACGCTTGCCATCGGAATTCACCCGCAAGGATTGGGCGTCGGTCGCATCGTTGTAGGTCGAGACGGATAGGGCCGGTCCCTCATGATAAGAGGTGGTCGGGGATAGGAAGACCAAACGGGGTGGTGGCGGTCGGAGCCGAGCTCGTGAACATGCTGGATGCCACGGATGATGAGAGCATCTCGGAATCGTCCGAGTTGCGCTAACCATCGGTTAACGTAAGAAGATATTACGCGCATTCATGCGTTCCGCGAGGGCTCGTGCCGGGTTCGGACGGGCCGCGCTGGCTCACGGCGCTCACGGCGTGCACCCGGGCGTCATTGTCCGAGTCGGGATCGGTTTGCTCATACGGGGCCAGCGCAGCCCCATATCCACGCCGAACTGGTTAGCAAACATCCCGGTTGGATCGCCCACCGCAACCACGTTGCGAAACTGCACCAAGTTGGTGCCGTAAGTTCCGACACGACGCTGGAGTTGAAACAGCGATGCTCGGTTTTTCCCCCAGTGTCCGCGGCCATTGATTGGCGCCTCCACCATCATCTCCGCGAGATCTGCGTACTGTTTTTCGTAGCGTTGCTGATCGGCGCAGCGCATCCCTTTCGGCAAGAAAATGGGAGTTTCAAAGAACATTCCGGCCGGTGCATTGGTTGTCGCAAAGGGCCCCTCCTTGACGGTGTGTGCCACCAATGTCCCGTCCTCGGGCAGCCCAAAGCGAATGAACACGCCTATCAACGGCAGGCACATTTGTTTTAGCCGGAAGTAATCCCGGGCTCTGACGAGCGCAGCTTGCGCTTGATCACCTGGGACAAAAATCTCCCAGTCTCTTTCGAAGGGTCGATCGCGGCCGATCGTGAGCGCGCTCGACATCATCTTGTATGCCGGACCCACGCGCCCGTCAGTCGTACAGTCAGGGGTGCAGCACTCGGCTAGGATGTTTGCGAACACGCTCGCGGTCCCGGCGGCTGCGAGGCCAGCGCCCCACGCCGTGCCCGGGGGCACGGGGGTCACTTCCGGTGGCGAGTCGAGCAATACTTTCAACAGACCGTTCGGGCA
>Ga0302323_100005668_pt1 | contig 10247 bp, 9 predicted proteins | sample Fen_T0_3_FD_201950 | JGI IMG/M metagenome (GOLD analysis project Ga0302323, IMG submission 201950) | Peat permafrost microbial communities from Stordalen Mire near Abisko, Sweden - Fen_T0_3 | ecosystem: Environmental > Terrestrial > Soil > Wetlands > Permafrost | place: Sweden: Abisko... | reverse complement strand
CCCAAGGCGGGCCTGCCCAAAGAGGTGCTCGCCGGCATCACCCTGGCGGCGCTCGCCATCCCCGAGGTGATGGGCTACACCAAGATCGCCGGGATGCCGGTCATCACCGGCCTGTACACGATCCTCGTGCCCCTCGCGGTGTTTGCCGTCCTGGGGTCGTCGCGCCACCTCGTGGTCGGAGCCGACTCGGCAACGGCGGCGATCATGTTCGCCGGCCTCACCCCTCTCGCCGCCGCCGGCTCGCCGCAGTACGTCGCCCTCGCCGGCATGCTGGCGATGATGGCCGGCGGCTTGCTGCTGCTGGCGCGCGTCTTGCGCCTGGGGTTCCTCGCCGACTTCCTCTCGCGCACGGTCCTCATCGGGTTTCTCACCGGAGTCGGCATCCAGGTCGCCTGCGGCCAGCTCGCCGGCATGTTCGGCTTTCCCAAAGCCGGCCGCGGCCCCGCCCTTCAGATCTACAACTGGGCCAGAGACCTCCGGCAGACGAGCCCGACCACGCTTGCCGTGTCGGCGGCGGTGCTGCTGGTCATCATCGTCGGTGACAAGCTCTTCAAACGGGTGCCGTGGGCGCTGGTGGCCGTCCTGGGGGCGATCGTGGCGAGCGCCGTGCTGGACCTGTCGGCTCATGGCGTGGCTACGTTGGGCACGATTCCCGGCGGCTTGCCACGCCTCGCCTGGCCGGGCATCCCCGCCGGCGACTACGCGAAGATCGCCGGCACCGCCGTCTCCGTGTTCGTGGTGATCCTGGCGCAGAGCGCCGCCACGTCACGCGCCTACGCGGCCAGGTACAACGAGGACTTCGACGAGAACACCGATCTCGACGGCCTCGCTCTGGCGAACCTCAGCGCCGGCCTGACGGGCGCATTCGTCGTGAACGGCAGCCCGACCAAGACCGCGATGGTCGACACGGCGGGCGGTCGCAGCCAGCTGGCCCAGCTCGTCACCGCCGCCATCGTCCTCATCGTCCTCCTGTTTCTGACCGGAGCGCTGAGCTACATGCCCGAGGCGGTCCTGGCGGCCGTCGTCTTTCTCATCGGCGTGAAGCTCGTGGACGTCAGGGGCATGCGCAGGATCCTGCGGAGTCGCCCGGTCGAGTTCGCCGTGGCCGCGATCACCGCTGCAGCCGTGGTCTTCGTGGGCGTGGAGCAGGGCATCATCGTCGCCATCGTGCTCTCGGTCGTGATCCATCTGCGGCACAGCTACCTGCCGTCGGACAAGCTGCTCGTGCAGTCGTCGGGACGGTGGTTGAGCAAGCCCCTGGCCAGCGGAGCACAGGCGGCGCCGGGGCTCGCCCTGTATCGCTTCGGGGCGAGCCTCTACTACGCCAACGCCGGCCGCCTGGTCGAAGAGACCCGCGCGATCAGGAAGAACGCGCAGCCGCCATTGGAGTGGCTGTGCATCGTCGCCGAGGCTCTGATCGACGTCGACTACACGGGCTCGGCCATGTTGCGCGGGGGTATCGAGCGGCTGCACAGGCACGGTGTCACCGCGGTGATCTGCGAGGTGTCGGAAGAGGTCAAGGCCGAGCTCGACAAGGACGGCATCACGGAGCTCATCGGCGCGAGCAACTTCTACGGCGACATCGACGACGTGCTCGCCGCCTACCGAGAGCGCGGCACGAGTCCCTCGCGAACTTCCTGACGCCGCGACACGGGCTCGAGCGCTCGCGCGAGCCGCGCCCGCCGACCGTGGCGATGATCCCGAAGTAGCGAGGGGCGGCCCTGCGGGCCGCCCCTCGCGTCGCGCGGATCTTGTTCCAGGTCTTACGCCTCGTGATGCTTCGCGCCGAAGGCGTGCTTGAGGTCTTTCTCCTGCTCCGCGGTGAGGTTGGAGCGCACCAGCGTGGCGTTGGTGCCCTTCACGGCGGTGAGGAACTTGTCCTCGGTCATCTGGCCGATGAGCAGGAACCAGCCGGCCTTGCCCGGCGGCACCGCTTCGCCCATCTGCTCGAGCACCTGCTTGTCGAGGCCGGTCTTGCCGAGCTTGCCGAAGAGGGCGCCCATGCCGGCGCCGATGGCGAGACCGAGGAACGGGACGAAGAACAGCAGGCCGAAGAGCATGCCCCAGAAGGCGCCGCCCATCGCCCCCGCCCCGACGAGGTGGGTGTCGTGCTTGACGTGCGGCTTGCCATCCGGGTCGCGCACGACCTCCGCCGCGTCCTGCAGCTGTACGATCAGGTCCTTCTGCAGCTCTGCAAGCTTGAGGCCGAAGCGGTCGGCCTCCAGCTCGTTCTCGAAGCCGAGTACCATCAGTTCACTCATCTGCGCTCCCTCTCTTGCTGTTTGGTCTGATCCGTGTCCGGGCCCATGGAGTGGCGGCCCGGGTCTTGCTCAGTGGGTCATACCCAAGGAGCGCGAGGCGAATCCTTGGGCAGCCGGTCCCGACTCCTCAAAGCAACGCGGGCGACTACGTGGCCGCCCGCGTTGCCGCCCGGCAACGGCACCAGATCAGACCGTTTGGACATACCATACGGCAGCGTCGCGTCACCCGGCGGGGACTCGGGGGGCGCTCATCGGCATCGAAGAGGGGGGGGTAGGTCTTGACGAGTGGACCAAGGCGGCGATGCCTCCCTGTGCCGCCCTTCGAGGTACTGTTCCTTGCGAGGCCGCTGAACCGCAGTCTCGAGGCCCGGCCAGCCGCCAGGCAGGGCACGTACCCGCACACCCCGAACTCACAGACACCACCATCTTCTTGAGAGGAGACTGATCATGGGTTGCTGCCTGCTCGCCGCTGTCGGGAGCTTCTTCCCCCGGCTCGCCCTGGCGCTGATGTGGATCTTCACGAGCTACGTGGACCGGGCCTTCACCGGCATCCTGCTGCCGTTGCTCGGCCTGATCTTCCTGCCCTTCACGACCATCATGTTCTGCCTTGCCTACAGCCCGGCGGCGCACGGCGTGGTGGGCGCCAGCTGGATGTGGGTCTTCCTCGGTCTCCTCCTCGACTTCTCGTCGTACGGGAGCGGCGGGTACGGGCAGCGCCAGCGCTCCGGCGCGTCGACGGTATGAGCCATCGTCGACCCTGAGAGAGAGCGCAGATGACACGCGCGCATGAGCCCGGCGAGGGCCGCGGCTGGATCGAGTTCGTCGGCCTGTTCTTCCTGGTCGCCGGCGCCTTCAACCTCATCGCCGGCATCGCAGCCCTGAACAGACCGGACGTCTTCCACCAGGACGCCGCGCTCATCCAGCACATGGCCTTCTGGGCCTGGGTGTGGTTCGCGCTCGCCCTGGGGCAGGTCGTGATCGGCGCCTTCGTCCTCCGGCGCTCGCGCGCCGCGCGCGCCTGGGGCATCGGCTTCGCGCTGGCCGGTTTCATCGTCTGGTTCGTGGCCTTCGGCGCGTTTCCGCTCTGGAGCCTCACGCTGTTCGTGATCTACGGACTCATCCTGTACGGCCTCACGGCGTACCGGGAGTACTTCCGCTGAGTCTCTGAGACACGCGCGGGGTAGGCTTCAGCGAATCCGGCGCGGAAGGCCGCGTCGCACGAAAGGAACCGCTTGTCTCAACTCATCGCCAGCCTGCTCGTCCCTGCGCTGGCCATCGCGGTGAACCCCGTGCCCGTCATCGCCGCGGTCACGCTCCTCGCCAGCGCTCATGGTAAGCGCAACGCCGCCGTCTTCCTCGGCACCCTCGTCGCCGTCATGCTCGCCGTGGGAGTGCTCACGATCTTCCTGATCGGCAAGTCCTCGTCCTCCCAACAATCAGCCGGAAAGGGCATGGCCGCCCTCCAGCTCCTCTTCGGCATCGTCTTTCTGGTGACCTTCGTCGTACAGTGGCGCAACAAGCAGCCGGATGGCGACCCCGGCTGGCTCAAGATGATGGACAAGGCGGGGTTCATCGTCGGCGTCGTCCTCGGTCTGGCGCTCACCAACTACGCCCTGCTCACGGCGGGCACGACGGCGATCCGCAAGTCCGGCGTCAGCGCCACGAACGAGGCGATCGCGCTCATCTTCTTCGTCGTCCTCTCAGTCTCGACCGTCATCGCTCCGCTGGTGATCTACCTGGTGAGCCCCGCGTGGGCGGAGGACAGGCTCGGCCGTCTCAAGGCGTGGTTGACGAAGCACAGCCGCGCCATCCTCATGATCGTGTTCGGGCTCATGGGGCTTCTGTTCACGGCGCTGGGCATCTACCACCTGCTGTGGTGACGTCACAGGGCAAGCCGTCCGGCGGCTTCGCCGGCGGGCGCCGCATGAGATACCCTCCGCTCATACCTCTCGACCATCCCTCACGCCCTTGGGAGCACGCCGGCATGCACGTCGCCGGCGGGCGCCTGCTCGTCGCGGGACGCGACGCGGAGGCGCTTGCCCGCGAGCACGGCACGCCGCTCTACGCGTACGACCTGCAGCGCGTGGCCGAAGTCGCACGCGCCTTGCAGAGCGCCCTCGGCCGAGCGGGTCTGCGCCACCGCGTCCGGCTCGCGCTCAAGGCCCTTCGTGAGCCCGCGCTCCTGCGTCTCCTTCGACGGCTCGGCGCGCCCGGCGACCCGGCGGCCGTCGGGCTGGACGCCTGTTCGCCGGGTGAGGTGCTCGCCGGCCTCGAGTGCGGCTTCCTGCCCGAGGAGGTCAGCTACACCGGCACGAACGTCTCGGAGCGCGACCTCGACGTGATCGCGCCCCTCCCGCTGCACATCAATGTCGACCTGCTCACCCAGTTCGAGCGCGTCGGCCGCCGCTGCCCGGGCCGCGCCGTCGGAGTGCGCCTCAACCCGCGGGCCGGCGTGATGCGCGGGCACGCGCAGAGCCTCTACAGCGGCGCCGGTCCGACCAAGTTCGGCATCTACGAGGACGACCTGGGCCGCGCCCTCGAGATCGCCGCGCGGCACGATCTGATCGTCGACACGGCGCACTTCCACCTGGCGAACGGGATGCTCGGCGACGAACTGCCGGCCTTCGATCAGGCGCTGGGCGAAGCCGAGCGCCTGGTGCGCCGGCTCGTGGATACGGGCTGCCCGCTACGGGAGGTCAACGTCGGCGGCGGCCTGGGGACGCCGCTGCACGCGGGCGAGCAGCCGCTGGACCTCGACGCCTACGCCGGCATCCTCGCCGGGCACTTCGGCGACCTGGGCGTGGCCATCGGCGTCGAGCCCGGCGAGTTCCTCACCAACGAGGCCGGTCTTCTGCTGGCCGAGGTCGTCACGGTCGAGTCGCGCTCAGGGACGACCTTCGTCGGCCTCGACTGCGGCTGGAACGTGATGAACGACCATCACCTCTACGGGCGCGAGCAGGAGTGGGTCGTGTGCGCCCGAGCCGATGCGCCGCCGGAGCAGCACGTCACCGTCGCCGGCAACATCAACGAGGGAGACGACCTCTTCGGCGAGGATGCCGCCTTGCCCGAGGTCGCCGAGGGCGACATCGTCGCCATGGTGAGCGTCGGCGGCTACTGCCAGAGCATGTGGACCGACCACTGCGGCCGGCCACGTGCCGGCGCGCTCTTCTTCGAGGATCGCGCCTAGGCGGACGGCGCGGCCGGGACGGAGGCGCCGATCGCCTCGCCCGTCTCAGGGTCGAAGAAATGCAGGCGCTCGACGTCCACGCAGAGACGCGCCGGAGCCCCGGCCCGGATGCTGCTGCGCGCGTCGACCTGCGCCGTGCACACGGCGCGCGTCACCGGATCGCCGACCGCCAGCAGCGTGGCCTCCGCCGCCTCGTCGTGGACGGCCTTGGTCGCGTCGGTGACGACCGAAGGCGCGTCGAGCGTGAAGATCACGTTCATCTCGGCGCCCAGCTCCTCGATCACGTCCACCTTGACCTCGATCGCCGGCAACGACGAGCCGCGCATCAGCGTCGCATCCTCAAACTCGGTCGGGCGGATGCCGACGACCACCGCGCCGCCGGCATAGGGGCTCAAGTCGCAGGACTTGGGGAGCGGCAGGCAGACATCGGCAAAGCACAGCGTGCCGCCCTCCACGCGCGCTTCGATGAGGTTCATCGAGGGCGAGCCCATGAACGCGGCCACGAACACGTTGGCCGGCCGGTTGTAGAGCGCCTGGGGCCGGTCCAGCTGCTGCACGACGCCGTTGTTGATGACCGCCACCCGGTCGCCCAGGGTCATCGCCTCCACCTGGTCGTGGGTCACGTACAGGGTCGTCGTCTTGAGGCGGTCGCGCATCTGCGCCAGTTCGGCGCGCATCTGCACGCGGAGCTTCGCGTCCAGGTTGCTCAGCGGCTCATCCATGAGGAAGGCCTGCGGCTCCCGCACCATCGCGCGGCCCATGGCCACTCTCTGGCGCTGGCCGCCCGAGAGCTGAGCCGGTTTGCGCTTGAGCAACGGGATGAGGCCGAGCACGTCGGCGACGTCGGCCACCTTCTTGAGGCGGTCGTCTTTGGGCACGTGCCGAAGCTTCAGCCCGATACCGAGATTCTGCTCCACCGTCATGTGCGGGTAGAGCGCGTAGTTCTGGAACACCATGGCGACGTCGCGTTCTTTGGGCGGCAGATCGGTGACCACGCGGTCGCCGATCATGACCTCGCCGTCGGTGACCTCTTCCAGCCCGGCGACGATGCGCAGCAGGGTCGACTTACCGCACCCGGAGGGGCCGACGAGGACCACGAACTCACCGTCGCCGATCTCCATGGAGACGTCGTCGACGGCGATGACGTCTTTGTCGAACAACTTGGTCACATGGTCGATGACGATGCGCGTCACGTCACGCCTCCTGACTCGTCGCGAGCCGCTCTCGGGTAAGAGTACTCCGCAGCCGGGCGTCGGCGCCGGCCGGCGCGCCGACGCGGTCCAGGCCGAGCAGTGCGGCGCCGACGACCGGAGGCACTTCGAGGGGTTTGATCCGGGCGGCCGGCACGACGCCGCGGATGCCGGCCTCGATGCGCGTCAGAAAGCCGCCGTTTCCCGCATGCACGAGGCCCCCGCCGAGCACGACCTCGACGTCGCGGCGGGTGAGGTGCAGGCGCCGGGCGGCGGAGGCGACCATGGCCACGACTTCGTCGGCCTGCTGGTCGATGATTCCCCGCGCTACCGCATCGCCGCGCGCGGCGACCTGGAATACGAGCGGCGCGAGGGACGCCTCGTACTCGCCGAGCTCACCGGTCTGGACCGCCTCGAGCACCGCCAGCAGCGAGCGGCGGCCGAGGAACGCCGGCACCTCGCGCTCGAGCTCGGTGTGCGGTCCGCGGCCGTCGTGGCCACGCACGGCCGCGTTGACGGCCTGAAGGCCGACCCAGCCGCCGCCGCCATCGTCGCCAGACACCTCTCCGAGCGCCGCATAGCGCACCGTGCGGCCGTTGGGCGCCACGGCGGAGCAGTTCATGCCGGTCCCGCACACGACGCCGATGCCCCAGCTGCGCTCGGTGCCGGCGCGCAGCACGGCGAACGTGTCGTTGCGCAGCAGAAGGTCGCCGGCCAGGTGAAGCGGCCGGAGGGCGCGCCGGAGGCGGCGGTCGTCCACCGGCAGGTCGGCGCCCGCCAGGCACAGCGCTCCCACCCGCGCGACCGGCCGCGCCTCGGGGTCGAGGCCGGCGTCGAGACAGGCACGGCGCACGGTGCCGAGCAGGGTCTCCACAGACTCGAGCATGAAGTCCGGCGTGAACGGAGCGCCGCCGCCGCGGGCCGCGCCGAGGACGGCGCCGCCGGCGGCCACCAGCGCCACGTCGATCTTGGAGTTGCCGCCGTCGACGGCCAGCACTTCGGCGGCGGCCGTGTCCCGGCCGGCGCTCACGGCGCCGCCCCTCTCTCCGCCGGTCGTGCCGCTGCCTCGCACAGCGCGCCCAGCGTCACCATCTCGGCGCCGGCGCCTTTCAGGCCGGCGATGATCCGTGGCAGCGCCGCCGCCGTGACGTCCGGCCAGCTGTGCAGCAGTACGCGGGCTCCGTCGCCGCAGGCGATGGCGCCCGCGACCACGGTCTCGACCAGTTCCCCGGCGTCGCGGCCGTCCTCCCAGTCGTCGGTCTCGAAGTCCCAGCCCACCTGCCGGTACCCCAGCTCGCTCAGAAGTCCGAGCACCCGCGGGTCGTCCTCGCCGCGGCCATAGGGGCAGCGGAGCCACGGGCGTGCGTCCACGCCGGCGACCGCCACGATGACCTCCTGTGCGCGGCCGACGGAATCGCGGATGCCGGCGTCGGTGAGCAGGTCGAGCGGAGCGTGGTAGTAAGAGTGATTGCCGATGAGATGGCCGTCGTCCCGGATGCGCCGCGTGAGCACGGGGTACGCCCCGGCCCAGCGACCCTGGACGAAGAACGTGGCCGGCGTCGCCGCCGCCGCGAGCACGTCGAGAAGCCGGCCCGGATTGCCTTCGGACGCCGGCCGCCCCCGCTGCTCCGTATCGATCGTCAAGGCGACGCGCACGGCCACGTGTGCACCTCACTTCTATCAGGAAACTTTCCTAACGATTTCACTTCTCGCACAGAATACCCTAAGATGCCGGCTATGGGAATCAAGGTCGCGGTCATCGGCGGAGGCAGCACCTACACCCCCGAACTGGTGGAGGGCCTCGGCCTGCGCCGCGAAGTGCTGCCGATCGACGAGCTCGTGCTTCACGACATCGACGAGCGGCGCCTGACCGTGGTCGGCGGACTCGCCGGGCGGATCCTCGATCACCTCGATTTCCCCGGCCGCCTCGTTTGCACGACCGATCGGGATCGCGCCGTGGAGGGCGCCTCCTTCGTCCTCGTGCAGCTCCGCGTCGGCGGCATGACTGCACGCCTGCGCGACGAGACTGTCCCTCTGAGGTTCGGCTGCATCGGCCAAGAGACCACCGGGCCGGGTGGCTTCGCCAAGGCGCTCCGCACCATTCCCGTCGTGCTGGAGATCGCCGACGACGTGGCGCGACTCGGCGCGCCCGGCGCGTGGCTGCTCGACTTCACCAACCCGTCGGGCCTCGTCACCCAGGCTCTGCTCGACCACGGGCACCGCGCCATAGGCCTCTGCAACGTGCCCATCGGTTTTCAGCGCGACCTGGCGAAACGCCTTGGCGTCGCGCCCGAGCGCGTGCAGCTCGAGCACGTCGGCCTGAACCATCTCTCCTGGGAACGCAAGGTGCTCGTGGACGGCGTCGACCGCCTGCCGGCCCTCATCGCCGACCACGCCGAGGAGATCGCCGACGACGTGGAACTGCCGGTGGCGATCGTCCGTTTGCTGCGGGCTATCCCCTCCTACTACCTGCGGTACTACTACCTCACGTCACAGGTCGTCGCGGAGCTGCAGCGGGAGAAGCCGCGCGCCGAGGAGGTCATGGAGATCGAGCGCGGCCTGCTCAAGATGTACGCCGACCCGGCGCTCGACGTGAAGCCCAAGCTGCTCGAGGAGCGCGGCGGCGCCTTCTACTCGGAGGCGTCGGCGATGCTCATCGAGTCCCTCTTCACCGATCGCGGCGACGTGCAGGTCGTCAACGTGCGTGGCGGGGGCGCCCTGCCCGGCCTCGCCGACGATGACGTGGTCGAGGTCGCCTGCCGCATCGACGGCCAGGGCGCCCACCCGCTGGCGGTGGCGCCGCTGGCGCCCGAGATGCACGGCCTGGTGGCGCAGGCCAAGGCCTACGAGCGCCTGGCGGTGCGTGCCGCCGTGACCGGCGACCGCGACCTGGCGCTCATGGCGCTCATGGCCAACCCGCTGGTGCGCGACTACGACGTCGCCGGACCGCTTCTCGAGGCGCTGCTCGAGGCAAATCGCGCCGCACTGCCGGCGTTCTTTCCTTCATCCTGACCGCCATGGGCCAGGCGCCCGCCCCGACCTTGACTTGACCAATGTCGCGGTCTATCGTCCGCGTTGATAAGGAAAGTTTCCTTACTAAAGTCTTGCTGAGGCGCGGGGAAGGGGGCACCACGAGCGACGACCGCACCACGTTCGTGGCCGGGCAGCCGCAGCTTCTGCGAGCCATCAACGAACGCCGCGTGCTCGAGCTTATTCGCGGCGCCGGGTCGATCTCACGCGCCGAGATAGCCCGCGCGAGCGGACTTTCCAAGCCGACCGTGTCGCTGGCTCTGGCCGGCCTCGTCGAGGCCGGCCTCGTGCATCAGGTCGGCCAGTCGAGCGGCGGCAAGGGCCCCCGCGCCCTGCTGTACGAGCTCAATCCCGGCTCCGGCTGGGTGGTCGGTATCGACGTCGGCCGCCAATGGGTGCGCGCCGCCGCCGCCGACATCACCGGCGAGATCGTCGCCCGCCGCGACGAGCGCGCCCGGGCGCGCAGCACGCGGGCGCTCGTGGCCCAGATCGGCGAGATCGCTCACCAGGTGGCCGGCGACGCCGGCATCGCGTGGAGCAGCGTCACGCACGCCACGGTCGGCAGCCCAGGCGTGTTCG
>Ga0302323_100005667_pt1 | contig 10249 bp, 6 predicted proteins | sample Fen_T0_3_FD_201950 | JGI IMG/M metagenome (GOLD analysis project Ga0302323, IMG submission 201950) | Peat permafrost microbial communities from Stordalen Mire near Abisko, Sweden - Fen_T0_3 | ecosystem: Environmental > Terrestrial > Soil > Wetlands > Permafrost | place: Sweden: Abisko... | reverse complement strand
AATGGATTGGCACAATCGGAATCAAGAAGATTTCATGCGAACGCGTAACGAAACGTCTAAAGTTCTACAGATTTTCGCAGTCAACTGGTGCATCCCATTTACAATTCTAGCTATATTAGGCACTATTTATTACCTCGCACTAGCGATTCCCACGCTCATACGCCCTTCCCGCCTATTAAGCCAGCAGAGCGCAATTATGGCGCTTTTGGCAGCAGGCTTTTATGCTCCTATATTCCTAAATCTTCCACGCGTATCACAGCCATATTTAGCCGGATATTGGCTCCCTAGATTAGTTATGCCTTCTCTTATTATTTTCCTGATACTTGGCTTTGCTAGCGTAGAACTCACATTATCTAAATTACCTTCAGTCACCGACTACACAAAAATTATTACAATAACATGTCTCGTTTACACCGCCATTGCCTGCATATTATTTGCGGGTTTTCTTTGCTAGCAGATCAAATTCTCGATCGAATATGCTGCAACTAAATACCCGCAGCACAAGATTCTGCTGCGCAAATAACGTTAATGTTAAATACTAGATACGTCCTCTGGGTTACCTTCGGGTTGACGGGCATTATAGCGCTAGATCTCTATTTCTTAATCGATCGCTACGCGGTAAATCTCATGCTCTGGGATCAATGGGAATTTTATCGCCCAATATTTAATGGAGGAAGTCTATGGGAAATATTCAATTATCAGCACGGGCCACATAGGCAAGGCATCGGAGGGCTTCTGATCCTGAAAATCGCACAGGTGAGTGGATGGGACTCACGGTGGGATGCATTTGCTGTCGCTGGAACTTTGACCGTCGCTGCCGCGGCAGCGGTTTTTCTCGCAAAGAGATGCGGAACTAATGGTTGGTCCCTCTGTGTCATACCGTTGCTGCTTTTTAATATCAGGCAATATGAAGGTTTCGTTTTTGCCTCAAATGTATCACATGGCGCAATGCCCGTGTTATTACTGGTTCTGCTTTCGTTTTGTTGGTTTATACAATCACCGTTCCAACGTTATCTTTGCATTTCACTCCTTACCTTTGCGTTGATATTTACCGGCTTTGGCCTATTTGCCGGACTACTTACCCCTCTGGTCTTGTTTGCTGAGGCATATCTCGGTTTCTCAGAAAAGAAACCCCCCTTCGGGTGGTATGCCGTTGGGGCGATCGCTCTAGTTATTATATCATGGCTGCTGTTTCTGCATAACTATCATTTCGCTCCCGCTGTCTCAGAATACCGATTCCCTCATGAACGTCCCTGGGAATATGGTCTATTTGTCGCCACTATGTTGAGTAATTTTTATGGTTTGGCCGGGCACGGATTTCTTTCTGTATTTGCCGGTATAGGCGTAGCGTTCTTCCTCGTTTATCTGAGTATTTTTTATGGGCTTCGGATTATACGCGATCCACACGACATCGGTTTAAATCGGACTGTGTTTTGTCTAGCCGCGTTTACGCTGGTCTTTTGCGTGCAGACCGCAATAGGCCGTACATGTCTTGGCTGGGAATCAGCCTCACGCGCTTCACGCTACGTCACTTTAATGATACCTGGCGGGCTGGCGATTGGCCTGCACCTTGCGACCATAAAATCGCGTTTCCGTCCACCATGGGTCACGCTAGCTTACGGTGCTTTGTTGGTTATAGGTACAATGCAGTTAAGAGAGAGTGACTGGATGTTAATCAAACAGTGGCACGACGGTCGCGAGACTTGGAAAGAGACCTACCTCCACACCCATGATCAACAAAAAGCTAACGAAGCCTCTCAGTTTACGATCTTTCCGGGCGGGATGCCTGAGGCTCATATGCAATTTCTAGAAAAGCATAGACTCAATTTGTTCAAACCGGCCGCACCACGTTGACAACTCTTCGGACCGCTCAGCCGAGCGGGAAGTGGCGACAGCCCGCAAGGGCACGAACTGATCGCGGAGCGTGGTTACTCCCGGTGCTTTTCACGAAAGAACTGCAAGGTACCAACTCCCCTTTTACGTTCCTTGGCGAACTTCGTGTTCAAAATTCAACCGTGTTCATCGCGGGCCTCGGCGAGTAAAAACTCAGCCTTCAAAATTAGCATCAATTAGCGTGCATTAGCGGTCCAAAATCCCACCCTGATTAGCCTTGGTATCATGCTCGCTACTCGCTACCCACTCCTAGCTACTTGGCTGCGCCGTTATTTCTACAGCGGCTGGGCATTCCTGATGCCCTACCTCTTCGTATATCTGCTGTATTACGTGACGAAGTGGCCGGTTAACGCTCCCAGAGGTACTGAGCAGTTAGTAGCTGGTAGTCAGCATGGATGGGTGCCGTGCATGCTGCATGTTTACTGGGCACTGCATGCGATCCATGTGATTCTCGCAGGCTTCGCCCTGTGGAGTTGGGGGAAAAACCAAACCACGCAACGCCTAGCAGCTTCAACCTCCAACGTTGTTGGCCTCGCGCCGGAGGGGCAACCGCTCCGCCAACCCTCCGCGGAAGCTCCGGACGAGCCGCTTGACGCAAACCGCGCGGTTCACCATCTACGCCTCTCGGCTCCGTCTGGCCTCTGGCCTCTGGTAATCCGCCTCGCGCCTTGGGCGCTGCTCGCCCTCCTCTTCTACATCCCCGGCGTCTACCTCGAATGGCCCTCAGACCCTTGGGAACACCTCCGCCGCATCAACGAGTGGCGTGTACTTGATACAGTCGGCGCACACTCCTCTTGGATGAAATCCGCCTACTTCATTCCCTACAGCCTGCTCAGTTGGTGCATGGGACTGCGCCAACTCTTCTGGCTCGATTTTTATTATACGGGGATTTGTCTTTTGCTCTGCTGGCAGTATTACCGCTTCTCCCGCGCCTGCGGCCTTGGCGAGCGCGCCTCAATGGTATTCGTGATTATACAAGCGCTGCTCTTCGGGAATAATATATTCTCGTTCTACCGTTACTATGGGATATCAAGCAGTATATATGCTCAACTTGGGGCAATAGCACTCACGCGCATCGTACTGAGATTCGCCTCGCAGAATACTGAACTACAAAGAAGCCAAGAAATAAAGACGGAAAGCAATATTAACCGCAGAGACGCAGAGGCACAGAGAGGTCCCGGCAAACAATCATCAAAATGGAATTCTTCTTTTCTTCGTTTCTTCGCAGTTCCTTCAGCCTGCCTCCTTCTGCTTACTGCCTTCAACCACCCTCAAGGACTAGGCATCGCAGGGCTCGGCATCGCAGCAATCATCATCTGGCGCCTGATCGAATGGAAACGCTCCGTACTCTGGTGGCTAATCGGCGGCACACTCATTATTAACGTCCTCTTCCTCTGGCTTCACCCTCGTCCCCCCATCATCGAAGCCTTCCGGGTCCAAGGTTGGCTGAACGCGTGGTACGGCTTCAATATTCTTAAACTCACATCACCAGCAGGAGATCGGATGCTCCAAATCGTGAGTGCTTTCGGCCTCGTCAATCTGGCCACAGCGCTGTTCCTCCTCCGCCGCAATCAGGTGATTGTCTGGCTGAGCATCACACCTTTTCTCGTTCTACTGATACCTTGCATCAGTATCCCGTTCGCCATCGCCCTCTCCCAGCATGGCGATGTAATCAATATTATTACCTTTCAGCGTCTGCTCTTCGCAATTCCCCCAGGACTTGTGCTAACACTAATGGGTTCGCGATTGTTGAAAACTCCAATTCCGGACATTCTCCCCACTGCGCTTCTGGCAGCATCACTCGCTGGCATTTTTTGCTTACCTGCTAAAGGCCCTCAATACAACCGGACGTGGCATTCGCTGACTCATATACCCGCAGACTTGCAGATGACCAGTATACTGGCGATAGCCCAATCGCCACAGATTACCTTCCCCAATCCGCCCAAGTTTATTACCACTTATCAAACAGGAGCCGTCCTGCAAGCTTCCGGGGTGCCTAAGACGATTTATGCCTATCGAATGATCGGCTGGGCCGCCGTTGACTTTGCGGCCAACGCAATTGCTGCCGTCGCCGCAGTGGAAAACCGCGGCGCATTGGTATACATCCCTTCCTTTCACAACCTTAGCGCCAATACTTCCCTAGCCGGGCTACTATCCACGCATTGGTCACCTCAAGAAGTTGCGATCGACCTTTCCGCGGGAGCAGAGCTCAACGTCGCAGCCATCAACGCTGGAGCAGTCAAGATCCCAATATCAAACGACACTCTCTTCGAACTTCGGAAAACAACATCTGAAAGTCGGTGATAACTAGGCGCCCTCTATCCACGGGCTACTTTTCTGCGCTCTAGCTTGAGCGTAAGTGTCCAAGTCATCACTGCGAATAGGGTACACGCGCACCAGATACGATAAGCGCTGCCACCGCAAAGAAAGTTTACCCCTGCGATTGAACAGACCGCAGCCCATAACCCATAGTAGGAAGCGACCGATGTATGGCTCAAGCCCGCCTGAACCATGCGTTGATAGAGATGGGAACGATGTGCCTTCCAGACAGGTTCGCGCTTCAATAATCGTCTGCAGAAAGTAAAGGAGCCATCAGCGAGAAAAGGCCAGACGACTAAGGCGGCGAAGACCGGCAACCGGGCGATCACATCCCGATCTTTATCCACAGACAATTCATCCAAAGCGACAAGTGGCACAATGCTAAAACAAAAACCCAAAAACGCACTGCCAACGTCCCCCATAAAGATTTTAGCAGGCGACCAATTATGTATGAGAAAGCCAGCACAACCACCGGCTAGCAAAGCACCACTTACGCTCACAGATGGCATTCCTAAATGAATGCCAACCACACACCAAGCAGTTCCCGCCACGGCTCCCTGCAAGCCCGCTATCCCATCAATGCCGTCCATGAAGTTGAAAACGTTTGTCAGGCCAACAATCCAAAACACGGTGACCAGTATACCAGTCCAACTCAACGCAATGATCGTGCCTATATCTACCGAAATAAACCAACCAAATACAGCCACGACGGCAGCCGCACAGGCAAGATGAAATGTCATACGAACTCCTGCGCCAATAGACCGGAAATCATCCCAAAGGCTTACCGTAGCAACGACTGCAGTTGCCAATAGAAAAACAACGAATGTACTGCGCGAAATATTACCCCCTCCTAGGACATACCACCAAACGGAGAATCCTGCCAGCCATGTGGCTACAAATCCTATTCCGCCACCGCGTGGAGTAAGGCGTGTGTGCATGCTCCGTGCATTTGGGCGATCCACCAGCCCGATCTCAGGAGCCCATCGGACCAATAAATACACTAACGCTGCCGACAATAAGCAGGCCAGAATCATCAATAAAAAAAATTGCATATTAGCTGCAGCCGTTGGAGCGCCTGTAGTAGCAATATAATACACTATTTATTCAATTTGCATGAAATTTAAGCAGCTGAACCGCAGCCCAAATCTATGCCAAAATCCACGAAGCCGCCTTTCTACCACGTATTCGAAAACCAACGCACTAAGCAATTGGCAACATCACCAGCAACGTTGTGTCTTCAACTTGCACAAATCGCCGGTCTGGGTGCTGCTGCATAAACTGGTGGCAAGCATGCTTCGTATCCACAACCGCGGTAAAATCATGCCATACGAGAAAGCCGCCGCGGCTTAACATTTCAAACGCCTTCTGACTATCATTGACTACCGCGTTATAGGTATGATCTGCATCAATGAAAACAAAATCTACCTGATTCCGGTATGGCTCTGTATCTAAATTTAAACTATTCACAACAATTCGCTTCACCTTGCCGGCATTAGGATGAGTCTGAAATTTATTACCAGGGAGTTCCTCTAAAATATCCAGCGTGTACAACGTGTCTAGTTGCTCAGCATTATCTAATAAATTCACGGTCGTACGGCCATGCAAGGTACCTATTTCAAAAATAGTTCTAGGCGCAAAAGCCTTAACTAAGGAATTCAATACGTAGAGTTCATACGTAGAAACATCTCCATGGTTAGCAATTGGATGTAAAATACGAACACGCTGCAGTTGAACAATAGCCTCCAACGACTGAACCGGCGCTAGACTCTTAATTTTGGCACAAGGATTCCTCCATCCCATCAGCGATGCGATAGCACGCATCGTGCAACGCCCATAAAAGCTAATAGGCATTAGAAATAATGCCTTAGGCAGCATTAAAAGAAAATAGAGGTAAACGGGAAGGAATGACTTTATTTTTTTCACTTTAAAATTTGATTATTGTAGGTACGTCGCACCCTCAATCTTTTTTCGACGTTTTCCTCGCGATGCTGCACTGAGAAGTTGATGTAGGGATCCGTCAAAAAAATTGCAGCACCTATGAGGCAGAACAAAAAACTATAGTATCGTTAGGTCTCACTGGTTCGCTTCCAACAGACACGCCTGCCAGGCATCTACGTAGGATCTGTAAGACAAGTTTTTTTCCGCGTATGAACGGGCACCTTGTGCAATACGTCGTGCTTCCTCTGGCCTCGTTATTAGAAACTCAATCAAATCAGCAGCGAGCTGCACTTTCCCACTCTCTACAGTATAACCTGTAACATCGTTTTGGATTATTTCAGGTATAGCCCCAACATGTGTGGCGATAATGGGTTTCCCGGACCACATAGCCTCCGCCAGCACTCGTCCAAAACTCTCCGTGTGCGAACATAGCATAAAGAGGTGCAACGAATCCATGAAACTCCATATGTCGTCAGTGAATCCCTTAAAGAGTACAATGTCACTCATTCCACTTCGTTCGACATGTTCGCGGAGCTCCAATTCATAACGGCGATCAATATCGGTATAAGCTTCACCCGCGATATGCACCCGCAAATTTGGATACCGCTCTTTCAATAGCTTCACTGCATCGATGATAAATTCAAAATTCTTGATCGGATTCAACCGTCCCGCAGAGCCGATTATCCACTCCCCACTATTCAGAGCCTTCTGCATAGGTTTTATTCTATCAAACCCTTGCCGGATGATTGCGGTCCTTCTGTTATTGGTGTTATGGAATACCGCTTGAGCCAAAGTCGCTTGCGAATTGCAGACAAGACAATCAGTCTTCGAAATCAGAAACGCCACGAGCCGAGTTCCCATTGTCCGTTTAGTCGGCAAAATATAATGCAAATAATGAAAGTGCTTAGGTTTAAGGCGCACAAACCGTAGTGCAACCCACGTCACCAAAAGCGCCTTCAACGAATTCGTAATGACCGTTTCATATCTTCCCCGCGCGATGTGTCTCGCAACTTTTCGTATCCTCCAGCCGACCTGAAATAGCAATCCCACAAGCCTCGCGGCCTGCACAACTTTTGCCCCCATCGGCGCACGCAGAAATTCTTGCGGAAAAAAAATCTGGCGCACCTCAACCTGCTGAGAGAGTAACCGGTCACGAAGCGGCCCTTCCTCAAACAATAAAACCTCTACTTTGAACTGCTGACGATCAAGCCCTGTTGCCAAATCATACAACGCAATCTCGGCACCGCCCATCTCAGCGAAATCATTTACAAACAATATTCTTCTCATATACCAATTCAAATCACCGCGACACCAAGCTCAACAGCCGACCCGCCGCAAATAAGTTATTGCCCACACTGCGCTCAATTGAGCGCATCCAGCCTGATTTTATAGAATGTGAGTAGCGCAGACGTGAGTAACTCCTCAGAAAATTTGCCAATTGCTCGCTCGCGCGCGCGCTTCCCCATCGATAACCTCATCTCCGGATTGCCCGCAAGTCGGTGAAGTAAGCCAACAAATTCGTCAATGTTGCCCACTTCAAATAAAAATCCAGTATTACCATCATCTATTGCATCCGAGCTACCATAAATCCTTGAAGCAATTGCAGGTACTCCCACTGCAGCTGCGTTGATTAGAGCTGTACCAAAACCTTCCCGGTAACTCGGTAGACAGAACACGTCGGCGCACGTCATGTATTCCTCCGGAACATGCACAAGATCCACAAAATGCACACGGTCGATACACAGACGACATAACTCCCTCATTTGAGGCCTCAGTAATTCCTCATCTGGACCAACAACGATGAGGTGTGCGTCACTATTTGCGGCACCAAAGGCAGCAAATGCCTTCGCCATAACAATTGCCCCCTTGTCCCGAGTTAATCGAGACATATACAGAATCACAAAAGCATTCGGTGGTATTGCATATAACTGCCGGACTTTCAGCCTAAGATCATGATTCGGCCTGAACCGGACTACATTTACACCACTGATTGACCCGTTAGCGAGAACCGATGCTTTCTTCTCTGGTAATACATTTTCCTGGACAATGAAATCGCGCTGTGAAGCACTGTCCACCAGAATATCGCTGGCGAAAAACGCTGTTGTTTTGTCAGCAGCTTTTAGAACGAATCGCATGATGCCAGTCCGCGTACCCCACACTTGGCCGGTAAAGGTATGAAGACGTATCGGAACTCCCGCCATAAAGCCTGCTAACATCGAGAGCAGTCCGGCTTTGGGGGTAACGGAATGAATAAGATCAAACCTATTCTTCCTGAAGATTCGAAACAGCGTCGCCAACGTATAGATATCACGTAACGGGCGTATTTTCCGCTCGACTGGCACGGGGGTCAATCTCGCATTTACGTTAAGCAGCTTCAAAAGCTTTTTGTTCTGGGTATTAACAATAATCGTGACCTCATATAATCCTGTAAGGGCTCGTATCTGCGCCAGCAAGAAAACCTCCAGTGTGAATGGACTGGAGACAATAATACATAATTTCTTCATTATTTGAGACTATTATATTCAACCAAGTGACCCCACCTTCTGCAAATTTCGTAACCGGCAGGACACATCAAGGCGCCTCTAGCAAAGCTCGAAGACGCTGGGGCCAAAGTTGATTACGGGTGCGAATCAGTCCCGGCACGTCAAATACTGCAATATTTAGAAGAGCAGCAGTTAGAACGACTAACAGTATCCACAACCATCCCAATGAATGAGGCAATACCCGTGCTACCCAAAACAGTACTAATCCCGATGGGACAATACGTATAAAAGCTTGCCCTGTACCACGCCAGAGTAGAGCCCTCACCGGCATTCTGACAATTTTAGCCACGCGATAGAATGAATATGGAGAGACAGCGAGCATTGTCGAAATCAAAGGGCCAATTACTGCGCCGGCAAGGCCGAACTGTCGCGTGAAAATATAGGCAAGCGCTACCGTAAGAACCGCTTCAATAAGAGAAAGCCAACCAAACAAACGCATTTCACCATCAGCATAAATGACAACGCCCAAGGCTCGAGTCAAAGCGTCACGACAAACTAAACTACAGACAGCAATAGTCAAAATCGCTCCGCCATAGAGTCCATTCCCTACCCATAGCCCCACAAAAACATCGTTTATAAGATAAATGACAAGTGCCATCCATATGCCAACACGTGCAGATATATATTGCATGTTAACAACCACGCGCTGAAGACCAACGTAGTCCCTTCGCGCAACTAGCTCAGAAATCCCCGGGTAGGCCACTATTGCTGCCCGGGCAATTAGGCTACCACTGGTAAGCGCAAGACGAGAGGTGACGACGTAAACCGAAACCATTGCCGGCCCAAGCACCGCAGCAATTACCACCCCTGACGTGTTGGTAAGTGCTATGAAAGCGACCTTAGCCATCTGAAAATAGAGTGAGTAACCTGCCAATGAGGGGAGATCCTTCACACTGGCGTTTGTCCTTTTAAGCAGCAAGTTCGGTTCACATCGACGAGCAAGAACATATGACACCACCAACGAAGAAGTCCCAGCTACGAGGTAGGCAATCGGCAGTGCCCAAAGCCCCGCGCCAAGCCACACAAAAAAGGTCCCTGCCCCAAGCCCAAATACCTGCTGAACAGACCCGAGAATACTGCTCGCGACGAGACGCTGATGTCCGGCAAGCACCGCAAGAAAATATGCGGTTATAACCCCACCCGTTCCCACAACAACAGCCAGTGCATAACATACCGCATAGGCTGTTTTCGCTACAACTGGTAAAGCGACAAACCGGTTTAAGACCAATCCGAGGCAAAAGCCGGCGACAAGAAACAAGATAGCAATACATAGTTGCGCATAAAATGCAGTAGCAAGAAATCGACGGAGCCGTTCACGATCTTCCGAACCTGCAATTGCCCGGGTAACTTGTACCCCCAGCCCTGGATCTACAAGACCTATGTAGCCAAGTAGTTGCATCACAGTCATCCAAAAACCGTAATCAGAATTCCCAAGTTGTCGGATTAGGATGGGCGTCGCGACAAATACCAACAGAATGGAGACCGCGTTAGACCCTTGATCGGCTAATATCCCCTTAAGAGATTTAATAGTACGGCTTATAGAGCTGAACAGCTCC
>Ga0302323_100005664_pt1 | contig 10251 bp, 7 predicted proteins | sample Fen_T0_3_FD_201950 | JGI IMG/M metagenome (GOLD analysis project Ga0302323, IMG submission 201950) | Peat permafrost microbial communities from Stordalen Mire near Abisko, Sweden - Fen_T0_3 | ecosystem: Environmental > Terrestrial > Soil > Wetlands > Permafrost | place: Sweden: Abisko... | reverse complement strand
CTACGCCGCCTGGCTGGCCGCAACCGCCGCGTCCGTGCCTACATCGGCATGGGCTACGCCGAGGCCATCCTGCCCTCGGTGATCCAGCGCAACATCTTCGAAAATCCGGGCTGGTACACCGCCTACACGCCCTACCAGGCCGAGATCTCACAAGGCCGACTGGAGGCGTTGCTGAACTTCCAGACCATGATCATGGATCTGTGCGGGCTGGATGTGGCGGGCGCCTCACTGCTCGACGAGGCCACGGCCGCCGCCGAGGCCATGCACATGTTCGCCGGCCTTTCCGAGCACGACGACGCCAAGGTCTTCTTTGTCTCGGACCAGTGCCACCCGCAGACCATCGCCGTGGTTCGCACCCGCGCGGCGGCCCTGGGCATCGAGGTCGAGGTTGGCGACCACATGGACTTCAGCTTCGATGCGCGGGTCTTCGGCGCGCTCTTGCAGTATCCAACCACCGACGGAAAAGTATTCGACTACCGCGCCTTCTGCGACAAGGCACACGCCGCTGGCGCGCGCGTCGCTGTGGCAGCCGATCTGCTGGCCCTGGCCCTGCTGGTGCCGCCCGGAGAATTTGGCGCCGACGTGGCCCTGGGCAGCGTACAGCGCTTCGGCTTGCCGCTCGGCTACGGTGGACCGCACGCGGCGTTCTTCGCCACGCGCAAGGAATACACGCGCAAGATGCCGGGGCGGCTGGTCGGCGTTTCGCAAGACTCGCACGGCCGTCCGGCCCTGCGCCTGGCGCTGCAAACCCGAGAGCAACACATCCGGCGCGAGAAGGCGACCAGCAACATCTGCACCGCGCAGGTCCTGCCCGCCGTGATGGCGAGCATGTTCGCCGTCTACCATGGGGCCGACGGCATCCGAACCATTGCCACCCGGATCGCCCGCCTCGCCGCCACGCTCGCGCAAGCGTTGATCAGCGCTGGGGTGCGCGTCGCCTCGACCGCGATCTTCGACACGGTTCGCGTGGACGCCACCGCACCCGCCATCGCCGCTTGCCACGCCCGCGCCGAGGCCTCGGGCGGGTGCTTCCGCCAGCTTTCCGCCACCTCGCTGACCATCACCCTGGACGAGACGACCACCGCGGCGGAGGTGGAAGCCATCGTTCGCGTGATCGCGCCTGCCACCGCGGCCACGGCCATCCTCGACGAGGCCGCGCCGGCCATTCCATCGTCGCTGGTACGCACCAGCCCTTTCCTGCAACACCCGGTCTTTTCGGCCTACCGCTCGGAGACCGAGATGTTGCGCTACATGCACCGACTGCAGGCCAAGGATCTTTCCCTGGCCGATTCCATGATCCCGCTCGGCTCGTGCACCATGAAGCTGAACGCAGCCACCGAGATGCTGCCGCTGACCTGGCCAGAGTGGAGCAACATCCATCCCTTCGTACCGTGCAAGTACGCCGAAGGCTACGTCGCCATCGTCACCGATCTGGAAATGATCCTGGCCGAGGTGACCGGGTTCGACGGCGTCTCGCTGCAACCCAACGCCGGCTCGCAGGGCGAGTACGCCGGACTGCTGGCCATCCGCAAATACCACAAGAGCCGCGGCCAAGAGCAGCGCGATGTGTGTCTGATTCCATCGTCCGCCCACGGCACCAATCCCGCCTCGGCCGTGATGGCGGGCTGCCGCGTGGTGGTGGTGGCCTGCGATGCCGGTGGCAACGTCGATCTGGCCGACCTAACGGCCAAGGCCAAGGAACACGCCGACAATCTCGCGGCGCTGATGCTGACCTATCCGTCCACCCACGGCGTGTTCGAAGAAGACGTGCAGAAGCTGTGCGCGGTCGTGCACGAGCACGGCGGCCAAGTGTACATGGACGGCGCCAATATGAATGCCCAGGTCGGGCTGTGCCGTCCAGCCGAGCTGGGCGCCGATGTCTGCCACCTCAATCTGCACAAGACCTTCGCCATCCCACACGGCGGCGGCGGTCCTGGCGCGGGTCCAATCGCCGTGGCCTCGCATCTCGTGCCCTTCCTGCCCGGCCATCCGGTTATCCAGGTCGGCTCGGATCAGTCTATCGGGACCATCTCCGCCGCGCCCTGGGGCAGCGCCAACATCCTACTCGTGTCCTGGGCCTATGCCCGCATGATGGGCGCTGCCGGGCTGACCCACGCCACCAAGCTGGCCATTCTTAACGCCAACTACATCGCCGACCGATTGCAAGATCACTTCCCCGTGGTCTACCGGGGTAAGCAAAACCGCGTTGCCCACGAGTGCATCGTCGATCTGCGGGCGCTCAAGAAATCCGCCGGTGTCGAGGCCGAGGACGTGGCCAAGCGCCTCATGGACTACGGCTTCCACGCGCCGACCATGTCCTTCCCCATCCCCGGCACCCTGATGATCGAGCCCACGGAAAGCGAATCGCGCGCCGAACTCGACCGCTTCTGCGACGCCATGATCGCCATCCGGCAAGAGATCCGCGAGATCGAAACCGAGATGCAGCCACGCGGGGACAACCTGCTCAAAAACGCCCCACACACCGCCGAGTCGCTGCTGTCCCCCGAGTGGTCCCATCCCTATCCGCGCGAGCGGGCGGCCTATCCCCTGCCCTACCTGCGCAGCCACAAGTACTGGCCACCCGTGGGCCGGCTCGACAACGTGCAGGGCGACAGGCAGTTCGTCTGCTCGTGCCCGCCGCTTTCCAGCTACTAGGCGGATTCCATGGCAAGCACCAACCTGACCTTCGCCTCGCGCGAGGCGCACCTGGCCTGGCTGTCCACCCAGGCCATCTTGCCCGCCGGGTTCCGCGTCGGAAACACACGTTTTGAATTCGTGCCGGCCGAGGTTCCCAAGCCCGCGGCCATGACCCTGACCCTCATCGCGCTCGACAAACCGTCGCCGGATTTCGCCGCGGTCTTCACCCGCAATGCCCTTCCAGGTGCGCCTATCGTCATCGGCCGCCGCCGCCTCGATGAGGCGACCTTGGGCGCGATCGTCGTCAACAACAAGATCTCGAACGTGCGCGCACCCGATGGCGTGGCCACGGCAGAGCGGATGTGCGCGGGCGTGGCCAGCGCGCTCGGCATGGCGCCCGGCCAAGTCCTGCCCAGCTCTACCGGCGTTATCGGCTGGCGTATTCCCATCGAGAGCATGCTGGCCGCCGTGCCCGCCGCGGCTGCCACCGTCGGACAACGCACGCTTCTGGACGCCGCGCAGTCCATCATGACCACGGATCTGTACCCCAAGGTCCGCCGGGCCAGTGTCGGTGGGGGCAGCATCGTGGGCATCGCCAAGGGCGCGGGCATGATCGAACCCAACCTGGCGACCATGCTGGTCTACCTGCTGACCGACCTAGCCATTCCCCGGGCCAGCTTGCGCCGCATGTTGCCGGTGGCGGTCGATCCCAGTTTCAACTGCATCAGCATCGACACCGACACCAGCACCTCGGACACCGTGGTGCTGCTTTCCTCGGGCGCTGTCCCGTGTGACGACGAGGATATGTTCGCCCGGGCCTTGGCCGGGGTCTGCGCAGATCTCGCCGAGGACGTGGTCCGCAATGGAGAAGGCGTCCGTCATGTCGTGCGAACCATTGTGCGTGGCGCCCCCTCGGAGACGCTGGCGCGTGCCCTGGGCAAGGCCGTGATCAATGCGCCGCTCGTCAAATGCGCCATGGCGGGCAACGATCCGAACGTGGGCCGCATCATCATGGCCATCGGCAAGCACGTCGGGATCCATGCGCCCGACGTCAGCCTGGACAACCTGCGCATCACCCTTGGCGGCAAGACCATTTACGAGCGCGGCAGCTTCCAGCTCGATCCCGCCGTGGAGAAACAACTCGTCCTGCATCTCAAAGGCGCCGAACTCTATGAAAGCGTGGTGCCAGCGGACGGCATCTTCCATCCGTCCATCGACTTTCCGCCCCACGAGCGCTGCGTGGAACTGGACATCGAGCTGGGCTGCGGTTCGGCCAGTGCCACCGTGCTGGGCGCGGACCTGACCCACGAGTACGTCAGCGAGAACGCCGACTACAGGAGCTAGCCCCGAGCCATGGCCACGATTGCCGTGCTTGTGGCCAGTTACCTTGTCGGGTCGCTCAATTTCGCCATCATCGTGTCGCGCATCGGAGGCTTCCCCGATCCGCGCACCTTGCATAGCGGAAACGCAGGCGCGTCCAACGTGGCTCGCGTGGCGGGCCGGCCACTCGCGGGGCTGGTTCTGCTGCTCGATATGGCGCGAGCCGTGTCGGTCCAGCTGGTGGCCGCGCGAGTCTGTCCGCCGGACGTTGTCCCCTGGGCCGGATTGGCCTTGCTCCTCGGGAATCGATTTCCGCTCTTCCACGGCTTTCGTGGCGGCAAGGGCGTGGCCACATACCTTGGATTCGTGGGCGCCGCCCAACCGTGGTTCGCGCTGCTTGCCTGCGGCGCGTGGCTGGCCGGCTACCTGCCAACCAAAATTCCCGCGCTTGCCTCCATGGCCATGCTCGGCGTCCTTGCCTGGGCTGCGCTTCGTTCTTCGCCTATTACCATCGCCTCCGTTGCCGGAACCATCCTCACCGCCGCACTCATCGTGGCTGGCCACCGCAGCAATTGGGCAGCGTGGCGAAAACAACGTCAGACGTGAGTAGCCAGGCTTGCAGGGCGAGAGGCTGCCGCATAGGCTCTTTGCCATGCCAATGTCGAATCCGTCGGGACAGAAGGAATCTGGAAGCCGTTGGACCGCACGCGCTTTCGTGTGCGGTCTGGTCCTGCTGGGCATGATCGTATCCTGCGCGGGAAAGCAGACGCCCAAGGACCGCATCACCGATCCCGGCGAGATGCTGTTCAATGGCCAGGTTGTGACCACCATCGATTGCTACAGGTGCCACAACGGCGACGGGTCGGGCACCTGGCGTGGCGATAACCTCGCCGAGCGCGTGCCCAAGCTGAGCGATGGCGCCCTGGTCAAGACCATCAACGAAGGGCCGGGCATGATGCCTGCCTTCAAGGGCAAGATCGACGATCAGCAAATGGCGGCCCTCACGGCCTGGCTGCGCAGCCGCTTCCCGGCCAAACCCTAGTTACTCGTTCGCGACCGGCACCAGTCGGCCCGAGGCGAACAAGCCACGCGGACCGAAAGCGAAGCGAAGCAGATCTCCGCGTAGTTCGATCCGCTGTCCTGCCACCTGGAAGCGAAGATTGAGCGGGCTGGCCAGTTCATGGATGGGCTGTCCTTGGTAGCGCTGGGTTAGCGCAGAGCCGAACCCCTCGGCGGCCGCTCCGCGGGCACCATTGCGTAGGTTGCAACTTAGCGCCGCCATGGTGCCAAGCCCCGAGCAGTCCTCGAATTGCGCCGAGAATTTCCCGGAGGACAGAAGCAGCGGATCACCACTCAAGAGCAAGGTCCACTGCATGGTCTCGCGAATCGATCGCGGCGTGGCGTTCCCGGCCACCGTCAATCTCGCCGACTCCCCGTTGCCCAATCCCACCAGCGATACTTGCCGAACCTCGACCTCGTCGCGATCCACGGGGATGGTCAACGGTTGCGTCCAGGTCAGGCGGCGTAGGACTTGATTGGCGACTGCCAAGGGAACCTCGGCGGCCATGTTGGATTGCCCGGCAAGCATATCGCCGCGGTTACTGGCGGCCGCACGTTCCAGCGTCGCGGCTTTGGGAGCGGTACCTTCTGTCATGACCACCGCCAAGTCGATGGCGTTGGCCACGAAAAAAGGTGCGGCGTGCAGCACGATGGGCGCGCCCACAGCGGTATCGATGCGAAGGTCCGAAGTTGAGACAGTCCAAATGTCGGCGCGTTTGTCGATGGTCGTCGGGGCGCCTTTGCGCGCGCCTTTGCCAAGCACCAGTGCGTGGACGACGGCCAGCTTCAATTCCCAGGACTTCCACGTGGCCTCCAGGTCTGCCAGAACAAGGCCGTCATTGCCGTCATTGCCGTCACTGCCGTCGCTGCTGGTGGCGCCGCGCTTGGCGAGATCGGCCAGACTGACCTGGCAACCGTCGCTAGCGGTGAGAAAGGCCTGAGCCTTGGTTGCTGACGGGCGAATCACCGCGCGAAAGCGCCCCGCACCCTTCTCGGTCGCGCCACAGTACTTGAGTTCCGCAAGGGTTATGGTCCGCGCCCCCTCTTCACCCAGTTCGGCGAGCGTTCGCGGCAACGCCAGGGTGGCCGGCAAGAAGGCACGGATCTCCTCGTCGAGAAGTGCCGCCGAAATGCGCACGCGGACGGGGTCGGGCTCCGCCGCCAAAACCGATGCACAAGCCGCCGAAAATCCGACCGCAACGGCCAGTCCGGCCAAGAAACGCCTCTGTCCTATTCGAAAGCTCGCTGCCGACATGAGCGCCAGCCTAGCTGATCAGTCAGGCGGAATCCCACAGGATCGTGTGTCTACAGGTCTTCGCCTGAACTTGGTTCTAACAGGTCGTGGACGTAGCGGCGCTGCACGGGACTGTCCACATGGCTGACCGAGAAGATCAGCCGCGATGCAGTTGCCACGTGCACGGAGGCGCGCAGCCCTTGCAAATCCACGCCCGCCAGATCGAGGTCGCTGTTGTCCACGTCGATGGCCACGTTTCCCACAAATTCACTCGCCGTGATTTCCACCCGCGAGCCCTTTGCTTCGAGCGCGACGGCCTGGGAGACGACGCGGGTGTTTTCCACAATGACATGCGAATCGCGAATGCGCAGTGCGCGCGCGCGCACATCCTTCAGCGTGACATCCCAGCATCCTTTGATGTCGATTTCGGAATAGTCGCCGGTGAACTTCGCGCCAGTTTGGCCGTCGCAACTGGCCTTGCGATCGGATGGCGCGAAAGGCGGCGGCGGGTTGCGCACGAAGCGCGGTTTCTCCGGGGTTGCAAGGGCCTGCATCAGGTAGTCAACGACCGCGGCCGGCGCCGAGGCCATGGGATCGTGGCCGGAACGTTCCAGCACTCTCAACTCGGCATAGGGCAATCTTGCCTTGAGCAAGAGCCCTGAGCGCGGCGACGCAATGGCGTCGTTCCGTCCCCACAAGATCCACGTCGGAGCCTCGACCTTGGCGATGGTGGGCGCGAAGTTCTCTAGAATCGTCGCAAGAGCGGCGATGCGCATGGAGCTGTCCAGGATGGTCGCGCGCAGCAGGTTGCTCTGAAGCAAGAACGCTGGATCCGGCGAAATCGGCAAGAGTGGCGCCGCGGCCTGCGAGGTTGCATCCATGGCGAGGTTGGCCAGTTGCTTGCCCGTTCCGGCCAGAAGGCCGAGCAAATTGTCGAGCCCCGCGGAAACCGCGAAGTTCACGTAAGCCTTGCGATGAAGAATCCCGGCCGCATCAATGAGAATGAGGCGCTTCACCTCGCCCGGGAAGCTACCCGCGTAGCGCAGCGAGATGGCGCCGCCCATGGAATGGCCAACCAAGTTGAACGCACCATGCACCCGCGGCCCCACCACTGCATGGATGAACTGCGCGTACGCCTCGGGCGAGTACAGGTCGTGCGCGTGCGTGGAGCGGCCGAAGCCAGGCAAATCGAAGGTGATGACGTGATAGCGCGCGGCCACCGCTGGCAAGATGGGGTGCCAGTCGCGCGAACCACTCTCGCCCAAGCCGTGGACCAACACCACCACCGGCGCGTCAGCGGGCCCCGCCTCCATCACGTAGACCTGGCCACTGAAATTGGGGGCATTCACCATCTCGCTGCGATAGCCGGGGAGTGATTGAATCGCTTCCGGATCGTCGCCTACCGCCGAGACAGGGACCTCAGCCTTCGGAGCCGCCGTGCCACACGACAGCCCCATCGCCACCACCGCGAGCGCACATAGGTTCGTGGCCAGACTCATCGCTTTTCAGACTAGCCACTTGGGCATGCGAATGCGATGCCAATAATCGTCTAGGACGCTTAGGACGCTAGCGCTACCAGCCGATTCCAAGCTGCAGCGCCAACTCAGTCGGATGGTAGGTGCCGTTGGTCTGGGTTCCGTCGGCAGTCGCGACCTTGTTCGCCAGACCAAGGATGTACTGGTTCACGCGGAGTTCCGCGTAGACCCTGGCCCGTGAATCGCGCGTGAAGGTGATGCCAGCCTGACCATAGGCGACGCAGGTTGCTCCGCTGCTGCCGTCGCTGATGTTGGGGTTATCGACGATCCAGATGCGGGGAGAAAGCCCCGCGCCCAGATAGGGCGCAATCGGTCCATCGGACAGGTAGAAGCTGCCACCAAGCTCGACGAAGACGCCACCCATTTCAATGACATCCGAGCCACTGGAAGCACTTGACGGAATCGCCGCGCCCACGCCGAATTCGATGAACGAATCCCTGCTGCCCATGCGGCCATCAAATTGCGCCGCCATCATGGGGGCGATGGAGCGCCCGCTGGCGAGCGGAAAGATGAGCGCGGTCTTCATTCCAAAAGCCTTGGGGTACGACGTGGGTGGCTGGGGCGACTGTGGAAGTGTGCTGGCCGCCGCGGGCGCAGGCATCCCAGGCGCATCGAACATAGGCTGCCGCCAAGCCAGCGAACGCGCCAGCCTGGCCACGGCGATTTCCATTTCATCCAAGCTGGAGGCGGCCGTCTCCGCGCGAAAAAGCTCGGCACCGTCCTTCGTGCGACGGATCCCGGCCACCGTCACGCGCGAGCCAAGCTGCAGGGCGCGCAGCTCGATGTACTCAAGAACGCCCATCTCTGTGGCCACCGCCAGAGGTGGCTTGCCCTGTGCGAGCTTCGCCTTGGTCTCGGTGGGCGGCGCGACCGTGGTCCTGGTTTCCCGGGCAAAGGCTTCGGTAAACAGCAAGCCAATGACGTCGCACTGCCCTTCCGAAAGGTTCACGCCCTGAACCGGCATGACGGCCACGACCGCCGCGCTGGCTTGCGCCGCCGGGAGGTGAAGGAGCAAGAACGCCGACAAGATGAGCCACCTGAGTTTCATGACGTGATCCTTTTTCCTACGTTGGTTGGACAAGCTGAATCTACCATCCCATCCCAAGCTGCAACCCGATGACGAGCGGGTGGAAGGTTGTCCCCGTGCCATACCCATTGTTGTCGGCGACTGGAACCCCGACCGCCAGCAGATACTGCGAGGCGCGGATCTCGCCGTAGAACCTGGCCCTGGAATCGCGGTTCAAGGTCATTCCAATCTGGCCATACGCCGCCAGCGTCCCGGCATCGCTGCTCACGTAGCTGACCTCGGAGGACCAGAAGGCTGGTGAAATGCCGCCGCCCAGATACAGCGCCGTGCTGCCTTCCATCAGGTAGTAGCTGCCGCCGATTTCCAAGAAGAGAATCGTGACACGGAGCTCGCTCGACCCGTAGCTGTAGTCATTCAGCGGAAACGCCACGCCTGCCCCGAACTCGACGAAGTGGCCCCGGGGGCCGATGCGGCCGTCAAATTGCGCCGACGCCATTGGCGAGAAGGTTTTGCCCGACGAGACTGGAAGCATGAAACCCGCCTTCACGCCTAGAGCCTTCGTGGTTGCATTCGGGTCCAGGGGCGCTGGTGGGGCCTCGGGCACTTCAGGGGAGGATGGCGCCTCTAGCGCTGCCTCTGGTCTGGGTGTCCTGGGGACGGGCTGGCGCAGAATCAAGGCACGCGCCAGCTTCGCAATTTCGCTCTCCATGTCGTCGAGGCTGGGGGCCACGGTTTGCGCACGGTAGATTTCCTTGCCGTCCTTGCCGAAGAGCGTGCCCTGCAACCTGACGTTCGTTCCAAGCTGCATGGCGGTTAACTCGGCGTACAGGGCTACGCCCATCCGGGTCGCGGCCTCCAGGGCCGTCGCTGTTTGCTGGCGGACGGGTTTGGTTTCCAGTGGCGACGCGACCACGACATTGGCGTCGCGGGAAAATGCATTCGCGAAGAGCACACCGATGGCATCGCACTCGCCTTCGGAAAGGTTGGCCCCTTGCACGGGCATCACGGCAACCGTGGCGCAATAGGCGCAAGGCGCCCACAAGATGCCAGGCAAAAGGCCGAGAACGAGCACCGACAGAAGAAACCGTACCGACTTCATGGAGCGTTCCTTTCCTTACGAGTCCTTGCGAGCGTGCATTGTCACAGTGGTTTCTAGCAATTTCGCGGCCACACCCGCCCGAACGTCTCCGATGGTACGTCAGTCCAGCAGGAATTTCTCCGCCAGCTTGCGCACAAGCAACAAACCCAAGGCGCGTCCTGCGCTGACGGACTTGCTGCCGATGAACACAAGTCCGATGGCGAAAACCAACCACGACAGACCATAAAGCACGGGACCGCCCAGCATGAGCTGAGGCCGCCGCAACCAAGTGGCCACCGCGCCCAGCGCGATGATGGCGGGCCAACCCAGCACGTAGCTGGCACCCAGCAATGAAAGCCCG
>Ga0302323_100005663_pt1 | contig 10253 bp, 8 predicted proteins | sample Fen_T0_3_FD_201950 | JGI IMG/M metagenome (GOLD analysis project Ga0302323, IMG submission 201950) | Peat permafrost microbial communities from Stordalen Mire near Abisko, Sweden - Fen_T0_3 | ecosystem: Environmental > Terrestrial > Soil > Wetlands > Permafrost | place: Sweden: Abisko... | reverse complement strand
GGCGATTAGCTCAGTTGGTTAGAGCGCACGGTTCACATCCGTGAGGTCACTGGTTCGAGTCCAGTATCGCCCACCACCCTCTGCCGTCGAGGATGTTCGGAGCGTGCGGTAAGCGCCGGGTCTTCCCTGGCCGTTCGCCGGCGTACTGGAGGAAGCATTCGGATGGCTCTCGACGACCTGATCAAGCAGAACCGAACCGCGGACGCAACGGTGACCGTCACTTCCGGTGGAGTGCCCGTTGCGGACCGCCAGGTCGTCGTCGCTCAGAAGAACCACAAGTTCCTGTTCGGATCCATTGGCTTCGAGTTCATTCCTTTGGCCGCCGGCGAACTGACCGGCGCCGAATTGGAGAAGGCCGAGTTGCACGCCAGCGAGTGGCTGGCGCTCTTCAACTTCGCCACGCTGCCGTTCTACTGGGGCCGATTCGAGCCGGAGCGGGGCAAGCCCGACACAAAGCGCGTCCTGGCCGCGGCGAAATGGTTCGCCCAGAAGGGCGTGGCCATCAAGGGCCATCCACTGTGCTGGCACACCGTCCAGCCGGACTGGCTGCTGCCGCTCTCCAACGCCGACATTCTGGCGGCCCAGAAGGCCCGGATCGTGCGTGAGGTCACCGATTTCCGCGGCGTGATCGACACCTGGGACGCCATCAACGAAGCAGTGATAATGCCGATCTTCGAGAACGGCGAAAACGGCATCACCCGGATTTGCTGGGAGAACGGCCGCGTCGCGACGGTGCGCATGGCCTTCGAGACGGCCCGCCAGGCCAACCCCGAGGCATTCCTGCTGCTCAACGACTTCGACATGTCCAGTGCATTCGAGTGCTTGATCGAAGCCGTTCTCGAGGCCGGGATCAAGATCGATGCCCTCGGGCTGCAGAGCCACATGCATCAGGGCTATTGGGGCGAGGAGAAGACCCTCAGGATCGTCGACCGCTTCGCTCGCTACGGCCTGCCGATCCACTTCACTGAAACCACGATCGTGTCCGGCCATCTCATGCCGCCCGAGATCGAGGACCTCAACGACTACCAGATCCCGGACTGGCCGACGACCCCCGAAGGCGAGGCGCGGCAGGCCGACGAGGTCGTCCGCCACTACAAGACACTCCTCTCGCACCCGGCCGTCGAGGCGATGACGTACTGGGACTCCAGCGACAACGCCTGGCTCGGCGCCCCGGCCGGCCTGCTGCGTAAGGATTTGTCGCCGAAGCCGTCATACGAAGCTCTGCTTGCCCTCGTCAAGGGCGAGTGGTGGCTCAAGCCGACGACGATGACCACGGACGCGCAAGGCCGGCTCCGGTTCAGCGGCTTCCTCGGCGAGTACGAAGTCGTCGACGGCGACCGAAGGACCGCCTTCAAGCTCGATTCGAAGGGCGCGACGTCGGTCGAGGCGATACTGCCTGTCTGATCCGAGCGTATCCCGTCCCGGCCTCAACGCCGGCCGACGCGTTGCTTCCCCGGCGGTTACTCTCCGCTCATGACTTCACGGGCACGTGAGCGGCAGTGAAACACCGCCCCGAACTAGATGGGCTGCGCGGCATCGCCATTCTGGCGGTGCTGGCGGGGCATACGGGCATCCCGGGTTTCGCGGATGGAGCGGGCGGGGCCGGCGTCACGCTCTTCTTCGTCCTATCGGGCTACCTGATCACGTCGCTTCTGCTGGCCGAGCGCGAGAAGACGGGCCGGGTCGATCTTCGGGCGTTCTACATTCGGCGAGCGTTGAGGCTATTCCCGGCGCTCGCGGCCGTGCTCCTCGTGGTCGTGATCCTGATCGTCTTCGGGCTCATGCCCGAAGACGCACGCCGGGATACCAACTACGGCGTAGTGATCCTGGGCGTCGTTGCGTACGTTGCCAACTGGGTCGCGGTCGCAGGCCAGTCGATCGGGATGCTGGGCCACACCTGGTCGCTGGCCGTCGAGGAGCAGTTCTACATCGTGTGGCCGACCGTTCTTCTGGCGGGGTTGCGGTTCGGCCGGACGAAGGTAGCCCTGGTCGTGCTGTTGCTCATCTTTCTGGACACGCCGTACCGGCTCTTCCTCGACCTGCACGGCGGCTTCATGCATGTCTTCGTCGGAACCGACAGCCGCGGCGACGCCCTGATGTTCGGCTGCGTTCTGGCTCTCCTGGGAACGCGCTGGCATCCGGTCGCGGGCTGGCTGGGCCTGGCCGGAGTGGCGGCGCTGATGGCCACGTGGCCGGGCGACCCCGGGCTTGGGCTGCAGATCCTGTTCATCCCGGCGGCCGCGATCGTAAGCACGATTGCCGTCGCGGGCTGTCCGGCGGCGCTGGCCTGGAGGCCGCTGGCATTCATCGGCAAGATCAGCTACGGCCTGTATCTGTGGCAGGGTCTGGTCATCTGGTGGAATTTCCCGTGGCCGATCGCGGTGGCTCTGAGCATCGGTATCGCCTGCGTTTCGTATTTCGTTCTCGAGCAGCGATTCCTGCGGCTCAAGGACCGATTCGGTCGGGCGCGGCCGGCGGATGCCCCGATCTCGCCGCCGCCTGCTCCATCGCCTACGCCCGAAGCAGCCTGACCGCATGGCCGGGACCGACCTGAACTCCGAGCCGCGTCTGGCGAGGGTCGAGGCCATACACGTGCGGGTGCCGTTCAGGCGGCCTCTGCTCGATGCGTCCGGCGAATTCACTCATCGGCGGTCGTGGCTTCTGCGAGTGGTCGGGGAAGACGGCGCCGAGGGTCTTGGTGAAGCTGCACTCAACCCATTCGCCGAGGACGTGACGACCGCCTCGCTGGCGACGCTGATCCGCGAGATCGTGCCGGCGCTGGCAGGGGAGCGGATGCCCGTCTGGTCCGAGCTGGCGGCCGAGGGCGAGCCGGGCCGGGCGGCGATGGCGTGCGTGGATGGGGCAATGGCAGCGCTGCGGGCTTCACGTGCCGATCGGGCGGTGGGACACCCCGGCGTCGCCGGCCATCGGGCCGGCGCGGCCGCGCTGGTCCCGGTCGTGGCGATCATCGGCTTCACGGGCGCGGGCGCAGGCGCGGACGCGGCCGCACAAGCGGTCGAGCTCGGCTTCGGGACGCTCAAGCTGCGAGCGGGCTTCGAACGGACCACCGACCAGCTGGTGGACCGTATCCGGGCGATCCGTGGGGCTGTGGGGCCGGAACCACGGATACGCATCGATGCCGGCGGTGCCTGGGACCTCGACACGGCCGCGGAACGGATCGTCGCCCTGGAGCCGTTCCGGATCGAGTTCGTCGAGCAGCCGTTGCCGGCATGGGATACGACCCGCCACGCCGCCCTGCGCGAACGGACCGTGATCCCGATCGCGCTGGACGAAAGCATCGATTCCGAAGCCTCGGCGCGCGCGGCGCTGGCGGATGGCGCCGCTCAGGTGATCGTCGTCAAGCCGGCGCGGGTCGGCGGCCTGGCCGCCACGCTGCGGATCGCCGAGGCCGCCCATGCGGCGGGGGCCACGGTGGTGCTCGGCACCTACTACGAGACCGGCGTCGGTATGGCCGCCGTCCTGCGGGTCGCGGCGGCGCTGAGGGCGGCCGCGCCGTTCACGAAGCCGGAGCCAGCGCACGCCGTTGCCACGGCCGGCATCCTGCGCCACGATCTGCTGGCGATGCCGATTCCGATCGAGAAGGGCAAGATGGCGGTCCCGGCCGCCGTCGAGTTGGACGAGCTGGAAGTCGACCGCTACACGCTCGAACGGTTCGAAGCGTTGCCGTAGGCCCGGGGTGGCCGCGCCGGTCAGACCTTCGGCACCTTCTTCATCGCGGCCGAGAAGGCGATGAAGGCCGTTTGCGTCATGCCGTACCCAAGCATCATGTGGCCGTGGGTAGTTCCCGGGTCTACGTAGACGACGTAAGTGGGAGTCGCGTCGTAGAGGTCCAGCTGCCCGGTCACGTGCCCGAACGCGATGGGGCCGAGGATTGCCATGCCCGTCGAACAAGCAGCGACGCTGGTCGTGCAGTTGGCGCCCTGAATGAACTGGATGATGGCACCGGCGGGCCCGTGGTAGACGGCGTCCAGCTCGGAGCCGACCGGCCGCTTGTAGTAGCTGGCGCCCGGCAGGGACCAACCGGACGGAAGGACGGCACAGTAGACGTCGAAGTTGGCCTTGGCGGCCGCGTCGGCGAAGACGGCCTTGTCCTTGGTGGTACCGGTGCAGCCGGCTGCGCGCGAGGTTGGAGCCGGGGTCGGCTTGTGGGTCGGCGAGTGAGTCGGGGTTGCGGCCGCCGTTGCGAGCGGGGTGGCCGTCGCGGGCAGCGTCGACTCCGACGGTGAGGCCGTCGGCCCCATGGTGGGCGTGGACGTGGCCGCCGTGACGGATGAGCTGGGCGTCGCCGTCGAAGGACTCGTCGTGCCCGCGGCATCGGCGCAGGCGCCGACGATCAATGCGGCGGCCAGCAGGACCGCAACTGCTCGTCCTCGGCGAATGCCGTTCTCGCTCATGGTCCCACCCATCTGCAGGTTGCTAGAAGTGCAGCCTGATCCCTACCCGAATACCCGGCGCTGCCGAGCCCTGTCGTTGCGGCCAGTGAGGCGGGACGTCGTGTGTTTCGTGCTCGGTTGTCGTGCGTCACGACGACGCGCGTTAGGCGTGGGCCGGCCGGTTGTGCCGCCGGCGCGGGATCGGAGCATCATTGGTCCATGCATGCGACACGGCCCGTCCCGCAAGAAGTGGACTGCTTGATCGTTGGTGGCGGTGCCGCCGGGCTCTCGGCGGCCGTGAACATGGGGCGCATGCGCCGCAGCGTGCTGCTCGTCGACGAACGCGACCGCTTCATCTGGAAGCACGTTGTACATAACTACCTCGGCTTTCCCGACGGCATCCCTGCGGTTGACATCCGGAGGCTGGGCTGGCGTCAGGCGGCCAAGTACGGGGTCGAGTTACTGCTCGGCCACGTTGCGACGGCGGTGCGCGACGGCGACAAGTTCCGGGTTCGCATCGAGCGGCTACCGGAAGGCGGAATGTTCGCCAACCGGCCGGGCCCGGTAGTCCCTCGTGACGCGGAGATGGCGCGCATGTTCGATGAGGTGCCGGAAGGCGGCCCCCTCGACGTGGTCGCGCGCTCGGTGATCCTGGCAACCGGCGTCTTCGGGCATTTCCCGGAGTTCCGCGGCCGGGACGAATGCGTCGGCGAGAGCCTCTTCTGGTGCATCCACTGCGACGGCTACGAGTCGATCGATCGTGTCGTAGCCGTCGTCGGCCACGACGAGGATGCGGTCGCGACCGCGCTGGATCTACTCGACTTCACGAATCGCGTGACGATGGTCGCCGGGCGCCCCGAGGGATTTGACGTCCCGGAAACGCGGCTGGCCGACCTGGCCTCGGCGGGCATTCCGGCATACCCGTCGGCGGTCGCCGAGTACGAGAACAGCGACGGCCGGATGCACGCAGTCGTCCTCGATGATTCCGGCCGGACTCGGATACCGGTGGAGCAGGTCTATGCGGTTCGGCGCACCAAAGCGGCCAACGGCCTTGCACTACAGCTTGGGCTGGAGATCAGCCCGATTGGGCAGATCGTCGTGACACCGGAACAGCACACCAACGTTCCGGGCGTCTATGCGGCCGGCGACGCAACCAGCCTCCACGACCACCAGCTGATCACCGCAGCGCACGAGGGCGGCCAGGCCGCGTGCGGCGCCAACTACCACCTCTACCGGCCGGTCCAGCGGACCCCTGGGACTGGAGACTGAACCGCCTGGTGGGCGCCCCTTCGCCTCGTTGAGCCTGTCGCGACCCGTCCGGGTAGCGTCTCTCGGCGAAGGATGTGTCCCATGATTGCGAGCAAGGTCGATCCATTCCCGGCGGCAGACCTCGAGGCGAACAGGAGTGGCCGCCTCACCGATGCACAGCGCACGAGACTCGGACGCGCCGCGCGCGCCGGCCGCAAAGACGAGTTCATCGGCGCGCTGTTCTGCCTCGGAGTCGGAGTGGTCCTGCTGGCCGCGCCGGGACTCTCGCTCAACATCCTCATTCGCGAGGGTGCGGGGGCGGCTTTCCTCCTGGTGGCAGTGCTGCTGCTTCGCCAGGCAGCCGACGGCGACTCGCTTACGAAGGACCTGCGCAGCGGTCGAGTCGAGCGCCTGGAAGGGGCAATCGCGAAGAACACGCGCGAAGTCCGGGGCGAGAACTCCACGTACACGCTCTATTACCTCGAAGTTGCCGGGCAAAGCTTCGAGGTTGACAGCACGACATACAACGCGGCGCCGGAGGTCGGGATTGTCGGCCTCTACACCCTGCCGCGGAGCCACGCGATCCTGAACCTCGAGCGCTTGCCGGATCGGCCGCTTCCGGCCGGAGCAACCACCTCGCCGGCCTCGGCCCTGGGCGCCATCGCGTCGATGAGATCGGGCGATCCCGAGAAGGCGGCGGAAGCGCAGGCCGAGCTGGCCGCAATCAGAAACGCAATGCAGGCAGAACGATCGGCCGCCGCCATCCCGCCGCCGGTGGGTCAGCGCGATCCGAGGCCGCTGGCTGAGGCCATTCTGGGGACCTGGCAGACGGGCCCGATCTCGACCACGTTCATGCCGGACGGGACGCTCGTGACAACACTTCCCGGAGGACGTAGCCACGATGGCCGCTGGTCCATCGGTTCGGACGGCAAGCTCCACTCGAACAGCGCAGGCCGGGAGACGGCCACGGACGCGTGGGTGGCCGGAGACGTACTCACGATTTCCGCCGAAGGTCAGGGAATGTCGTACAGGCGAGCCGCCGGCCACTAGCGGTCGAGTCTTCGCGCGGCCCAGGACGGCGAGCGGGTATGATCCGGCCGCGGGGGTAAACGGCGTCCAAAGGCCCGAAATCGAGGATCTGACAGGCACATGGATCGGCAGCTTCTTTCGGGCGACGAAGCCGTTGCGCTCGCGGCCCTCCACGCCGGTGTTGCCCTGGGCACGGGCTATCCCGGCACGCCTTCGACGGAGATCCTCGAGGCATTCGACGCGCTCGGCGGCAGAGCCCAATGGGCCCCCAACGAGAAGGTCGCGCTCGAAGTCGGTCTGGGGGCGGCGTTCGCCAGCGCGCGAGTCCTCGTCACGATGAAACACGTCGGGCTCAACGTCGCTGCGGATCCTCTCTTCACGGCTGCCTACACCGGCGTCAGCGGCGCGTTGATCGTGGTCACCGCCGACGACCCCGGCATGTCGTCATCGCAGAATGAGCAGGACAACCGGCGTTACGCCATCGCCGCCGGATTGCCGATGGTCGAACCGTCGGACAGCCAGGAGGCCTACGACTTCTTCTTCCACGCCGTCGAGATCTCGGAGCGCTGGCACCTGCCGGTCCTCTTCCGTATGACGACGCGGGTCTGCCACTCGAAGTCGATCGTGGCTGCCCCGGCACCGGGCGCTTACGACTCCGCCGCCTCGATGGCCTCCGGCGTCCCGTTGCCGCATTTCGAGCACGACATCACCGCTCGGGTGATGATCCCCGCCAACGCCCGGCCGGCCCACCGCCGCCTCCGCGCCAAGCTGGCCGAGATTGGAGCCTGGGGCGAGTCCGCGGCCTGGGACGCCGGGTCGGGCGACGTGCCCAATCGGGCGCCGCTCAATCGCCAGGTGCCGGGCGACCGGGCACTCGGCATCGTTGCCAGCGGCGTCTCGTTCGAGCACGCCCTGGAAGCCGCTCCCGGCGCCAGCTTCCTCAAGATCGGGCTGGTCAATCCGCTGCCGATCGAGCGGGTCAGGGCTTTCACCCACACCGTCGAACGCACCGTCGTGCTCGAAGAAGGCGATCCCGTCATCACCGACTCGCTCCGGGCCGCCGGAGTCGCCGTCGAAGGCAAGCCCGACATGTACCGCTTCGGCGAGCTCGACGTGGCCCGCGTGCGCCGCATCCTTGCCGGTGACACCAGCCCCGAGGAGGCCCCGGCACGAGGCAAGCCGCCCGAGCTGTGCCCGGCCTGCCCGTATCACACGGTCTACGGCACGATTCAGAAGCACGACTTGATCGCCGCGGGCGACATTGGCTGTTACAGCCTGGGCGTCCTGCCGCCGTACCGGGCCATGGACACGTGCGTGGCCATGGGCGCGTCGATCGGCGTGGGCCTGGGGCTGCGGCACGTCCTTCCCGATGCCGAGGCGAGGCGCGTCGTCTCGATCATCGGCGACTCCACGTTCGTTCATTCGGGCATCAGCGGCCTGGTCGAGATGGCCTACAACCCGCCCTCGACCGGGCATGTCGTGATCGTCCTGGACAACGGCACGACCGCGATGACCGGCCAGCAGGAGCATCCCGGAACCGGCCGCCGCCTGGACCACGGGCCCACGAACCAGCTATCCATCGAAGGCGTGGCCGCGGCCATCGGCATCCCGAGCGTGACCGTGATCGACGCCTTCGCCGAACCCGAGGAGTTCGAGCGGCTGCTACTCGAGCGTCTGGCCGCGCCGGGCCTGTCGGTCATCGTCGCTCGCCGGCCCTGCATTCTGGCAGCGGCGGACATTCGCAAATGGGAAGGCCAGGCCGCGGCGTTTCGGGCGCAGTCGGCCGAGCAGTCGGCTGTATGCGAGCCGGAAGGGGACAACCGATGACCTCGTCCGCCGCTCCGTCCGGCGCAGTCCCCAATCCGGTTGCGGTCACGAACGTCGTGCTTGCCGGACTCGGCGGTCAGGGCGTAATCAAGGCTTCGGACATCCTCGCCGACGCCGCGCTGCGTGCCGGATTGGACGTCAAGAAGTCGGAGATCCACGGCATGAGCCAGCGCGGCGGCTCGGTCACCTCCGACGTGAGATTTGGGACGAAGGTCCGCTCGCCGATGGTTCCGCGCGGCGAGGCCGATTTCCTGGTCGTCCTGGCCGCATCCGAGGTGGAAGTGGCCAGGCCGCTGCTTCGCCCGGGAGGCGTGATTCTCTCGCCGGACCTGATCCCGGACGCCGAGCTGCCCAACAAGCGGAGCCTCAACGTCGCTCTCCTCGGCGCTCTCAGCCATTACCTGGAGCTGCCGCCGCAAGCCATGCTGGACGCAGTTAGGGCCGCCCTTCCGGAGAAGCTCCACGAGGTCAACGAGCGAGCCTTCCAAACCGGCCGAAAAATCGCCGCGGCAACGGGCACAATCCTCTAGGCGCGGTGGCCGCCGTCAGGCCGCCTGGCAGCCCGCACTCGGAAGCACAGTGTTCTGTATGAGGAGGCCGCAGTGAGCACCTGGAACGACCCGCCGGGTGGATTCCACCCGATCAGCGCGCCGGACTACTTGCCGCGAGAACAGCTGGCCCGGATCCAGCTCCAGCGCCTCCAGTCCGTCGTCTCCCGGGCGTTCGAGCGTGTTCCGCTCACGCGATCGCGGATGGACGAGCGCGGGCTGACGCCGGCATCGATCGCGTCCCTCGCGGACATCGCAAGGCTGCCGTTCACGGTCAAGTCGGACCTGCGCGACACGTATCCGTTCGGGCTCTTCGCCAGCCCGATGGAGGAGATCGTCCGGCTCCACGCCTCGTCGGGCACGACCGGCAAGCCGATCGTCGTGGCCTACACGCAGGCCGATCTCGACGTCTGGTCCGAAGTGATGGTCCGCGCCTTCGTGGCTTGCGGCATGCATCGCGGCGACGTCATCCAGAACGCCTACGGCTACGGGCTGTTCACCGGCGGACTCGGCGCGCACTACGGCGGCGAGGCGCTTGGCGCGACGGTCATCCCGATCAGCGGCGGCAACACCGAGCGCCAGTTGATGGTCATGCAGGACTTCGGCGTGACCGCGATCTGCTGCACGCCCAGCTACTTCCTGCATCTTCTCGAGTCGGCCAAGGACACCAAGATCGACTTCTCGAAGCTCCGGATCGGCGTCTTCGGGGCCGAGCCCTGGAGCGACTCGATGCGCGAGCGGATCCAGGACGAGAGCGGAATTCGGGCCCACGACATCTACGGGCTGTCCGAGATCATCGGCCCCGGTGTCGGCATCGAGTGCATCGAACGCCGCGGGCTGCACATCTTCGAGGATCACTTCTTCCCCGAGATCGTCGATCCGGAGACGGGCGACGTGCTGCCGGAGGGCGCCGAGGGCGAGCTCGTCCTGACGACGCTGTCCAAGCAGGCGATGCCGCTGATGCGTTATCGGACCCGCGACATCACGGCCCTGGTGTCCGACCAATGCGCCTGCGGCCGGACGCTCCGCCGCATCCGCCGCATCGGCCGGCGCTCGGACGACATGTTCATCATCCGCGGCGTCAACGTCTTCCCGTCGCAGATCGAGACCGCGCTGCTACGGGTCGAAGGGACGCTGCCGCATTACCAGATCATCCTCACCCGCGAGGTCGGTCTGGACCAGGTCGAGGTCAAGGTCGAAGTCACGC
>Ga0302323_100005662_pt1 | contig 10254 bp, 7 predicted proteins | sample Fen_T0_3_FD_201950 | JGI IMG/M metagenome (GOLD analysis project Ga0302323, IMG submission 201950) | Peat permafrost microbial communities from Stordalen Mire near Abisko, Sweden - Fen_T0_3 | ecosystem: Environmental > Terrestrial > Soil > Wetlands > Permafrost | place: Sweden: Abisko... | reverse complement strand
CACGTACGGAGCTCGGCTCATCGACTCAACGCCCCCGGCTATGAATACGTCGCCGTCACCAACGGCGATCGCGTGAGCGGCCGAGTTGATTGCCTGCAGGCCGCTTCCGCAGAGCCGGTTCACGGAAAGGCCGGCGGTCTCGATCGGGAGGCCGGCTACGAGCGCCGCCATTCGCGCCACGTTGCGATTGTCTTCGCCGGCCTGATTCGCGCAGCCGAGGATTACATCCTCGATGAGAGCCGGGTCGATGCCGGTGCGATCCACGAGAGCACGGATCACGACGGCGGCGAGGTCGTCGGGACGGACCGACGCCAGCGCCCCTCCGTATCGTCCGAACGGAGTGCGGAGCGCGGCAACGATCCAGGCTTCGCGGATCGGCCGATCGAGCTGACGTCCCATGCGTTCGATTGTACGGCCGGTCGCCGGGCAGCGGTCCGCAAGGCTACCTAAGGCAGATGGATGTATGTCTCCAGCAGGAGTGCGGGATCATCGGTAACCACCACGTACAACACACCCGCCTTGGCGTAGGCGTAGCCGGTGCTGAGGTCCCCTGTGGGCGAGGGGTCGACGATCTCGAGGCAGGACTTCTGCGCCACGAACCCGGACGTAACCTTCCAGCCCTTGCCGGTGGCCGCGTCACCGAATGCGGACGCGATCTTGGCGTCGCTCACGCCCGGCACCGCGAAGGCCTCCACGATGACATTCTCGCTACGAGTCACATCCGTCGCGACGGCCATCGTGACCTCCTGGGAGGTCTTGCCCATGGATACGAGCCAGGGCGTGTAGAGAACGCTGTCGCCGCCGGTGGAGGACCCAAGGTAGACCGACAGCGACACGCTGTAGCTCTGCAGCGGCGCTCCGCCGAGCTCCTTGGGGAGCGTGGCCTCGAGCTTGGAATCGGCGTGCGGCAGAGCCAGGCTATCGTCGGATGCGCTCGGAGATGCGTCCGAACCCGATCCGGCAGCCGATGCGCTGGACCCGGCCGATGACTTCGACGCGGATGACTGGGCCGGGGTCTGGGCGGGCCGGGTCGTGGCGGAAGGCGTCGCGGACGCGCCACCGCATCCGGCCATGACGACCGTGATAAGTGACGCGGCGAGCATCGCGGCAAACGAGTGGCGAGAGCGGAAAGTCATCAACTACCCCGATCGATTTGAGGCCGGCGGACGAGTCTGCCGGCCCCGCTGGCGCCGGTCCGGGCGAGCATGGAGTCCGTTCGGACGGCGTGTCAAACGAAAGTACCAGACAATTCTCGTTGAATCTGGACAACGATCGTATTCCCCTTCGGGTTTCCTGCGCTATGTTGAGAGTCGGCACATCCGTTTCCGCACGGAGTCGTCAGTCGCATACGTGGGAGCCAGGTCATGTACTTCCATACACCGGACCCGGAAGGGTCGAAACCAACAGGCCCAAGGGTCGAGCAAGACGTTGAGCGGCCGCTGAAGGCCGTCAAGAGCATTTCCCACCGGCGCCTACCGGCCTCGCTCCCGTTCGCAGTCGCCGGCCTCCTGGTCGTGACGAGCTTCGCGTTCGGCGCCAACGTCGTTCGCAACCTGATGACGCCGATGTCTTCGGCGACTCCGATCGTGGTCGGAGACGAGGATCCCACGGACCCGCCGACGGATGCCCCGACACCGACTCCGACCCTTACGCCGACGCCGACTCCCACGCCGACGCCGACGCCGACTCCGACCGAGACGCCGACTCCGACTCCCACAGCGACTCCCACGCCGACGCCGACGCCGACTCCGACTCCGACTCTCAAGCCGACGCCCACGCCGACGCCGACGCCGACTCCTACGCCGACTCCTACGCCGACTCCTACGCCGACTCCTACTCCGACTCCTACTCCGACTCCTACGCCGACGCCGACTCCGACGCCGGTCCCGACCCCCACCCCAACGCCCGCCTGCTCCATTACTCTGTCGCTGGCAAGTCTTGCCGACGCGGGCGGAGCGGTTCCGGCAACGGTCACGGCTCACCCGAAGGTCGGGCTGAGCTGGACCAAGTGGACGTGCCCGGGCTTCCAGTACTACGGAGTGGTCCGAGGCACCACCGCTGCCGAGACGGCACTGCCGCTCGGTACCGTCCCCAATGACTTCTACACCAGCCTTGCCTCGGTCCTCTCCTGGACCGATACGAGCACGAGCCTCCAGTACGGCCACACCTACTACTTCCGCGTATACGTGTTCAACGAAACCAAGGCGACGGCCGGCGGCGGAATGATCCCGGCCTGCTACGCCAACACGATCGTGGGCGTATCAGACGTCCTCACGGTGGTAATCCCGCCGGCGCCGACTCCCACGCCTAGCGTTACGCCGACTAAGTAACCGGCAGACCCACGCGACAACTGATGAGCTGATACCGGCGAAAGCCGGGCGGAAGAAAGAGGCTCCGGTGAGAACCGGGGCCTCTTTCTATGTCCACCGGGACCGGCCGGCTCGTCCGGGAAGCCGCGCGCCGGCGATTTTCAGCACCCGCGGTAATCCCAGCCCCTTCTGCGACGTTCTGTAAACAAGCACAGAGAGTCATTCTCTTCGCCCGGACTCATCAGCCACCGTCGTATTGGGAGCGAGAACCATGAACTTCCAGGGATCAGAGCCTGAAGGACCGACGCCGGCCGGCGCCAGAGTCGAAGAGGACCTCGAACGACCGCTTCGCACGGCCCGAGGTATCTCGCACCGGCGTCTGCCGGCGGCACTGCCGTTTGCCGTCGCCGGGATCCTCGTTGTGTCGAGCGTCGCCTTCGGCGCCACCGTGGTGCGCAGCCTCGTTTCGCCGGTGTCGTCCGCCACGCCGGTCGTGGTGGGTGACGACCCCACTGATGCCCCGACCGACGCCCCGACGCTCGCGCCCACCGATGAGCCCACGCAGGCCCCGGTGGTGACAAAGGCGCCGGTTGTGACCGAACCGCCGACCGAAGCGCCTACCCAAGCGCCCACCCAGGCACCGACCCAGGCACCGGTGAAGACCAATCCGCCCACCGCGAATGCGCAGAACCTCGGAGCCTTGACCGCCACCGACAACGGCAACGGCTACTGGACGTTCAAGTGGCACGCATACACCGGCGGCACCGCTTTCACGTACTACAAGCTGTCGGGCGTCGCGTATCCGGACGCGCCGGGTTACGCGGAGGGCAAAGGCTACTGGGCCGTCAACAACCCGGACTGCACCACTGCGACCGTCAAGGTCGCGGCCGGCGTCTGGAACGTCAACGTCGAGGCCGTTACATACCCGAACGGATCGGCCGTAGCGATCGCCCGCACCAGCGTCCTGAAGCTGACGGTTACCACCAGCGGGCCTACGGCTCCTCCGATCGTGGGCCTTGGCGCCACCGGCACCTATGACCCCGCGACCCACAAGGTCACGATAGCCTGGAGCAAGTACACGGGTTCGTTCTTCAACTACTACGGGATCCAGAAGGGAAGCTCGCCGGCCGGAGCAACGCTCGCGGTCGGGAACCAACCCAACTTCTACTACACGACCAACGTCAACGAGACGAGCAAGCTAGACGGGCCACTCGCGCCCGGAACCTACTACTACCGCGTCTACGCCTTCTCCGACCAGACCCTCGGCGTGAGCGACGGAGTGAGACCGGCCTGCAACGTGGGCACGTTCCTCGCCCAGTCCGAGTTGATCACGGTAGTCGTCCCGGCCGACGTAACCCCGGCCCCGACGGAGCCGCCGGCGACGGCCGCTCCCACAGTCACTTCCGCCGGCTGAACCGCGGCCGGCAGTCCAGTCCTCAGTCTGCGGAAACGGGCTCCGGTGAAAGCCGGAGCCCGTTCCTTGTTTCGCCGCTGCCGGCCTGTGGGTGTAATCCCAACGCCATCCCGTGCGTTGTGTCTATAGGCGGAGATCATCATCGGTCCGCTCGGACTCATTAGCCAATCGAATGGGAGCGAAGCATGAACTTCCAAGGACAGGATCCGGAAGGGTCCAAGCCCGCCGGGCCCCGCGTGGAAGACGACCTCGAGCGACCGTTGCGGGCCGTGAAGGCCATCTCTCACCGTCGACTGCCCGCCGCCCTGCCGTTCGCCATCGCCGGCATCCTCGTCGTCTCGAGCGTAGCCTTCGGCGCAACCGTCGTCCGCAACCTCGTGACCCCCACCTCCTCGGCCACACCGGTCGTGGTCGGCGATGATCCCACCGACGCCCCGACGGACGCCCCGACCCTCGTGCCCACCCCGACTCCGACTCCGGTGGTCACCGTCGCCCCTGTGGTGACGCCCGCCCCCACGCTCGGGACCCTCACCCTCACAGGCGCCATCAGCGGCCAAAAGGTGGCCCTCGCGTGGTCGCGCTACCAGGGCGACAACTTCGGCTACTACAAGATCATCCGCTCCGTTGAGGCAACCCCCACCTGGCCCCTCGGCGCCGGTGACACCCTGGTCGCCGCCACCACAGACATCGAGACGGTGAGCTGGGCCGATCCCTCGGCTCCGCGGTCCAAGACCCTCTTCTACGCGGTCTTCGCCGTCACGGCGGAAGACACCGGGTATCAGGTTCTCGCGGCCAGCAATGTCGTGAGCGTCACGACTCCCGCCCCCACCCCGGCACCCACGGTGAACTGCACCAGCCTATCCCTCAAGGCAGTCCTCCAGTCGCCGACCGCTTCGACCGGCGGCGTTCTGCCGGCCAACAACGGTGGTTCCGGCTACTCGATCAAGCTCAGCTGGAGCAAGTACCGCTGCTCCAACTTCCAGTGGTACGGCGTGCAGATGAGCCAGTCCGGCACCCCGGTGCTCAAGCTCGGCGACATCCCCAACGCCTACTACGTTGACAACATCAACGCCCTGAGCTGGACCGATACCGAAGTCCAGTCCGGTCAGACCTACTACTTCCGGGCCTACGCCTTCACCGAGGCTTCGCTCGGAGCCACCGACGGCGTCCGGCCGGCTTGCTATGCCACCACCATCCTCGCCATCTCCAACGTCGTGAAGGTGGTAGTTCCGTAACCAAGATCTCCACCCCGGAGGGCCACCGCAGCTACCCCCTGCGACCCTTCGGACGGCCCGGCACGACGGCGCCGGGTGCAGAGGACGGATGGGGCTCCGGTGCAAGCCGGGGCCCCTCCTCCCAGGCAACGACAGGCAGTGCCGCAAGAGCGGCGACAAGAGCCGGCAAACGATCGATTGAGAGCGATGGGAATGGAAGCCCGGATGGAGATCAAACCAGCAGGAAGCGGACCTCTGGTGATCGGCCGTCCCGGGATTTCGGCTCCGCTCGAAATGAGCGTCCGGCGGTACCAGGCAGTACAGGTGGCGGATTGTTCACATGACCAACGCTTCGTACCGTTCGTGACTCTATGGAACGTGACGGAGCTTCTCGAATGGCGACCGACCGCGAGCGCGCGCTCGTGGTCATGGCGCGCCAGGATGCAGGGGCATTCGCAGAGCTCTACGACTTCTATCTGCCGCGCATCTACGGCTTCATCTACCGCCGCCTTCAGGACCGCTGCGTGGCCGAGGACCTTACCTCGATGACTTTCCAGAAAGCGCTCGAGAACGTGCGCCGCGACGACTTCCGCAACGACTCGTTCGGTGGTTGGCTCTACAGGGTCGCCTCCAACGTGGTCGTCGATCATGTGCGCCGCGATCGTCGCTACCTCTCCCTGAGCGAACTCGAAGGTCGCGAGGAGCCCGGCGATCTGGCTCTGGACGCCCTGGCCGCCGCACTGGACCGGGATCAGCTGCGACGTGCGTTGCTGCGAATCTCCGACAACCACCGCGAGGTGCTCGTCCTTCGCTTCTACGACGACCTCGACGTCTCCGAGGTTTGCGCCATCCTCGGCTGCTCTCGTGAGACCTTCGCCGTTCGCCTCCACAGGGCTCTCCGCGCGCTGCGCGCAGCGGTGGCAAAGGAGTCGGCTGATGTCGCCTGACGATCGCGACGACATGGACCAGCTTGACGAGCTTGCCGGCGAACTGGCCGATGGCGGGCGTCATGCGCGCGAAGAGTTTGCGGGCCGAGATAAGCCAGAGCCGACCTTCGCGATGCGCCTCCGTGCCGAGCTGCTTCGGCAGATGCCTGCGGCTGAGAGCGCCGGCGGTGCGGCGGAGCCGTCGAGGCCGCTCGACGCCACGGGAAGCCCGGTGGAGCGCCGTCACGGCCAGCGACCGTTCGTGGGCGGGGATCGCCGGTGGATCGTTCAGGATGAGATCGTGGTCGCGGCGGCCGCGGACGAAGGCGACCTGGCGCGCGCCGGCAGGCGCTGGATGGGCGCCGCCGCCGATGCGGCCAGGGGCCGCTCAACTCCGCTGGAGACGCTGCCGCTCCACGTCGCCGAGGATTCGGACGAAGCCGGCCATGTCATCCCGCTCAAGGCCGCCATGCGCTGGCACATCCCAACGCGAGTCATGCCCTCTCGCTTCATCGCCGCGGGACTCGCGGCATCCGTTGCGATTGCGCTCCTCGCCTACGGCTCCGGCGTGTTCTTCACAGGCACGCCGCCCTCGGACACGGTAGGCGAGGCGATCGGCGCGACACTGGTGCGCGGCAACTCCACGAGTACGCTTGCGGCGGGCATGCAGCTGCACAACGGCGACGAGATCGTCGTTTCGAGTTCCGGCCGGGCAACCCTTCACCTGGGCACGAGCGTCACCAGATTGAACTCCGGCGCCGACATCAAGCTCGGTGCGATGGATGCGACGCACGTGACCATCGACCAGGTTGCGGGCCGGGTATACCACCGGGTGGGCAACGGAAGCTACCAGGTCACGACCGCCGGCTTTGTGTGGAACGGCTCGGGTGGAGCCTTCGATCTGGACCGCCGCGCGACGGGCGGCGGTGGCGAACTCGTGTACGGCCTCGCCCTCTACCGTGAAGTCGGGCTGACCGGCCCAGCGGTTCAGGACACGGTCCCCGAAGGATCCAGCGCCACACTCGTCCTTCGCCCGGACGGATCGGCCGCGAGTGCGCCGAAGCTGGTCACCGTTGATCTCATGACGGTGCGGGATGCGTGGCTCGTTGGCAATGCACAGCAGGACCAGCGTCTGGGTCTGCCGCTGGGCCAGCTCGCCTCCCTGGTCTCGCCCGAACCCACGATCGAACCCACAGTGGAGCCCACAGCCGAGCCCACCGTGGACGTCACGGCCGCCCCGACGGGCACGCCCACCGCCGCGCCGACGAGCGTCCCGGTGACGGCGCCGCCCGTTGCGCCCACTCCCAAGCCCACAGTCGCCGGGCCCCCGAATCTCGGCACACTCACGATCAAGAGCAACGGCGGCGGGTCCTACACGTTCACGTGGCCCAAGTACACGGGAGCGGGCTTCCAGTACTACAAGCTCGTCTACGGGCCGTGGGGAACCACGCCGAACTACCCGAGCTCACCCTACTGGGCTTGTCCCGGTACGCCGTCCGAGAACAGCTGGACGGGCACCATCGGCGCGGGCGACTACGCGGTCCGGCTGCAGGTCGTGGACACGACCAGCGGCAAGACGATCATCCGGGCCCAGACGCCCGTAATCCGGCTGAAGGTGAGCTTCGTTGCCACTCCACCGCCCACGGTGAGCCTTGGAGCCCTGCACGTGCAGGACAACGGCAACGGGACGTACACCTTCAGCTGGTCCGGATATTCGGGCGGGCAGACGTACAGCTACTACAAGCTCGTTTGGGAAGACACGACCTCGGGCAAGACGCCGTCCTATCCGAACGGCAGCCCCTACTGGGCCGTCCCCAACGTAGGCGACACCTCGGCCGGTCCGATAGCGATCGATCCTGGTGACTACCAGGTGAGGATCCAGGCGATCGGCTACCCGTCCGGATCCGCCTACGCGTATGCCCAGACGACTGTCCTGACTCTCAAGGTGCCGCCGCCTGCGACGCCGACGCCAGCTCCGACTCCCACGCCGGCCCCCACTCCGGCCCCTACCGTCTAGCCGGCCCGGTCCAGCAGTTCGCCGTCGATGAGTTCGAACACGCGCCGGTCCAGAGGTTCGTCCGCCATCGTCGCTCGATCCTCAACGTAGCCCGCGAATAGCGCGGCGAACTCACCGTCGCCTTCGCTCAGTCTCGCCGCGATCAGCAGGTCGCGATCGGGCACGCCCACGAGGATCCGGTGCGCCGGCGCGAGATCGGCCGCAATCCTGGCTCGCACGTCCTCGAGCAGGATGCGCGTCGCGTCCAGCCCGTCACCGGCATCCGACCAGACCACCAGGCGCTCGCCGCTCAGTTCGGACGACCAGCCGGCAGCGTCGGACCAGGCCTGCAGGTTCGCCATGGCGGCCTCATGGACCTGGGACGGCCGGACGCCCCAGGCCTGGATGTGTTCGCCGCCAACCAGGATCTCGAACCCGCGACCGGGAATGACATACACGATCGGCAATCCCGCCGGTCCCGCCTTCATCAACGGCTTCCCCGGCCCGGCGTTCGGGCTCGGCAGGCGGTAGTGAAGGCCGTCGTCACCGGGAGTTCCAACGGGCCTGAGGGCGGGTCGGATGATCCGCGAAGCCGCGTCCCAGTCGTGCTCGGGCGCGAGGGATGGCGGGATGGGCGCTCGAGACTCCGACTCCATCTCAACCTCCTGCTGGGCCCGTGCCCCTGCCCGACCGATCGACCCCACCAACGTACACGCAACGAGGCCGGGGCGCAGGCAGAAACAGACCGGCGGACCTTTCGGCCCGCCGGTCTTGCATGGTTCAGAGTGGCCGCCGCGCGGCCTCAGGTAGTGCTACTGGCGGCGGAGCGAGCGGCGCTGAGCCTCAACGGCCAGGAGGCCAACAAGTCCGAATGCCATAGCGATGAGGATGACGGCGAGCGGGAGCTGGTCGTTGGCCGGCTGGCCGCCGCCGGAGCTGGTGATGGGCGGGGTTGCGGAGTGAGCCGGAGTGGCCGTCTGGCCACCGATGGACTGGAACGGGGTTGCCGTCTCACCACCGATGGACTCGAACGGAGTGGGAGTGACCGAGATCGTCGGCGACGGAGTGACGAGCGCGGCCTTGGTCACGGTGACCGACGCGGGAGCGGAGGTAACCAGGAACAGCGCGTCCGGTCGGGCGTCGTCGAGTCTAACCACCGGCTTGCCGTCATTGAAGTAGCCGGTGCCGTACGCGGTGTTGGTGACGAACCCAGCGGTGTTGTCGCCGGCGGTGACTGTGTAGCTTGCCGTGCAGGAGATGGTCGCCGTGGGCGCCAGCACCGCAGGATAGGTGCCGCAGTTGACAACGCTCGGCAATGTGATCTTGTCGTCGGTGACCAAGAACGGGGCGACGAGGGTCACGTTGCCGTCGTTGGTAAGGGTGTAGGTGTAGTTGATCGTGTCACCGGCCACGTCGAACGTGGTGCGGTTGGCGTGCTTCACGAGCGCGAGGTGCGGGTTCTGGGCCGCGTTGATTGTCACGGTGTCCGAGCTCCGCAGGCCGTCGGTCCCTGGGACGCTGACAAAGGCCGTTGCGTTGTTCGTGACGAAGCCGACGTCGAGGTCGTTCTGGGTGACGGCATAGGTGCCTGTGCAAGTGAACGAGGCGCCCGTCGCCAGGGTCATGTTCGCGGCGGCGCAGTTGAAGGCGGTGCCACCGTTGATCTTGTTGTCGGAGACGGTGAACTGGGACGGTCCCAGGGTCGTGTTGCCGGTGTTGGTGATCGTGTAGGTGTAGGTGATGACCTGGCCCACATGGTCATAGGTCTTGGAGCTGGGCGACTTGCCCAGAGTGATGTGAGGGGCGGGAACGGCCGTGACGGTCACGACGCCGGCGACGTAGGTGATGGCGTAGTTGGTCGACGTAGCCCCGGAGCAGGTGGAGCTATAGGTGCCGACCGGGCTCCCGCTGGTCACGTTTGCGACGCAGGTGGGCGGGGTGCCGATCGCTGTGCCGACTGTGTCGCCGTTGACGAATGCACCGTAGATGGGGGTGATGGTCGGAATGGATCCGCCCGCGACCATCGTGCCGTTGCTGGCCGTGATCGTGAGCGGAGCCTTATTGACGTTGAGATCGCCCGTCACGTAGTCGAACACGTAGCCGCCGAGGCCCGTGCCGGTCGCCGCGCTCGGAGTGAGGTTATACGTGCCGGCGGGATCGCCGACCGCAGTACCACCGCTCGCGGTGATCGTGACGCCCGTCACGGAGCCACCCGCGGTTAGCGGGCCCACCGTGTAGGCCGTCTGGGAAAGCGTGAACGTCGGGTCGCCGTAGGTCTTGTTTTGCGTCGACGCGGTGATCGTCACGTGGATGGCCGTGATCGTGAGATCGGCCGGCACGTAGGTGACTGTGTAGTTGGCGAGGTTGTCGACTGTGACCGAACCCTGGCCGATGG
>Ga0302323_100005660_pt1 | contig 10258 bp, 6 predicted proteins | sample Fen_T0_3_FD_201950 | JGI IMG/M metagenome (GOLD analysis project Ga0302323, IMG submission 201950) | Peat permafrost microbial communities from Stordalen Mire near Abisko, Sweden - Fen_T0_3 | ecosystem: Environmental > Terrestrial > Soil > Wetlands > Permafrost | place: Sweden: Abisko... | reverse complement strand
CGTTGCCGATGTACGTGTTGGCGCCCATGAACACCGCGCCGCACGAGATGGCGACAAGAGTTGTTGTCTGGGTCAGCAACAGCTGGAGTCCGGCGGGCGTGCCACCTCCCGCCACGTTGAAGAACAACAGGTAGGTGGGCGCGTTGTCGAGGAAGCTGGATAGGATGCCGGTGGCCCAGAAGTAGTGCGCGGGCCGGTGGACCATCCGCACCAACCAGGCGAGCGAGCCGTTTTCGCCTTGGCGGAGGATTTCGGTGAGCGGAATGAGGCAGGCGAAGATGGCGGCGAACAGGCGAGCTAGTTCGGCGATGGGTCCCCACGAGAAGGAGTTGGCTTCGCGGACTTCCTTGGCCGTGAAGCGCAGCGAGAGCCAGGCGATGGCGAGGATGGACAGATCCCGGCAGAGGGCGATCCAGCCGACCTTGACTTCTTCGCCCGATGGTCCCGAAGGCATGAGGAGAAAACCTCCGTCGCCCAGGTCGACGAATCCCGACACGCCCACGATGAGGACGATGAGGGCGAGGAAGGCGAGGTTGATCGCGCCCTGGATGCCGAATTTTGTCGTGGGGATGCTGTCGGCGGGGGAACCCTCCTTCTTGAAGGCGCGCAGGTCGATGAGATAGTGGATTCCAAGCAAGGCGGCCACGTTGAAGATCATGGGGGGGAACGTGTGCAGGGTCCAGAAGAACGGCACCCCGTGCAGCACCCCCAGGAAGAGCGGCGGATTTCCCACGGGCAGCAGGGAGCCACCCACGTTGCAGGCCAGGAAGATAAAGAAGACGACCGAATGCGCCTTGATGCGGCGTTCGCGCAGGCCTCGCACCAACGGACGGACCAGCACGATGGACGCTCCGGAAACGCCGATCACCGAAGCCAACAGCGATCCGAAAGCCAGGAACGCGGTGGTGCGCGCGGGGGTTCCGGCGAAGGCTCCCTCCAGGAACAGTCCACCCGCCACCGTGTACAACCCGAAGACCATCACGATAAAGGGGATGAAGTCGATGAGCGCGGTGGAAACAATGGAGTGGAAGGCGCGCGGGCCGTCCACGTTCAACGCGTAGGGGATCCACCAGGCCAGCACCCAGAGGGTGGCGATCTTCCCCTGGTGGTTTTCCCAAAATCGGCTTGCGAACATGGGGAGGAGCGCGATGCTGAGAAGCAAACCCGCGAAGGGCAGTCCATAGGCCATGGGGAGTGCGATGGAGCCCATGATTTCACCTTTGTGGAAGGAAGAACGCCCGCCCCAGCAAGGGCGGTCCAAGGAATGGAAAGTAGACCTCGGAAACTCGACCTGCATCCCAAAATTGTTGTGGAAGGTGAGCTCGAAAATGGATCGATGGCAACGTGTTTTGCGAAAGTGACGAATCGTGGGGAAAGTTGGACAAAAGGCCACTAAGAACTGCCACTTCGAACGGAGGGTTGCTGCTGGCATTTCAATTTCCGGAAATTGACAATATGGCGCAATATTTGCTATTCTGTCGTTTCTCGGCGTTATTGTCAGCGCTGATTGTCAGTCGAGGAAGCGCACATGTCCGTCCATCTTTGGCGGGTCCTGGGGGGCCTGCTAGTTGCCGTCTCTGTTTCCTTTGCAACAAAGGATTCGATCATCCAAACATCGCCGATTTCGACGCCTGTGGCGATCGCAACGGCGCCCGCGAGGGATTCCGCCGTCCTGAAGCGGCTGGCCGATCTCGAGGCTTACGTGAACAACACGGCGCGGCAGGATTTCGCGACCTCCAAGGTCCAGTCGCCGGGTCCGGGGCACAACGCCTGGCTGATGATTTCGGCGGCTCTGGTCCTGTTCATGACCCTCCCCGGGCTGGCGCTCTTCTTTGGCGGACTCGTGCGGGCCAAGAACGTCCTGTCCATCATGTCCCAATGCCTGGGCATCACCGGGATCGTCACCTTGTTGTGGTGGGCGGTCGGGTATTCCTTGGTCTTCGCTCCGGGCAACGCCTTCATTGGAGGATTGGACTACGCCTTCTTCCGCGGGGTGGACGCCACGCCCAATCCCGTCTACTCGCAGTGGGTGAGCCACAACGTGTTCGCGATGTTCGAGCTCATGTTCGCCATCATCACCCCGGCCCTTTTGATCGGTGCGGCCGCCGAACGCATCAAGTTCAATTCCATGATGCTCATCTCGGTCCTTTGGCTGTTCCTGGTCTACATCCCCATCGCCCACATGGCCTGGGGATCGACAGGTCTGTTCAACGGCGTGGGCAACGCCCATGCGGGGATCAAGGCGTTGGACTTCGCCGGCGGTTTCGCGGTCGAGATGGCTTCGGGTTGGTCTGCCTTGGCTTTGATCTGGTTGCTGGGGCCCCGCAAGGGGTATGGCAAAGACCCCATGCCGCCTCATTCGATGGTGCTGGCCATGACAGGTGCGGGTCTGTTGTGGGTGGGTTGGTACGGGTTCAACGTGGGATCGGCGATGGGCGCCGACGGTGTGGCTTCGAACGCTTTCGTCGCGACCACCTTGGCGGCCGCGGTGTCATCCCTACTTTGGCCGGCGTTGGAGTGGATCCTGCACGGCAAGCCCACCGTGTTGGGTTTCTGTTCCGGCATCGTGGCGGGTCTGGTGGCCATCACGCCGGCGGCGGGATTCGTCACCTCGGGAGCGGCGGTGGCCATCGGGGCGCTGGGGACGGCCGTTTCGTTCTTCGCGGCCATGCGGCTCAAGCACATCCTCAAGTACGACGACGCCCTGGACACCTTCGGCGTGCACGGCGTGGCCGGCACGGTGGGCACCATTCTGACCGCGCTGTTTGCCTGCACGTCCATCAATCCCAACATCCAGGCGAACCTGGGGGCGTTGATCGGGCACGGCCTTTGGCTTGAACAGGCCAAGGCCATGGGCATCACCATCGCGATCGCCGTGACGGGCACCCTGGTCGCCACCTATGTGACGAAAATCGTCATCGGGTTGCGCCCCCCTTCCGAAGACGAGGTGGCGGGTCTGGACTACCTGGACCACGGCGAAGTGGGCTATCGCTACGAAGAGAACTGACCCGGGAGCCTTCGGGCTCGTTGGGACCGGGATTCCGCACCGCAACGGTGCGGAACTTCTACTTTCCCCCTTCTCATGAATCCCGAAGACCTTCCGATCATCGCCACCGGCGACCGCACCATCCAACTTCTCGGCACCGCGCACGTCTCGCAAGAGTCCGTTCACGAGGTCGAAGCGGCCATTCGGGCCCTTTCTCCCGACTGCGTATGCGTGGAACTGGACGAAAAGCGCCTCAAGGCCCTGGTCGATCCCGACGCCTGGAAGAAGCTCGACCTGATCTCGGTGATCAAGCAAGGGCAGTTGTCGACCCTGGTGGCCAATCTCATGTTGGCCAGCTACCAGAAGCGCATGGGACTGCAAACCGGGGTGAAGCCGGGGGCGGAGCTTTTGGCCGCGGTACAAACCGCCCAGGAGTTGAACATCCCCGTGGTTCTGGTCGATCGCGAGATCAAAACGACTCTTCGCCGCGCTTGGAGCCTCACGCCTTGGCGGCGGAAATTCCTGCTGGCCGGTTCCCTGATCGAAAGCCTCTTCGACAAAACGCCGGTCACCGAGGAAAAGCTTGGCGAAATGCGCGAGCAGGACACCCTCAGCGCGATGATGGACGAGATGGGGAATACCTTTCCGGAAATCCGCAGCGTGGTCTTGTCGGAACGCGACCAGTTCATGGTGGGCCGCATCCGGGCCGCGACGGGAACCAAGATCCTGGCCGTGATCGGAGCCGGGCATCGGCAGGGAATGGCCCAGCTCCTCGAATCGGGGGCACCGACCACTTCCGAAGACGAACTGAACCACGTTCCGCCGCGTTCGCCGGTGTGGACCTGGCTCGGATGGGCGATCCCGATGGCGGTGGTGGCGTCCATGGTCTGGTTGGGGATCTCGAAGGGGACGTCCGTTCTGGGCGACAACCTCCTCTATTGGGTGCTGGTGACAGGCGTTCCGGCGGCGATCGGTGCGCTGTTGGCCTTTGCGCATCCCTTCGCCATCGTCGCGGCCTTCGTCATGGCTCCGCTCAAGCCGTTCCACCCCTTCGTGAGTTCCGGTACGTTCGTGGCTTTGGTCCAAGCTTGGCTGATGCCTCCCCGCGTCCACGAAATGGAAACCGTTTCGGAGGATCTTTCCCACTTCGGAAAATGGTGGTCCAACCGGCTGTTGCGGATCTTCCTGTGCTTTCTATTGCCAGGCTTTCCGGCCACGGTGGGCATGATCTTCGGGGTCTCGCACATCGTGAAAAGCGTGGCCCACTAGCCCGGGATCATCGCCCCTTAGGGATGTCCACGAACACGTCGTCGGCTTCCTCCCGGATCGGAAAACCGATGAGGGGGTGCCCTGAACAGGGGCCGTAGACGCACAAGCCGTCTTCGGGGCGGTACAATGCGCCATGGATCTTGCACTGGATCATCGCCATCTCGCCGTTCCAGAACTCGCCGTCCTCCATGTCCAGCGGTGTGGGCCAGTGCCGACAGCGGTTTTGGAAAGCCCGCAGTCCCACCGGAGTGCGGATCAGAAAACCTTGTTCTTCGGAGTCGGGCAAGGGGAAAGTCCTCGACTCGCCGAGTACAAGTTTTGTCGCACCATCGAGTTTGATGGTGGTAGAATGGTCGGGCATGGTTGATCCTATCGTGGTATCTTCAGTTCCAAGATCCAAAATCCGTGGCCGAGCGCCATCGGTGGAGAGGGGCCGCGCGTGGCGTTGAAGCTCGGTGAAATGATGGTGGACAGCGGGCTGATTTCCAAGGAACAGCTCCTTTCCGCCCTCAAGAGCCAGCGCGCCAACGGGGGCAAGCTGGGCGAAAACCTGGTTCGGGTCGGCGCCCTTCTCGACGAGGAGGAGATCGCCTCGTTCGTCGCCAAGCAGATGAACTTAGGTAAGATCGCCCTCACCGACATCGATCTGGAAGAAGACACGGTCAAGTTGATTCCGGAAGATTTGGCGGTCAAGTACACCGTCATCGCCGTCAGTCGGACCAACAAGGTCCTCACCGTCGCCACATCCGACCCCAAGAACGTGTACGTCCTGGACGCGATCAAGTTCATCACGGGATGCACGGTCAAGCCCGTGGTCGCCGCCGAGAACCAGATCAAGGCCAGTCTCGAGAAGTTCTACAAAGGCTCCCACGAAAAGGAGATGCAGGACATCCTGGGGGCCGTGGGCGACGACATGGAAGTCGTCAAGGAGGCGAGCGACGATGCCGAAGCCGCCAACGCCCTCGCGGCGGTGGACGACGCGCCGTTGGTCAAACTGGTCAATAAGCTCCTCATGGACGCCATCCGGATGCGGGCCTCCGACATCCACGTCGAGATCTACGAGAAGGTGATGCGGGTTCGCTACCGCGTGGATGGAACGCTGCGCGAAATCAGCACCCTGCCTTTCAAGCTGCGCCACGCGATCATCTCGCGCCTCAAGATCATGTCCAACCTGGACATCTCGGAACGACGCCTGCCGCAGGACGGCCGCATCAAGCTCAAGACGCCGCAGGGAAAGACCGTGGATCTGCGCGTGAACACCTTGCCCTGCATCTTCGGCGAGAAGGTCGTGATGCGTATCCTGGACCAGTCCAACCTGCAGTTGGACCTGGTCAAGCTGGGATTGCACACCAAGGGTCTCCAGGATCTCCAGGAGGCGATCGACGCTCCGTTCGGCATGATCCTGGTCACCGGCCCCACCGGATCGGGAAAGTCGACCACGCTCTATTCGGCGTTGTCGACCATCAACGATGTCGGCATCAACATCATGACGGCCGAAGACCCGGTGGAATACAATCTCCACGGCATCAACCAGGTCCAGGTCCACTCCGAAATCGGCCTCACCTTCGCCGCCGCCCTTCGCGCTTTCCTGCGACAGGACCCGGATGTGATCATGGTGGGCGAAATGCGCGACCTGGAAACCGCTGAAATCGGCGTGAAGGCCGCTCTCACGGGCCACTTGGTGCTGTCCACGCTGCACACCAACGACGCGCCCAGCACCATCAACCGCTTGATCGACATGGGGATCGAACCGTTCCTGGTGGCCAGTTCCTGTCGTCTGATCATCGCCCAACGCCTGGTGCGCAAGATCTGTCCCGATTGCAAGGTGGTCGATTCCGAGAAGTCTCCCGCGCTCCAACGCCTGTTGCGCATCGACGACGAGGCCTTCGAGAAGCTGGAGCTCCACAAAGGCAAGGGTTGCGACAACTGTTCGGGGTCCGGGTACAAGGGGCGCCAGGGCGTCTACGAGATCATGCCCATCTCGTCGTCCATCAAACAGCTTATCATTGATCGTTCGAGCGTCGAGGACATCCGGCAAGCCGCCATTGCCGACGGGGTATTGACGCTTCGATCGGCGGCCCTACGGCTTCTGGAGCTGGGGCAGACCACCGCCCAGGAAGTGATTCGATCCACCGACACCTGAGCCCTCACCAGGGAAGAGACCAATGGTCAACGTACTCGAGCTCATCACCAAGATGATCGAATGGAGGGCTTCGGACCTCCACATCACCGTGAATTCCCCGCCCATGCTGCGCGTGGACGGCGGTCTCCGACCCTTCGACAACCATCCCCTTTCGCCCGAAGAAGCCCAGCAGATCTGCTACAGCGTGATGAAGGAGGAGCAGAAGAAGAAGTTCGAGGATTTCGATCTGGACAAGCTCCGCGGCCGGCAGGTCGACTTCTCCTTCGGTATTCGCCACCAGATGCCCGACGGGCGCCCCTTCGACGCGCGCTTTCGCGCCAACGTCTTCATGCAGCGTGGCAACACCTCCATGGTCATGCGCCACATCCCCACCGAGATCCGCAGCTTCGAAGACCTGGGCGTCCCCAAGGTCACCGCCGAGTTCTGCGACCGCGCCCGCGGCCTGGTCCTGGTGACCGGCCCCACGGGTTCGGGCAAATCGACCACCCTGGCCTCGATGGTCGACAAGATCAACATCGAGCGCAACGAACACATCCTCACCATCGAAGACCCCATCGAATTCGTTCACAAGCACAAGAAGTGCATCGTGAACCAGCGCGAAGTCTATTCCGACACGGCGAGCTTCACGCAAGCGCTGAAAGTGGCTTTGCGCCAGGATCCGGACGTGGTCCTGCTGGGTGAAATGCGCGATCGCGAGACGGTGGAGATCGGGTTGCAGATCGCCGAGACGGGCCACCTGACCTTCGCGACCCTCCACACCAATTCGGCTCCCCAGACCATCAACCGCATCATCGACATGTTCCAGCAAGGCGAGCGCGACGCGGTTCGCTCCCAGCTGGCCTTCGTTCTGGAAGGCGTCATCTGCCAGCAGCTGATCCCCAAGATCGGCGGGGGACGCGTGGTGGCCTGCGAAGTTTTGAACGTGACGCCCGCCATCCGCTCCCTGATCCGCGACGACAAGGTCCACCAGATCCAGGGCATCATGGAAGTCAGCCAGAAGTACGGCATGCAGACGCTGAACATGGATCTGGCCAAGCTGGTGATCAAGCGCCTGATCACCAAACAGGACGCCTTGATGTACACTTCCGATCCCGAACAGCTCGAGAAATTCATCTCGGGCAATTTCCGTCTCTGATCTAAGGGGCCCGCACCATGGCCAGGTTCAGCTACAAGGGCAAATCGATCAACGGCAAGACCATCGAAGGCGAGGTGGAAGCCGAAAACATGGGTGCCGCGCAGGCGCTGGTCAAGAAGAAGCGGGTCAAGGACGCGGTGGTCAAACGCTCCGGCGCGAGGGGATTCCAGTTCGGCACGGGCATCGGGCTCAAGGATCTCTCCCGATTCACGAGGCAGTTCTCGGCGATGAACCAGGCGGGCCTCCCGTTGATCCAATGCCTGGAGATCCTGGCCGAACAGACGGAAAACAAAAACCTTTCCGTGCGCATCCGGAAGATTTCCAACGACATCCAGGGTGGCGGCACGCTGGCCGAATCGATGGAGAAACACAAGCCGGTCTTTTCGGAGCTCTATTGCCAGATGGTTCGCGCCGGCGAAGCGGGTGGTATCCTGGACACCATCCTGCAGCGTCTGGCCGACTACCAGGAAGCGGCCGAAGCGCTGCGCCGCAAGGTGAAAGGGGCATTGACCTATCCGGTGATGGTGGCCGTCGTCGCCGCCGGCGCCGTGATCGCCCTGATGACCTTGGTGGTTCCGGTGTTCGCCAACATGTTCAAGGACATGGGCGGCACCCTTCCCGCCCCCACCCGAATGGTGATGAACGTCTCGGATTTCCTCAAAGCCAACATCTGGTGGATGGCGCTCCTGATCATCGGTGCCGTCGTGGGCCTTTTGCAGGCCATCGAGAAGAGTCCCAAGTTCAAGTTCTTCTGGGACGGCCTGATGCTCAAGCTGCCGCTGTTCGGCGACTTGCAGCGAAAGAGCGCTGTCGCCAGATTCTGTCGCACGCTGGGAACGTTGTTGTCGTCGGGCGTGCCCATCCTGGACGCGCTCACGGTCACCGCCAAGACTTCGGGCAACGTGGTGCTTGAAGGGGGGATTTTCCGGACCGTCGAGGCCATCTCGGGCGGCCAGTCGATCGCCGAACCGCTCAAGGCGACGGGAGTGTTTCCCCCCATGGTCATCCAGATGATCGCGGTGGGCGAGCGCACGGGCGGCCTGTCCGACATGCTCACGCGTGTCTCCGACTTCTACGACACCGAGGTCGAGGCGGCGGTGGAAGCCTTGACCGGCATGCTCGAGCCGCTGGTGATCGTGGTTCTGGGTGGCGTGATCGGCGCGGTGCTGATCGCGATGTACCTGCCCATGTTCGAGATGGCCGGCAGCATCAAGTGAACGAGGGGGCCATCGCCCCCGTCCAATTGCGGTGGCTGGGTGCGACTCGCGTCCTCACGCCGATCGCCCTGTTCCTCAGCGCCTTGGTGGTGCCCTCCACCGCCGACCTGTGGGGATGGGTCGCTCTCGAGGTCGTGTTCGACATCGGTTACCTCGCGGTGCTGCTCAAGAACCATCGGGCCAGCGACGAGATCGCCCGATGGCTCGACTGGGCCTTGGTCGCGTTGTTCACCCTCGATGTCTGCGTCGAGGCGCAGATCGTGGCGGCCGATGGCGGTTTGCTGAGCGATTTCATCCTCCTGTTCATCTTCACCGCCACGCTTTCGGGTTTCACGATGCGCTACCGAGGAGCCGGCTGGGTTTCCTTCGCCGGGCTCGTGGTTTTCAGCACCCTGGCGTTGGAGCATGCCGGGATCGGTACCGCCGAAGCGCCTCTCGCTTCCTTGCCGAACTCGACGGTCATGTTCAGGTTGGGCATGGTGGTGGGACTGGGCGCCGTCGTCGCCTTCCTGACCGCGTACCTCAGCGAGACGCTCCGGCGACAACGGGAGCTTTCGGCCGACCAGGCGCGCGACCTCGTCTTGGCTCGGTTGGATCTGGACGGTGTCTTGAATCGGCTCTCGTACGGAGTGCTGGTCCTGGATCCCGCCGGCAAGCTGCTGTATTTCAACCAAGCGGCGAGCACGATCCTGCGCCATCCGCTGCATCCCGGCGCCCGGCTCAGGCATATTCTGTCAAACGAGGCCTGGGGGGCGGAACTCGTTTCGATCAGCCGGGATGTCTCCAGCGGCGTGTCGGGAAAGATCGAACGGGAGTTTCGGATCAGCCCGACGGGATGGATCCAGGTACAGGTGGCGGGGCAATGGATCGAAGGGAGCCTTCGCAACGTGGTCGTGGCGCTGCACGACATCTCCGGATTGCGCCGCATGGAGGAAGAGGTCCGTTCGACCGAGAGGATGGCGACCTTGGGCCAAATGGCGGCTCGCATCGCCCATGAGATTCGCAATCCGCTGGCCTCTATCACGGGGTCGGCCCAATTGCTGGGCGACATGACCGGGGCGACCGACGACGACCGGCATTTGCTGGGTCTTATCCGTCGCGAATCGGATCGACTCGACCGCATCCTGACCGAATTTCTCGATTACTCCCGCCCGCGATCGCCTTCCTTGCGAGCCGTCGGCGTGCAGGGCGTGCTTGAAGAGGTCAAGGAAATGGTCCAGACTCGTCTGGTCCGCGAAGGGCGGACGAGCATCGAGGTGAGGTTTCGATGTCCGGATGCCTTGACCGCCTGGCTAGACCGCGACATGCTCGTGCAAATTCTGTCCAATCTCTCCATCAACGGGGCCCAGGCGATCCAGGAAGGGCACACAGGCCGTATCCAGATCGAAGTAGCGGCCGATGACGAACAGGTTCGATTCCGCATCAGGGACAATGGAATCGGGATGGCTCCAGATTTGCTAAAAAAAGTTGGCGAGGCATTTTTTACGACCAAGCAGGGCGGAGTTGGA
>Ga0302323_100005658_pt1 | contig 10258 bp, 6 predicted proteins | sample Fen_T0_3_FD_201950 | JGI IMG/M metagenome (GOLD analysis project Ga0302323, IMG submission 201950) | Peat permafrost microbial communities from Stordalen Mire near Abisko, Sweden - Fen_T0_3 | ecosystem: Environmental > Terrestrial > Soil > Wetlands > Permafrost | place: Sweden: Abisko... | reverse complement strand
GTCGTGCTCAACCGTTACATGATGACGGCTCTGCACAGCAAGCCGACCAACTACGTCTTTGCCCACGAGAGCGGCCATATGTTGTTCGGATGGCCAGACCTCTACGGGGTGGGCGACTACTGCATCATGGCCAATCGGGATGCCGACACCAATCCGGTTGGCATCAACGACGCCTTCCGAGTCGATCAGGGCTGGCTTGACGTCGTGGACATCGACAGCAGCACCAACGCGGTCTACACGACGGCGCCGGACGCTCCCGCTTACCGCTACGTCAATGCCACCAACAGCGGTGAATACTTCCTGTGGTCGAACGTGCAGCCCACGCAAGAGTGGGTGTCCCTCAAGGGAGGAGGGATCCTGCTATGGCATTTCGACAATTCCATCGCAGGGAATACCCCGCCAGCGACGCTCCAGCTTGCTGTCGTCCAGGGCGGCGGAACGCGCGTCCTGTCGGCGACCACGTGGCCCAGTCCGGGGACCGCAGCAACGGACTTCTTCTACAAGGGCAACAACAGCGAATTCAGTGCCAGCACCAAACCGGCAAGCGTCTGGAACAACAATTCCGCGTCGGGGTTGCGTATCTACGACATCAGCGCCAACGGTGCCCAGATGACCTTCTCGGTGGGAAACGGCACGCTTCCCGACGGAGGACCCGCCGGTAGCGATGGCGGCCTGGCGTCCCCCGACTCGGCCAAGGACAGCAATGGAAACCGCGACGCGAGGGATGGCGGAAATGGGACAACGGGAACGGGTGGCACAATCTCGACGGGAGGCGCAGCTGGAACGGGCGGAGCAACCCCGACGGGGGGGGCAGCTGGAACGGGCGGCATGCATGGAACCGGGGGCGCAGCGGTGACAGGTGGGGCGCTCTCCGCGGGCGGCGCGCTCTCCTCGGGCGGCGCGACACCGTCGAGCACCGTCGCCTCGGGTGGCGCGCGGTCCACGGGCGGCAGCGCGACCGGCGGCAACTCGGCACTGGGTGGCGCGGCTGCGGGAACGACGGGCGGTAGCGGCGGCCAGACGGGAGCGGGCGGCGCCTCGGGTGGCGGCTCGTCTGGCGACGCAGGCGCCACCCCGACCACACGATCGTCGAGCTCTGGTTGCTCGTGTTCTGTCGGTGGCTCGCACAACCGGATGCCATGGACCGGACTTGCGATGCTCGCCGCGGCCTGGTTTCTTCGCTACCGCAAAGGTGATCGCTGCCCTATCCACCGAACTCGCTGACCGTGTGGAAGCCCGTGAGTCCAGCTATGGGAGCGACAGCTTCTCGAATTCCGCCCACGCGGTGTCGACGATCTTAAGCGTGCCGTAGTTACCGCAGTGGGAGCCCCCTTGCTGGACGCACATCATGACCTCGGCACCGCCCTGACAGGTCGTGTTGGTCGCGCATCCGCCTGTCTTTGGGGCCGTGGATCCTGTGCACCCATCCAGCTTCTGCCAGGTCGAGAAGTTGTCAGGCGCGCTCGGGAAGCCCATGCCGGTGCAGCTGGAGTTGGGTGGGCAGTCTGCTGCGAACGATGTCATACCGCCGTTGTAGGGCACGAGAGCCGTATCGCCGGTGTTGTCGAAGTGGATGATGGAGATGGGGCGCGCGGGCTTACAGCCGTCGCACGAGGGGCTGGCCGCGGTGCCGCCGTAAACACACCTGAAATCCACGGGCGCGGCGGCAGCGACGACATCGGCCAACTCGCACGCGGTCTTGTAGCTCATGCCACCACCATTCGAGCACCCTGAGACGTAGATGCGCTTGGGGTCGACGCAAGCCATTCCTTGAATCGCCTTGATCATGTCCCGCACGAAAGCAACGTCGTCGATCTGATTCTTTTGGGCGTCTTGGCAGCACATGCCGACATTCCAGGCATTGCCGCCATTGCTGGCGCTGTCGGGAAACGCCGTGATGAACCCGATGGTGTCGCCCTTCTTGTCCCATCCGCTCAAAGTTCTCTGCGAGGAGCCGGAGCCACCCAAGGCATGGTAGTCGACGACCAACGGGACTGGCTTGGTGCCGGTATAGCCGGTGGGGATGTGCAAGAGGTACGTCCGCGACCCAACCTTCTGGTTCGAGTCACCAGACTTCATCACGGTGGCTGGACAGGTTCCAGAGCTGCCTCCCGCTGATCCGCTGTCGGCCGGCGGAGGCGCCGCATCCGCCTTGCTGCCTCCTGTGCCTGCTCCACCGTCAGCTCCCCCTGTCGCATTCCCGCCAGACCCGGCACCACCTGTGCCCAGCACTCCGCCAGTCGTTGCCGTGCCACCGCCCGATCCTGGCTCGCCCCCTGTGGAGGTCTTGCCGCCGGAGCCAGTCGCGCCCCCGCTCGATAGGATGCCGCCGCTGGAGCTGAGAGTTCCACCACTGGCGACGATGCCACCTGACCCGGGCTTGCGGCTGGTATCGACCCCGCCGCCACTTCCACTCGTGCCGCCTTGGCTGGTGGTGCCGCCTGCGCTGGTGGTGCCGCCTTGGCTGGTGGTGCCGCCTGCGCTGGTGGTGCCGCCAGTACTGGCGTGTCCGCCGGATCCGGGCTGACTACTTCCCGACGACCCGTTGCACCCAAGGAACAGGAGTGCTACGAGGCTGGCTGGTGTGAATAGACCGTTGATGGTCCGCCAATGTCTCCTCAGTAATTCACTTTTGGTGTTCACGAAGGACAATGGGCAGCGAGCCGCCCGAATCGATCACGAAATGCGCCGCCATCGCGAGCGCTTCGCACTTTTCGTGATCGATTTGCCCCTCATCCTGCCTTAGAGGTTAGGTCATCCTTGGAAGTGGCCGATGTTTGAGAGTGCGATGATTGCCATGCCCGAAGTACCGGTTGCGCATCCTGTAGCGGATCACGCACGGCTCGAACGGATGTTCGCGGCCCACCACGCTACCCTTTGGCGAATCCTGCGCCGGCGCGGCTTCAGCAGAGACGCGGCGGCCGACGCGACCCAAGAGGCTTTCACCATCGCCGTGGAGCGCTTGCATGAGATCCAGCCAGACGACGAACGTTCCTTTCTGATTCGCACCGCCTTGCAGGTGGCGCGCACGTTGGGGCGCAGGAACCTAAGGTGGCAGCTGGAGGACGATATGGACCAACGCGGCCTGGAGGTGGGACGCGCCACTGACCAGAGGCGTGCCGATATTCAGCTCTGCGATTTGGCGCTGGCAAAAGTGGACCCCGACTTGGCCGAGGTCTTCGTGCTCTTCGAGCTCGAAGAGCTATCTTCCCCGGAGATTGCCTCGTTGCTGGAGATACCGATCGGTACGGTGGCCTCGCGACTGCGACGAGCGCGCGAGGAGTTTCGCAACGTGTTTGCACGCCTCGAACGAACCATGCATCGTGAGGAACAACCATGACCCCTCGGGATCCCAAGCGGCTACGCATGGTCGCTAGCAGCGCGCTCCAGCGACGTGTGCTCGACCAGACAGCGCACGAGGAGCCCTCCCCGGAACTGCGTGACCGCATGGCGCGGACGCTCGGGGTCTCGGCTGCGGCGGTGGCTTCGTCTGCGGCCCTGGCCAAGACGGCTGCGGCGGCCGCGAAGGTTTCGGCGAAGGTGGCAGTGGGCGCAAGCGCCAGCACGACTCCCGTTTTACCGTGGGTGACCGTTGGCGTGTTGGGCTTGGCGCTGGCTGGGGCCATCGTCGGAACGCAAGTGTGGAAGACCGGCCCTTCACCGCAACCGGCTCCGGCAGGGCGTGCATTCCCGCCTGAGTCGGCAGCCGAGTCCTCGCTTGCCTCGCCGGTGCCCTCTCTTGCTGCACAGCCGTCGGCTTCCGCCCCGGTGGTGCCGCGGCCAGAATCGTCGGCCATGCCTGCCGGCCATCGGCTGCGCACAGCCCCTCCGCCAGCGGACGTGCGCGAGCAGACCTCCCTGGTCGATGCCGCGCGCGACGCCGTGGCCTCGGGTGCCGCCGACAAGGCGTTGGCGCTTCTGCGCCAGTACCAGGACAAGTACCCGGGCGGCGTCTTTCGTCCAGAGGCTGCCGCGCTCAAGATCGAGGCGCTGGCCAGACTTGGCCGGAGCGCCGAGGTCCACGCGCTGGCCGACCGTTTCGTGGCTGAGTACGGCGACGGACCGCTCACCTATCGCGTGAGACGCGTTGTGGGTTCGACGTCACCCTAACGGTCGGCACGCCTCGACCGCGCCTACCACAAGCGTAGTCCAACCCCGACGCTGGCCGAGGTTGTGAAGCGCGAGGTACTGTGGAAGACGGTGTTTGCGAATTCGAAGGAGTCGCGCCAAAGGGTGAGGCCGGTTGCGAGGCGCGCCGAAAGCTCGACCCTAGAACCCAGGTCCATGCTGAGGACACCGGCTGCGCCGGCGGCAGCGAAGAAGTGCGCAACCGTCGCGGGTCCATCGGTGTCCGAGCCGCGGGCCGACAGCCGGCCGAGCAGCGCCGTCGCGCAGGCCCGAGCGTCCACGGTGGACACCCGCACGCGAAGCGCGCACGCGTCGACGGTGGCGGCGTCGAGCGAAAAGGAGGCGCTTCCGCCCGGCTCTGGCAGGTCGTTTCTCCAAGCGTGGAGCACCCCAAGCGCGATGGCCGGCGACCAAAGGGTATCGCGGTCCAGGGCCGCGATGGCGTATGCCGCGATCCCGGGCATCGTTGCTGGCGCCGGTCCCCAGAGGGTCTGTCCGGCCAGGTACACGCTGGCGCTCGGTTGCGCGCGAGGCGTTGACGAGGGAGTCGCGTCCCGCGCGGTTGGAACCGAGCGCGGGATCTGGGGCGGCTGAGATGATCGCTCCGGTTCCTTGCCGTTCGGCCTCTCGGCCAACCCGCTCCTCGACGTACCCTGCGACGCGGTCGAGCTCGATGACGTGCGCTCCGGCGCTGTGTCGGGCTCGCCGGCCGCCGACATGCGATGCTCGTTCACCCACACGGGATCGAGGGCAACGGCGATTATGAGCGCCACCGCATCGGCGGCCTCGGCGCAGGTGCGTGTCACAAGCCGCCGTTGTGTGCGAGAGACACCGGCCTCGACCAACTCCAACTCGGCACTCACCCCACGCGCCACCGTGAACGTGGCGCGGATCCCCATCGCGGCGGAATCCCCGACAAACTCGATGCGAGGCGATCGGGCGGCGACGCGGGCGATGAGATCGGCTGGACCTGTACAGGTGGAAGGCGCGCGCAGCTCAAGGCGCGCCCGCGCAATCAGCGCCTGCGTTGAGGCGGCCGGAATGCCGCCGCCGACCGCAGCGAGAAGCGTAGCCAACAAGACGGTGCCCCAGGTCATCGCGAGGATGGTAACATTGCGGAATGGTCCGATTGTCAACTGTCGCGCGGGCGACTGCTTTCCTGTCGGGCGTCCTCGTGCTCGTCGGCTGTGAGGGCGACGTGTACCGACTCGGCAATGGCCGGACCGCGCAGGACGGCGGTATGGTCGCGGGCGACGCGACGGACACGCCGGCACAAAACAATGGCGCCATCGACGCCGACAGTTGCCTGCATGGCCAGATCAAGGCCAGTGAAGTGGTTTGGATTGGCGACACCTGGGTGACCATCCCGGGCACGCAGCACACGCAGGTCAGGGATCTCGCCCGAGCTACCCACGCCATCGGACAGACCGACGACTACACCCTCGCAGCAGCCCCCTTCGCGAGCATGGCGGCGACGGCCGCACAGTACGACACCCAAGAATCGACCCAAACCAAAGCCAAGGTCCTGATCATGGACGGCGGTACGTTTGACACCATCCAGTCGGGCGGTTCTAGCGCATCCGTTACCAGCGTCGTCGCCACCTTCAGGCAGTTGCTGACCCAAGTTGCTGCTGACGGGACCGTCGAGCACATCGTCTATTATCTTTGTCCCGAGCTTGCGGGCATCCCTGGGGTTGCGGCCCTGCGCGCGCCACTTCAGCAAGCCTGCGCCGAGAGCTCGGTTCCGTGCCATTTCCTCGATTTGCAAAAACTTTGGGCTGGCCATCCCGAGTACACCGACAGCAGCGGCATTCAGTCCTCCGCGGCTGGGGCAGCGGTGATTGCGGACCAGATCTGGCTGATCATGCAGCAAAACTGCATTGCCCAATGATCGGTTGCGCACCGACTTCCCGCGAATCGTCGTGGGCGCCGTGATCGACTCCGCAATGTCGATTGTGTGATCGAATGGATCGTCTGCGGACCTTAATGCAGATGAGATCCCGGATGCATCGGCCCCCCAAGAGTCCTCGTGGCATGGCCATGCTGCTGACCGCTCTGGTCAGCGTGTCTTCCATTGCTTGCAGTGGGAGCAGCGGGCCCACAACCGGGACGAGCGGGCGCACGAACAGCGGTGGGAACAGCGGCGGCAATAGCGTCGGATCCACAAGTTCTGGCGGCCTGACCGGAAACGGCGCAGCGGCTGGGGCTGGCGGCATCGGCGCCACCGGCGGAACAGGTGGCGGCGGCGGTGCCAAAGCGACGGGCGGAAGTAGCGCTGCTGGTAGCGGTGGGGCTGCTGGGGCTGGCGGCATCAGCAGTGTCACCGGCGGATCCGGTGGTGTCGGTACCCAGGCTACGGGCGGAAGCAGTGGGTCTAGCGGAAGCACTGGGCGTGATGGTTCCGCAGGCGCTAGCGCAAGCGGAGGTGCCGACGCGGGTGGTGGCCGGACTGGGACCGGCGGGATCCTCCCGGGCAGCGGTGGCATCGGGAGTGGCGGCGAGACAGCGAAGGGCGGCGCGACCGGCGCGGGTGGCCAAGGGGGAGGGGGCTCGGTCAGCAGTCCCTGGATAACCTTCGATCCGGCCGGGATCGTCTCACGATCCAACATCGTGCTCACCAAGCCCAACAGCGCCGCCAATCAGCTCATGCCCATCGGCAACGGCAATCTCGGTGCCGCGGTATGGGCGGCCAATGGATTCACGGCACAGCTCAATCGCGCCGATACCATGCCAGACCGCAAGTCCCCGGGTCAGCTTACAATCCCAGGCCTCTCGAAGATCACCGGCGCTAGTGACTTCAAGGGAACGCTGAACCCATATGACGGCATGCTGGTGGAATCCGGCGGCGGGATGACCGCCCGGATCTACATTCGCGCAGATTCGGACGAGTTGGTCGTCGACGTGACCGGCGCCGATCCGTCTTCAAGTCAAACGGCCTCGGTCAGCCTGTGGAGCGGGCGCAGTCCGACCGCGGCGGCTTCGGGCGCCATCGCCACCCTGTCAGAAAGTTGGACCGACAGCAGTAGCGGTTCCTGGTCTTCGAACGAGAAGTTCGGCTCGCTTGCTGCACTGACTGCCGGTGGCCAGAACGTGAAAGCCTCGGGGAGTGGGCAGACCATCACGGTGTCTTTCCAGCCGAACACCGATGGCTCGTTCCGCGTGATCTGCGGCTCGCCCAAGTTCAACGGCAGCACCGCCGCTGCGACCGTGGCCAGCCAACTCCTCGGCACGGACGCAACCAGCGCGAATCTGGAAAAGACGCACACCGATTGGTGGCACGCCTTCTGGGGGCGCGTCGGGCTCATGAAGATCACGACCAGCGACGGCAGCGGTGAATACTTCGAGAACCTGCGCGCCATCTTCCTCTACGCCCATGCCTCCGAGAGCCGGGGCGAGCGACCAGGATCGCAGGCCGGCGTCGCCGACTTCTACAACTTCACGCAGGACAACGCGGATTGGTACGCCGCCGGTTACTGGTTCTGGAACCTTCGCATGCAGGTGGCTGCCACCCTGACCTCCGGCGCCTTTGATTTGAACGTCCCCCTTTTCAATCTGTACTCCTCGAACGTGACCAACATCCAGGCGTGGACGAAGTCGCAAATGGGCGGCCGGGCCGGGATCTGCGTGCCCGAGACCATGCGCTTCAATGGAAATGGTTACTGGTACAGCGGGAACCATTCATGCGACGAGGCCAGCTCCCCTGGCTACAACGCGCTGACGCTGTCGAGTGGATCTGAGATCGGCCTGTGGATGTGGCGGCATTATCTCACGACCCAAGACACGGCCTCCTTGAAGACCAACTTCCAGTTCATGCTCGAAGCCGCGCGCTTCCTGCACACCTACGCCAAGTCGGGGAGCGATGGAAAGCTGCACACCAGCCCAACCAATGCGCACGAGAACCAGTGGGCCGTGTCGGATTCCATCAACGACGTCTCGGCCATGCGGGCATTCTTCCCGGCGGTGGTCGCCGCGGCCCAGGTGGTCGGCTCGACCGATTCCCTGGTGGCCACCTTGCAGGCCGATATCGCCAACCTGCCGGATCTGCCGCGCACGAATACGGCCCGCAACGCATCGACGACGCCGTCCGCGGACAGCACCAACATCTTTGCCTTCTCGACGCAGCCGAAAGCGTCGATGCACAATTCCGAGAACGACGATCTTGAGCCCGTGTGGCCCTACGACCTCGTCAGCGATGCCGACGCCAACCTCTTCGCGATTGGCAAGCGGACCTACACCGCCCGCACCTACAAGGACAGCAACGATTGGTCGAACGACGCCATTCAGGCGGCACGCCTCGGCCTTGGAAGCGAAGTGGCTGCGCGAATGTCTGCCAACATCGGCAAATACCAGGTCTACGCGTGTGGTCTCGCATCTTGGGACACAACCAAGCTGAACGAGCCGTACATCGAGCAGGTGGGGGTGATCGCGGCGGCGATCAATGAAGCTGTCGCAACCGGATTCGACGGCATCATCCGGCTGGCGCCCGCGCTGCCCAGCAACTGGAGCGTGGCTGGCACCGTTTACGTCCAGGGCAAGTCGAGAGTGCACGTGCAGTTCGTCAGTGGGGCGCTGGTGTTTGGCGTGCTCGAGGCAGGCAGCACGGGGACCGTCGCTGTTCGCAATCCCTGGGGAACAACCCAGGCCATGGCCGTGGATTCCGAAGGGCAGACGGTCGTCGCTGCAACCGGAGACGCGACCCTATCGATCAGCGCCCAAGCGGGGAAGGCCTACCTGATCAAGAAAGCCGCCGATGCCACACCTAGCCCTGTCCAAGTGACCGGCACCGCCGCGACTGCCCCGAAGAAGTTGGGCTCGCGGACCATCGGCATCTAGACGGACGTGCTCACACGTCGGACTACGGCGCGATACTGGCCAATTTGTTGCCGTCTGCTTCGACGAACCAGAGGTTTCCATCAGGGCCGGCCACGATGCCCATGGGGCTGCTGTTCTTGGTGGTAATCGGGAATTCCGAAATCACGCCGGACGGAGTGATGCGCCCAATCTTGTTGCCCTGGTACTCGGTGAACCAAAGGTTGTTGTCTGGCCCAAGGACGATGGACCCTCGCGAGCCAGCGCTGTTGGGCGTGGGAATCGAAAACTCGTCCGCCACGCCCGCGGTGGTCATGCGCCCGATTTGGCTGGCGCTGGCTTCGTAGAACCACAAGCAATTGTCGGGGCCGAATGCAATCCCGGATGGCTGCGCGGTCGCTGTCTTCGTCGCCCAAGACACGGTGGGGGTTGGCGCTGCCGGCACCAGGCGGCCAATGCGACTCACCCCCCATTCCGTAAACCACAGGTTGCCATCGGAGCTGACCGCGATGCGAGCGGGTTGGCTGCTGGCAGTGTTGATGGCGTATTCGGCCAAGACGCCGCTGGTCGTCATGGATCCGATCCGATTGCCACTCATTTCGGCGAACCATAGGTTGCCGTCGAGACCTGCCACGATGCCGTCGGGTCCACTGTTCGCCGTGACATCAAACTTCACCACAGTGCCCGCGGTCGTCATGCGATCGATCTTGTCGTTGTCGTATTCGGTGAACCACAGGTTGTTGTCAGAGCCGAGGGTGATGCCTTCGATGGTGGTGCCCGCGGAGACAGCTTGAAACTGTTTGAACTTACCATCCGCGATCGTGTACTGGACGATCTTGCCGGTGGTGTGTTCGGCAATCCAAAGCGTGTTGTCGGGGCCGACCGTCAGGTACCACGGTTGGGTGTTGCCAGCTGGGAGTGGGTGCTCGGTGATGGCGTTGGCAGGCCCACTGTCCGGTCGCGCATCGACTTTGCCGGATCCTCCCGCCCCTCCGGCGCCGGTACCTGAGGTGCCGCCACTGCCGCTGAAGCCACCCGTTGCAGTCGCGTCCAAGCCTCCGTCGTCGGTGGAGCCACCTGTGCCACCTGAGCTCGCAACAACGCCGTCGGTGCCCACACCGCCGCTTCCGGTCGGAACGTCCTGGGTACCGCCGGCGCCGCCGACCCCGCTCGCCACGTCGGGCGGAAGATCGTAGGTTAGGGCAACGTCATCGCCAGGGTTCGCCAGGTCCGTTGCAGCGTCGGGTTGGATGCTGTTGTCAGGCCCCGGAGAATCCCCGGAAAATCCGACCTCTGGGACCAACAACGAAGTTTCCGGGTG
>Ga0302323_100005656_pt1 | contig 10260 bp, 9 predicted proteins | sample Fen_T0_3_FD_201950 | JGI IMG/M metagenome (GOLD analysis project Ga0302323, IMG submission 201950) | Peat permafrost microbial communities from Stordalen Mire near Abisko, Sweden - Fen_T0_3 | ecosystem: Environmental > Terrestrial > Soil > Wetlands > Permafrost | place: Sweden: Abisko... | reverse complement strand
AGCTTTGCAGGCGCAGGATGATTTGCTGGAAGGTCAGCATCGGGAGTCGCTCGATTCGGGTGGCGTGGCCGGGTGACGGCCGCGGTGGAAAGGCGGATTTTAGGGGCGCCGCCGAAGCGCGGAAGCCAGCACCAGCGCCGCGCCCAGCAGCGCAAGCGGCCACAGGCCCAGCGCGGAGGCCCAGCGGGCATAGGGCGTGAGGCCGCTGCGGCCCTGCACGTCGGCGTCGAGCACGCCACGGGTGTGCGGGGCGAGTTCGAAGCGAACGATGCCTCGGTGATCGATCACGACGGTCGCACCGGTGTTCGTCGCGCGCACCATCGGCCGCTGGAATTCGAGTGCGCGCAGGCGCGAGATGTTCAGGTGCTGATCGACCGCAATGGTGTCGCCAAACCAGCCAATGTTGCTGACGTTGGCGAAGATCGTCGGGGCGGTGGCGCCGTCGCCGAAACGTTCGGCCAGTTCTTCGCCGAACAGGTCTTCGTAGCAGATGTTCGGCGCGACGCGCTCGCCGCGCACGGTGAACGATGGCGCGGCGCGCGGCCCGCGGTTGAAGTCGCCGAGCGGGATGTCCATCATCCGCGTGAACCAGTGAAATCCAGTCGGCACGAACTCGCCGAAGGGCACGAGGTGGTTCTTGTCGTAGCGGTAGTAACCACCGGCCAGCGTGGTGGTCGCAGCCGACACACCGGCCACCGAGTTGGTATAGCCCACCACCTCGTCGCCCAGCGGCAGGCCGATCAGCGCGGCCTGCTGGCCATGCTGGAAATGGCCGATCAGCTGTTGCCAGAACACCGGGTCGAGCTGATCCGGCAGCAGCGGGATCACGGTTTCGGGGCCGATCACCAGGTCGCCATGCGCGGCCAGCAGATGCTCGCTCGCCCAGGCGATGGTTTGCGGCAGGAACGCGGGCGCGAACTTCTCGTCCTGCGCGACATTGCTTTGCAGCAGGCTCAGCGTCAGCGTGCCGGTGGGCGCGGTGAACTGCGCCACCGGCACGAGCTGCACGGAGCCCAGCAGCAAGGCGACCGCGATCGCACAACGCCGGGCGCGGCGGCGCACCGGCTGCAACGCCACCCAGGCCGGCAATGCCGCACTCAAGAAGCCCATGCCGTAGACGCCGACCCAGGGCGCGAACGCGGCAAGCGGCCCGTCGACATGCGCGTAACCGCTGGCCGCCCAGGGAAAGCCGGTGAAGAGCGCGCCGCGCGCCAGTTCGGCCAGCAGCCACACGGCGGCGAACAGGAGCGCATCGTGCAGCGCCCGGCCGCGCCGCCAGCGTGCGAAGGCGGCCAGCGCCGCCGCCTGGCACGAGGCCAGGCCGGTGCACAGCGCCAGCACCGCCGCGCCGGCCAGCCACGCCGACAGACCGCCGTAGCGGTGCATGCTGATGAACAACCACCAGATGCTGCACAGCAGCCACGCGGTGCCGAACAGACCGCCCAACAGCGCGGCGCGGCCGGGCGTGGCACGCGCCACCCGCCAGGCGAGCAGGCCGACGGCGAGCAGTTGCAGCCCCCACCAGGCGGTCGCGACCAAGGCCACGCTGTGAAGTGCGCCGAGCGCCAGCACGAGCAAGGCGTCGGTGTACAGCGGCGCGTGCAGGCCGCCGCGCTCGGAGGACGATGGGTTCATCCGCTGCGCTGGCAGGCGCTAGGCGCTCTCGGCGCCAGGCAGCACTTCGGGCGCACGCGTGGCCTTGAACCAGCGCACCGCGCCACCGCGCGTGAGCATGACCGAAAACAGCAGGCCGCCGACCTCGACCGTCTCGCCGCGGCGCGGCACGCGCCCCAGCTCTTGCGCAATCAGGCCGCCGATGCTGTCGAACTCGTCGTGCGGCAGGCTGACGGCAAAGGCCTCGTTCACGGCGGTGATGTCGGCATCGCCGGCGACGCGCTGGCTGCCATCGGCCAGGGTGTAGATGTCGGATTCGGCGTCCTTGTCGTCGAACTCGTCCTCGATCTCGCCGACGATTTCCTCGAGCACGTCTTCGATGGTGATCAGGCCCGCGGTGTTGCCGAACTCGTCGATCACGATCGCGAGGTGGTTGCGGTTCGAGCGGAAATCGCGCAGCAACTCGTTCAAGCCCTTCGATTCGGGCACGAACACGGCCGGGCGCAGCAGGGTGCGCAGGCTCAGGTCGGGCGAACGCTGCAACTTCAGCAGGTCTTTCGCCATCAGGATGCCGATGATGTTGTCGCGCTGGCCCTCGTAGACCGGGAAACGCGAGTGGCCGGTACCGATGATGCCGTGCAGCAGGTCGTCGTAGGGGGCTTCGATGTCCAGCAGGTCCATGTGCGGGGCGGCGACCATCACGTCGCCAGCGCTCATGTCGGCCATGCGGATCACGCCCTCGAGCATCATGCGCGACTCGGGCGCGATGAGCTCGCGCTGCTCGGCGTCGGCCAGCGACTCCATCAGTTCATCGCGCGAGTCCGGCCCCGGCGAGACGAGTTCAACCAGTTTCTGAAACAGCGTGCGCCGATCGGTGCTCGGCGCTGCAGGCTTGCCGGTACCGCGCTGGGGGCGCCCGGGGTGGGGGTCGGACATCGCGCTGGAGCGGTCGGAGTGGGAGACGGGTGCAGCTTACCCGAAGCCTCGTGCCGACACCTCGCCGGCAAGGCCTTGACAGGTCTGCTACCTTGAAAGAGAGTCTTCGGCCCCCACATCCGGGGCTCAGATTCGTCAGCTCTCTTTCTACTTCGTCAAGGCAGACCCCCCATGGCCCTCATCCCCGCCACCATCCTCACCGGCTTCCTGGGCTCGGGCAAGACCACCCTGCTCAAGCGTGTGCTCAGCGAAGCCCATGGCCAGAAGATCGCCGTGATCGAAAACGAGTTCGGCGACGAGAACATCGACAACGAGATCCTGGTGCAGGACTCGAAGGAACAGATCATCCAGCTCAACAACGGCTGCGTCTGCTGCTCGATCCGCGAAGACCTGCGCACCACCTTGAGCGACCTGGCCGAGAAGAAGCGCAAGGGCGAACTCGACTTCGACCGCGTGGTGATCGAAACCACGGGTCTGGCCGACCCCGGCCCGGTGGCGCAGACCTTCTTCATGGACGACGAGATCGCCGAAAGTTACCTGCTGGATTCGATCCTGACCCTGGTGGATGCCAAACACGCCGAAACCCAGCTCGACACCCGCCAGGAAGCGCGCCGCCAGATCGGCTTTGCCGACCAGATCTTCATCAGCAAGACCGATCTGGTCGAGCCCGCCGAGGTGGATGCGCTGATCCACCGCATCAAGCACATGAACCCGCGCGCTCCGCAGCGCAAGGTGCATTTCGGCGAGGTGCCGATTTCGGAAGTGTTCGACCTGAAGGGCTTCAACCTGAACGCCAAGCTCGACATCGACCCCGAGTTCCTGAACGCCGACCCGCACGACCATGAGCACCACGACCATGACCACGAGCACGGCGAAGACTGCGACCACCCGCACCATCATGCGCACGACGACGACGTGAAGTCCTTTGTGTTCCGCTCCGACAAGGCCTTCAATGCGGCCAAGCTCGAAGAGTTCCTGGGCGCCATCGTGCAGGTCTACGGCCCGAAGATGCTGCGCTACAAGGGTGTGCTCAACATGAAGGGCACCGACCGCAAGGTGATCTTCCAGGGCGTGCACCAGTTGATGGGCAGTGACCTGGGCCCGAAGTGGGCGCCGGGCGAGAAGAAGACCAGCAAGATGGTGTTCATCGGCCTGGGTTTGCCGCGTGACATCTTCCTGCAGGGCCTCGAGCAGTGCCTGAACTGACAAAGAACTCCGACGCCTCGAAATCACCCTGAAATCAGTCTTTCACCGCCTGGCAACGTGGCTACAATCCGCGGCGCCCGATATGGCGGAGTGCTGGCGCCCGCCCCTCGTCCAGAGGGTATAACCGCCAGTGCGAGGAGACTCCCGTGAGCAAGATACCGGCCAAGAAGACCACCCCGACCAAACCAGCTGCCAAGAAGCCGGCGGTCGCGGCCAAGAAGGCGGCGCCTGTGCCGGCCAAGAAGCCCGCTGCGACACCGAAGAAGGTGGCGCCTGTTGCCAAGGCGCCTGCCAAGACCCCCGTCGCAGCCAAACCGATCGCCGCAGCTCCCAAGCCTGCCCATGCCCCTGTCCCCGCCCAACCGGCCCCGCCGGTGGCCGCCGTGAAAGCTCCTGTGACGCCGACCAAGCCCGCCGCACCTGTGGCACCGAAACCCGCAACGCGCCGTGCGTCCAAATATGCCGCGATGGAACAGGTGCAGGCTCCGCTGCCGCCGCCCACCTCGCGCTTTGCCGACCGCTTCGCGCCGCCGCGCCCGCCCACCCGCCAGATGAACAACCTCGGCCTGGACGTGCTGAAGCAGGCCCACAAGTCCGACCCGAAACTCGTCAACGCCTGGAAAACCAAGGCCGGCCGTGACCTGACCGAGCCCGAGCTGATGGCCATGCCCGACTCGGAGTACATGAACGACAAGCAGCTCGAATTTTTCCGCGTCAGGCTTCAGACCCTGAAGGACGACCTGCTCAGCAACGCCGGTGAAACCACCGAACACCTGCGCGAGGACACCTCGATCGTTCCCGACCCGGCTGATCGCGCCACCATCGAGGAAGAACACGCGCTCGAACTGCGCACCCGCGACCGCGAGCGCAAGCTGCTGAAGAAGATCTCGCAGTCGCTCGGCCGGATCGAGGCCGGGGACTACGGTTTCTGTGATGAAACCGGCGAACCCATCGGCCTGGGCCGCTTGATTGCACGACCGACGGCTACACTGTCCCTCGAAGCGCAGCAACGGCGCGAACTGAAGCAGAAAATGTTCGGCGACTGAGCAGGGCGGCACAGCGCAGTCCAACATCAAGCCTGGCATGTCGGAACCCAAAGACACCACGAGTTTCTTTCGCAAGGTCGTCAAGTTCGTGGCCAACCCGACCACGGAGTGGGCCGAACTGGGCACGCCCACGGATGAAGCGCGCGAGAACGAATACGCCAAGTCCGAACTGAAGGCGATGATCGAGCGCAAGCGGCGCAATGATTTCGTCCGCAAACGCGAGTTCGACATGCTGCGCAAGGTGCGTCGCGAGGGCCTCACCAGCGAACAGCTCGCCGCGCTCGGCGGCTCCTCCCGCCTGGACGACTCCGAGGCGCGCATCGCCGACAGCGGCGCCAAACAGGACATCGGCGTCAAGGCCAAGATCGACGAGATCGAGCAGCAGATGGTCGGCGACAGTTACCCCGGCACCCTGCGCCGGGCGCCCGAGTTCTACAGCGCGCCCACGCAACCGGCCCCCCTGCAATCGCAAGAAGCGGCGCGTGCTGCCCGGGCTGCCGCGCCGGCCGCCCAGCAGGGGGTCGGCCCGCCGCGCAGCGAGTATTTCGCCCCGACGGCCGTGCCGCCGCTCGACCGGTCGACGCCGGCGCCGGCGCCCGCGGTCATGAGCTCGGGCATGTCGCCGCTGGCGCCGTTGAATCTCGATGCCGTCGCGCCCGACTTCGGCCGGCCGTTCACGGTGGAAGTGGGCGAGGTCGTGCACGATCCGGACCTCGACGAGGCGGTGATCGCGTTCGCGAATGCCGATTTCGACCAATGCGAGCAGGCCCTGTCCGGCCTCACCGGGCTGAACGGTGAGCGCGCCCAGCATGCGGAGACCTGGCTGGTGCTGTTCGACCTCTACCGCGCGATCGGCCAGCAGCACAAGTTCGAGAGCTTGGCGCTCGACTATGCGCAGCAATTCGGCTGGTCGGCGCCGCAGTGGTTCTCGATGCCCAAGCTGGTGGCCGAGGCGGCCACCGACGAGCCGTCCAGCAGCTCGCGCATCGATGGCCAAGTCGGCTGGGTCTGCCCGGACTATATCGACGCGGATGCGGTCGCCAAGTTGTCTTCGCTGGCCTTGCAGATGCCGCTGCCGTGGGTGTTCGACTGGGGCGCGCTGAAGGGCATCGACCCGGAAGCCTGCGCGCGGCTGAGCGAGCTGTTCCGCAGCTGGGTGATGCAGAAGCTCGACATGCGCTGGCTCAGCGGCGAACGCCTCTTCAGCGTGCTGCAGGACGCCACGCCGACCGGCGTGCGCGACGTCGACCCGGTCTACTGGCAACTGCGCCTGGATGCGCTGCGCATGGCCAACCGACCCGACCAGTTCGACGAAACCGCGATCGACTACTGCGTCACCTACGAAGTCTCGCCGCCCTCCTGGGAGCGTGCGCGCTGCCAGGTGCGGGTGAGCGGGTCCACGCACAGCACGATGTCGCCGCCGCTGTCTCAGGTCAGCGAGGTCTCGACCAGCTTCGTCGAATCGCAGCAGGCCGAGGACAGTTCGATGGTGCAGGTCGCCAGCGTCGAGCTGTCGGGGCAGCTCGTGGGCGACATCAGCGCGACCATTCGCAAGATGGACGCGCAGCTCGGCAGGGCTTCGATGGTGCATGTATCGTGCACGCGCCTGATCCGCGTCGACTTCATTGCCGCCGGCGACCTGCTGAACTGGGTGCTGGCGCGGCGCGGCGAAAACCGCTCGGTCAGCTTCGTCGATTCGCACCGGCTGGTCGCGCTGTTCTTCGGCGCCATGGGCATCAACGAGCATGCCCATGTCAAGGTGCGCACAGTCTGAGATTCTGGTTTCGGGCCGGCGGCTGACGCTGGCTTGAATACGGCGCAAGGCGCCCTCACCTCGGCAGCACATGGAAAACTACCACGGCACGACCATCATCAGCGTGCGGCGCGGCGCGCTTGTCGCCCTCGGCGGCGACGGCCAGGTGACGCTGGGCAACATCGTCGTCAAGGCGACTGCCCGCAAGGTGCGCAAGCTCTACCGCGACCAGGTGCTGGCCGGATTTGCCGGCGCCACGGCGGATGCCTTCACGCTCTTCGAACGCTTCGAGTCCAAGCTCGAAAAGCACCAGGGCCACCTCGTGCGCGCGGCCATCGAGCTGACGAAGGACTGGCGCACCGACCGCGTGCTGCGCCGTCTGGAAGCGATGCTCGCGGTGGCCGACAAGGACGCCTCGCTCGTCATCACCGGCAACGGCGATGTGCTCGAACCCGAGCACGGCATCGTCTCGATCGGCTCGGGTGGCGCCTATGCGCAGGCTGCGGCGCGGGCCTTGCTGGAACACACGACCATGACCCCGGCCGAGGTGGTGAAGAAGTCGCTCGAGATCGCCGGCGACTTGTGCATCTACACGAACCAGAACCACATCATCGAGACGCTTGGAACCGAATGACACCGTCCGGCATGACCCCGCAAGAGATCGTCAGCGAACTCGACCGCCACATCGTCGGCCAGGCCGCCGCCAAGCGCGCCGTCGCGATCGCGCTGCGCAACCGCTGGCGGCGCCAGCAAGTTGACGAGAAGATGCGCGGCGAGATCACGCCCAAGAACATTCTGATGATCGGCCCGACCGGCGTCGGCAAGACCGAGATTGCGAGGCGCCTTGCGAAGCTCGCCGACGCCCCCTTCATCAAGGTCGAAGCGACCAAGTTCACCGAGGTCGGCTACGTCGGCAAGGATGTCGATTCGATCATCCGCGACCTGATCGACATGGCCATCAAGCAGGAACGCGAAAGCGCCATGAAGCGCCAGCGCGCCCGCGCCGAAGACGCGGCCGAAGACCGCGTGCTCGACGTGCTGGTGCCGCCGTCGCGTTCCGCTACGGGTGAGTTCGGCTTCACGGCCGCCACGCCCGCGCTGCCCGACAACACCGCGCGCCAGGTGATGCGCAAGCGCCTGCGCGAAGGTCTGCTGGCCGACAAGGAGATCGAGATCGATCTCGCCGACACCAAACCCTCGCTCGAGATCATGGGCCCGGCCGGCATGGAAGAGATGGCCGAGCAATTGAAGGGCATGTTCTCGCAGATGGGTGCGGGCAAGCGCAAGACCCGCAAGCTCAAGATCAGCGAGGCGCTGCAGGTGCTGGTCGAGGAAGAGGCCGCCAAGCTCGTCAACGAAGATGAGATCAAGACTGCCGCGGTGAGCAACACCGAACAGAACGGCATCGTCTTCATCGACGAGATCGACAAGGTCACTTCGCGTTCCGATAGCACGGGTCCTGAGGTCTCGCGCCAAGGCGTGCAGCGCGACCTGCTGCCGCTGGTGGAAGGCACGACGGTCAGCACCAAGTACGGCGCGGTGCGTACCGACCACATCCTGTTCATCGCCTCGGGTGCGTTCCACATCGCCAAGCCGAGCGATCTGATTCCGGAATTGCAAGGACGCTTCCCGATCCGCGTCGAGCTCGCTTCACTGTCGGTCGACGATTTCGAGGCGATCCTGACGCAGACCCACGCCAGCCTCGTCAAGCAATATCAGCTGCTACTCGCCACCGAAGGCGTGACGCTGGAACTGGCACCCGCGGCCATCCGCCGCCTGGCGCAGATCGCCTTCGACGTGAACGAGCGCACCGAGAACATCGGCGCGCGGCGCTTGGCCACCGTGATGGAAAAGCTGCTCGACGAAGTGAGCTTCGACGCGCCGAACCGTGCCGGCCAGACCGTCGCCATCGACGCGGCGGCGGTCGATGCCAAGCTCGGCGAGCTGGCGAAGAACGAAGACCTGTCGCGCTACATCCTGTAGGCCGGGCGGCACGCTTCGCTTGATGAACCTCAAGCGCCGCCGGTCGCGCCGCCCCTAGCCTGCTGCCATGATCGACCGCAGTGTTCCCGGCCTCGCCCATGCGCCCCCGCACGAGGCGCTCGCCGCGCGGCGCGAGCGGCGTTGGCGCGTTCCCATCGTCGCCGCACTGATCGGCACGATCCCGGCGTTCTACCTCGAACTGCTGAACGCGGCCCCCGGCCACTGGCCGGCGGCGATGTACGCACTCGCGGCCCTGGTGGTGGGTGGCGCGCTGGCCCAGGTGGCGCGCGCCTGCACGCAAGCCCGCACGCACCTGCGGCACAACGCGCTGGACATCGCGCTCGTGCTCGGCCTGCTGGCGGCGGTGGCGCTGCCTTCCAGCGGCGTCTCCGAGGCGGCGCTGGGCGTGCGCGGCGCCGTCGCGCTGCTCACCTTGGTGCGCATTGCCTGGACCTTGCGGCCGATGCTCAGCCGCGGCAGCCTGCCCTACCTGCTAGCAATGGCGCTCGGCGTGCTGGGCCTGTGCGGCCTGGGTTTCTGGTGGCTGGAACCGAACGCGCGCAGCTTCGAGGACGGGCTGTGGCTCGCCTTCACCACCGCTGCCACGGTGGGCTATGGCGACATCGTGCCGACGACGACGGCCTCGCGCATCTTCTCGGTGTTCGTCGTGCTGCTCGGTCTGGGTGTGCTGACGCTTGTGACCGCCGCGATCGCGGCACAGCTGGTCGAGGGTGAAGAGCGCCGCATCGAACGCGAGATCCTGCGCGACATGCACCAGCAATTGCGCCGCGTGCACGAGGAACTGGCGAGCCTGCGCAAGGAATTGAAAGCACGCGGCGACGACACGCCCTGAGCGTGCCAGGCACGCCTACAAGGCGAGCCGGTGCGCCTGGAGTTGCAGCAGGCCTTCGAAGATCAGCGTGTCCACCGTCTCGAACAGGTGCTCGGTGATCGGCGCCAACTTCACCGCCGCGCCACCAGTCATGATGAGCGCCGGCTCCTGGCCGCAGCGTGCGATCAACTTGCGGCGCATGCGGTCGACCGCGCCGGCAATCGCGTCGGCACCGCCACTCATCAACGCGTCGCTGGTGTTGGTGGGGAAGTCGACGACCTCGCCGGTCGGCGCCTTGAGGCCGGCGGTTCCCATCTCCAGCGCGCGCAGCATCAGGCCGAAGCCAGGCAGGATCAGCCCGCCGAGAAAGTGACCCGAGGCATCGAGTGCATCGACCGTCACCGCGGTGCCCACCATCACCACCAGCGCCGGGCGCGCCCGGCCGGCCTTGAGCACGTGCTGACGCGCACCGACCAGGGCAACCCAGCGGTCGGCGCCGAGACGGTTCGGGTGGTCGTAGCCGTTCACCACACCCCCGGCATTCGCGCTCGCGCTCACCCAACGCGGCTCGATGTCCCAGCCGTCGACGAGTTCGATCTGCTCTTCGACGCGGCGGCGCACCCCTTCACCGGCGACGATGCAGCCGAGCATGCTCGACGGCGGTGGCAGCCCTTTCCAGTCGGTGTCGGCAAGGAGATCGATGGTCTCCAGAAACACCGCACCATGGGCCAGCAGGGCCGCGCCGGGCTGCGGCGACGCGTAGCGCGCCCATTTCAGGCGCGTGTTGCCCACGTCGATGGCCAGAAAACTCATGCGGTGCTCCCGAGAACGCGGCCGATTCTGCCGTCAAAACCCAAGCCCCCACGCTGGGCTAAACACGTACTTGCGGG
>Ga0302323_100005654_pt1 | contig 10261 bp, 6 predicted proteins | sample Fen_T0_3_FD_201950 | JGI IMG/M metagenome (GOLD analysis project Ga0302323, IMG submission 201950) | Peat permafrost microbial communities from Stordalen Mire near Abisko, Sweden - Fen_T0_3 | ecosystem: Environmental > Terrestrial > Soil > Wetlands > Permafrost | place: Sweden: Abisko... | reverse complement strand
CGCGGCCGAAGGCGGCGGGCGCGTCTATCTCGATTTTCTAAAACGCATCCGCCGCGAAGTGTCCCAACGCGGCAAGACGATGATGTTTTGGGGCGACATCATTTTGAAATATCCGCACCTGATTCCTGAACTGGCCGAGGCCGGGAATGCAAAGTCGAACTCCCCGGCGATCATCGCCTTGAACTGGGGTTATGAAGCGGATCATCCCTTTGCGAAAGAAGCCGCGCAGTTTGCCCGCGGGGGCATCCCCTTTTACGTTTGCCCCGGCACCTCCACCTGGCAGACGCTTATTGGCAAGCACGACAACGCGCTCGCCAATCTACGCGCCGCCGCCCGGACCGGGAAAAAATTTGGCGCCCGGGGTTTTCTCAACACCGACTGGGGCGATGGCGGGCATCCCCAACCGCTGGCGGTAAGCTGGCCGCTGCTGGCCGCCGGGGCGGCCCTGGCGTGGAATGCCAAAACGTTGGACGAGCCAAATCTGCTGGCCGTCCTGAGCCGCGAGGTCTTTGAAGACCCGACCGGCAAAACGGCCGCCGCCGGGTTCAAGCTAGGTTTTGCCCACCAAAAGCTCGACCGCTCCGCCGTGAACGAAACTCCGCTGGGCACGGTCATCGCCGCCCCGCCGCCCGCCGCCCGCGAACTCTTTTGCCGCAACGGCTTGAAATGGGCCGCAAAAATCGCCGCCCCAAACATCCGCGCCGCGTTGCAGGAAATTGCGCGGCAACGAAAAATCCTGGCGGGGGCCCGACCCGGTTCCCCGGCCGGGAAAATCCTGGTGCGCGAGTTGGATCTGGCCGCGCGCATGGCGGCGGAATCCGGTCATTTCATGCTCTGGCAACAGAGCGTGGCCTCCGGGAAAAAGCCGACCGCCGCACGTCTGGCTAACCGGGGCGTGAAATCGTTGCGGCGGCTCAAAAAGGATTTCAACGCGCTCTGGCCGGTGAGAAACAAAGGCACGCCCAAGTTCTGCTCCCCATTTTTGGACTGGCGGATTCAAGATTATTTGTCCGGCCGCCCGCCGGGCTGACCGCTGGGGCAACAAAAAAAACGTGTCCGAAGCGCCAGGCTTCGGACACGTCGTGAAACTCTTCAGGTTTATTATTTGGCCGCGTTCGTGCCCTGCGCTGCGGGCGCGGGAACTTCGGCTGCGGGCGGCGTCAGCAACGACGTGCCCGGCTTCGCCGGTACCGCCGCCGGAGCCGCCGGCGTCACGGCTGCCTTGGCGGCTGTTGATTGCTGGGCCTGAGCGACCCCGGTCAGGAATTTCGTTGCGTCGGCATTTCCCTGGTGGTGCAGTTTTTCCTGCAAATAGCCCGTCACCAGCGCCATCAACAGGAAAATCACCGTGGCATATTTGGTGATCTTGGTCAGGGCGTTGCCCGAACCGGCGCCAAACAAGGCGTCGGCCGTGCCCGCACCAAAGGCCATGCCGGCCCCCGCATCCTTTTTGGGGAGTTGAATCAACACCAACAGGATCAACAGCAAACAATTGATCACCAAGGCGAACATTAATAGGCCAACAAAGAAACTCATGACGACAGTTTAGATGGAATTTTTGACGATGTCAGCAAAACTTCTCGCTTCGAGCGCGGCGCCGCCGACCAGGGCGCCATCCACGTCGGGCTGGCCCATCAGTTCCTTGGCGTTGCCGGGTTTGACGCTCCCGCCGTATTGAATGCGCACCTTCCGGGCGGTGGCGTCATCAAACATCTTGACCAGCACGCTGCGAATGAACGCGTGGGTGTCCTGGGCCTGCTGGGTGGTGGCGGTCTTGCCGGTGCCGATGGCCCAGACGGGCTCGTAGGCGACGACGGTTTCCACCATCTGTTCCTTGGTCAAACCGGCGAGGCTGCCGCGCACCTGCGTGTCCAAAACTTTTTCCGTCAGGTTGCCTTCGCGCTCGGCCAGGGTTTCGCCGACGCAGACGATCGGCTTCAACGCCGCCGCGTGCACCGCCAGCGCCTTCTTGGCGATCAGCGCGTCCGTTTCCTTTTGGTACTGGCGGCGTTCGCTGTGGCCAAGGATGACGTAGCGCACGGAGAATTCCTTCAACATGCCGGCGCAGATTTCACCGGTGTAAGCGCCAAAGTTGTTCTCGCTCATGTTCTGCGCCGCGAGGCGGAGGGTGGAATCGAGGATCGACTTGGAGACTTCGCTCAACGCGGTGAACGGCGGCGCCACGACGACGTCCACTTCCTTGATGTTCGCGAGTTCGCGCTTGAGATCCGCCACGAGGTTCAGCGCCTCGGCGACGGTCTTGTTCATCTTCCAGTTGCCGGCAATAATCAGTTTGCGTTCTTTATTCATTTTATATCTTTCCGATGATTTTAAATTAGTGGGAGCAGCTGCAACCGCAGCCTGCTTTTTCGCTCAACGCCGCCACGCCGGGCAGCACTTTGCCTTCGAGAAATTCCAGCGAGGCTCCGCCGCCCGTCGAGGTGTGGGTGACTTTCTTGTCCGCACCGTATTTCTTGGCCGCCGTCGCCGTGTCGCCGCCGCCGATGACGGTGGTCGCACCCGCTTGCGTGGCCGCGACAATCGCCGCCGCCATCGCCTTCGTGGCCTGCTCGAACGCCGGGTATTCAAACACCCCGGCCGGTCCGTTCCAAATAATGGTCTTCGCGCGTTTGATCGCGTCGAGGAACAACGCGGTGGACTTCGGGCCCACATCCAGGCCCATCCAACCATCCGCAATCCCGGAGGCATCGTCCGCCGCCTTGACCTGCGCGTCCGCCGCGAACTTGTCGGCGCAAACATAATCCACCGGCAGAATGATCTTCTTGCCCTTCTCCTGGGCTTTCTTCATCAGGTCGGGCACCAGCTTGGCGCCTTCGGCGTCATAGAGGGAGTTGCCGATCGCCATGTTGTTGAGCACTTTCTTGAAAGTGAAGGACATGCCGCCGCCGATGATGATTTCATCCGCCTTGTCGAGCAGGTTGTTGATGAGCTGGATCTTGTCCGCCACCTTCGCGCCGCCGAGAATGGCCAGCAACGGGCGCTGCGGGTGATCGAGCACCGCGCCAAACGCGTCGAGCTCTTTCTTCATCAGATAACCGCACGCGCGCTGCGGGAGCTGCACGCCCGTCATCGAACTGTGGTCGCGATGCGCCGTGCCGAACGCGTCATTGACGTAAACATCACCCAGTTTCGTCAGGCTCGCGCGGAACGCCTTGACCTTTTCGGGATCGGCCTTCAGCTTGGAACCGTCTTCGAGCTTCACCTTGCCCTCTTCCTCGATGTGGAAGCGGAGGTTTTCGAGCAAAATCACGTCGCCGGGTTTGGCTTTCGCGCAGGCGGCTTCGACTTCCGCGCCGACGCAGTCATTGAGGAACTGCACCGGGCGACCGAGCAGCTTCTGGAGCGCTTCGGCCACGGGCTTAAGGCTGAACTTTTCAATGCGTTTGCCATCCGGCCGGCCCAGGTGGCTCATCAACACCACGGAGGCGCCCTGATCGAGCGCGTAGCGGATCGTCGGCAAAGCCGCTTCAATGCGCTTGGTGTTGGTGATGGCGCCAGTCACCTTATCCTGGGGGACGTTGAAATCCACGCGGATGAGGGCGCGTTTACCCTTCAGTTCGATATCTTCAATAAAAAGTTTGGCCATATATTTAAAAATCTTGTTAATTTCCTTGCGAACAAGGCCGCCCAGCTTATCAAAAGACACCCGCCAGTAAAGTGAATTCAGGCGGTTATCCGGCGCGAGGGCGCAACTGGAAACAGTTATCAATTGGGAGGCGAACGTGCGTTCCAAGCGGAGGTGCTGCCGGAACCCGCCTGCGCCAATAAATCGGCCCGGCGGGGCTAAAATTGGGTTTGTTTTGGCGTCTTAAGGGAGGTCTTATTGGGTTCGTTTTAAACTATCTAATTTCCTAATAGTACGCGTATAGCATTTAAATGCAGTACTTTGCAGTGAAAAACGTTTGGGTTCGTTTCGTAATTTTTTAATCTTTCGGCGGAACCCTCCCAAGTGGGAGGAAAGGGGCACCCTGGCGGAGGAGCACAGGCGCCGCGCGCCTGGCTGGGTTGCTTGGATGTTGGAAACCTTTAACGTTAAATTTTTCATGGTCACAAAATCTTGGTGGTGCCATGCATGGCACACAGGCAGGCAAAAGTGAACAGCTCCCCCCAGCTTGGCCTTTGGAGCAGATTTCTACTTTGGTTGTTTTTAAACCGTATTCATATGAATGTAAAGAAGTTTTAAGATAATTTTACCATGGGTTTCCCAGAGAGTAAAAAGGCCATTGATTCAGGAGACGACCGCTGTGAGGGGACGTGGGGGAATTTGCCGTGGAAAGCGCGGTTGGCGGCTTGCTGCGTGGGCGGGGCAAAGGCGGGAAAGCCATCGGGGTGAGCCGAAGGTGGTGTGGGTTGACAGGCGGGAGCATTGGGGTGGCCCGGTGCAGTCGAGGGTGCGGCAGCCGGCGGCGGCCCCGAACCATACCCAAACGGTTGGCACTCACGCCGGGCGGATCATTTCAAACCGCGCAGTCGTGTGGCAGTACCAGTGCGGCGAAGCCATGCGGCCGATGGTCAACAGCTTCTCGGTGCGCACCCGTTTCGTGGCCACGTCGAAGAGTTCGTCCCGCAGGTGGATGCGCTTGATCAAACCAATAACCACGCGATTGTCGCCGATTTGCAGGGTCCCCCACTCCACGCATTCCAAGCTCGCGGGGGCTTCGGCGATGCGCGGCGGTTTGACGACGGAGGACGGCGCTGCATGCAGGCCGGCGCGGGTCAGTTCGCTTTCGCCGAACGGCAGCGAGGCGGCGCACTGGTTCATGGCTTCGGCGATGGCTTCATCGACGAGATTGACAACGAATTCGTGGGTGGAGCGGACGTTGCGGGCGGTGTCCTTGGGCGTGCCATCGTCGCGGTCGCCGGGCGCAAACGCGCAGATGGGCGGGTTGGCCCCGAGCAGGTTAAAGAAGCTGAACGGCGCGGCATTCACGGTGCCGTTGTCGCTGAGGGTGGTCACGAGCGCGATGGGGCGCGGGGTGACCAGGCTGGCGAGAATGGGATAGGCGCGGTCGGCGTATTCGTGTTCGAGATCAAGTTCCATGGTTCAAGGAATATGTTTCAACCGCGCAACATACGCGCCATCCACGCCGTCGGCAAACGGCAGCAACTGGCGTTCGGTTTCCAGTTTAAAGCTGGGGTTGGCCGCCAGGAATTCCTTCACGAGTTCGGAATTCTCCTCCGGTTCGAGGCTGCACGTGCTGTAAACCAGCACGCCGCCGGGCTTGAGTTTGGCGGCCGCCTCGTGGAGGAGGCCGAGCTGGGTGGCGCGGATGCGGTCGATTTCCGTCGCCTGAATGCGCCAGCGCAAGTCCACGCGCCGGCGCATGACACCGGTGTTGGAACAGGGCGCATCAATCAAGACGCGGTCAAATTGCGTCTGCGTCCGGGCGTTGATCGTGGCGGACACCATGGTTTCGGCACAGGTCACACCGAGCCGCGTGCAGTTTTCGCGCACGAGCTTCAGGCGGTTGGGATCGAGGTCGCTGGCCACGAGTTTGCCGGTATCGTCCATGAGCTGGGCGAGGAAGGCGGTCTTGCCGCCGGGCGCGGCGCACATGTCCCAGACCGTTTCGCCGACCTGCGCCCCGAGCAGCACGGGGGCCAGCAGCGTGCTGGGGTCCTGCAAGTAAAACCAGCCGTCACGCAGGCTGCCCAGCGACGACAGCGGCGGATGCGATTTCAACTCGAACACCAGATTCTCGCCGGTCCAATCGCGGGTGAAAAAGTCGTACTCCACATTTTCCTCGCGCCAGCGGGCGACCAGTTTGGCGGCGTCGGTCTTGAGGGTGTTGATGCGGGCGTAGGTTTTGGCGGGCGTGTTGTTCCACTCCAGCAACTGCTGCATGTTCGCGTCGCCAAAATTTTTCCGCCACTTCTCCACGAGCCATTCCGGCTGCGACCAGCCGAGGGCGGGCTGGGAGGTCTTCATGTCGGCGAGAATTTTCTTCACCTCGTCAAACTCGCGGAGGTAGGCCCGGAGGATGGCGTTAATAAAACCGGATTGCGAGATGTAGCCGGCGCGCTTGGCCTGCTCGACGGTCTCATGCACGGCGGCGTGCGGCGGGATGCGGTCCAGCCAGAAAATCTGGTAAAGCCCAAGGCGCAGCAGATTGACGAGCGCGGGCCGCGGCTCGCGGCCGGGGGTGGTTTTGCGGGCGATGAGCCGGTCCAGCGTCGTCTGCCAGCGGACGACGCCGCAGACAAGTTCGTGGCAAAGGCCCCGGTCGGCGGGCGAAAGCCGCGCGGTGGCGAGGGCAATATCAAGGAGATTCTCAGTAAATTCCCCACTGGTTAAGCGCTGTGATAAAACTCGCGCGGCAATTTGTCTTGGATTTTGGTCGTTCAACTACTTTAATAAAGAGATTCTATTCGCAGGACGCGAGACAAAATTTATGAAAGACGCATTCGAAAAATTAGCCGCCGCCGGAAAAATCGAGGGGAAGCACGTTGCCGCCCTCACCCAACTGACCGAAGCCGGCTGCTGCTCACACCGTAGCTGGGGATTTGGCCGCATCAAAACGGTGGACACCGTTTTCTCCCGGTTCATCATTGATTTCCCCAACAAGCCGGGGCATCCGATGGATCTGGGGTTCGCTGCGGAATCGCTCAAACCGATTCCTAAGGACCACATCCTGGCCCGCAAGGCAACCGACCTGAATGCCATTCAACACCTCGCCGCCCATCACATTGACCTGATCAAAATCGTCCTGAACAGTTTTGACGGCAAGGCGACGGCGGATCAAGTCCAGCACGCGCTGGTGCCGGACGTCATCACCTCCGACTGGAAAAAATGGTGGGACACCGCGCGGCGCGAAATGAAAAAGGACGGCCACTTCATCGTGCCCTCGAAGAAAACCGAGCCGATTGTCTATCAGGAGCAGGAAACCTCGCTGCAGGACCGCCTGCTGGCCGAATTCCGCGCCGCCAAGGGCCTCAAGGCCCGCATCCTGGTGGTGGCAGAAATTCTCAAGGCCGCGGCGGACCTCAAAAACAAGGCCACCCTGGCGACGGAAGTCATCGCCACGCTCAATCCCGACATCGTGACGCACCAGCGCACCCAGCCGGCCGTGGCGTTGGAAGCCATCTTCTCCCGCGACGAACTGTGCGAAGTGGCTGGTTTTTCCTCGGTCGCCAACGAAATCACCGCCGCCCAGGTCTGGGCGCAGGACGGCATCAAGCTGGGACCGCTGCTGGAAAACATTCCTTCCGCGAAGCATCACCGGGCGCTGGAATCCTACAAGGCGGCGTACCCGGACACGTGGCAGGACGTGCTGCGCTACGCCATGAATCTGGTTTCGGCGAAGCTGACCAAGGAAATTGCCGCCATGTTTGTGGAAAACGGCAAGCTGGACATGCTCAAGGAAACCCTGGGCAAGTTCATCAACCAGCATACGGCCAGCAGCGAACTGTTGCTCTGGTTCGGCCGCGAGCGCAATGAAGACTTCGTGGACATCCTCGGACCGGAAGTGTTCCGCGCCATGCTGACCGCGATGGAACGCGACCAGTTCAACGAGAAGCGCTCCAACCGCCTCCGCGATTTCATCCTCGAAGACCAGCAGTTGCTCGGCGAGCTCACCGCTTCCGCGGACATTGAGATCATCAAGGACCTGACCCGCGCGCTGCAACTCTCGCCCGTGTTTGACGACATGGACAAGCGTTCGCTCCTGGCCCGGCTGGTCAAGGCGCACCCCGCCGTGCAGTCGCTGATCACGGGCGAACAGACCAAACAGGAAGCCGGCCTGCTCGTCTCCTGGAGCAGTCTGGAACGCCGCCGCCTGGAATACCAGGAACTGGTGGAGAAAAAGATTCCCGCGAACTCCAAGGAAATTGCGATCGCCCGCAGCTACGGCGACTTGCGCGAAAACCACGAGTACAAGGCCGCGAAGGAGATGCAGAAAATCCTCATGCGCCAGAAGGAAGACCTGGAAGCAGCCCTCAACCGCGCGCGCGGCCAGGATTTCATCAATGCCAAGACCGACGTGGCCGGGCCGGGCACGATCGTGGTGGCCACCGACCTGGCGACCAACCAGCCGGAAACGTTCACGATTCTGGGCGCGTGGGATTCCGATCCCGACCAGGGCGTCATCAGCTACCTCACGCCGATCGCGATGGCGCTGGTCAACCGCAAGGTGGGCGATGAAGTGGAATTTGAACTGCACGGCAGCAAGCGCCACCACCGCATTGAAAAGATCTCCGCGTGGAAGACGGAAGCGCCGAAGGCGTAAGATTTAAATGAACAGCCAAGGCGCGAAGCTAACACTTCGCGCCTTTTTTCATGGGGCGATTCATTGGTTCAGAAGGCCACACCCCGGACCTCCGAACCCGGCCTGCCCCTCACGCTTCACGACTCACGTTTCAACAACAACTTCCAAACGCGCAGCGCCTCCGTCGCCCCCCAGGCCTGAGCATCACAGCCGCGCTGGGTGTGCGGGGCGTCGCCATCGAGGATTTCGGGAAGCTGGCCCAGGCAGCCCTCGTTTAAGAGCTGTTCCGAACTGCCCAGATAACTTTTCGCCGCCGCCAGGGCGGCCGGCGAAAATTCCCAGGCCTGCACCAGCGCTTCGCAAAAGGACGGGAAAGTCCAGGTCCACGCCGTGCCGTTATGATAGGCGGGTTTGCGGCTGGTATCCTCATCGCCGAAATAACGCGGCCAGTAGGGCTCGACCGGATTGTTCAGCAACTGACCGTTACGATAGACCGGCAGCGGCACAGCCACCGGCAACGGAGCCAGCGTCCGCAATGCACCCGGCACCAGCAGATATTTCTTGGCCGCCGCCAAGCACCGTTGCGCCCGTTCGCCGGCCACCAAACCAAGACTGACCGCGAACAGACAGTTGCTCCGCAGCGCGTCATCGCGCCGGGCAGCCCGCGCCCTTACGCGCGTACCGCCGAGCAGGACATCCGCAAACCAGCCCTGCTCTTCCAGCCACAACAGTTCGGCAAACGACGCCGTCGCGCGAGCGGCGAGATCGTGCCAGGGCTTCCGGTCCGCGGGAGCGCTGATGTTTTCCAACAGCCGCAGCAGGCGAATCCACAAGACTTGAATCTCCACCGGATAGCCTTCGCGGGGCGTGCCGGCGGGATAATTGGTGTCCATCCAGGTGTAATGGCCGGGGCTCCAGATCAGCGCGGAGTCCAGGTCCATGTGAATGCCGTTGGGCGTCCCTTTGGCATAATTCTCCGCAATGCTGGCCAGCACGTTGCGAATGGTGCGCCGCCCGGAAACGCGCTCACTGAAGAAAGCCTTGTCCGCCAGATCCTCGCAAACCACGGCAAACCAGAGCGGCGCATCCGAGGTGTCGCGGTTGGAAACGTCGTTGCCATGAATCGTGTTGGGCAGCGTGCCGTTTGCTTCAAACTTGGCAAAGGTGAGCAGCAGTTGCTTCACTTCGGTCTTCATCCCGGCGGCCAAAAGTCCGCGCGCGCAAATCAGCGAGTCGCGGCCCCAGTCCAGGAACCACGGATAACCGGCAATGACCGTCTTGCCGTCGTCACGCCGGACCACAAACTGTCTGGCCGCATGTTCCAATTGCGAGGCAAAATCATTGTTTTCAATGCCCGCACTTCGCTTACCTGCGGGCGCCGGCTGATGACCGGTCTCCGCCGTCAAGGTCAGTTTGACGCGGGCGCCTTTGGCAAGGGGCAGTTCAAACCAGCCGGGGCTGAAGGCATCGCCGCTGCCGACCTGGCCGCGCGACTGCTCGACGGGATGAGGTATGTTCTCGCACCATTCCGGCTGCGGATGATATTCACCCGCATCCGCAAACACCCGCAACTGACGGTCGACAGCGGGTGTAAAGGCAAAGCCGGCCAGCGGCGACAGCGGGCGGGTGTGGGACGAAAAATGAAAATCCGCGCCGCCATTGCGCTTGGTCTCGCTGTGAAAATTCCGGTCCTCGATATCCACGCGCACCGTCAAGCGGACATCGGCGGCGGCCGGCAACTGTTTGCCGGTGGCCTGCTTCGCGGTCGGCCGGCTGAATTGAAACGCCACCGTGTTCTGGCCGGCGATCATTTCCGCGGTGAGCTTGATTTCGACCGTCTGGCCGTCGCCGGCGTTGGCGACAAAATCCCAAACCGCCGGTGAACCGGGGGCAAAGGCGGCCAGGTTCTTGAAATCCAGCGGCGAAATAAAGCCGCCGGCATTCACCCAGACCCGGATGCGCTTGACAAAAACATGGCGGTCCACCGGCACGGCGGGATCCAAATTCGCCCCGAGGGCGCAGTCGTATTTGGAATT
>Ga0302323_100005652_pt1 | contig 10262 bp, 10 predicted proteins | sample Fen_T0_3_FD_201950 | JGI IMG/M metagenome (GOLD analysis project Ga0302323, IMG submission 201950) | Peat permafrost microbial communities from Stordalen Mire near Abisko, Sweden - Fen_T0_3 | ecosystem: Environmental > Terrestrial > Soil > Wetlands > Permafrost | place: Sweden: Abisko... | reverse complement strand
TTTGCCAAGAAACGAATGGACGAACTGCGACAAGTGTGGCCAAGCGGCTACGACATCAAGAACCCCGGCACAGAATCCGCCCGAGGCCCCTGCAATGAGAGCGGTCGTGGTCGCTGAAGGTGTTCGGGCTTGCGCCAAAATGCGCCTATTGTGTGATGGAACTGACTACAGAAGCCTCATCGTCAACGCTCTGTTCGCGGGTCGCGGCGAAGTCTGGCTCGGAAGAGTAGACGGTTGCGGCGCTGTAACTGCCGCATTTCGGGAGTCGGTCCACACGAACGGAGGTACGGAACACCAACGCTGAACCTCCCCGAAGGAACCCCTGTCTCGGTCTTCATGGCGCGGAGGGTAGCATGAGGGGCGAACGAGTTGGAGTCTTCCCTCTGTCTTTTGTTGTCCTGGGTCGCTATTCTCAAGCCGCCCTCTTGAGCCCCCGCCGCTGCCCGAGCACGGCTGCCACGTCTGCGCTAGGATACTGACCCTGAAACAAGGACAAATCGAGGGCGCCCCTGTCCACGGGAACATCCCACATGAAAACAGTCATTCTCTGCGGTGGCCGCGGCACCCGTATCCGCGAAGCCAACGAAAACCTGCCCAAACCGATGCTGCCGATCGGCGGACGACCTATTCTGTGGCACGTCATGCGCCGGTACGCGGTCCATGGCTTTGACACCTTCGTTCTGTGCCTTGGCTATAAGGGCTGGCTGATCAAGGAATTCTTCCTGAACTACCTGACGATGACACGGGATGTGACGGTGCGGCTCGGCGTGCCCGAGAAGCTGAAATACCACGGCCAGCTGACAACCGACGAAGACTGGACCGTGACACTGGCCGAGACCGGTGAGGCAACAAATACGGGGGGGCGCATCCTTGCCGTGCGTGACTACGTCGCAGGGGACGACCTTTTCCTCCTCACCTATGGGGATGGACTGGGCAACGTGGATCTCAACGCGCTGGTCGAATTCCACAAGAAGCATGGCGGAATCGCAACCCTGACGACCGTGCACCCGCCAGGCCGATTCGGCGAACTTGTGCTCGACGGCGGGCGCGTGACTGAGTTCAACGAGAAGCCTCAGGCCTCGAATGGATCCATCAACGGCGGCTTCTTCGTGCTCGACGCCAAACGCATTTGGAAGTACCTGACCCCGACCTCGCCGGCCCTGGTATGGGAAGAGGGACCTTTGCGAGCCCTGGCGGCCGACGGCGAGTTGTTTGCCTTCGAGCATACCGGCTTTTGGCAACCCATGGATACGCCGCGCGAGTATGAGCTGCTGAACCGACTATGGGACTCGGGCAAGGCCCCGTGGGATCGCGGCTAGCATGCAACGTCGTCTCCGCGTCTGTTTTGCCATTCCGAATTTCGACCGGCTTGGGGCTCAGCGCGTGGCTGTGTGGATAGCCAGGGGGCTGCCCGTCGATCGCTTCGAAGTTACGTTCTTGGTCCACGAAACGGACGGCGAGATGATAGGTCAGTTGCCAAAAGAAATCGCGGTCCACGTGGTCGACCGAAAGTGCCTCAAGCTTCCGAGGGCTATGTCCCTTGTCCGTCCGCTCGCCTACTTGCGCTGGCTGCGGGAACTACGCCCGGACGTCGTTGTGGGCGTCGTCCAGTACCCCACGCTAGCCATCGCCGCGGTACTAGGCATGTTGCACCCGGCCCCGGCGCTGATTGCCTGCGAACATTCGTTCGTCTCGAAAAATATAGTGGACCCTGAAGCATACCCATTCCTGTTTCGAAGGGTCTATCGCCGCCTTTTTCCCGCGGTATACAACAGACGCTGTGCGGCCATCGTGGTCACAGCAGAAGAAGGCCGCCTCGATCTAGTTGAAAATTGGGGTATCGACGGGCACAAGCTGCACGTCATCCCCAACCCTCTCGACCACAAGACCCTACGCAAGCGAGCTGCCGAATCGCTGGACGACGATTGGCTTGCCGATCCGCCTATGCGTGACGGCAACAGCAGCCGCATACCAGTCGTCGTCGCAGCGGGACGCTTGGTTTTCCAGAAGCGCTTCGATATTCTTATCGATGCATTTGCCTTCGCCTGCCAGCGAATGCCGGCAAGGTTGTTGATCCTAGGGGCAGGGGATTGGGACGAGAAACTGCGCGGCCAAGTCGCGCGGCTGGGCCTACAGGACTCGGTCAGAATCGAGAATCAATCTCCGCCGTGGCGCCACATGGCCCGCGCCGATCTTTTCGCGTTGTCCTCGGAATGGGAGGGCTTTCCGATGGTCTTGGCGGAGGCGATGGCGCTTGCGTGTCCCATCGTCTCGGTTCGCTGCCCCTCGGGCCCTTCGGAGATGCTCGACGAAGGACGGGGCGGGTGGCTAGTTCCTCCCAACGATCCCATCGCACTTGGCGAGGGTATCGTGGCCGCCCTGCGAGCGCCCGAGGAAGCCAAGCAGCGTGCGGCCTGTGCTGCCGAAAAATCGGCTACCTATGCGTCAACTGCCATTGCCGGACTCTACGCAAACCTCTTCGAAAGCGTGGTGGCGGCGCGATGAATCTAGAGGGCAAGCGCATCGCAGTTACTGGGGCGGCTGGCTTCATCGGTCGCCATGTTGTGGCTCTTCTACGCGCCCAAGGCGCGTTGGTTGACCCATGGGACGTGGCGAATGTACCGCAGCCGCTCGATCTCGAGGACGCCGGATCCGTTCGGCTTCGCCTTGGGAAGGACGCGCCGCATGCAATAGTCCATCTGGCGGCTGCGGGCGTGCGCCACTCAGCGGCGCATGATCCCGAGTGTATTGCACATGCGGTGCGCATGGTGGCCACGTTGATCCAAACAGCGCGAGACCTGGATCTTCGTCCGCGATTGGTGATTGCCGGTTCGATGGCCGAACATGGCGATGTGCCGTCCCCGCTCCGCGAAGACTCGCCCTGTAACCCGAACACGGCCTACGCCATCGCCAAATTCGCAGCCACCCGCTACGCCCTAGCCTACGGCACAAACCTGGGCTTACCGGTATGCGTTGCCCGCCTTTTCGGAGTGTACGGACCCGGAGAGGCCCCCGGACGCCTATTCCCGATGCTGATGATGAACCTGAAAAATCGGCTTCCCGTCGATCTAAGTGACGGCAAGCAGGTGCGCGACTTTGTTCACGTCAGCGACGTGGCTCGGGTCTTGGCCACGTTGGCCACCAACGACCATCAAGGCGTCGTCAATGTGTGCACGGGCGTGGGGATACGTGTTGCCGACGCCGCGCGCTGGATCGCGGATTCTCTGGGAGCCAACAAAGCACTGCTGCGTTTCGGCGCCGTGCCACGATCGCCGGGTGACCAAGACTTTCTTGTGGGGGATCCCTCGCGGCTAGAGAAGGTGCTAGGTTGGCGACCACCACAACGAATTGCTTCTGGTCTGGACGCATCCGCTATATTGGGCGGGCCATGACCAACCCAGGCGACGTTGCGACACTGTTCAACGGCAGGCGCGTGCTTGTCACGGGACACACTGGCTTCAAAGGATCCTGGTTGACCATCTGGCTGGAAAAACTGGGAGCCAGCGTGACGGGCATAGGCCTCGCGCCCCATACCAATCCTAGTCTCTTCGAGTTGGCCAGGCTTTCCACCCACATGGACGATCGTAGATGTGATGTTCGCGACCGCACCGGCGTGGACAAGGTCGTGGCCGAGGTAAGACCCGAGTTCGTATTTCATCTGGCGGCTCAGGCATTGGTGCGAACTTCTTACGAATCCCCAGTTGAAACCATGGCAACGAACGTCATGGGCACCGCGCACTTGTTGGAGTCCGTGCGAACCCATGTACCCCAGGCCGTCGTGGTGGTCGTGACCAGTGACAAATGCTATGAGAACCGCGAATGGGTATGGCCCTACCGCGAGAACGATCCATTGGGCGGCCACGATCCCTACAGTGCCAGCAAGGCCTGCGCCGAGATCGTTGCGGCAAGTTGGCGCCGTTCCTTTGGCCGCGGACCACGCATCGCCACCGCGCGGGCTGGAAATGTCATTGGTGGAGGCGACTGGAGCATCGACCGGATCGTCCCTGACTGCGTGCGTGCCCTGTCGCAGCGAGAGACCATCACCGTGCGTAACCCCGCAGCCATTCGCCCTTGGCAGCATGTGCTAGAGCCCCTATCCGGCTACCTCTTGCTGGCCGCGAAGCTGCACCAATCGCCCAGTTTCGCGCAAGCCTGGAACTTCGGCCCCGACAATGAAGACATGCGCACGGTCGAGCAACTTGTGGACACCGTGGTGGCCGCGTGGGGCGAGGGCGCGCGCTGGTCAAGTAGCGAGCGGGTGGGCGCGCCCCACGAGGCAAACGCCCTCACCTTGTCCTCCGCGAAAGCGATGCACGAACTCGGCTGGTATCCAACCTGGCACTTCGAACACGCCGTACGCACGACCGTGGCATGGTACAAGGCCTGCCTTGGTGAGGCCGACGCACATCGGTTGTGTATGGGCGCCATAGGGGAGTTCACCCAATGAGAGCAGAGCAAAACAATACAAAGGTGGTTGTTCTCCATAGAACCCAACAGCTGAGCATCTATGTGCTGACAGGACTACCTGCGACGGCGTTTGCTGCCAATTCGGCGCCCAGGCGCATGGCCTGGCTACCGATCACTCAAGACGCGTGATATACCGCACCCGCATGTCGATTGGTCGTCTACTCGAACATGGGCTAGCGCGATGGCGGAAATGGCGTCGGGAACGGCTTCCGGGGCCGTTGGGTCAGTGGCACCGAGAGAATGGAGAGCTACGACTCAGCGAAGACCTACCGGTCCGCTCCAACGATATCGTGGTGGACGCGGGCGGATATCAGGGAGAGTGGGCCGCCATGATGGCCTGGCGCTATGGCTGCCGAGTTCTGGTTGTCGAGCCTGTCTCTGGTTTTTTCCAGAAGATCGAGCGTCGATTTGCCTGCAATGATCGGATTCAGGTTCTGAACGCTGCCCTTTCAAACTCGGAAGGTACGGTTCGGATTGCTGTAGATGCCGATGGGTCGAGTGCGTACGGAACGTCGGCCCAGGTCGAGACGGTCTGTACGGTGGATGTCGTAGACCTACTCGCTGGCATTGGCGTCGATAAGATTGCTTGCCTGAAGATCAATATCGAGGGGGCCGAATACGACGTTCTCGATCGATTGGCCGCTGCTGACAAACTGGGAACCATTCGGTCGTACCTGATTCAGTTCCATCGCGGGGCGCCCGAATACGACGGCCGACGCGCAAGGATACGTGCCCTTTTGGCCAAGACACACCGGCTAGCACTTGACTACGCCTATGTTTGGGAGCGTTGGGAGAGCAACCTCTAGCATGGCGAGCGCCCCCTACTTCGATCCACCGGAACGACCTTCGCGAAGGCCAGCTGCCAAACTGGATCGGCGCGTGTCTTTCTCCCCCAACCCAACCGGCCTGCTGTCACGAGGCGTGTGGTAGCGGCAAACAATCGCCGATCGGCTGCAGCATTGTTCTTGCTCAGCTCGTATCTGGTAGCGCTGCTTGCGCTCGTGAAGGGACTTCTCTTCATCCCACTCTACCTACGACATTTTGACGTTGCAACCTACGGAAGCTACCTCGCATCCGCCAACGTGGTGGGAATCCTGGGCGTCCTTGATGTTGGAATCACGACGGCATTCTATCAACGCTTGGCTTTTGCACACGGAGGCGGCCACCGAGACGAGTTTGCTCGACTCACGGGAGCTGGACTGGTTGTCCTCGGAATCACGGCGCTGTTCATTGGCGGAATCGGCTGGTCGATTTCGACTTTCGTGCCTGGCTGGATCGGCGCTCCGTCTAAATCGAGCATGGCACTCGCCCAAACTTTTCGTCTCACGGTCTTGGGATCGGCTGCAATGATCCTGAATCAAGGGATCCTAGGGGTGCCCGCGGCGTGGCAGCTTCCATTCGTGAGCGCGGCCTCTCGGCTCGGTGCCCAGGTTATCGAGATGGTGGTGGTCGTCATCTGTCTGTTCTCCGGTTGGGGGCTTGTGTCCCTGGGCTGGGGCTCTCTTGTGGGTGGACTACTGAGTTTAATGGTGACGTTGGTGTCTGTCCTACGCCAGTGGCGCAAACGACACCTCCCAGTCCCCAGGCCCGATCGAGCCAGCTTTTCCTGGCTTCTGAGTGTGGGCATTCCAACCCTGCTTTCGCGTGTTATGGGTCAGATCGCAGGCAACATAGAGGTGGTACTTGTTTCAGCGATCATGGGCCCATCGGTGGCTGCCGTCTACGGTATTACCGAGAGAACCTTCCGGCTTGTCCAGACCTTCATCAACCCCATTGTGGGTTCTGTCTTTAGTGGCCTCGCGCACCTTATGGGCGAGCGAGGTTCGAACGCACTTCTTTCCCCTCTACGCGAGCTACGCGGGATCTATACCCTCGTAGTGTCTGTACTTGTGCCCAGCATATTGGTTATCAATCAGGACTTCGTGACGCTGTGGGTTGGGCACGATCAGTTCGGAGGAACCCTGCTGTCCACAGCTTTGGCGTTGAGCACGGTCCTCAGCACCCAGGTCTTCTTCCTCAGTTTCGTATGCTCAGCTGCGGGTCAGGTGCGCGAGACGACCTATCTTGCCGCGCTTGAGGCAGCGATACGAGTACCGCTCATTGTTGCTGGTTTGCACTTTCTTGGACCCGCAGGAATGGCCTTGTCGACTTCCCTAGGGTGCGGCATCCTGGCACTTGTCGCCTATCCGGTACTTGTCGGCAGGGGGATCAGTCTGGATCGTGCGACAGCACGCGCAGCAGGTAACGAAGGGCTGCAAACAACGCTGGTCTGCATATTTCTAGGGGCGGCGGGGGCGCGCTGGCTTCCCACGACGGCCCATTGGTTAACTCTCGCGGCAAAGGGAACCCTCATGTCGCTGGTATTTCTAGGGACCACTCTTTTGTTGAGCAGCGCAGCAAGATCCCAGTTGGTGATCATACCGGCGAAGCTAACCAAACGGTTCGGACCCGACGATAGGCTGATACGAAAGTAGCGCAGCACCGTGGCTTCACTTGCAACAAGCTGCCAAAACGGCCAGCGCGAATAGGCGGCTGCCATTCTGGCGACCGGCCATATGCCCTTGGACTTGGCGGGCCACGAAGTTGCGATCGATGGCCTCAGGAAGTCCATCTAGCCGCTTGTGCACAGCCTCGGCCCCAGCGGCTCGGAACCAGTCATCCAGCGGAATGGAGAAGCCTTGCTTGCGGTGGGTGTCCAGTTCGGCGGGCAACCATCGACGGGCGAGACGACGCTCAATGCGGCGGGTCTCGCGGCCGTCGCACTTCCATTCCGAGGGCACCTTGGTGAATGCGAATTCGATTAGGCGTACATCGAGGAAGGGCGCACGGACCTCTAGCGAGTTCATCATGCTGGCGCGGTCGACTTTGACCAGGTAGTCGTCGGACATTGTGGTCGCAAAATCGAGTTGACAGAGCGCCTGTGCCGGATCGCTCGTGTCCCCCAGAAAGGTCCGCTGTCGCAGCTCAGGTGCGCTGAGATCCTCGCCTAGAACCGCCCGGGCTGCCGGGGTCAACAGCTGGCGACGCGCCGATAGGTCGAACCATGGGGTTCCCCAAATACGCTCCAGCAACGGCCCCTCTTGCCAGGAAACAGCACGATTCCTGCCCTTAACGCCAACCGGCAACCTCGAAGCCGCACTAGCGGCTAAACGCCAGAAAAGCGGTGGAACCCATCCCAGGTACTGTCTCCCCCTTATTGCCCTTTTCACGTGTGTGTACCCACCGAAGAGTTCATCCCCGCCGTCTCCGCCTAGGGCAACCGTCACATGTGCGCGGGTCATTCGCGAAACCAGAAAGGTCGGGATAACGGAGGAGTCGGCGAGTGGCTCGTCGGCAAACTCAGCCATGTCGTCAAGTACGGTCAACGAAGCGCTGTCTGCGACCAGCTCACAGTGTTCCGTACCGAAGTAAGACGCTACGGTTCGCGCGTAGGGGGATTCGTCAAAGCCGGTGGACGGCACGCGGATAGTAAAGGTCCTCACCGGCCTGCCGGAAACCCGAGCTGCGGCCGCTGTGACCAGACTGGAATCCAAGCCACCGCTTAGAAAGACCCCGATGGGCACGTCGCTGATCAGGCGCAGGCGAACCGAATCGGTGAGGAGCGCAGCGAACTCGTCGGTTAGGGCCTCTGGATCCGCGTTCGGCGGTGCCGGACTATTGGGCAGACTCCACCAAGCCCACTCCTTCCACTCCCCGGAAAGGGGAAAAAATGTCGCCGCGTGTCCAGATTGGAGCTTGCGAACGCCGTCCTGAAAGCATAGCTCCCCTGGATAGCATCCGATGGCTAGGTAGTGATTGAGGGCGCGCAGGTCCAACCCGCCATCGTGGTCAAGAGCCTTGAGTTCCGATCCGAACCGCAAGGAGGTCCCACGCTGGATGTAATAAAGCGGTTTCTTGCCGGCCCGATCGCGTGCCAAAAAGAGCGATGGCGGAATCTGGGAGTTCCCCTGGTCGTAGATTGCAAAGGCGAACATACCATTCAGGCGCTTCAGGCAGCTCTCGCCCCAACGCTTGTAGGCCTCGAGTAGGACCTCGGTATCGCTGGGTCCGCGAAAACGACTGCCTAGGCCCTCCAATTCGGCTCGCAGATCTTGGAAGTTGTAGATCTCACCGTTAAAGACGATCACCCAGCGTCCGCTGACGTCCTCCATAGGTTGTGCACCGGTGGGACTGAGATCGATAATGGCTAGACGACGGTGCCCCAGCAAAACACGACGCTCTGGATCCTCCCAAATGCCCATTCCGTCGGGACCGCGATGGCGAAGCCGATTCAGCTGCGACGCGAAAGCCTCGCGCGAAACATCCGTGCTGAGGAAACCCAAGATGCCGCACATGTGTGCGATAGTATACCCGACAAAATGCTCTCAGAACCCACCGGACGGACCGAGAAGTTCCGCAAGAACGCCTCCACTCAAGCGAACTGACTCCCAGTTCCACACAATCAGCCGGGGTCGTGTGGCTGGGAGGCCATGATAGGAAAATGTCATTGAAGCAGTTGGTGAGCCCTCCTTACTCCTTCGTCTGTCGAGCTGTGTTGCTGAATACCGGATGTGGATACTTGACTGGCGGTCCGCTTTGGGACAGGAACCAGTAGGAGTGAAGATATTTGACCGTGCCAACCCCACCAAGATCGGAAAACCATGAGGTGGCTTCTTTCCGAGGACTGGACGACGGATATCTACGCAGAACCTTTCTTCCAACGCCTGGCCGGGCTGGGTGAGGAGGTGCACGCCTTCAAAGAAGGGGCCTTCTACCAAATCAACGAATCAAAAAATAGACTGCGGGCAACCGGCAGTCGGTGGGTTCGAGCCCAGCATAGACTTCGACTCGGACCACGCATCGCTCGGCTCAATTTGACCTTGCTGCAAACCGTCGAGAACGTGAAACCAAACGTCCTTTTCCTTTTCCGGGGGGATCAGGTCTGGCCAGCAACCCTGGCTGCGGTCAAGCAACGCGGCGTTTATGTGGTGGGCTGGCACAACGACAATCCTTTCTCGCCAGCCTACCCTTGGTACGTCTGGCGACATTTCAGGCTGTCCATTCCCATCTACGATCGGTTGTACGCCTACCGAACCAGCAACGTGGAGGATTTTTCCCGTGCCGGCTGTGGCCGAACCGGTCAGCTTCGCTCTTTTTACGTTCGTGAGAGAAATTATCCCATCCAGGCATCACCAGACCCTGGTTTCACCAGCGAAGTTTCATTCTGTGGACACTGGGAGCCGGATGGACGTGATGACTACATCGCAGCCCTGCTCAACACTCAAGGCGTGGATTTTCGGCTGTGGGGAACCTTGTGGGAACGTTCCGGTCTCTCTTGCCGACTCATGCACCGGTTTGGGCCGATCACCCCGTTGTACAAGGAACGCTACAACGCAGCTCTCAACGGCACGAAGATCGGCCTCGTCTTCCTGTCTGGTCTCAACCGCGATACATACACAAGACGATGTTTCGAAATCCCGGCAGCGGGAACCTTCATGCTGGCACAGTACACAGCGGATCTGGCCGCGATGTTCGCCGAGGGGGTAGAGGCGGAATATTTTCGCAGCCCCGTCGAGATGGTCGGAAAGATTCGCTACTTCCTGAACAATGAGGCCGCCCGAGTCCGCATTGCCGCAGCCGGACGCGAGAGGCTGCTTCGCGACGGTCACGAAGCCATGGATCGAGCCCGCCAAGTTTACGATGACGTCCGTCGGGACATTGGATAGACAAGTTCCAGGTGGGCTTGGGCCACGGCTTGCCGGCCATACCGCGAGCGAATATCGGGCATCGCAGCACCCGCGCAAGACGAGAACTCT
>Ga0302323_100005649_pt1 | contig 10265 bp, 4 predicted proteins | sample Fen_T0_3_FD_201950 | JGI IMG/M metagenome (GOLD analysis project Ga0302323, IMG submission 201950) | Peat permafrost microbial communities from Stordalen Mire near Abisko, Sweden - Fen_T0_3 | ecosystem: Environmental > Terrestrial > Soil > Wetlands > Permafrost | place: Sweden: Abisko... | reverse complement strand
AGCAGGTCCCCGCGGCGTACCTGGCCGTCGTTGCGGATCCAGTGCAGCGTGGTCGCGTTGGGGCCCGACGCCGCGATGGTTTCGTACCCAACGGCGTTCCCCTCCTCCCGAGCATGGCCGTCAAAACTGGCCTCCACCACGCGTTCGCCGCGCTTGTGCTCGATGGCGCGCGGGAGCTCGCGAACCACGCGCTCGAAGCCAGCTACGGTCGCGTCAACGGCGTCGCGAAGCTGCTGAATCTCGTACGCGTCCTTGACCATGCGCATTTCGCTCAGCGCAGTCTGCACCGCCTTGAGCGGTTGGCTCGCTAGCCGTAAACCGCCTGGCAGGTCGGTCAATGGCTTGGTGGCGATGCCGGTCATCGCCGTGAACTCGGCGAGCCCGGGCCGTCTGCCAATCCAGAACTCACCCGAGCGGGGGTCGGTGTAGAAGCCCTCGTCGTCGTGGCCAGATGGGGGGATCAGGTAGAGGGTGGCGTCGTGGCCGCCTTTGCTGTCCTTGCCGCCGCGCGGCTCGAGCACGAGCACCGCGCCGGGCTCAAAGTCCGCGCCAAGGCCGGTGAGGTACGCGAAGTCGCTCAGTGGGCGGAACCGGTAGTCCGTGTCATTGGCGCGCACCTTGAGGTCGCCAGCGGGAGCGACGATGCGCACCCCGGGAAAGCGCGCGGACAGCCTGCTCCTGCGCTCCGCGGCATACGGCGCGGCGGCAATGAGGGTGGTCGCGACGTCAGAGGCCTCCGCCCAGTTGCTCGCAATGAAGGCCTTGAATTCCTCGGAGCTGGGGCGGGTGGAACGTGCCTCGTTCTTCTTTTTTGGAGTCTCTTCGCTCATCCGCTAATCGTCGCACGGGCCGCGGGACTGCGACGGCGCGGGGAGGTTTCGCTTATGATCGCTGCGTGGTGGCGTTGGCCGTCTCGCAGCGGCCGCAGGTGAGAACGGCGCCCCGCGATGGGTGCGTGCAACGTGACCGGAGTTTGCGCAATCCGAAGCTGCAGGCGGTTGGCGTGTGTGAGCATGTGGGTGGCAAATTCCATGCCCGTGCTCCACACAGGCAGCTCGCTCATGCTTGTGCGTGCGAAGGAGCGCATGCCGCAATGGACATCGCGGACGTCGGCGCCGGTGGCGGTGCGGGTCAGTGCGGACAGGACTGTATTGCCGGTCCGGTGTAGCCAGCTCATTGCGGCAGGGTCCGGTGGGCTGTGAAAGCGGTCGCCGACTACCATGTCATGATCCCGGATGGAAGCGATGGGGTCGTAGAAAGCGTCGAGATTGCTCAAGTCATAAGTGTTGTCGGCGTCGGCCATGATTACCACGTGGCCCTTGGCCGCGCGGATTCCGGTCCGCAGCGCGTTCCCGTAACCGACTCGAGATTCGTGGATTACCCGTGCGCCGGCCGCGAGGGCCGCCGCTACAGAAGAATCGCTCGAGGCGTTGTCGACCACGAGGACCTCGCCGTTGAGGCGACGGTGAGCCATCCAGCTGACGGCTAGTTGCGTACAGAGTGCGACGGTTTCGGCTTCGTTCCGGCAGGGCAACAGGATCGTGACGTCGAGCGCGCCCTCGGTGGGGCGGCGGGTCGTTGATGACTGGGTGGTGGTCATGGCTGGCACGCACTGTACAGCGCCCACTGCGCGTTGGACTGGCGGGGTGGGGCGTCGGTGGGGAAGGTCGCCTGTTCGGCCAGCGGGGTCATGGGACCGTAACCGGCGAGTTGAGCTGCGTCCAGCGTGAGCGGTTGCAGCAGTACACCCTGGCCAGCTTGGTTTGCGACCGTGATGTCGCGCAATGGACGGTCGAGTTTTAGTGCGCTCAAGGCCACCAAGGCTGGGCTGCGGACAACGAACGGCGCTTCGCACTCTTGTGCGAGACCGTTGTCCAGCAGGGACGACGCCGCGGCGAAAGCTTCCGTGCGGACTGCGCGAGCGGTCGCGACGTCTCGCCAACCGGTGAGGCTTGCGAGGGTAGCGCTGGCCACGAGGATGACCGCGACGGTGGTTGAGAGGATCGTGGAGGCGCGCTTGGTCCGCGCGATTCGCCCGGCGAGCGAGACGCACCGTGCGGCAAGCGCTATGCAGAGCAGGGACGGTAGAAGCAAATAGCGCGCAACCAGGGGTGTCGATGTCAGGCCTTGGGCTACGTACGCGAGCACCGCCATTCCAATGAAGGCGCCGGTGATGACGGTCGCGCGCTGTTGGGCGCCGTCGTCAGAGCTCAACGCGTGGCGAGGCCGAGCGGACTGTCGCACGGATTTCTGGTCGCGTCGCCGAGTCAGGAGCGTCACGACCAGAGTGATCCCAGCCGCGCATATTGTGATCCACCCGGTGGCGGCTGCGAGGCCCGGGATGGCGCCGGTGAGCGCGGCATGGGTGCCTTGAGCGTTGTTGTTGGCGTCCGCGTTCGAGCTCGCGGAGTGAAGTCCGATCAGCGGGTCTCCACCGGCGGCTCCCATTGCTAACCACGCTGCCGCCGCAAGGCCCACGCCTAGGCCGAATGCCCATGCGGCGCTTACCCGCAGGCTGCGGGTCGCCGTGCGGGTGCCGGCGGCCGCGCGGGTCTGTGCGAACGCGAGGACCAGGGGCACAACGGCGAAAATGACTGCTTCGGGTCTCAGCAAGGCTGCCACCATGAACGCGGCGATGGCGGCCGTGTGGTGGCTCCGCACCGTCAGCAGCACAGCGCCGAGGCCGAGGGCGCAGTAGGTGATGTCGGTTGATGCGTTGAGCACCAGTAGCGACACGGGTGCGCTGAGAGCGGTGGTCGCTACGGCCGCGGCAACGGCGATTCGGCTTGCCGTCAGTTCGTATGTCACGACGCCCACGAGCATCAGTGCGGTCAGCCCTGCTGCCACGGTGACGCCCAACGCAACCTGAAAACCCACTTGGACGGGAGCAAATCCGACGATCCAGCCCCCAAGTAGCGCGAGTGGGTGTGGTGTCGGTGAGGACGGGTGCGTGAAGTCCAAAGCGAGCCTGTGAGCGAGATCGCGGCCCCACGCGAGCGTGAATGACGTGTCGTAGCCCGGCACGTTCAGCGGGGTTAGAAGTGCTACGAGGGCGCTCAGGGCGACGACACTCGCAATGATCACACCGACGCGTTGCGGTGTGCCCCACCGTGCCATGCGAATTGCTCCCCCGGATTTCCAGCGCGGACGGCGCGTCGTCGTGCTAGGTTACCGCCCAAGCTCAAAGAACGGGCAGTTTGGCTGGAGGGGGAACCTGCGCCATGCGCATAACGGTTGCTAAACGGCGCGAGTTGCGCTCAACGTCGCTTCGCACATCCCATCGGATCCTTGACGCGCACCGTCCGGTGTCCGGGGCGATGGCTGCGATTGTTGCCGCCGTCCTCGTCTTCAGTACGGTATCCGCCGCGCCTGCCTCCGCAGACCCGATTCCTGCGCCGTCGGCTACTGCTGCGCCAAAGGGCACCGTGCCTGGTGCGGCGGCCAAGCCGGCCAAGACCCCCACCTTGAAGGCCGTAAAGACAGCGACGATCGAGTCGTGGACTCCGTCGACGCATTCGGTGACCAAGGATGGCAAGACGACGTTGGACCTCTTTGCCCAGCCGGAGTTCAAGCAGGACTCCAAAGGGTGGAGTGCCGTCGACCCGACCATCACCGCCGGCAAAGGCACGTTTCCGTTCGAAGCATTGGGCCTTGCCAACCCCGTGCACTTCGGACGTAGTGCCGACGCTCTTGTGACCATCGACACCGTCAATGGACCGGTCGTGTTCGGATTGGACGGCGCCAACATCAACGCGCCCACGCTGAGCAAAGGCGTGGTCACGTACAAAGGCGTGTTCCCTGGAGTGGATCTCGAGTTCCGCACCGAGGGCGGCCGCGTTAGCAAGCACTTGGTTCTTGCCGATAGCACCACAAAGTCGGCATTCCGCTTCACCATCACGGACCCCGGTCACACGTTGGGTGACCCTGTTGAGGGCGCAAACGAATCGTGGACGTTCCCTGCATCGGTGGCGTTCGGTACAGGCATCGCGCTTCCCGCGCCTGCCGCCTGGGCAAAGGTCGATGGCGGTGGTCTTCCCGGAAGCGCACACCAAAAGGTCTCCACAACGACGCATGGCTACGCGATCGATCTCAGCGTCGACCCCTTGTGGGCCCAGACAGCGAGCTATCCGCTGGTGTTGGACCCTGCCATTGTGTGGACCGACGAGGCGTGGGCGCTCACGGCGGCGTTCGCACCCACGGGGGCAACGGATTGCGGCACCGGTCCGTGTCCCCTTGCTCACCCGCTCACAGGTGACTACTGGAATGAAGGCTCTATCTGGGTTGGCACCGGAGATTTTGACAACAGCGGCGTAAAGAACTACCTCGGTTACGTTGGGACGGATCTTCACGCACTCGCCGGGCGGCAAGTGTCGTCGGCTATCCTCGAGAAATTTGATTACTTTAGCCAATCTGGATCCATTGCGGTGGCACCGCTGTGCACCACAATCGGAGCCAACAGCACGGGCGCAGATCTCGACGCCGCGCGCTGCGGCGACTTCGTTGACGCCACCTATGTGCAGGATCCCACTCAGGGGTACACCTGGTCTTCGGACCAGACCGAAGTGGTGCGCGCGGCCGCCAGCGGCACCGGACCTACTCCATATGCGGTCGGCTTCGCGATCGGAAGCCAAAAGAACGGTCAACCCGGGTCGTTCATGAAAATCTGGCCACCAGACCTGCACTTGGTGTACCAGGGCTACCCAGTTCCGAGGCCACTGACACTTGAACAGACCTTTGGGTGCGCGTGTTGGGCGGGCACCTCGTCCACGAATCAGGCGACCGCCGCGGATCCGGTTAACACGGCAACGGGCGGGCTGATGGAGCACGTCGACGATCTCTCGCTCGCCGGAGTGGGGCAACAAATCGACCTCAACCGCACGTACAACTCTCTCGACACCGCGTCAGGCCCGTTCGGCCCTGGGTGGTCGTTCGCCTATGGTGCGACGCTCAAAAAGAACACTGCGGGGCAGTATGTCTTCACCGACGGCTCTGGCACGCAGACGCGCTTCGGCGCTGTTGTTGGAGGCGGGTACGCACCGATCGATCCGGCGGTGTCCGCGACGTTGTCTGACGGACCAAGCGGTGGATTCGCCGTGCGCAGCCTTGCCGGCGGCACCATGGCATTCAATGCTTCGGGCGCGCTGATCGCTGTCAAGGACGAGCGCGGTCAAGGCGTCACGATCGGCTACAGCGGCGCCGTGCTCACGACGGTGACGGATTCGCTCGGTCAGACCCTCACCTTCGGGTGGGACACAGGCACCGGCACCAACGCACGCATCATCTCGGCCGCCACCTCGGACGGGCGACACGTTGGCTACGCGTACACCACCATCGCAGGCGCGAAGCGTCTGACGGGCCTCACGGACGTGGCAGGGAAGACCACGAAGTATGCGTACGCGACCGCAGGTGGGCTGTCGAAAATAACCGATCCACTGGGCAACATCAGCGCCCGCAATACCTACGACTCCTCGGGCCGAATCAGCAGCCAGCTGGACCAGACCGGCGCGAACACCACCTTCACCTGGAACGCGGCCACCCAAACGGCTACGGTGACCGATCCCACGGGCAAGGTGCGCACTGACATCTACGACGGCTTGAACTTGGTGGAGCAGATCGACGGTAACGGCAACATCTCTCAGCAGTTGTACGACGGCGACAACAACAAGGCCGCCGCCGTCGACGCCGCCGGAAAGCTCTACCGGTCCGAGTACGACGACCGTGATCGGCTGATCCGGCGCACCGCCCCTGCGCCGCTGAACTACTCCGAGTCGTGGACATACGACGACAACGATCACGTCACCAGCCACACGGACCAGGAGGGGTACACGACGACGTACCACTACAACGCGGCGGGGCTTGTTGCATCGGTCGACAACCCCGACGGCGGCACGACGACCTACACCTACACCACGGGCGCCGGCGTCGAGCCGGCCAATATGCTCAAGACCTCGACCGACCCGTTGGGACGGGCCACCACGTACGCGTACAACGCGGCAGGCGACCTGATCTCCACCACCAGTCCCAGTGGCAAGACCACGACCAACACGTACGACGCGGCACACCGCCTCACGTCCACCACCGACCCGGCAGGCAAAGTCACGTCGTCGACGTACGACGCGGCGGGCAGACTGCTGACCACCACGGACCCCACGGGCGCTGTGACGACCAACACGTTCGACGCCGACGGGCGTCTCACCCAAACCAAGAACGCCCTGGGTTACATCACCAAATACGGTTACGACAGCGCAGACCGGCTGATCACCGTCACGGATCCGCTGAGCAACATCACTCGGACGAGCTACGACGCGGCAGGGCGCGTTGCGACCTCCACCGACGCGCGTGGCGGCGTCACCAGCTATGCGTACGACGCGGCAGGGCGCCTCACCGGCACCACCGATCCGCTGGGCCACACCGCGTCCACCGCATACAACGTGCTGGGCCAAGTCACGTCCGTGACCGATGCGGCGGGCGGTGTCACCACGTACACCTACGACGCGTTAGGTCAACAAACTTCCGTCACCGATCCCGATGGTGTGACGGCAACCACCACATATGACCCACGCGGCAACGTCGCCTCGGTCAGCGACGGTGCCGGCGGTTTCCAGCAGACCTCTTACGACGCGATGAACCGCCCAACCGACGCTTCGGACTCGGACGGGGTGTACACGTCGTCCACGTACGACCTGGCCGGTCAGCTCACCAAGCAGACCAAGCCGCGCGCTACCAGCGGTTACATTGCCGGCTACAACGACGACGACACCACCTTCACGTACGACGTGGACGGGAACCGCACTTCGGTAACGGACCCGCGCGGCAACGTGCCAGGTGCAAACCCCACTCAATTCACCTCCACTGTGACGTACGACGCGGACGGCAGGCCCCTGGCATCGACCGATGCGCTCGGTCGCACTTCGACCACTACGTACGACGCTGTCGGACGCCCCGTCACGGTTGCGGACCCCAAGGGAAACGTCACGACCACGGCGTACAACAAGCTTGGCTGGGTGACGTCGGTCAAGGCCCCCAGCCAGGGCACTACGAGCTACACCTACGACAAGATGGGCAACGTACTGACCCGCAAGGACGGACTCGGCAATGTCACCGGCTATACGTATGACGCACTGGGTCACGTGCTGTCGCAAACCGACCCGTTGAGCCGAGTGACGTCGATGTCGTACGACGCGGCTGGCAACCTCGCCACCGTTGTCAAGCCGTCGGGTACCGCCACCACAAATCCCACCGACGGCACCGCCACGTACCAATACGATGCGGCAAACCGACTCATCGCGACCGCCTACTCAGACACAACTCCGGGCTTCACGTATTCGTACACGACGGCCGGTCGCCTGCACGCCGCCGCCCGCACCCAGGGTGGCACGACGGTTGCATCTTCCACCTACACCTACGATCCCGCCGGTCGTGTGACCGCCGCAGTCGCGACCGGCCCCGGGGGTGGCACCACTAACTACGGTTACAGTTCCGCGGGCCGCCTCACGGGCGCCGCATGGTCCACCGGGATGTCGGCCTCGTACAGCTACAACCAGGTGGGCGAACTGATTTCCGTCTCACCGTCAGGAACCGGAAGTGTGCCACCCGTGTCCTACGCGTACGACGCAGCAGGCAACGTCACCACTGTGAGCAGGGGCACGTCACCGACGACATCGACAACGGCCGCCTACGACGCAGCCAACCAGCTGGTGTCGCTGATTCAGTCTGCCGGCTCCGCCTCACCGACGAAATACGGTGTCACTCGCGATGCGGATGGGAACCCCACCCAGGTCACGACCACCGCCGGCGGGGCCACGAAGACCTCGCTGTATGGGTACGACACCGCGAATCGTCTGACCTCGGAGTGCTACCCCACCAGTGGGATCACGTGTGCGTCGAATTCGCCGAACACGACCTACACGTACAACGTGGTGGGGGATCGCACCAAGAAGACGGATCGGACCGTGGTGGGCACGGTCGCGACGACCGTGTCGACGACCTCGACGTATGACGTGGCGGATGAGTTGCTCACGCAGGCTGTGGGTACGGTCACTACTGCCACGAACACGTGGAGCGTGAATGGGACGTTGGCGTCGTCGACGTCGAGCGCGGGGACGCGCACGTTCACGTCGGACTTGACGGATGAGCTGACGTCGGCGGTGTTGGAGAACGGTTCGACCGTGTCGTACACCACGGACACGCATGGCAACCGCACGTCGCGGACGGTCAATGGCACTGTCGATGCGACGTGGGCGTGGGATGGAATCGCGCAGCTTCCCACCCGGGTGGGTGAGTTTGGTTCCACGGGGGCGCTGACCACGTCGTGGTTGCCGGACCCCACCTCGGCGACGGGCGCACCGCTGGCGCAAGCGAACGGGACCAGTGCGTCGTGGTTGCTGGGTGATTGGGCGCAGAACATCACCGCTGCCGTCGCGACCACGGGTAGCGCTGTCACGGGAACGAAGACGCTCGACGCGTTCGGTAACGCGCGCACTGGTGCAACGGGGTCTCTGGCTTCAGCAGCGTTCGGGTTCTCCGGACAGTACTTGGATGCTGTGACCGGCTTGTATGACATGCGTGCCCGCGACTACGACGCCACGACCGGACGCTTCACCGCGCAGGACCCCGCCTCGATCGCGACCGGCATGCCCGTCTTCGCCAGCTACCTCTACGGGTACGCCAACCCGTTAATGTTCACCGACCCCACCGGGATGTTTTCAATCGGCGATGCCTGGGATTCTGCCTGGGAAAGGGATAGGGGCGCTTTCAACGCGGCAAAGGACAACGTATTGAACCTCGCCGCCTTCCAACCCGGGGCTGTCGCGCCGTGGCAGGTGAAACGGCAGCTAGCTGTGATGTACAGCTTCGAACTCGGTGTCAAGAACGACGGTTGGTGGACCCAAATCAACCGAACCGTCAACCCGGTCTACCAAATGCTCGAGTCCGGCCAGGCCACTATGGACGCCTGGAGCAACGGCGACGAATACGGCGAGGGATACAACGGGTTCAACACAGAATTGGCCGCGGCCAGTACCTGCCTCTTCGCGTACGGAGGCGCAAAAGTCGGAGCACCTAAGGTCACGGCGCTTGTTGACGGCGCTGCGTCACGTCTAGCAGGAGGCGGGGTGAATATCACCGGTGCCCGGTTCGCGCAAACTTGGTACCGTGAGAGCTTCTCTGCCGGTCAAGAAGCTTTATTCAAAGGCAAGACCATCAACGATGTAGCCGCGGCGCTGCGGACGGGCGAACTCGCGCCGCAAGATGTGCCGATAAACGTCATCGTTCGACGGGGAAATACGCTAATTCTCAACACTCGCTCAGCGCAAGCTCTTCAGCGCGCCGGCATTCCGAGGAGCGATTGGTCGGTGATCGACAGGACTGGCGATTCAGTATACGAAAAACTCTTGAACCAGCAACTAATCAACAACGGACTGGATAACACGGGATATCCAAATCCGGTATCGAGAGGGTAGGCGGCGCGATGCAGACTAAGCGAAGTTTGACTGTGCTCCCCATGCCGTCCACGTCGTTCCGCCATGAAGTTGGATTTGCAGCCCCCGAGGACGGGCAGGCTCAGATCCTTTTTGAGGTCGAGCGCGGCGGGGCGTGGTTTGCTACAGGTCTGCAATTTGACGGTGCGTGCGCTTTCAGTCACCGAACGGAGAGTCGCTGCACTGAGTGGTATGTCGATGGCATATACGACAGGCTCGTGGAGGTGGTGAACTCGGCGTGGGTTGCGGAACTCAATTCCGTGTACGTATCCCACTTCGCGGTCCCGGGCAGAACGCCCACCCAGGTCCATCACTACATGATCTATCTTGATTCTGTCGGCGCGTTCGAGGTTGTTGCCGAGTCGTGGTCATGGTTATCCGAGGAGCCCGTCGATTGACCTATTCCCAGGCGGACTTGAGCCGGTTGGTGTCCCACGCATTGCGCCACGCTCCGTGGGAGTACAAGCTCGACCCCGAACCCGGGGGATGGGTGGACCTGCAGCAACTCGTTTGCGCGTTCAGGCTCTCTGCTCCAGAATGGCGAGACCTCGATATCGTTGACGTCACGCGCATGATCTCGTTTTCCGGAAGTCGGCGGCACGAGATCGCGAGCGGCCGGATTCGTGCGCTCTACGGACATTCAATTGCAAGCCCTGTCGTCGAAACGATGACGTCCCCTCCGGAGCGCCTGTATCACGGCACCTCCGACGAGGCGTGGATAAAGATTCGTATTCACGGCCTCGTGCCGATGAGCCGCCAATTCGTCCACCTCTCGACAGACGTAGA
>Ga0302323_100005647_pt1 | contig 10266 bp, 5 predicted proteins | sample Fen_T0_3_FD_201950 | JGI IMG/M metagenome (GOLD analysis project Ga0302323, IMG submission 201950) | Peat permafrost microbial communities from Stordalen Mire near Abisko, Sweden - Fen_T0_3 | ecosystem: Environmental > Terrestrial > Soil > Wetlands > Permafrost | place: Sweden: Abisko... | reverse complement strand
CGACCGGGAGGGGCACGTGCTCTACCCGCCGCCAGCAGATGAGCGCACCGCGCAGGAGCTGAGCTTCCTGCTCAGGGCGCGCTCGCTGCTCGCCGACCGTTCTGCGCTTCTCGCGGACGCCGACGCCCAGGCCGAGCAAGAGCGCGGGACGCTGGCCACCAATCGCGGGCCCTCCAAACGCAGTCTGTCGAGCGCGAGCGCCACGATGCCGGCGCGGGGCTGGCAGGTGTGGTACGACGGCACGGACTTGAACCTTCTCCTCTGGCAACGCGCGCCGGATGGTCGCGCCGTCGGCATCGAGGTCGACCGACCGCGCCTGCTGGCCGACATCATCGGCCGTCTGCCCGACGCAGCCGCCGCAAGCCGCTCTTTCGCCCTGCTCGACGCCCGCGGCGAGGTGCTGCACCGTTGGGGCGAGTACCGGCCACGGCCGGACGAGCCGCCCGTCGCTCGCCTCGCGCTCGCTCGCCCGCTGGCCGCGTGGCAGCTCGTTGCGTACGCGCCCGCGCGCCTGTGGAGTCGAACCGGATTGGGATTGTGGGCCGCGCTGGCAACCGCGCTCGGCGCGTTTACCTTGGCGCTCGTCGGCCTGGCGATCTTCCTCCATCGCGAGCACACGCGCGGCCTGCGCCTGGCAGAGCAGCGCGTCTCGTTCGTCAATCGAGTGTCGCACGAGCTCAAGACCCCGCTCACCAATATCCGGCTCTACGCCGAGTTGCTCGAAGATCGGCTCGACGATACGGACGAGGAGGCTCGGCGCCATATCAAGATCGTCGTGGCCGAGGGCCAGCGTCTTGGCCGCCTGATCGACAATGTCCTGACCTTCGGACGTCACCAGCGCGGTGCGCTGCGCCTGCGTGCCTCGCGCGGATCGGTGGATGCAGTGGTCAGTCGCGCGGTGGAGCGCCTCGGCCCGGTGCTCGCGGCCAAGGGCGTGCGCATCGACCTCCGGGCGAACGCGGCCGCGCCGGTGCTCGTCGATAGCGACGCGCTCACGCAGATAATCGAGAACTTGCTCAGCAACGTCGAGAAATACGCGGCAACGGGCGGCGTGGTCACGATCACGACCCGCCAAGCCGGCGGTTGCACGACGCTTGCCGTCGCTGATCGCGGTCCCGGCATTCCGGCCAAGGCCCGCGAGCGCGTCTTCGAGCCATTCGAGCGCTTGGGCGACCAGGTGACCGAGGCCGCCCAGGGCACGGGCATTGGCCTGGCTGTCGTGCGTGAGCTGGCGCGCCTGCACGGAGGCCAGGCGCTCGTACGGGACGCGGCGGTGGGCGCGACGTTCGAGGTGACGCTGCACACTCCGCCAACGCCGCCGGGGAGCGAATCATGAGAGTCCTGGTCGCCGAGGACGACGATCGTACGCGGGCCGGGCTTGTGGAGCTGTTAGAAGGCGAAGGCTATGTGCCGCTGGCGGCGCGCGACGGACACGAGGCCCTGGAGCTCTACCGCCGCGAACGACCGGACGTCGTGCTGCTCGACATCATGATGCCGCATTCTTCCGGCTACGAGGTCTGCCGAGCCATCCGGCGCGAGGACGCCTCCGTGCCCATCCTCTTTCTGAGCGCCAAGAGCGAGGAGTTCGACAAGGTCCTGGGCCTCGAATTGGGCGCCGACGACTTCGTGGTCAAACCCTTTGGGGTGCGTGAGGTCGTGGCGCGTATCCGCGCGGTGACACGCCGCACCCTCTCGCAGCAAACCAGCGGCCGACCGCTACCGTTTGCCCTGGGGGACATCGATGTCGACCCAGCCGAGCTGCGGGCGCGACGCGGCGCGGAGGTGATCGAGCTGAGCCTGCGCGAGGTGCGGCTCTTGGAGCTGTTCCATCGCAACCCAGGCGTCGTGCTAGGTCGTGATCGTATCTTCGACGAAGTCTGGGGCTACGACTTCCTGCCGAACAGTCGCACCCTTGACCAGCACATCTCGAAGCTGCGCAAGCGCATCGAGCGCGATCCGAGGAACCCGGCCATCATCCAGACCGTGCATGGCGCGGGCTACCGCTACCAACCGCCGCAGAACGAACCACCGCGCTCGGGCTAATATGGGCCAGGCGCGCGAAAGCCTATGCCTGAGCTGCCGGATCTGCTGCACGTGCTGGGTCGGCTGAGGGAGCAGCTCCTCGGCCGCATCGTGGCGCGCGAACGCGTACACGAGCCGGTGGTGCTGCGCTGCACGTTTCCCGGCAATCTCTCGCTCCTGCTCGGACGGCGACTCGACGAGATCACGCGCCACGCGCACCTTCTCGTCTTCCACTTCGAAGGCCTGGACCTGGCGGTCAACCCGATGCTCGCCGGCCGCTTTCGCCTGGTCGCACCGAAGGACAAGGACGAGGCCGCCCTGATCTTCGCACTTGGCTTCCGCCCGGCGACAGTGCGCGGCGCGGCTCCGGAGACGGAGGCGGCTTGCGACGTTGAGCTGCGCTACCTCGACGACAAGAAGATGGGCAAGGCCTATCTCACCGCACCGGACGACTGGCGCGCGATCCCGGGGACTGAAGCCGGCGGCGTCGACATCCTATCGCGCGAGTTCACCCCCGAGCGCCTGATCAGCGTGCTCAAGCACCGGGCCGATCAGGTGCGCCGCTTTCTCCTGGACAAACGCGCGCTCGACAGCCTGGGCAATGCCTACGCGGACGAGGTGCTCTTCGAGGCCCGGCTGCATCCAAAGACACCTTGCAGGCGGCTGAGCCACGAGGAGGCCCTGCGCCTGCACGCCGCGATCGGCAGCGTCATGCGCGCAGCGATCGACGAGGTCGGCCGCCGCAACGAGCCGATCGACGTCAAGGTCCGCGACTTCCTCAAGGTGCGCCTGCGAACGATCTGCCCGCGCTGCGGCGCCAAGATCCGCAAGGCCGGCGTGCGCGGTATGGACGCCTACTTCTGCCCGACCTGCCAACCCGCGACACGGCCGGGCTTCGTGGATTGGACCAAGACCGGAAAGTGATGCCGGGGACACCCTGGTCCGCGCACTCGACGTGCGGCGAATGCGGGGACACCCTGATCCGGCCCGCGATCACCTGGGTGTCCCCGATCGGCTCCGGTCAGTCGCGCTTGACCGCGCAGACCTCCATCGAATCGCGCGTGTCGAGATACAGGAACTTGTCCTCGATACCGAGGCCGCGGATGATCGCCCCAGCCGTGGCTGACAGCCAGCGGGGGTAGCTCTTGAGCCGACTGAGCCAGTACTTGTAAGTGAACATCCGGCCGTACCGCTTGAGCCAAACGACGTGGAAGCCGTTCTTCTCCAGCATCGCCGTGAGCGTGCCGGGAGAGAAATAGTAGAGATGTGCCGGTCTTAGCCCCCACCAATAGCCGCGCAGCACTCTCGCCGATACGCTCTCGATGTTGGGAGTCACGAGATAGATGAGCCCACCCGGCCGCAGCAGACCGCAAAGGCGCGCCAGCGCGGCCGCCGGATCCACCAGGTGCTCGATCACGTCGTTCAAGGTGACCACGTCGAAGCTGGCCGGTGCCAGCGAAGCCTCCTCCAGGACACCCTGATGAACTTCCAACCGCAGCCGCTCGCGCGCGTAGTCTGCGGCCCAGCGCGACGGTTCGACACCGCAAGTCTCGAAGTAGAGGCGCGCCGCGTTCAGGAAATAGCCTGTCGCGCAGCCTACGTCCAGCAGCCTGCCCCGCTGAGCGAAACGCTTGATGGTATTCAGGGCCAGGTGCGCGTTGATGCTGCGGCTTGCGTCCTCCTGAGCGTAATCACTGTCCACGGCCACCGTGTAGCCATGCGCGAGTTCGGCCGACGATGGGCGCGGGCTCGTGTAGACAAGCCCGCAGCCGCGACAGCGCACGATCCGCCCGTAGTGATCGAACCGATCGACGGACGCGACGAAATCAGCCAGCTCGACACCTTGGGAGCTCGGCGGTAGATCCTCGAAGACAACACGACTGTCGCGGGAACCGCAGAGGTTACAGCGAACAGACCCGAGGGGTTGGTCGTCAAGCGTCTGCGTACTCATCCGGAGCTCCAGGCTCTCCCCCATGCGAAGGGCTGACAAACGAGATCGACGCAGTGAGCGCTTGCGGTCAGCCGGACGGACTGGAAGATGCCAAACAGCCTCTCGATCGGCGCCGGACGCCCGTCCACTAGCGCTGGCACAGGAAGCGCTCTGCGCGCGTCCGCGCTCGCCTTCCGCTGACGTCTGTGTTCAGTGCCTCACCTTGTCCCCGACGACCACCGCTGCCACATGCGTGTACGCGCGACGCACTCTTTCACGAAAGGCATCCAGGCCAAACTCGCGCTCTGCGTACGCCCGGCCACGCTCACCGCGCTCGCGGGCCGCTGACCGATCACTGAGCACCTGGCGCACCCCGGCGGCCAGTGCTTGGGGCGTGGCGTCGACTAGCCAGGCGATGCCGTCGTGAAGCACCTGTGTATGCGCCTCGATGCGCGTGGCCACCGTCGGTTTTCCTGAAGCCAGGTAGGTGTAGATCTTGAACGGGGTGTTCTGGCCGCGGCAGCGCGGGGACACGAGCACGTCGGCGAGCGCGATGAAAGCAGGCACCTCTGACGGCGGGCGCTTGCCGACGAAGAAGCAGCGACCGGCGGCACCGAGCCCTGCGGCGCGCGCGCGCAGCGCCTCGATCTCCCCTGGCTCGCCGCCCATCAAAACGACCTGGATCTCGCTCATCCGCGCCGCAGCGTCGACGAGCAGATCGACTCCCTGATATGGCTCGAAGTTGCCCGAGTAGAGGGCCACAGGACCGACCGCCAAGCCGAGCGAGTGGCGCAGAGTGGCGACATCGTCCGGGCTCAGGGCCGCGGCTGAGTCGATCAGGGGCGGATCCTCGATTTGAAAGACAGCCGCGTCGGGTGCGATGCGGCGCACGCCAGCGGAGAGGCTGTCACAGATCGTGATCACGGCCGTAGCGTGTCGCAGGGCATGAGCCTCGAGCGCGCGGACGAGGGCTAGCAACGCGCGCCGTAGCGGCACGTGCGCGGTCTGGAGCTGCTCGCTGATCGATGAATCCACGTCCATCACCAGCGGCAGTCGCATGAGGCGCGCCAACGGCGCAGCCAGATGCGCCGCCTCCTCCACTGCGTGCACGACGTCGTATCGCCCGAACAGCATGCGCGCCTTGGCCTCTGCCATGAAGGGAATATCGAGAGCTAGCTTGGCGAGAGAGAAGCCGGGCCGCACTCGGCCGACCGGTAGCGGTACGCTGCGCAGCAGGCGCACACCCGGCAGCGACACGTCCTCGCCGCGCGGGAAGCAGAGCAAGTCCACCGTGTGACCCAGCTCGCCAAGCGTGCGTGTCAAGGCCCGCACCGCCAGCGGCGTCCCGCGCACCTCGAAGAACGGCTGAGGGGCCAGGAAGAGAATGCGCAGCGGCCGGTGCTCGTCCATGGGCATGATGATAGACGATGAGGCGGCGCGCGCTAAGATAGTCGTCGCGTGCAAATGATACCTGAGCGTCTCGTCGTCACACTCCGCGAGAATCCGTTGCTGCTCTTGGTCGCTGTCTTGGCCATCGGCTATCCGCTCGGCAAGCTGGGCATCGGACGCGCACGCCTGGGTGTGGCGGCCGTGCTGTTCGCCGGCCTGATCGTGGGCGCGCTAAATCCGGCCTTCAAGCTGCCGGAGCTGGTGTACCAGTTCGGCCTGGTCCTATTTGTCTACGCCATTGGCCTCGCTAACGGTGCCGCGTTCTTCGCGTCCTTTCGCCGCAAGGGGCTGCGCGACAACCTACTGGTGCTCGCCATGCTCGGCTTCGCCACTGCCCTGGCGTTCGGCGCCGGGCGGCTGCTGCACCTGCCCGGCACGCTGAGCGCGGGGCTCTTTGCCGGCGGCCTCACCAATACGCCCGCGCTGGCGGCCGTGCTCGAGTCGGTCAAGGCGAGCACACCGGCCGCCGGGCTCGAAGCACGCCTGGCCGAGCCGATCGTGGCCTACTCCGTCACCTATCCCGTTGGCGTGCTCGGCGTGCTGCTCGCCATCGTCGCGGTCGAGCGCGTCTTCCGCGTCGATCACGCGCGCGAGGCCGTCGCGCTGCGCGACCTGAGCGGCGCCGCCCGCCCGATCGTCAACCACACTGTGCGCGTCACGCGACCCGTGCAGGACCGTACCATCGCGAACCTCATGCGCAGCCACCGTTGGCGCGTGGTCTTTGCCCGCATGAAGCGCGGGGGTCAGGCTTCGATCGTGCCGGGCTCCGTGCATCTGCGCGAGGGCGACCTGGTCAGCGTCGTCGGCACCGCGGAAGAGGTCGCCCGCGTGGCGCTCGCGCTCGGTGAAGCAACAGACGAGCGGCTCGAGTTCGAGTCGCAGGAGATGGACTACCGTCGCATCTTCGTGTCCAATCCGCGCGTCACGGGCTTTCCGCTGGGTGAGCTGCAGCTGATGGAGAACTTCGGCGCTGTCGTGACACGCGTGCGGCGCGGAGATGCCACGTTCGTCCCGGACAGCGAGACGGTGCTCCAGCCAGGCGATCGCGTGCGCGTCGTCAGTCGCAAGGAGAGCCTGGACGCGGTGCAGGCCTTCTTCGGCGACAGCTACCGCGGCTCGAGCGAGATCGACATCCTGAGCTTCGCGCTGGGGCTCGGCCTCGGCATGCTCATCGGTCTGGCAGCTGTGCCGGTGGCAGGCGTGACGCTGCGTCTGGGCTTGGCCGGAGGGCCGCTGGTGGTTGCGCTGGTGCTCGGCGCGCGCGGCCGCACCGGGCCGCTCGTCTGGACGCTGCCCTTCAGCGCGAATCTGACGCTACGGCAACTCGGTCTGATCCTCTTTTTGGCAGGCGTCGGCACGCGCGCGGGCGACGCCTTCATCACGACGTTCACGTCGGGACACGGGCTGGCGCTGCTCGGCGCAGGCGCCGTGGTCACTTGTCTCACGGCCTTGCTCACGTTGCTCGTGGGTCATCTCTGGCTGAAGATCCCGATGGGCCTGCTGAGCGGGATCCTCGGTGGGCTCCAGACCCAGCCGGCGGTGCTGGCCTTTGCCCAGGAGCAGGCGCGCAACGACCTGCCCAGCGTCGGCTACGCCACGGTCTATCCTGTCGCCTTCATCGCCAAGATTCTGCTAGCGCAAGTGCTGCTATCGACCGGGCTGTAGCGCGAGCGCGCCGCGCTCTTGCGTTCGCAGCGCCTCCGCACACTGGACAAGAGGCCGGTCCTGGCGTATGACATGGGCCACCTGCGCAGATCGCACGGGCGCCCAATGGGCGAAGGGGAGAGCCGATGGCGAGCGAGGCGAGCGCTGGCGCCCGCGCGGAGCTGGCGCGAGTCCTTCTGTCGTACTTGTCGGGCGGCAACCTGGATGCGCGCATCGTGCTCCCTGCCGTCGGTGCCCTGCTCGGCACGCCGGCCGCGTCCCCCTCGCGGGCAACGCTGCGCGAGGCACTCCTGCGGGAAGGACGCAGTGAGCTCGAGCCCGTCGTCCATTGGCTGTTGGCCCAGGACGTGGCTGAGGCGCAACGCGCGCACCGCATCAGACGTGAAGGTCAAGCGCTCCCTGCGGACATCGAACGCGACCTGGCGCATCTGCCTCTAGCCGTGCCGCTCGGCTGGAAACGCCTACCGGAGATCGCGCCGCTGCTCAATCGCGCGCTCTGGCTCCTGCGCGATCGGGCCTTCCTCGCGCCGTGGCGCGAACGCGTGCCGCGCACGGCGGGCATTGTCGACAGCCGCTTTCGAGAAGGCCGCGCGGCAGCACTGGCAGCGACGACCGCCTGGTCGCCTCTCGGCCGCTTGAAACTGGTTGGCAACCTGACGTCACGGCAGGACCTTTCGCCTGTCGCCCTACGCTCGGCCCTGGAACGCGCGTCGCGGGCATGGACCTTTGAGCACGACGCGCAGCGCGCGCGCACACGCGAGTCGCTGGCGCTCTTGCCAGCGCCAGTGACCGGCCAGGTCGACGAGGAGACGCTGTTCAGCGTTGCGTGCGAGCAATTCTTGACCGACGGCGCGTCGCAGCGGTCCTGGCAGTTGCTCGATTTCGTGCTCAGCGGGCCGACCCCGCGTCTCGTCGCTCCCCTCATCGAGATGTGCCGCGAGCCATGGGCCCAAGAACGTGCGGCGCTGGTCCTGACCCTACGCTTTGGCCAGAGCCACGCCCTCGACTGGCAGAGCTGGCGCAGCTGGCTGGTCGAGCAGACAAGCCTTCTGGATGCCGAGAGGCGCGCCCTGGCAGGAACGGATGCTGGCGCGCTGCTGCTGCTGTGGCTGACTGACGAAGGGAGCTCGGATCCGGAGTTGACAGCGTTGCTCGCGGAGTGGTGCACCCGACGCGCCGCGCCGGTCTCGCCAGCCACCTTCATCGAGCGCTGGCGGCAGGAGATCCCTCCCGAGGAGGCGATCCTCCTCAGCGACCGGGCTCTGCGGCCTGAGGCGCCGCGTACTCCCACGCCATTGACCGCGCCACAGCCAGCCGCGGCAGCAGCCACAGACCCGGCTGCGACCACGATTCCCCGCGCGTCGCAGGCAGCCGTGTCACCGCAACCGCGAGCCACACTGCCCCACGTACCGCAGGCGGCGGCTCCTCGGCCGCCACAGGTGATGCGCGTCGCGCGGCCGCGGCCTCTCTGGCAGACAGAAGTCTCGCGCTTCATAGCGGAGAACTGGTTCATGGTAGCGGGCATCCTGATGGTGCTCGCAGGGGCAGCAGTGCTGTCGTACTTCACCTGGGACAAGCACTGGCTCGTGCGCTACACGCTGGCGCCCGCGCTTCTGGCCGGCCTCACGGCACTGCTGGCCGGCGCTGGCGACTGGCTCGAACGGCAGGACGCGCGCCTCAAAGACACGGCCGCAGTGCTGCGCGCTGCCGCCATCGGCCTGCTGCCGGTGAACTTCATGGCGGTCGGCCTGCTGGTCGACGACCCGCAAGTGACGCGCAAGCTGCTCGCCGCGCCCTTACTGGCCGCAGCCTACTTGCTGTTCTTTGGAACGCTCCTAAGGCGCTGGTGCCGCGCTGTCCATCCGGGTCTGAGCTCCACGCTGCCGGTCGCGCTCCTGTGTCTCAACGGGCTCGTGCTGCTGACCCCGCTGGGCCGAGCTTGGCAACTCGCGAGCGACCGCAGACTCATGCTGGTCGTGACCGCCGGCTTCTACGCTGGTTTTCTCTTGGCGGCCTGGGCCATTTGGCGCGTCGCAGCCTCTGGGGTGGATGAAAAGGTCGTCGCCGAGCGGCGCGTCCCGTGGTTCCTCGGCGGCACGCTCGCCCTCACCTATCTGGAGGTGTTCGTCCTCGTCCATGTGGCGCTGCGCACTCTGCCCGCGCCGCACGTGTATGCCGTGCTCGTCGTGCTCGGCGGTGGCCTTGTGCACCTGCTCGAGCGACATTTCGTCGCGCCGCGCCGCGACACGACGCCGGTCATCGCGGAGTCATTCCTGGGTGCGGGACTGCTGCTGCTCGGCGTGCTGATGGGCTTCGGCGATCCGTACGTCCGCAGCTTGACGCTCGTCCTGGCTGGTGGCGTGTGGGTGGCGCAAGCCACTCTGCGCGCCCGACCGCTGCACCACCACGTCGGGCTGACGCTGGCCGCGTTGGGAGTTGCGGCGATTGGCTGGCTGCCGGAGTTCCCGCGGCCGTGGTCAGCAGCGCTGGGAATCGGGATCGCACTTGGATTGGCTCTCGTGTATCGACGAGGCGCCAGCGTGGATCGAGGACGCCTGAAGATCGCCTCTGATGCGCTGCAGCTAACGGCGCTACTCCTCGCGGTGATCGTGGCCGTGCTGGCGCAGTGGCACTTCCACTCGGCGCCGCTGGCGACGGCAGGCGCGCTACTCCTGATCGCCGCGCTGTTCGGCTCGCGCGCCGCCGGCGACGACAATCCGCGGCTCGCCCTGACGGCGATGGTCGTGGTCGCGCTGGCCCTCCCCTATCTCGGCTGTGCCGACATGGGCGGTCACGCCCTGCGCGGGAACACGTTGGTCTTCGGCTTGGCCGCCTGCTCCTTGCTCTGGATCATCGCTGCGACGCGCTCGACGTCGTCCATGCTGCGCGCGGCGCGCTCGAGCGTGCTCGTGGTCTACGGCGCCCTGGCCGTGTCGGCCATGGCGCTACGTGTGCTCTTTGAGCGCGAGAATCCGACGGCGGTGCTGACAGCGCACGCGGCGCTCGAGTACTCGGGACCGCTGCTGATGGCACTGGTGCTCGCAGCGGCGGCGTTCTACTCGCGCTCGCTGGTCCCCAATCTGATGGCCGCCGTGATCGTCGTCATCTTCTTCCCAGAGCTCAAGGTGGGGCTCGAGCAAGCCGTGCCAGGCCTCACATGGGGCAGCGGACAAGGCAGTGCCCTCTTCGCGCTGGTCATG
>Ga0302323_100005645_pt1 | contig 10269 bp, 15 predicted proteins | sample Fen_T0_3_FD_201950 | JGI IMG/M metagenome (GOLD analysis project Ga0302323, IMG submission 201950) | Peat permafrost microbial communities from Stordalen Mire near Abisko, Sweden - Fen_T0_3 | ecosystem: Environmental > Terrestrial > Soil > Wetlands > Permafrost | place: Sweden: Abisko... | reverse complement strand
CGTGTCGAACACCAACTATTCGGGCTACGCCAACACGCTGGCCCGCGACAGCGAGGTCACCACCGATCCGGGCTACCTGCACTCGTCGGCGTCCGGGCAGCCAACCACGACCGCTGGAGGCGTTTTCGGTTCAGGAGGACCGCGGGCCTTCCAGCTTGCGTTACGATTTAGTTTCTAAAGAATGCAATCAGCCCTCACAGATGCGGCGCGGCCAGCCCGGTTGCGCCGCGAACTCGGACTGGGATCGGCAGCGGCGGCGGTGGCGGGAGAAGCCATCGCCGTCGGCATTTTCCTGACCCCAGCCGGCATGGCCAAGCTTCTGGGATCGCCCTTCTGGCTAATGTTCGTCTGGCTCTTGATGGGCGCCATCAGCATGAGCGGGGCCCTGTGCTTCGGCGAGTTGGCAGCGCGCTACCCCGAGGCCGGCGGACTCTACGTGTACTTGCGCGAGGCGTTCGGCGAGCGCATCGGCTTTCTCTACGGTTGGATGAGCATGCTGGTCATGGACCCCGGCGTTTCCGCGGCGCTGGCCGTGGGCATGGCGAGCTATGCCTCCTTCATCTTTGGATGGAGTTCGACCGTCGCGAAACTGGTGGCCATTCTGTCGATTGTGGTCATCTGCGCGCTAAACATCATCAACACGCGCGTGGGCGCGGGATTCCTGCGTTACATCACCTGGCTGAAGTTCGCCATTCTCGCGCTGCTGGTGGTCTGGGCACTGGTGTTCCGGCTGGGCTCGTGGTCGCACTTCGTTCCCTTTGTCGCCCAACGGGCTGGGTCTGTCGCACTGCTGCCGGCACTGGGCGGCGCGCTGGTGGCTGCGTTCTACTCCTTCGGCGGGTGGTGGGACGTGAGCAAGATTGCCGGTGAGGTCAAGGACCCGGCGCGCACCCTGCCACGCGCGCTCGTGCTGGGGGTGCTCGGCGTGATCGCCGCGTATGTGCTGGTAAGCGGCGTGTTCCTCTACCTGGTTCCGCTGGGTAGCGTCACCGACGATCGGACGTTCGTGGCGCAGGCGGGCGAAATTCTCTTTGGCCGCACCGGGGCCAACCTCCTGGCGGGAGCGGTCGTCATCTGCGTAATCGGCAGCCTGGCAGCCCTGATCATGCTTTCCCCCCGCGTCTATTACGCCATGGCGCGCGATGGAGTGTTCCTACACTCAGTTGCGCAACTTCACCCGGTGTTCGGCACGCCCGTACGAGCGATTGCGATCCAGGGGGCCATGGCTTCCCTGCTGGTCGCCCTGGGCGCCTTTGACCAGATCGTCGCCTACTTCATTTTCGTCGCCGTCCTGTTTATCGGGCTTACGGTGAGTACGGTCTTCGTGTTTCGCCGGCGCGAACGAGGGACGGTTCCGGCGGTCCGTACGCCGGGCTATCCGCTTACGCCGATGGCATTCCTGGCCATGGTAGTCCTGCTGCTGGGACTGTTCCTGATGCGCTCGCCGCGCCAGGCTTTGCTGGGATGCGCCGTGGTACTGTTGGGAATTCCGGTGTATGCCATCATTCAAAAGAGGCGCGCGACGCCGGTCGTACCGCCCGACTCTCTGCTCGACACTGCCATGGATAGACGATGAGCGACGAAACCAAGCGCGCTGACGATGCCGACGAGCCGGTGATTCCTCCCGCTGTCGCAGGGCAAGCACCGCCTCCGCCGAAGATCCGCATCATCGAAGACGCTGAGGCCACCGGCGACGCTCTGGCGGCCTACGACTACTGGCGCGCAGGTTCCGGGCGGACGCAGGTTCCGGGCATCATCAAGTGCTTTGGATCGCGGCCCGACTTCCTGCGCCAGGTGGTGGACTTCTCCAACACCATTCACTTCTCCGAAGGTCATCTGGTGCGGCGCCACAAGGAGATGATCGCCAGCTACGTCTCCTACCTCAACCGCTGCCCGTATTGACTGGACAGCCACGCTTACTTCCTGCGGGTTCAGGGAGCCAACGATCAAACGGTTACGGCAATTCTGGAAGGCAAGCTCGACGAGGCCAGCCTGACTCCGGCGGAGCGCGCCCTGATGGAATACGCGAAGATCGTTACCGAGGCGGCGTACCGCTCGACTCCCGAGGATGTGCAGAAGTTGCGCGACCACGGCTGGAGCGAAGACCAGATCTCCGAGGCGGTGTACATCATTGCCATGTTCGCGTTTTTCAACCGGGTCGCCGACGCCTTCGGCGTGCCTGCGCAGCATTACCTCGATCTTGGCAAGATGACGCCCTAGCGCGTTGTGAGGATAGTTCTGCGTCACACGGAATAGCCATACGGCTTGTGCATCGCTGGCTTAGTGTGCAAAATACCGATGGGTCCAGTCCGCTGTGCTTCACCGCGAGCCAAGGCTCGCCCCCGAATCACCGGTAACACAGGAGACGAACATGAAGGTAAAGGCGGTGTGCAGCCTGTTGGTTTGCGTGGGGCTGTCGAGTCTAGCGTTGCTCAGCGGTTGCAATCCAACCAAGAAAGAGACGACTGCGGAAACGTCGGCGCAAACTGGCGCCACGACCTTAAGTTCCGAAACCCGGCCTGCGCCGAATCCGCTCAAGAACGCTTATTTCGGCGACCTGCATCTGCACACCGGCTACTCCATGGACGCCTTCGCGTTCGGCACCCGCACCACGCCTGAGGACTCTTACAAATACGCCATGGGCGAGACGGTGGATTACATGGGCAAGCCACAGAAGCGCATCGCGCCGCTGGACTTCCTCGCCGTCACTGACCACGCCGAGTATCTGGGTGTCGTGCGCGACACTATTGACCCCAATGGTCCGTTCGCCAGGTCCGAGTGGTACACGATGATGACCAATCCGGACCCTGCGGTGTCGGCAACGGCATTCCACAAGCTGATCGGTTCTACCGTCGTCAACAAGCCGTTGCCCGAGTTCAACGACCCGAAACTGCTGCGCTCCACATGGCAGACATACAAGTCGATCGCCGAGAAGTACAACCAACCCGGGAAATTCACGGCTTTCATCGGGTTCGAATGGACGTCGGCGCCGCAATTCCAGAACCTGCACCGTTGCGTGATCTTCGCCGACAAGGGGCCAGAAATTCCTTACACGGCGTTCGAGTCGGTGGATCCGGAAGATCTTTGGCGCTACCTCGAAGGGCAGCGCAAGCTGGGACTCGACGTGATCGCCGTTCCTCACAACGGCAACGCCAGCAACGGAATGATGTTCAACACCAAGGACATGTCGGGTAAGCCGCTGACGCGTGACTACGCCGAGCGCCGCATGGCCAACGAGCCCTTGGCAGAAATCATCCAGGGTAAAGGGCAGAGTGACACCAGCCCATCGCTTTCGCCCAACGACGAGTTTGCCAATTTCGAAATGTGGGTTTATCTGATTGGCGCAGACATCAAGGCAAAATCCGCAACCGGAAGCTATTTGCGCCAGGCCTATGGCGTCGGGCAGGAATTGCAGGCCAAACTGGGCGTCAATCCTTTCAAGTACGGTGTCGAGGCCGGCACTGACTTCCACTCCGGAATTACTTCCACCGACCCGAGCAAATATCCGGGTTCGCACGGCAACCAGGACAACGATCCTGCAACGGTAATCAAAGCAACCACGTCGGTCAGTGGCGAACCTCCAACCACGATCGGCTCGGGCGGACTCACTGGCGTATGGGCGGAAGAAAACACCCGCGCGTCGCTCTTCGCTGCAATGAAGCGCAAAGAAACCTTCGGCACGTCGGGCACTCGTATTAAGGTCCGCATGTTTGCCGGCTGGGACTATCCCAAGGACATGACCAAGCAAGCTGACTGGGTGAAGGCGGCGTACGCTGGTGGCGTGCCCCAGGGCGGCGACCTGACTCCGAAAGCGGGGGCCGCCGCACCAACTCTTGTGGTTCACGCGATCAAAGATCCCGATAGCGGCAATCTTGATCGCATCCAGATCATCAAGGTCTCTACCAAGAACGGTAAGAGCCAGGAGAAGGTTTACGACGTGGTCTGGAGCGGCGACCGCAAGCCCGATCCGAAGACCGGCAAGGTTCCGGCCGTCGGCAATACGGTTGACATCAAGACCGCCACTTACAAGAACGATATTGGCGCAACCGAGTTGCTCGGCGAGTGGACCGATCCGTCCTTCGATCCCAAGGCGTACACGACCTACTTCGCTCGCGTGTTGGAGATTCCCACGCCGCGCTGGTCGACCTACTGGGCCTCAAGACTAAACGTGCCACCGAACCCAAATGTCGCAGCCACCGTACAGCAGCGCGCCTGGACTTCGCCGGTCTGGTACACGCCGCCGGAGAAGTAAGGGCCCGCTTTCGTCGAGTAGGACTCTGCCGGTGCGACGGAAGCGGCGCCGCTTCCGCGCAGTTATTGCACCGCAACGATCCTGAGAGCCGTGACCATGCGGGCCCACCGGGCTGGCCGCTTATCGCCGGGAGCGACAATGCGGAAGGGGCCCTGCTTGGCGTCGAGTGGCTTGCCGTCACGCTTGTCGGCCAGCAAAATTTCACGTGTGGCGAAGTCAGGATCGATTTCCGCCAGGGCGAAGACCACCTTGTAGCCGTCGCTGGCTTCTACCAGCAATGCCTGACTCAACTGTGGCCCACGCATGGCGCCGCCCGATTGCACTCCAGCCAAGGCCAGCACCGCGGAGAGAGCAACTCCCTCGAACTGCGCCGCAGTGTCATGGTCCTTCACGTCAACGGTCACGTGCGGCGCGCCCGCGATCTGGGCTGCCGTCAGGGTCGTCGAGGTGCCATCGAGACGAACTACCTGTAGCGATTGCGCCATCACGCCGGGGACCAGCGCCAGCACGAACAACGCAGTACTCAGAAATGTGAGGCTACGCGAAAGCCTCATGGGACCCGTCCTTTCCAAGACGAAACATGGCAATGTTCAAGTATTGCGCCTGCACGCTATATCATCTTCGCAGCATCGGGAAACACTTTCATGAAAAACCTCGGCATACTGCTTTCCGGACGAGGCTCAAATTTCGAAGCCATCGCCGACAATGTCGCGTCGGGTAGACTCGACGCGAACATCGCGGTCGTCATCTCGAACAAGACGGACGCTCCGGGCATCGAATCAGCGCGGCGGCGCGGGCTGAAAGCGTTGGTCATCTCGTCCAAGGGCAGGCCGCGCGAAGAGCACGATCGCGAAGTTGTCGCAGCGTTACGCGAGCATCAGGTCGACCTGGTCTGCCTCGCGGGATACATGCGCCTGCTCTCGCCGTGGTTCGTGCAGCAGTTTCCCAACCGCATCTTGAATATTCATCCCTCCCTGCTGCCAGCGTTCCCCGGACTCGACGCGCAGAAGCAGGCCTTCGAATACGGCGTGAAGGTCTCAGGATGCACCGTGCATTTCGTGGACGCCGACCTCGATCACGGAACGATCATCCTGCAGAAAGCGGTACCCGTGCTCGAAACCGATGACGACCACACCTTCGCGGCACGCATCCTCGAGCAGGAGCACGTCGCGTACTCCGAGGCCATCCGCATCGTACTGGAAGGCAAGTACCACATTGTGGGACGGCGAATCGTTCGCGCATAGTGTCTCTTTCCCGGTTTCATCGCATTACAGAGGTCCCGAAACATGCACCCCAACGAAACCCCTGAAAACGCCAACCTGGAGCGGGCTCGCGCCTACCTGCGCGCCATTGAAGACGGAACGTTGCGGGAAGTATTCTCGCAATTCTTTGCGCCCGGAGTCGTCATCCAATGGCTGCCCAACCGGCTGGCGCCGAACGGATCGAGCTCCGACCTCGCGGGGTTGAGCGCGGCGGTCGAACGGGGCAAGCAACTCATGTCGCGGCAGACGTACGAGGTTCGTAACGCGATGGCAGACGGCGACCGCGTGGTGCTGGAGGCAACCTGGGTAGGCACGCTCGCCGTGCCGCTAGAAACGCTTCCCGCGGGCGGCCAAATGCGGGCGCACTTCGCCATGTTCCTGGAATTCCGTGACGGCAAGATCGTCGCCCAGCGCAATTACGACTGCTTCGAACCGTGGTGAAAACAGAAGTGGTCATGTTAAAATGACCATGGTCATAAGGAGGTGGTCATGAACAAGGCAACACTGGCAAAGAAGAAATCGAAGGCCGCAACGGGGCCCGACCCGAGGCAGATGGCGGCCGGCGAATTCAAGGCTAAGTGCCTCGCCATCATGGATGAGGTATATGAAACCGGCAGGCCCCTAGTGGTCACCAAACGGGGCGAGCCGGTGATTGAGGTCTTTCCCGCCCGCAACCGCAACAAGAAAAAGGACAGCATCATCGGGAGGCTGGAAGGCGTCATGAAGATCAATGGTGACCCTGATGACCTCGTAAAGCCGATTTTTCCCCTGGAAGACTGGGACATGCTGAGATGATCTTGTTGGACACGCACGTCTTGGTTTGGACTAATCTCGCGCAGCGGAAGCTGTCACGAGCGGCAGAGTCCGCGATCCGACGCGCTGGTGCGCGGGGCGGTTTGGCGATTTCAGCCGTTAGCCTGCTGGAGTTGGCGCGGCTGATTGCCGCTGATCGAATTGAGCGGCGGGGAACCGTCCGCGAAACCATTGATTCGCTGACGGCAGAAGTCACGGTTGTACCTCTCACTGCCGAAATCGCGGCCTTGACCGCTTATCTGCCCGCCGATTTCCCATCCGATCCAGCCGATCGGGCCATTGCGGCCACCGCCCAGGCGGAAGGAATTTCGCTCGTGACGGCCGACGAGCGCATCCAGGCTTGCTCCCTGGTCAAGACCATCTGGTGATTTGTCGAATTACCGCTACGCCCCTCTACATCGCGTAGTGCAGCAGCGAGAAGACGTCGTAGTCCTTCAGCCTGTCGCGGCCTTTGAGTCCGTCGAGTTCCACCACAAAGCTGAGTCCGCAGATATCGCCGCCCAGCGACTTCACCATTTCCGCCGCGGCGCGAGCCGTTCCTCCCGTGGCCAGCAGGTCGTCGCAAATGAGAACGCGTTGCCCGGAAGTGATAGCGTCCTTGTGGATTTCCAGCGTGTCGCTGCCGTACTCCAGGTCGTAGGTCCATTGCAGCACCTCCGCCGGAAGCTTTTTCGGCTTGCGCACCGGGACGAATCCGGCATTGAGCCGGTACGCCAGCGCGGGACCAAAGATGAACCCGCGCGCCTCGATACCCAGCACCACGTCAATGCGCTTGTCGATGTAATGCTCAGTGAGCGCGTCGATCAGGCGGGCAAAGCCCAGCCGGTCTTTCAGCAGCGTGGTGATGTCATAAAAGAGAATGCCGGGCTTGGGAAAATCGGGAACCTCGCGGATGAGCGTCTTCAGATCGTCGCAATTCTGCGCCTTCACGGGCATGGGCTACCACTCTCCTTGGATACCAAATGACTTCGCGTCCAGAAACGGCGCGCTGGATTCCTGCACTTCCTCGACCCGCGCGGCGCGAGGGCCTTCCTGCAGGCGGGTGCGCAACGAGCGCAGTTGCTCGCGGGCGCCGGTGGCCATCACCTCGACGGTGCCGTTCTCGCGGTTGCGCACCCATCCGGTGATGCCGATCAGCGCGGCTTCGCGCTCCACAAACCAGCGGAAGCCGACGCCCTGGACGCGTCCGGTGACCACAAAGCGACGGGTTTCGAGATCGTTACTCATAGGCAAGATTCAAGATAAACGGCAAGGCAGACTGCCGCAACCGGAGCCGCGGGCTGCGTGGCGGGCATGGCGTCGGTTTGACAGTCGTGTCAACAACCGTCGTCCGCGCCTTGTCGGACGGACAGACCGAATGATATCGTGCTGTTTGCCGGTCGGTGCCGCGTGGCGCGACTGAATCTTGCAAAAATCTTTTTCCATACGGAGGATCTACATCACAATGCGAAACCAATATCGACTTCTGACTTGCCTGCTGGCGTCTGTTTGCCTGCTGGCAATTGCCCTGCCCGTTTGGGCCTCTAACAAGGTGAACGATGAACAAACCATCCGCAATGCCACTGCCGTACTTCAGGCGATGGTCGGCAACAAGGACGTTCCGGCCAGTGTGCTGGCCAAAGCTGATTGCATCATCATTCTGCCCAGTGTGAAGAAATTCGCAGTCGGCATTGGCGGCAGCGGCGGTCGCGGCCCCATGGTGTGTCGTACGGGCAAGGACTTCAGCGGCAAATGGTCGCCTCCTGCCATGTACAGCATTGGCGGCGCCAGTGCCGGCTTTCAGATCGGCGGAACCGCGTCCGACTACGTCATCGCTGTGATGTCATCGACCGCGGTGGACAAGGTGCTGAACGCCAAGGTTAAGGTTGGTACCGATGTCAGCGCAGCAGCGGGTCCGGGTGCTTCGGTTGGCAGTGCCATGAACTCCGCCGATATGTTGACCTACGGCCGTTCATCGGGTTTGTTCGCCGGTGTGTCGCTCGATGGAGCTTCGCTGAGTCCGGACGCCAATGCCAACGAACGGCTCTATGGCAAACCAGCCAGCGCAGCGGAAGTCGTTGCCGGGAAAGACGTAAAGGCGACATCCGCGGGCCAGGCCCTGGTCGATCTCTTGAACAGCAAGGGTGGCAAGCACCAGTAAAAGGAAACCGGCCGAACGGAATTCGGCCGGCTGTCCTGATTGATTCCAATTGGGGGCGTAGCCGGCAACCGGTGCGCCCCCTTCCTGTTTGCCCACGCGAACCGTTTCGCTTTCGTTAGCGATCGGCGACGCCTTAATTCAGCATCTCGACCGGGAGCGTAGCCGTAGCTGGAACCAGGACATCTCCCCGAATGGATCCCTACGCGCGCGATAGATACGCGCCTTCCGACGTATCCACCCGGATCTTCTCGCCTTCGTTGATGAACGGTGGCACCTGCACGACCAGTCCGGTCTCGGTCTTGGCCGGCTTGGTCACGCTGCTGGCGGTGGCCGACTTCAGTCCCGGCTCGGTCTCGATAATGGTAAGTTCGACAGTCTGGGGCAACTCGACGCCCACCGGCTTGTCGTCAAAGAACTCGACTGAGATCTGCAGGTTCGGAGTCAGGTAGTCAACCGCGTCGCCCAGCACATCTTTGCCGAGGTGGAGCTGCTCGTAGTTCTCGGTATTCATGAAGACGTGATTTTCGCCGTCCTGGTAGAGGTACTCCATCTGCACCTGGTCCACCACGATTTTGTCGATGGCGTCGCCGGAACGGAAGCGGTGCTCGAACATGGCGCCAGTGCGCAGGTTACGCAGCTTGGCCTGGATGAAAGCACGAAGATTGCCGGGCGTGCGGTGCTCCACGCTGAAAACCGTATGCAGGTCATTGTTGTGCTTGATGACCATGCCGGGACGCATTTGTGTGGCTGGAATCGCCATTCGTAAAACTCCTTGTTGGCTTGGGGAAGCCCGGCGCGAAGCGCGGGTCCATCAGGTAAACACCTGATTTTACATGGCTGGCAAGTGGTTTGGGAAATCGCGGCCAAGCCGACGGCGGAGCGCTCGATTCGAGTTAACATATTGAACAGAGGTTTTTGGCATGAGCGAAGAAACCGATGAGTTGGTAAGCGAAGGCGAATACCGTCCTTCTGGTAGCAACACAATGGTGATTGGGCTGGCCCTGTTGGTCGTAGGCTTTGCCGCTGGCGCGATCGCCGCCGCCCTGATGACGCCTAAGACAGGCAAGCAGATGCGCCGCGAACTCAAGCGCAAAGCCGGCGACCTGCGCGAGCGGGTCGAGGACTGGAGCGAACAGGCAGGCGATTGGGCAGACAAGGGCGCTGACCTGGCAGGCAAGGCTTCGGACTGGGCTGACGCAGCGAAAGAGAAGGTCGGACCGCTGGCCAAGAAGTTCCGCCGCTAAAAAGCGGCGACCCGCAGACACACAAACAGCGGAGCCTGGATTGGCTCCGCTGTATCTTCCGCAGTGCCCGCTTCGCAGCGACTACTTAGGGCCACTCAGGCACGATGACATAAACGTCTTGCGGGCATCGCCCTTAAGCGCTTTGGTTGTAGCCTGCGCGTTGCAGTCCTTCATCTTCTGCTGCTGTGAGTTCACGGGGGCGGCGGCGGTAGTCGAACCGGCGCTCAGGCACGATGACATGAACTTCTTGCGCTCGTCGCCCGAGAGGTTCTTCGTCTTGGCCTGCGCATTGCAGTCCGTCATTTTCTGCTGCTGAGCCGCCTGCGCCGCGCTCGGCTGCTTCTTTTCCTGGGCCATCATTGGCAGCGCGCAAATAAGCAGTGCGAGTACCAATGAGATCTTGCGATTACGCATGACACGTCCTCTTTTCGGAATGGATTGCATCGGGTCCCGGGGGCCACCAAACGCGCAGCGATTGTACAACGCCATCCGCTGAGTTTCGAGTGTGAAATGGTGCGCTGGTACGGAAGTGCGCTAGAACTGGTTTCATAATCCGGG
>Ga0302323_100005644_pt1 | contig 10270 bp, 9 predicted proteins | sample Fen_T0_3_FD_201950 | JGI IMG/M metagenome (GOLD analysis project Ga0302323, IMG submission 201950) | Peat permafrost microbial communities from Stordalen Mire near Abisko, Sweden - Fen_T0_3 | ecosystem: Environmental > Terrestrial > Soil > Wetlands > Permafrost | place: Sweden: Abisko... | reverse complement strand
AGGAAGCCGTCGTGCAGGCGCAGAAGGCGATCGATGCCGGCGCCCGCTATATCACCCAGGGCAATGGCTCGTCGGTCGCCGCCGCCTTGTCGGATTTCGTCACCAAGTACAACGACCGCAATCCGGGCAAGGAAGTCCTGTACTTCAACTATGCCGCGGTCGACGTCTCGCTGACCAATGACAAGTGCTCGTTCTGGCATTTCCGCTGGGACGCGTCGTCCGACATCAAGATGGCAGCCATTACCAATTATCTCAAGAACCAGCCCAATGTGAAGAAGATCTACCTGATCAACCAGGACTACTCGTTCGGCCAGGGCCTGCGGAAGCTCGCGCTCGAAATGCTCAAGGCCAAGCGGCCGGATATCGAGATCGTCGGTGACGAGTTGCATCCCCTGCTCAAGATCACGGACTTCTCGCCTTACGTCGCCAAGATCAAGGCGTCAGGGGCGGATTCGGTCATTACCGGGAACTGGGGACAGGATATCGCACTGCTGCTGAAGGCCGCAGCCGACGCAGGGCTGCAGTCGAACTGGTTCACCTATTACGCCGGCGGCGCAGGTGGTCCGACCGCGATCAAGCAGACCGGACTTGCGGGCAAGGTCCACGACATTGTCGAGGGCGATCCCAACACCGCAATCGAGGTGGCGCAGACGGCGGAAGCGGAGTTCCGCAAGAAGTACGGCATCGGTCTGTGGTATCCGCGCGCGGTCAATGAAATGCGGATGTTTGCGAAGGCCGTCAAGGAAGCCAATTCGCTCGATCCCAAGGTGGTGGCGCTCAAGCTCGAAGGCATGACGGCCGACGTGTTCGACGGCGGCCAGGGGACCATGCGCAAGGACGACCACCAGTTCTTCCAGGACATGTACGTCCGTTCGTTCGGGCCGCTCGCAACTGGTCAGAAGTTCGACGAGGAAGGAACCGGCTGGGGCTGGACCGTCAAAGGCAAGATCTCGGGCGCCGACACCGTCGTGCCCACGACCTGCAAGATGGAGCGTCCGTAGCGACTTCCCGCTCCGGAACCAACCGGAACGTGCCGTGTTCGCGCAACTCTCGAAGTCGACGGCAGTCGACTTCGAATGCGGGACGCACGGATTGCTCCTTGTGCGGCCATCTCGCGAATTCCATATGCTCCAGCTCATCACATTCTCGACCCTGAACGGCGTTCTCTACGGAATGCTGCTGTTCATGATGGCGAGCGGTCTGACCCTCATCTTCTCGATGATGGGGGTGCTGAACTTCGCGCATGCCAGCTTCTACATGATTGGCGCCTATTTCGGTTTCGAGATTTCCCGCCGCATCGGCTTCTGGCCGGGATTTGTCGTCGCCCCGCTGCTGGTCGGCGCGCTCGGCGCGCTGATCGAGCGCTACGGATTGCGCCAGGTCCATCGCTTCGGCCACGTCGCCGAACTGCTCTTCACGTTCGGGCTCGCCTTTGTCATTGAAGAACTCGTCAACATGTTCTGGGGCAAGCTGCCCGTCGATTACCGCGTGCCGCCGTCGCTCGATTTCGTCGCCTTCCGCCTGTTCGACACCACCTATCCGGCCTACCGGATCTTCATGTTGCTCACGGCGGTGGCGATGTTCGCTTTCCTGCTGATCGTGCTGAAGCGCACCCGCGTCGGCCTGATCATCCAGGCCGCGCTGACTCATCCGAACATGGTCGCCATGCTTGGCCACGACGTTCCCACCGTATTCATGGCTGTCTTCGGCGTCGGCGCGGCCCTCGCAGGACTCGCCGGCGTCATCGCCGGACCGGCGCTGGTGACCCAACCCTCGATGGCGGCCTTGCTCGGGCCGATCCTGTTTGTCGTCATCGTGGTCGGGGGACTCGGCTCGCTCGGCGGCGCCTTCGCAGCCTCGTTGTTGATCGGTCTGGTGCAGACCTTTGCGGTCGCGATAAACGTCTCGCTCGCGGACGTAATCGGTCCATTCGCGGCCTCCGCGTTCGGTGAGCTCGGCCGTGCGCCGCTGGCACAGATCGCGCCCGTCCTGCCCTACCTGATGCTGGTACTGGTGCTGGTCTTCAAGCCCACCGGGTTGTTCGGAAACAGAGAGACATGACCGAAAGCCTGCGTATCTCTCTCGCCTTTCTGGCGCTTGCGGTGCTGTTCGTGGTGGCGCCCCACGTGATCTCCTCGGGCGTCGCGCTGACCATGATGAGCCTGATGGGCGTCATGATCATCTTTGCGCTCTCCTACAACATGCTGCTCGGCCAGACCGGCCTGCTGTCGTTCGGTCACGCCGTCTATTACGGGCTTGCCGGCTTCTGCGCGGCGCATGCCATGAATTTGATCGCCAGCAACAAGCTTCCGATCCCCCTGCCCGTCATCCCGCTGGTCGGCGCGGCGGCCGGGCTGGTCTTCGGGATCATTTTCGGCGCCATATCGACCCGCCGCGCCGGAACCGTGTTTTCGATGATCTCGCTCGGCCTCGGCGAACTGGTCGCAGCCTTCGCACTGGTGCTGCATACTTTCTTCGGTGGCGAAGAGGGTATCCCCACCAATCGCGTCAAGCTCGCACCGTTCCTTGGCTACAAGTTCGGCCCGCAGATCCAGGTCTATTATCTCATCGCCTTCTGGTGCTTCGTCTGCGTGGTCCTGATGTACGCGCTGACCCGCACGCCGTTCGGCCGCATGTGCAACGCCGTGCGCGACAATCCGGAGCGTGCGGAATTCGTCGGCTACTCCACCCAGCGCATTCGCTTCCAGACCTTCGTATTGTCGTCCATGTTTTCGGGCGTTGCGGGGGCGTTGGCCGCGATCAATTTCGAGCTGATGAATTCGCAGTCGATCGGCGCCGGGACATCAGGCCAGGTCCTGCTGATGACCTTCGTCGGCGGCGTCGGTCATTTCGCCGGTCCAATCATCGGGGCCGTGCTGATCACGTTCCTGCAGATCTCGCTCTCGGACATCACCAAGGCCTGGATGCTGTATTTCGGGCTGCTGTTCATCCTGGTCGTCATGTTCTCGCCCGGCGGCATCGCCGGCTGGCTTGCCCTGCATCAGCCGCTGCTGCGCGGCGGGCGCATCGTCAGATTGATTCCGGCCTATGCGCTGGCCGCCATTCCGCTGGCCGCCGCGCTGCTCGGTGGGATCTTGCTGATCGAGCTGGCGCATCACATGCTTGTCGAGGCGCGGAGCGGCGGTTCGAGCTTCATGATGTTTCGCATCACGATGGACGGCGCCAGCGTGTGGCCCTGGCTCTGCGCGGGCGTGCTGTTCTTCGGCGGAGCGCTGGGTCTTCGCGCCGTCTGGCCCAGCATAGGCAACGCCTGGGCGCTGGCGACGGCGGATAGCGCAGAGAAGGTCACGCCATGACGCCCGCGATATCGCTGAAGGATGTGCGCAAGAATTTCGGGGTCACCGCGATCATTCGCGGCCTCACGCTCGACATCAGGCCAGGCGAACGCCACGCCATCATCGGTCCGAACGGGGCCGGCAAGTCGACCATGTTTCATCTCATCAGCGGCCGCATCAAGATCTCCTCGGGGTCGATCGAACTGAAGGGCGAGGACATCACGCGGCTCGAACCTTACGAGATCAACCGCCGGGGCCTGTCGCGCAGCTTCCAGGTGACCAATATCTTCCCGAAGCTGTCGGTCTACGAGAACATCCGCTGCGGTGTGCTATGGTCGCTCGGTTATCGCTACTCGTTCTGGCGTTTCGTCGACCGGCTTAATGACGCCAATGAACGTGCCGCCGAGATCGTCGAGTTGATCGGTCTTTCGCGGAGGCGCGACGTTCCCGCAGGCGTGTTGGCGTATGCCGAGCAGCGCGCGCTGGAGATCGGCATCACGATCGCGGGCGGCGCCGATGTGATCATGCTGGACGAGCCGACAGCCGGCATGAGTCACGCCGAGACCGATGCTGCGGTGGCGCTGATCCGGAAGATTTCCGAGGGACGCACGCTGATCATGGTCGAGCACGACATGAGCGTGGTGTTCGGTCTGGCCGACAGGATTTCCGTGCTGGTCTACGGCCAGATCATCGCGTCCGACACGCCGCAGGCGATCCGCGCCAACGCGGCGGTGCGCGAGGCCTATCTCGGCGAGGAGGCGCATGCATGAGCGCTCTTCTCGAAGTGGACGGCCTCAATGCCTATTACGGCAAGAGCCACATCCTGCACGGCGTCAGCTTCCATATTGATGCCGGGGAGATTGTATCGCTGCTCGGCCGCAACGGCGTCGGCCGCTCCACCACGATCAAGGCGATCATGGGTGACGTCCGCCCGGTCGGCTCGATCCGGTTCAAGGGGCGCGAGATCGCGGGCCTGAAGCCGCATCAGATCGCGCGGCTCGGGCTCGGTTATGTCCCCGAGAACCGCGACATCTTCCCCTCCTTGACGGTCCGGCAAAACCTCACGCTGGGCCAGAAGTCGGCCAAGCAGAGCGGCCGCTGGGCCATGAGCGACATGTTCAAGATCTTTCCGCGGCTGGAGGAGCGCGCCGACACCATCGCGGGCGTGCTGTCCGGCGGCGAACAGCAGATGCTGACGATGTGCCGGACGCTGATGGGCGACCCCGATCTCGTCATGATTGACGAGCCGACCGAGGGCCTCGCACCGCTGATGGTCGAGCTCGTCGGCAAGCTGCTCGCCGAAATCGCCGGTCGCGGCGTCTCCATCCTGCTGGTGGAACAGAAGCTGACCATCGCACTCAAGATCAGCCACCGGCTCTATGTCATGGGCCACGGCCGGATCGTGTTCGAAGGCACGACGGCCCAGTTCGCGGCCGATACCAAGGTCCGTCAGGAGTGGCTGGAAGTGTGACGCGCGGCGGCAAACGGGGTAAGCCTTTGTTTGTCGATGAATCCGCCGCTGTCTCCGGTGCCGCCCGGCGCATCCAGTCAGATGTCCTCATGAGGGATGGTTGAAGCCGCGTTCCGACGCTGCATGGGGCATTGCCTTCAGCCAGCGCTTCTGACGGGTTGCCGCAGAATTGTCTTGAGCTTTTGCGGGGGCGTCTTGCGCGCATCACTCAGATAGATCTCGTGATGCGGTCCTGCAAACGTCAGCCCCCTTTCAGGCATGATCTCGTGATGAAGCCTGGTGAGAGTCGGGCCTTCATCGTCATAGCTGCCGATATGCAGCGTCTGCAGGCATTGACCCTCGTCCAATGGCTCGAGCCGCAACGAGACCGGGGGCTCTCCGAGTTTCTCCCGCGATTTTGCCACAGCAGCGTCGTAGACGGAGCGCTCAACGAAGTCGGGCACCATGATCATCATCGTCCATTGCCACAGATGCTTGCGGCGCCCGACAAAATCGTCGGGATTGTCAGCCCACCAAAGGCCCTCGAGTGGCGGAACGACGTAGTCTTGTCCCGTTTGGGTTCTGACGGCGAATTTCATCGCGTAGCTCATGGAATACAACCACTCGATCGCACGTTTGTAGGCTCGATCATGATTGGGGTCGCCTTTGCCATCGATCTTGACGAATGCCATGACCGGCACGTCAACAGCCGCAAACCTGCCGTGAGCTGCGCTGTACAGCGTCGAGAGCTTCTTTTTGAAATCGATCTTGTCCATGTTCGACCCCGCCGGGCTGGTGATGCGCCGGCGACCGGCAGCGGCGTACCTGTCGCATCAAGCTCGGACTGCTCCAACCATAAGAACTTAGGTTGCGCCATGCGTCCCGCCACGTGCCGAGGACGATGTACGGCTTGACAGCGCCCGTCTTTCGGCTGTATGCGCGTACGCCATGATCCTGAACCGGACCAACCGCCGCGCAGCTTTCCGTCGTCGCACCCGCGACGATGATGTGCTGCGCCGAGTCCGACGACCACGCTGACCCCTTAAGCTCAGCACCGGTTTCGAGAAGGCCGCAGCCCCAGGGGGTGCGGCCTTTTTCGTATGCCCGCTCCTATTCAAACCCAGACCAAGAGGAGACTGACCATGACCATGGCTATTCATCCCTATGATGCGCTGATGAACATCACCACCCGCCCGAACGTCGTCTTCGTCCGCGGCGAAGGCTCCTGGCTGTGGGACGACAGCGGCAAGCGCTATCTCGATTTCATCCAGGGCTGGGCCGTGAACTGCCTCGGTCATGCGCCGCCCGCCGTAGCCGACGCGCTGGCGACGCAGGCCAGGCGGCTGCTGACGCCGAGCCCGGCCTACTACAACGACATGAGCCTGCGGCTGGCGAAAGCGCTGATCGCAAACAGCTGCTTCGACCAGGTGTTCTTCACCAATTCAGGCGCGGAGGCCAATGTAGGCGCGATCAAGCTCGCGCGCAAATTCGGCGCACTGCATCTTAATAGCGCCCATGAAATCATCACCTTCGAAGGTGGTTTTCATGGCCGCACGCTCGCAACGATGTCGGCCTCCGGCAAGAAGGCGTTTGAGCCCCTGTTCGAACCAAAAGTGCCAGGATTTCCCAAGGCGCTTTTGAACGATCTCGCCTCGGTCGAGCGGTTGATCTCCGACAAGACCACAGCGGTGATGCTGGAGCCGATCCAGGGCGAAGCCGGTGTCTGGCCTGCGACCGATCAGTTCCTGCAGCAGTTGCGCGCGCTGACGAAAGCGCACGGCCTGCTGCTGATCGTCGACGAGATCCAGACCGGCATGGGACGCACCGGCAAACTGTTCCACTATGAGCACGCCGGCATCACGCCTGACATCATGACACTCGGCAAGGGCATCGGCGGTGGCGTGCCTCTGGCCGCACTGCTCGCCACTGAAGAGGCCGCCTGCTTCGAGCATGGCGACCAGGGCGGCACCTTCAACGGCAACCCGCTGATGTGCGCGGCAGGCCTTGCGGTGGTCGACCAGGTTGCGAAGCCGGACTTCCTGAAATCGGCGGCAGAAACCGGGCTATTCCTGGAGAGCGAACTGCAACGGATCTCCGCGCGTCACGGCCTTGGCGACGTGCGCGGCCGGGGCCTGCTGCTGGCGCTCGATCTCAAGCTGCCAGTCGCGCCGGCGATCGTCGCACAGGCCTTCGAGCAGGGGCTGCTTCTCAATGCGCCGCGGCCTGACACGCTGCGCTTCATGCCCGCGCTTAATGTCAGCCGCGAGGAGACCAGCCAGATGATCGAGCAGTTGGACGCGATCCTGATCAAGGCAGGGACAGCAAGACGGGTCGCGTGACAGCTGCCCCACTCCACCTCCTGACGGCCGCGCCGAACTCAGAAGTTCGCCGCGGCCTGAATTCATTTCATCGGGGGAGCCAAGACGAAACAGTCGCGTGGACGACGAAACCAGTTATGCTGGTCCACGCAAAACCCTCGAAACGGGCCGGCGCCACCATGCATGACGCCGACGCATCTGGATGCACAGGTGGCGACCGGAGAAAACGTAAGGGAGTACCGGCCATGCTTGCCGAAAAATTCTTCCTGTATCTCGAGACCCTGATCCGAAGCCAATCTCATTCGGACGGAAGTCCGCGCGTCGTCAGCACCTCGCCCCACGTGCCTCTCGCGCCGCAGGGAGGCACCGGGAACCGCCGGGATGATCGAGGGCTTGGGCGCCTCACCCGCCCTTGACCGCCCCGGCGGTGAGCCCGGCCACGATCTGGCGCTGCGCGAACACCGTCAGCAGCAGAACCGGAAACGTTACGATCAGGGCAGCGGCCGCGAGCGGACCCCAGCTCAGTTGGTCGAACGAGATCATGTTGTAGACGGCCACCGGCAGGGTGCGGGTTTCGCGTCCCGCCAGCACGATGCCGAACACGAAATTGTTCCAGGAGAAGATCACGGCCAGAATGAAGGCGACCGCCAACCCCGGCTTGGCGATCGGCAAGGCGACGTGGCGGAACACCTGCCAGCGCGTCGCGCCGTCGATCAGGGCGGCCTCCTCCAGTTCGAGCGGCGTCGTCTCGAAATAGCCGATCATGATCCAGATCACGATGGGCACCGTGACCACGAGGTGGATGATGATCTGCGGCACCAGCGTGCCGAGCAGTCCCAGCCATTGGAACAGCAGGAAAAGCGGGATGAGATAGGACAGCCCGGGCGTGATCCGCGCGATCAGGATAACGACGGCCGACTTCCGCGCCGACATCCTGGCAATGCCGAAGCCCGCGGGCACGCCGACCAGCATCGCCAGCAAGGTCGCCGTTCCGGTCACGACCAGCGAATTGATGAAATAGGTCAGGAAGCGGTTCGATGCGAGGACATCCGTATAATTCTTCCAGGCGAACTGCTCCGGGATGAAGACCGGCGGATAGGCCGCGTTGTCGACCTCGAACTTCACCGACAGCGATAGCATCCAGAGGAAGAACAGGATCGCCGGTGAGACGATGACGATCACCGAAAACCACAGTCCGATCCGGCCAAGCAGCTGACGCAGGCTCATGCGCCATCTCCGATCTCGGTCCACATCGCGCGCCGGCGCAGATAGAGCAGCAACGCCGCCAACACCACGACCAGCAGGAACAGGATCACGGCGATGGCCGAGCCGTAGCCGAGATCGTAATAAGTGAAGGCGACGCTGTAGAGGTAGAGATTGACGGTTTCGGAGGCCGAGCCGGGTCCGCCCTGCGTGATGGCGAAAATGATGTCGAAGCTCTTCACCGCGTCGATCATCCGGATCATGGCGGCGATGAACAGGAACGGCGTGATCAGCGGCAGCGTGATGTAGCGGAACATCTGCCACAGGTTGGCGCCATCGATCTGCGCGCTTTCATAAGGCTCCGCCGGGATCGCCGCGATGCCGCCGAGCACGATCAGCATCACCAGCGGCGTCCATTGCCAGGTCTCCACCAGCACCAGCGAGGGGATCACGGTGGCGGGATGGAACACCCAGAGCTGGGGCGGGATGCCGACCAGCGACAGCAGGTAGTTGAGGACGCCAAGCTGCGGATGGAACATCATGGTCCAGACCAGCGCGATCGCGACCGGCGTCGCCATCATCGGCATGATGAAGATCGCGCGCATCAGGCCGCGCCCAGCGAAGTTGGCGTGAAAGACGACCGCGGCAAAGGTCCCGAATACCAGCGGCAGCAACACCGACAATCCGGTATAGACCAACGTATGCCCGACCGCTTCGACAAAGCGGGGATCCCTCGGCATTCGCAGATAGTTGGCGAAGCCGACGAAGGTGGTTGGTGAGCCGACCTTCCATTCGTTCAGGCTCATCCAGATCGTGAACACCCACGGGAAGACAATCACCGCAAGCACGACGACCAGCGCCGGGATCACGAAGGGCCAATAGGTCGGCGGCCGCCATTCCCTGCCCGCCGGAAAATCCGCTCCGACGGGCTCGAGTTGCGTTGACAATGGCGCGTTCACGTCTTTTCGCTACGCTCCAGGATGGGCCGGAACTGCTCGTGCGCTTTCTTCAACTCCGCAGCGGGATCCGCCCCCGACAGCGTCGCCGTGAGCGCGGCGCCAACGATATCGCGGAACTCGGCGACCGGAATGATCACGGGTAGCCCGAGCTTGCTGATCTTTCCCGAATCGATCGCCGACTGCAGCCATTCCTTCGGCAGTTTGACGCCGCTTTGCGTCGCCGGATCGTTGAGGATGGAATTGCGGAACGGCACGCCGCCGCCGGCCTGCAACAGGCGCGCGCCCTGCGCCTTCGAGACCAGCCATTGGCACAGCAGATAGGCCGCCTCCTTGTTCTTGCCGGCCTGCGGCACGCCCAGTCCATCGCCGTAGGTCGCCGAAAACTGCCCCTTGGGCCCTGATGGAACGAGGGTGTAGCCGACCTTGCCGACGATGCGTGAGGCCGCCGGATCTTCGAGCGGCGGCGCCCAGCCGACGCCATCGATCCACATCGCGGCTCTCCCTTGCGTGAACGCCGCCATCGACTCCATCCAGTTGAAGCCGGCGACGCCAGGAGGGGCAACTTTGGTCAGCAGCCGTTGATAGAGCTTGGTGGCCTCGATCGCCTCCGGGCCGTCGGTGAGGATATTGCCCTTGGCGTCGAGGAACTCACCGCCATAATTCAGGAAGAAATTGGTCCACAGCGTCATGTTGGCATTGCGCAAGCCGCGACCGACGAAGCCGAACGTCCCCTCCTTCGGGTCGGTCAGCTTTTCCGCGGCCATCACCATCTCGTCGAGGGTCTTCGGTATCTCGATGCCCTTCTTCTGGAACATCTCCTTGTTGTAATACAGAATGAAGTAATCGACCGACCACGGCAGCGCCAGCATCTGTCCCTTGTCGTTCTTGGCGTATTGCAGACCTGCTGCGGAGAAATCGCTTTCGGCGAGATCCGGTGCGGTGAGGGCCGGATCCTTCATGTACGGCGTCAGATCGGCGAGCCAGCCGGCCTTTTCGAACTGCCGCTTTTGCACGTGAAAACTGACATGTACGACGTCGTAGCTC
>Ga0302323_100005643_pt1 | contig 10270 bp, 5 predicted proteins | sample Fen_T0_3_FD_201950 | JGI IMG/M metagenome (GOLD analysis project Ga0302323, IMG submission 201950) | Peat permafrost microbial communities from Stordalen Mire near Abisko, Sweden - Fen_T0_3 | ecosystem: Environmental > Terrestrial > Soil > Wetlands > Permafrost | place: Sweden: Abisko... | reverse complement strand
GGCGGTGCCGTACATCGAGCAGCAGTTCAAGCCCTGCACGGGCAGCGGGCTGGTGGGCAACCTCTGCTGGGCGGGCGGGGTCTCCTCGCTGAGCCTCGACGGCCGGTCGTCGCGCCTGGTGTACCAGTTCTCGAACTCCGACGGCAGCGTCGACAGCTTCGGCGCGTCCGACGACCAGGGCTGGCGCGTCGAGCGCGTGTTCGCCGGATCGGCGAACCCGAACGGTGACGCGGGCGGGGTGTACTGGAAGGTCACGACCACCGATGGCATGCAGTACTTCTTCGGCCGGCAGAACACGGACTGGTCGACGACGGCGAACAACTCCACGCTGACCGATCCCCTGTACGCCCAGTCCTCGGGCGACGTCTGCTGGGGCAACACCTTCACCGACAACGCGGGCGGCAGCCACGCCAACGCCTGCCGGATGGCGTACCGGTGGAACCTCGCCTACGTCGTCGACCCGGTCGGCAACCTGCAGACGTGGCAGTACCTCAAGGACGTGTCCTCCTACGCGCTCACCGGATCGGTGAAGGCCCAGTCGTACGACAGCGCCGGGTACCTGGCGTCGGTCAGCTACGGGTTCACGACGTCGAACGCGAAGGCGGCGCCGGCACCGCAGCAGATCAGCCTCGGCTACGGCTGGCGCTGCGACTTCAGCGGCTGCCGGGCGCCCGTCACGCACGACGCCTACGCCGCCGACTACCCGGACGTGCCGCTGGACCTGTGGTGCTACCAGACCGCGAAGACCTGTTCGCAGGGCCCGACCTCGCCGGCGTACTTCTACCTGCGCAAGCTGGAGTCGGTCACCTCGACCACGTGGAACGGCAGCGCGTACGTCCCGGCGGAGAAGGTGTCCCTGGACGTCGGCTGGCCCCGCTACAACTCCTGGCAGTGGTCGGCCGTCATGTGGCTGAGCTCCATCACCAAGACCGGGTACTCGCCCTCGGGGGCGTCGGCGTCCCTGCCCTCGGTCTCGTTCGACGGCGAGTACGACACCTGGCTGCCCAACCGGTACGACGACACGCCCGTCGCCGGCTGGCACCAGGAGAAGCCGCGCGTGACCGTCGTCCACAACGAGCTCGGCGGGACGGCGCGCGTCACCTACGGGCAGCCGAACGACTGCGGGTCGCAGACGTTGGACGGCAACGAGGACCGGCAGACCACGGACTGCTTCCCCGCCCTCGAGCCAGACCGGCACGAGGCGTGGTTCCGCCGCTACCTGGTCACCCGGCTCGACGTCGTCGACGCCTACGGCGCCCCGACCCAGACGACGACGTACGACTACGACACGACGACGGGTGCGGGCTGGCACTCCGACAACGACCCCGTGGTGCCTGCAGGTGACCAGCGGTGGAGCGACTATCGCGGCTACGCCAAGGTCAAGATCACGACCGGTACCCCGGGCGGCACGACGTCCACCACCCAGAAGCGCTTCTTCCGTGGGCTGAACAGGGACCACAAGGCCGACGGCTCCTCTCCCTCGGTCACGGTCAACACCGCCTCCGGCCTCGGTGACCCCACCAGCGGAGTGACCTACCCCGACCACTTCTTCCTGCGGGGGATGCCGCTGGAGGAGCGGGTGCTGCACGCGGACGGGTCGGAGGAGTCCGCCACCCAGCACGAGTACGGGTTCACCTGGGTCACCACCCACGACGACGGGCCGTACAACCTCGATCTCGACAGCGTGGTCCAGGCGCGCGAGGTGCTCACCCGCCACATGCAGGCCGCCCAGGGCACCGTGCGCCGCTACAAGAACGTCACGCACCAGACCTACGACGGGACGTACGGGCTGCCCGTCTCCACCCAGGACGACGGCGACCCCGTCTCCGGCACCGGCGCTACGTGCGCCTACCGCACGTACACCCGCAACACAGCCGCGTGGATCCTGGAGACGGTGGCCAGCGACGTCAGCGCCGTCGGTGCCTGCCCGGCCGACGGATCGGCACCCGCGGCGTCGGCGCTGCTGTCCCGCCCGGACCGCTACTACGACGCCGGCTTCGCCTCACTGACCGCCGCACCGACCGCCGGGCTGGTGACCCGCGAGGTCGCGTGGGCCTCGGCGAGCGGCACCGGCGACGCTGCGACGTCGATCACGGCGACCAGGTACGACGCCTACGGGCGGCCGACCGGCCGGATCTCGCCCGACAACGCGGTACCGTCCGCGACCACGTTCGCCACGGCGGGCACGGCCGCCACGGTCGCCTACACCACGACGGGCGGCGCCGTCATCGCGGTGACGGCGACCAACGAGACCGGGATGACGGTCTCCAAGACGATCGACCCGGGCACCGGCCAGGTCCTGTCGACCGCCGACCAGAACGGGCGGACGACGACCCTCACCTACGACCCGCTGGGCCGCCTGACGAACGTCCGGCTCCCCGGGGACTCGTTCGATGCCAAGACGTTCGCCTACACGGTCTCCGGCACGAGCCCGTCGACGGTCCTGACGTCCCTGTACCCGGAGGCCGGTGCCACGCCGGTGCGGACCTGGCAGTTCTACGACTCCCTGGGCCGCGCGTCGCAGTCGCAGACCACCGGCCCGACCGGCGGGACGATCACCACCGGCACGCGCTACGACGACCGGGGCAAGGCCGCCGCGACCGTCTCGGCCTTCGGCTCGTCCGCCGCCCCCGGTACCGCCTACGGCCAGTGGTACGACCCCGCCTTCACCGCCACGCTGCCGGCCCAGACGGTCACCGCCTTCGACGACCTCGGCCGTGCCGTCACCTCATCCCTGGTGTCCGGCGGCACGACGAAGTGGTCGGCGACCACGTCGTACAGCGGCACGACCGCCACGACGACCCCGCCGTCCGACACGGGCGCGGGGGAGCCGGACCTCGCCGCGACGGCGGCCACGAGCGACCTGCACGGGCACACCGTCAACCGGGCCCAGGGCGGCAACGCCACTACGTACGGCTACGACGTCGCCGGCCGCCTCGTCACGGCCACGTCGCCGATGGGCGCGGTGACCCGGTACGGCTATGACTGGCTGGGGCGGCGGACCTCGGCGATCGAGCCCGACGCGGGCAATTCGTCGTCCGACTACTACCCCTCGGGCCACGTCCGGCACACCCGGGACGGCGCGGGCAAGGAGCTGTACACCGCTCAGGACCTCCTCGGCCGCGTCACCACCACCTACGCGGGGGCCTCCACCTCGGGGACCTTGACGGACCGGACGACGTACGACGGCACCCCGCTAGGCGGCTCCGGGCCGCTGCTGGGCACCGTCACCTCCCGGACCCGCTACGACGGGGCGAACGCCTTCACCGAGGCGTTCGGTTACGACGCGCGGTACCGGAAGGTGCGGGACGACCGGACGGTCCCGTCGGTCGCCGGCTCGCCGTTGCAGTACGTGGGCGGTACCTACACCGCCACCACCGCCTACGACGGGCTCGACCGGCCGGTCTCGGTCACCTACCCGGCGGCGGGCGGCCTTCCCGCCGAGACGGTGACGACGGGGTACTCCGACAGCTACCCGACCACCTTGTCGAGCCCCCTCGCCACCTACGTCGCCGACACCCAGTTCACTGCGGTCGGGCAGGTCGCGTCCCGCGTCCTCGGCGTCGACGGCGCCGTGGGCTCGGTCCGGGCCACCAACACCTGGGACGTCGCGACCGGCCGCCTGACCGGCCAGGCAGCCGTCACGCCGTCCACCGGGACCAGCGCGAACGTCCGGTCGGACACGTACGCCTACACGCCCGGCGGCGGCGTCTCGAAGGTCACCGACCAGGTCGCGGGCCAGCAGGAGTGCTTCACCTATGACCCGCTCGGGCGGCTCACGGCGGCGTCGACGTCGGCGGCGTCCGCCGCGACCGGCAACGGCTGCACGGCCGACGGCACCGGGCCGTCGCCGTACACGGAGTCGTACGCCTACGACGCGGACGGCGACCTCACCTCGCTCACCTCGGCCGGCGCCACCACGACGTTCGGCTACGGCAGCAACGCCGGGCTGGGCGTGACCGGGGGACCGCACGCGCTCACCAGCGTGACGAAGGGCACGACCGTCACCGCCTTCGGCTACGACGGGAGCGGCCAGCTCGTCAGCCGCGGCGGCGGGACGACGACCGCCACGTTCGTGTGGAACGCGGAGCACCGGCTGACGTCCACCACGGCGGGCGGCGGGACGTCCACCTTCACGGACGGCGCGGACGGCGCGCGCTGGGTCCGCAGCACCGCGGACGAGACCGTCGTCTCCCTGCAGGACCAGGAGGTGCACCTGGCCGCCGGGGCGACGTCCGCGGCGGCGGCGACCGGGGTGCGGTACTACGGCCTGGGAAGCCGGGTGGCCGAACGCCGGACCGGCACCGGCCCTGCCCTGTCGTGGCTGCTGCCGGACCGGCAGGACTCGGTATGCCTGGCCGTGGACGCGGGCAACGGCGCGGTCGCCCGCGATCGCTACCTGCCCTACGGCGGTGACCGGGCGGCCCCGGGGCAGGTACCGGGCGACCGGGGCTGGATCGGTGGGGTCCAGGACGGTGCAACGGGGCTGGACTACCTGAATGCGCGCTACTACGACCCGGTCACGGCCCACTTCCTCACCACGGACCCCCTCGTGGACCAGTCGTCGGCGCAGGTGGCCAACCCGTACGCCTACGGCAGCGGCGACCCGGAGCAGTTCAGCGATCCCTCCGGCCAGTACATCATCAAGGCGGGCGACAACTGGTTCACGATCGCCAAGCTCGAGGGCATCAGCAACCCCAGCGCCAACAACTGGCTCATCATGCGGGTGATCTTCGGTCCGAGCCTGCCGGCTCTCGCCACCAACCATTACCTGTACGTCCCGGCCGTCGACGGTCCGCGACCCGGCACGCCCACCCTGTCCAACTCCACCCAGACCGCCCACTCCAAGGAACTCACCGAGGAGACGAAGATCCTCAATTCCTTCGAGGCCAAGTACGAGGCCGACGCCTGTCACGACCCTGTGTCGTGCGCGATCAACAAGCTGCATGCGTACGAGGAGGGGCAGGCGGCGAAGTTGCTGCAGGAGGCGTTCGGGGCCAAGTGCGAGAAGAAGTTCGGCATGGAGATCTGCTACGGCGGCCCGGCGATGACCGACGGGGGCCGTAGTGGTATCACCATCGGGCACATCTACTTCACGACCGCCACGTCCATCAGCGGTATCGGTGAGAGCAAGATCCAGCACGAGAAGGTGCACGCTCAGCAGTGGGACAAGTACGGGGACGCCTTCAACGTCCTGTACTTCGAGGAGGGGGCGAAGAACCCGTGCCGCAACGGCTGGGAGATCCAGGCGGGCATCGACAAGGGCGGCTACCGCAAGCAGTGCGGGTGACCGGCCCGGGCCGGCTGCGAGACGCGGCGGCACGTGGCCGTGCTCTCGCGGCCACGAGCCTGCTCGGTGCGTGCCTGGTCGCCGCCTGTGGGCCGGCCGAGCGAGGGGCGGCCGGCATCACCGTCGACGGTGCCGGTCGCCCGGTCGTCCTCCTCATCGGGTGCGGCTCGCCCCTGGGCAGGACGGCGCTGCTGACGGTCGATCCCGCGTCGCAGCAGCGTTCGTTCGCGGGGGAGTGGACGCCGGCACCGGTCGGCCCGTCCGACCTCACGCTCGACGTGTACGCACCCGGGTCGTCGTGGCGGGTCGAGCAGCCGGTGACCGGTCTGCAGGAGGGGACCCTGTACGAGGTGGGGGCGCTGCTCGGTGCCACCGGTGACGGCCGGCAGACGACGGACGCCCAGTTCACGGCGGCGGATCTGCGCGCGCTGCGCCCGGGGCAGGTGCTCACCGGGGCCAAGGACACCGGCACGCCTCAGAAGCCGGTACCGGAGGCGTCGTTCCGCGCGGCGGCCTGTCAGTCCTGACGTCCTGGCCGGTACGCGCCCGGCGCCTGGGCGGCGGCCGGGGGCAGCCCCGCGGCCGGCCCGCAGTGGAGGGCCACCATGAGGTCCGCCGTCCCGTCGTCCGCGACGGGGATCACCGAGGCGACCACCTGCCGCGCACCCCGGTCCAGCAGGGTCGCCGCCAGGCCGAGCAACTCGTCGCCGGTACCCGTCGCGCTGCGGCCGGTTCCGATCCGGGCGCCGCGCAAACGCCTCCAGGACGCGCGCGACCGTCACGGACCGCCCGCGGCAGGCGGGCAGCAGCGACCACGGCAGGGACTGCCGGAGCCGTCGCCGGGTTCCCGGCGCGCAGGGCGGCGCGGGTGAGCAGGAGCCTGACGTCGGGCAGCGCGATCATGCAATCCGGGGCGATCATGCAATTCGGGAACGGGATCCTCCGGCGCTCGCCCGAGGTCGGTCCCCGGTGCCGGTCGCGGTGGTCGCTGCGGGGTGGCGGCGCCCGTTCGAGGGATCATCGCGGCGGGTCCGGGGACGGCGTCCCCGTTCCCGAACTGCATGATCGTCCCGGATCGCATGATCACGGCGGGGTGGTGGGTGCGCGGCGGCTCTACTCGGGGGGGGGGGGGGCTACTTTCTGCACAGTTACCGAGCCGTGTCCGGAAGGCATCTTGACGGTGAGTTTGTAAGGATGGTCTCCTAACAAACATGTCCACCACGCTTCCCGCCGGCGACCGGCGTCCCCCGGCGCTGCGGCGCACGGGCAAGGCGCTCCCGGGGGACGCGAGGGCGCACAACCGGTCGCTGCTCCTGCAGTGCCTGTTCCGGGGCGGCCCCTACAGCCGCGCCGACCTGGCCCGACTCACCGGGCTGACCCGGGTCACGGTCTCCGACCTGGTCACCGACCTGCTCGCCGACGGGCTCGTCGTCGAGCTCGGCCCGCGCACCGAGACGCGCGTGGGCAAGCCCGCCACGCTCATCGCCCTCCACACCGACGCCGCACACCTGGTCTCCCTCGACCTGTCGCGCGACCACGCGATGACGGGCGCGCTCCTCGGCCTGGACGGGCGCGTCCTGCACCGCCTGGAACGGCAGCGCGCCGGTACGACCGGCGAGGCCGCCGTCGCGCTCGTCGTCGACCTGGCCCGGGCCCTGGTGGACGCCGCCACGCGGCCCGTGCTCGGCGTCGGCATCGGCACGCCCGGCGTCGTCGACCCGGACGGCGTCGTCCTGGACGCCCCCAACATGGGCTGGGCCGGGGTCCGGCTCGCCGACCGGGTGGCCGCGCAGCTCTCGCTGCCCGTGCACGCCGCCAACGACGCCAACACGGCGGCGCTCGCGGAGCACACCTTCGGCGACGCCGACGACGGCGGCAGCCTGGTGCTGACCGTCGGCCAGGGCGTCGGCGCGGGCCTGCTCCTCGACGGCGCCCTGGTGCAGGGCAACCGGTTCGCCGCGGGCGAGATCGGCCACGTCGTCGTCGACGAGGACGGCGTCCCCTGCGTCTGCGGTCGCCGCGGCTGCCTCGAGACCGTGCTCGCCGTCCCGCCCCTGCGTCGCGCCCTGGCCGAGGCCGCCGCGGAAGCCGGCGCCGACGGCGGGGCGGACGGCGGCGACGCGGACGGCGACGCCGCCGAGGCCCGCGAGCGCGTGCTCGCCCGCGCCGGCCGGTTGCTCGGCGTCGCGTTGGCGCCTGTCGTCGGCACGCTCGACCTCACGCACGTCGTCCTCAACGGGCCGCCCGACCTGCTGGGCGGCCCGCTGCTGGACGCCGCGGTGGACACCGTCCGCCGCCGCACGCGCCCGGCGGTGGGCGAGCACCTCGTCGTCCGCCTCTCCGACCTGCACGACGACGCCGTGCTGCTCGGCGCCGGCGTGCTCGTGCTCTCCGGCCAGCTCGGCGTGGCCTGAGCGCACCGCACCGCACCACAGCCAGCTCCGCACCTCCCGCACCACAGCCATCCCCGCACCAGCCTTCCGCACCTGTCCCCGCCACCGCCGGCCCCCGCCAGGGCCCAGTCAGGAGGAACCCGTGACGACGCGACGTCTCGTTCCGATCGGCATGCTCGCCGTCCTCTCCCTCGCCGCCTGCGGGAGCTCCTCCAGCGGGACGTCGGGCGCCGCGGCGTCCTCGTCCGGCCCCGCGACCGTGCGGCTGTGGCTGAACGGCGAGGACACGCCGCAGGCCATGGTCGACTACGCGAGCGCCGAGTTCGCCAAGCTGCACCCCGGCAGCAAGGTGGTCTTCGAGCGGCAGCAGTGGACGGGCATCGTCGAGAAGCTGACGACGTCCCTGTCCAGCAACGACTCCCCGGACCTCGTCGAGCTCGGCAACACCCAGGCGCAGGCCTTCGAGGCGGCCGGCGCGCTGAAGGACCTCACCGCCAAGAAGGCAGACCTCGGCGGCGACGACCTGGTGCAGAGCCTGGTCGAGGCGGGCAGCTACGACGGCAAGTTCTACGGCGCGCCCTACTACGGCGGCGCCCGCGTCGTCTTCTACCGCACCGACCTGCTCGCCAAGGCGAACCTCAAGGTGCCGACGACGACCGCCGAGTTCGTGGACGCCGGCATCGCCCTGAAGAAGGCCAACGCGAGTACCCCGAACTTCTCCGGGATCTACTTCCCCGGCAAGTACTGGTACGCGGCCCTGCCGTTCATCTGGGACAACGGCGGCGACATCGCCGCCAAGCAGGGGAGCAGCTGGCAGGGCAAGCTGTCCGACCCCGGGTCGATCACCGGCCTGCAGGTCGCCAAGAAGATCATGGACGAGGCGTCCGCGGCGCCCAAGGACGGCGACGAGTCCAAGGACTACGTGGCCTTCTGCGCCGGGCAGGTCGGCATGCTCATGGGCCCGGGCTGGAAGCTCGGCCAGATCACCGACCCGAAGACCGGCTGCCCGCCGCTGAAGGACAAGATCGGCGCCTTCGCCCTGCCGGGCAGGACCGCCGGGACGACGGCCCCCGCCTTCCTCGGCGGCTCGAACCTGGCGGTCTCGGCCAAGTCCAAGCACCCCGACCTCGCCTACGACCTGCTCAAGATCATGACGAGCGCCGGCTACCAGACCCAGTTCGCGGCCAAGGGCCTCCTGCCGGCCAAGAAGTCGCTGCTCGACAAGGTGAGCGGTGACGCGGCGGCGCAGGCGCAGGCCAAGGCGGCGGCCAACTCCCGGTTCGTGCCCGCGAGCGACAAGTGGGCCGGCGTCGAGGCGGGCACGGTCCTGCCGGACATGCTCGTCGCCATCGCCAAGGGCGGCGACGTCACCGCCGAGGCCAAGCGCGCCGACGAGGCCATCGCCAAGGCCCTGAACGGCTGAAGGCCCTGAACGGCTGAAGGCCCTGAACGGCTGAAGGCCCTGAACGGCTGAGAACCCGTAACCGACGAGACGGGAACGACAGTGTCCCCGGTGGAGGTGACCGTGACCGTGCACAGCCCCGCAGCCACGGGCAGCGGCACGCCCTCCCCGGGGGCGCCGTCCGGGCCCTCCCGGCCGAGGCGGTGGGACCGGCGGCGGCTGACGCCGTACGGGCTGATCGCCCCGGCCGCCGCGGTGCTCGTCGTCATGCTCGGCTACCCGCTGGTGCGGCTGGTCGTGCTGTCGACGCAGCACTTCGGCCTCCCCCAGCAGTTCGGGCAGCCGGCGCCGTTCGTCGGCCTGGACAACTACCGGCGCGTCCTCGGCGACGACCAGTTCTGGACCGTCCTGCTGCGCACGGTCGCCTTCTGCGCCGTCGATGTCGCGCTCACCATGACGTTGGGGATGCTCGTCGCGCTGCTCCTGAACACCCTCGGCGCGGTGATGCGCGGCGTCGTCGGTTCGGCCCTGCTGCTGGCCTGGGCGATGCCGCCGCTCGCGGCGACCATCGTCTGGCAGTGGCTGTTCGACACCCAGTACGGCCTCGTCAACTGGCTCGTGACCCGCAGCGGGCTGGCCGACTACCGCAACCACTCCTGGCTCTCGCAGCCGCTGTCCTTCTTCGCCGTCGCGGCCGTCGTCGTGGTGTGGATGGGTGTGCCGTTCGTCGCCCTCACCCTGTATGCGGGGCTCACCCAGCTCCCGCAGGACGTCGTCGAGGCGGCCCAGCTCGACGGCGCGGGCGCCTGGCAACGGTTCCGGCACGTCACCGTGCCGTTCCTCGCACCCGTCGTGGCGATCCTCACCGCGCTGTCGACGCTGTGGGACTTCCGGGTGTTCACCCAGGTCTACGTGCTGCAGGCGGCGGGCGGCATCACCCGGGACACGAACGTCCTCGGCGTGTACGCCTACCGGATCTCCATCGGCGAGAACCGGTTCGACGTCGGCGCGGCGGTCGCCGTCGTCATGGTCGTGCTGGCCATGCTGCTGACCGCCGTCTACCTGCGCCAGATGCTGCGCCGCGAGGAGGAGGAGCTGTGACCCGCCCCGCCCTGCGCCCCGCCCTGCGCCCCGCCCTGCGCCCCGGACGGTTGGCGCTGAACGCCTGCGCCGTGCTCGTCGTCC
>Ga0302323_100005641_pt1 | contig 10271 bp, 7 predicted proteins | sample Fen_T0_3_FD_201950 | JGI IMG/M metagenome (GOLD analysis project Ga0302323, IMG submission 201950) | Peat permafrost microbial communities from Stordalen Mire near Abisko, Sweden - Fen_T0_3 | ecosystem: Environmental > Terrestrial > Soil > Wetlands > Permafrost | place: Sweden: Abisko... | reverse complement strand
GCGAGCAGCGCCCGACGGCGCACGCCTGCGTCGCCGTCCGAGAGATAGCGCTCCAGCTCTCCGCCGCCGATAGAGCGCGCTTGTTCCAGCTCGATCACGCGTGTCAGCTTCGGTGCGCGTGCGTCGGAACCGGCGGCAAGCACGACAGACGCAAGGGCACAAACAAGCTTCAAGAAACCCCTCCCGTCTCGTGGGTCGATGGCCGGCCCTCGAGACCGCGGCGACGACCGGACGGCGCTCGCCGGCAGGGATTATATCAACGGCCCGCGAATCGGACGCGAACCGAAGGCCATGCCCCGCCGCCTGCGCGCCGCTGAACGTTCGCGATGGGCGCAGTCGCGGGACTGGGCGGCGTCAGGCGTGATCGGCGAGAAAGGCCCGCGCGCTGAGTAGTGCCTCGGTCGGGGAAGCGGCCGAGACGACAAAGAAAGGGCCGCCGCTGCCCGGCTGCCACAGATCGTGTGGCGCCCGGCGAATTTCCACTTGCCACCCGTCCTCGCACGGTGCCGGCTGAAGAATCTCATAGACCCACAGGCCGCGCCTGAGCGTGGAGTGGATGCCATCCTCGCGCGGCATTCCGAAACGCGCGGCGCCAGTGCGCACGAACTCCTCGACGACGCTCAGGCTCGCTTGTGGCAAGCTCAGGAACTCGATCCCATACCCAAGATAGGGCCAGCGGACATCGGGCGCCTCACGCACGACGCGACCTAGCAGGCGCACCGGCATCGGCGCTTCCGACAGACGCAGATCGAGCTCGATGTCGTGGCCGGACGCAAGTCGTACGGGGCAGGCCAGCAGCATCCCGTGTGTGCTGAGGTTGCGCGCCACACCGTAGAAGTGCCCGCCTTTGGCCTGCCGCGCAGAGCCCACGACTTGCCCGTCGACCGGTATGCGCACTTCAACGCGCCGCGCCACCGTCAGGAGCTTTGCCAACCAGCTCTCCAGCACGCCACGATCCAAGGGGCGACGGAGCACCGCGTTGGCGCCGGCGCCAAGAACGGTCTGATCGATCTCGGGTGACTCGCTGGTCGGCATCAGCGCCAGAATGGACACTGCCCGCAGCTGGGGAGTCGCGCGGATGCGCTTCACGGCATCAACCAGCGGCAGGTCCTCCAGGCGCGGACCGAGCACGACCAGGCGCGCGCCGGATCCTGTTAGATCGCGGATCAGCTCGCGACCCGACGTCTTCTGATCAACGGCGCAGCCCTCCCGTTGGAGGATGGGCGCCTCTATGAGCAGGCCTCGGCTGTCCAGACCCGCCACGAAAATCGATGACACGGTCGCACCCCGACGACGTCCAGATGGCCGCGCACTGGCCGCCACCATGAGGCTACCGCTGCTCGCGCACGACGGCAACGGGTGGCCGGCCTGGTTCTGCGGCGGGGCCGCCCAAAGCGCGCAGCGGCTGCTTGCGGTGGACTGCTAGCAGACCTTACGTTCGCTGCGCCGCCGCAGACGGAACAGACGCTGGAACCAAGAGGGCAGTACGGTCTTGAGCCCGAGGGTCGACGGAACTCGCTCGTAGCTCAGCAACACGCGCACGTCCTTGCGGCCGCCGCGCAGGACGTCGCGCACTTGGAGGCCATACGGGCCGATACGAACGCGCGTGCCGGGCGTCAGGTCCTTGCGCTCCGCGTCCTTGCCGTAGGTGTTGATCTGCACGCGCGCCTCGGTGACCCGTTGTCGCAGTGCGGAGTTGCTCAGCAAGTGGACCTTCGCGCGCAGGAAGTCGAGAGCGGGGATCCGTCTGCGCTCAGTGGCGCTAGCGGTCAGGATGCGCTCAGCCTGGGCCGTGTCGAAGTTCTTGCCCATGTAGTCCAGGTTGAGAACGGCGATCTTCTCTTCTTTGGTCCCTTCGTCCGCGTATCGCTCCAGGGCCTTTCCGAGCTCGTCTGGCGTGAGCGGCAACAGTCGCTGCGCCAGCGGATCCAGGTCGGTCGCGTCGAGACCGGCCCCGGAGAGGTCGAGGCTGGGTGCCTGGTACGTGAGGCTGGCTGCCGCGCCGCGCGCGTCTGGGACCAGAGAGAGGCCGCGCGTGGCCCACCCTCCACTGTCGAGACGGTGCATCCGGTCAGGCATGATGTGCGCCGGCAGGCCAGAGCTGAGCTCAACGATCTCGATGTCGCCGGGCCCCGGAAAGGCGCGCACGACGATGCCCAGCAAGAGGAACAAAAGCAGCAGCAGGGCCAACACGATCGAACCCACGACACGCTCGACGCCTGGCTGCGGCGGGGCGACGATACGCCGCACGACTGGCTCGACCTTGGCAAGGCCTTCGTTGGGCGCAACCCGGAACACGAACTTCTTGAGAAGCAGTCCGTTGTCTCCGAAAAACGAAGAGATCGTCTGCGCCATCATCGACGCGCTGGCCCCGTTGGCAGCCTGAACCATTTCCCAGATCAGTACTGGAGCCTGCTCGCGACCTGTGTGTGCCTGGCCCTCGCGCGGCGGCTCGCCCACGAGGATCACGTACAGCGGCTGGTGCAGCGCTCGCAAGAGACTGAGGAGCTTGCCGTTGGCATACGCCTTGAGGTCGACCTGGGCAGGGACACTCATGTCGGCCCAGTCTTCCGGCCCTGGGTCTGCAAGGGCGTCAGTGAGCAGGATCAGGCGGAACTCCGTGCCAGCGGGATAGGTCGCGATGAGCTCCTCAGCCTTCTTGAAGGCGAAGTAGAAATCGGTCCATTGGCCGTTGTTGCGGTAGCGTGACACGTCGTCGACGAAGATCTCGTTGCGGCCGCCGAACAGTATCAACCGGTAGCGCTGACCCTGGAGGAACGTGAACATCTTCTCGAGCGCTGCGACGCGCTTCTCCTGAGGGTCAAGAGGAGGCAAGGACGCGGAGTTGTCGATCAGAAACAGGATGACCGGCTCTGGCTTGGTTGGCCCCGCGGCGGCCGGCGTCACGCCGGGTGACACCGACGGCTGGCTGCTCGGCGCAGCGAGAGCAAGGAGTAACGTCACTGCTGCGTATGGGAACGGCATGGCTTACATTTTCATTGTACTACACGCGCCGCTGCAGAGCCTGTTGCGCACGAGACAGTCCACGACGCTCGACGGACGGCGCGAAGAGAGAGCGGCAGACCTTGACGCGCGGTCGGCCGGGCCCTAGGCTTCACCCTCCATGCGAGCAGTCGTGCAGCGCGTCCGCAGCGCCTCTGTCGTGGTTGACGGTACGGTGGTCGGCTCGATAGGCAGCGGGCTGCTGGTGTTGTTGGGCGTCGGCCAGACGGATGAGGAACGCGACAGTGGCTACCTGGCCGAGAGGATCGCCGGACTGCGCGTGTTCTCGGACGCCAATGGCCGGATGAACCTCGCCCTGGCCGACATCGGCGGCGAGATCCTCGTGGTCTCGCAGTTCACGCTCTTCGGCGACTGTCGCAAAGGACGCCGTCCAAGCTACACAGAGGCAGCCCCGGCCATACAGGCCGAGCGCCTGTACCGCCATTTCATCCAATGCCTGCGTGCCCGGGGCGTGCGCGTAGCCGAAGGGGCGTTCGGCGCGATGATGGACGTTTCGCTGATCAACGATGGCCCAGTCACGCTGCTGCTGGACAGTCAGCGTCTCTTCTAGCGCGCGTCTTTCGGAGCGACCATCTTCTCCGGACGTACCCAGGCGTCGAACTGCTCGGCCGTGACGAGCCCAAGCTCGATGGCTGTTGCGCGCAGTGTCTTGCCCGACTTGTGCGCCGTCTTGGCGATCTTGGCCGCGTTGTCGTACCCGATGTGCGGGTTGAGGGCGGTCACGAGCATCAGCGACTTCTCGAGGTTCTCGCGGATGCGCTCGAGGTTGGGCTCGATGCCCACAACGCAGTGCTCCCGGAAACTGTCGCAGCCGTCGGCGATCAGCCGCGTGCTCTGGAGAAAGGCGTTGATGATGAGCGGCTTGAACACGTTCAGCTCGAAGTTGCCCGAAGCGCCACCGATGTTCACGGCCACGTCGTTGGCGAGCACCTGGCCGCAGAGCATGGTCAACGCCTCGGACTGGGTAGGATTGACTTTGCCGGGCATGATCGAGCTGCCCGGCTCGTTTTCCGGGATCGTGATCTCGCCAATGCCGCAGCGCGGGCCGGAAGCGAGCCAACGGACGTCGTTGCCGATCTTCGTGAGCGAAGCGGCGAGCGTCTTCAGGGCGCCGTGAGCGTGCACTAGGGCGTCATGACTCGCAAGGGCTTCGAACTTGTTCGGCGCTGTGACGAACGGGTGCCCAGAGAGCGCGGCCAGTCGGGCAGCCACGCGCGTGTCGTATTCGGGCGGGGCGTTGAGCCCCGTGCCCACGGCCGTGCCGCCGAGTGCCAGCTCGCACAAGTGGGGCAGCGCCGCCTCGAGATGCGCCAGCCCATGGTCGAGCTGGGAGGCGTATCCGGAGAATTCCTGACCCAGAGTCAGGGGCGTGGCGTCCTGCAAGTGCGTGCGTCCGATCTTTACGATGGACGCAAACGCGTCGGCCTTCGCGCGTAGCGCGTCTCTCAGGGCTTGCACGGCCGGCAGGACGTGCGTGCACAAGGCGTGAACGGCAGCGACGTGCATCGCGGTGGGGAACACGTCGTTGGATGATTGGCTCTTGTTGACGTCGTCGTTGGGATGGACGAGGCGCCCCTCTCCCCGCGGGCCGCCGAGCAGCTCGCTGGCACGATTGGCGAGGACCTCGTTCACGTTCATATTGGTCTGCGTGCCACTACCGGTCTGCCAGACCACAAGTGGAAACTCATCGTCGAGGGCGCCCGCCAGGACCTCGTCGCAGGCGCGAACGATCGCGTGCGTCTTCGACTCGTCCAGCAGCTTGAGCTCCTGATTGACCAGGGCGGCCGCCTTCTTGACGAGTGCCAGCGCTTGTATCAGAGCGAGCGGCATCCGCTCGCCCGAGATCTTGAAGTGCTGCAGTGAGCGCTGTGTCTGCGCGCCCCACAGGCGCTGGCTTGGCACATCGATGGTCCCGAACGTGTCCTTCTCGGTGCGGGTGTCGTTCTCGCTCACGCCGTTCCTTCCTTTCCGGAAGCCCACTTCGGCATTCTCTTTCCGGCGCGCGCGGTCCGTCAAGGCGCAGGTCAGGAGGGCTTGCGTACACTCGTTCGGCCCGGCGCGGCCCGCCTTTTGACGCGGTCGGCGGGCAGCGGTAGAATGTCCCTTGCGGAGGTTGATGCAGCGTGCCGCTCCACGAGTATAGTTGTCCGCGATGCGGACGATTCGAAACGCTGCAGAAGCTGTCTGATCCGCCATTGACGGTGTGCCCCACCTGCGGCGACGGGGTCCACCGACTCATCTCGGCGCCGGCCATCCAGTTCAAGGGCACTGGTTGGTACGTCACCGACTACGCCCGCAAGTCATCCACGGAATCCAAGGCAGACGGAGCGGCAGGTGCCAGCTCGTCCTCGTCTACCAAGGATTCCTCGACCAGCTCTCCTAAATCAACCACATCCACAGAAAGCTCTGCCAAAGGCAGCAGCCCCACACATTAGTTTTCTTTCCACAATTCCCTACCCATGCGTTGACTCCCCCCGGCCCAGCCGGGGGGCCCGCCTTTTTGCCGGGCCCGCGCCTGATTGGCGCGCGGACTGCCTGGTGAGCCGCCCGCGGTCCGTCAGGCGCGCGAAACGCCCGCTATAATCTCCCCATGCGCGCGGGAATCATCGGCCTCTCTTCTGTCGGCAAGAGCACACTCTTTGAACTACTGACCGGCGCGCCAGCGCCGCCCATTGGGTCGCGGCCGGAGCCACGCATCGGCGTCGCGCGCGTCCCTGACGAACGCGTCGAGCGCATGGCCGAGATGTTCAAGCCGCGCAAGAAGACCCTGGCCACGGTGGAGTACGTGGACGTGCCTGGCGTCCGCAAGGGGACCGCAGCGACGATGATCGATCTGCCGGCGCTACGCAATATCGATACGTTCGTTCACGTTGTGAGGGCTTTTGAGTCCGACGCCGTGCCGCATCCTGACGATTCTGTCGATGCGCTGCGCGACGCGCGTTTCCTCGATCTGGAGCTGATCCTGGCGGATCTGGGTGCTGTCGAGCGGCGACTGGAGCGTCTCGAGGCCAACATCAAGAAGGCCCATCGCCCCGAGGACGTTAGCGAACGGGAGCTGTTCTCACGCCTCAAGGAGGGCCTCGAGGCCGAGCAACCGCTGCGTGAGATCGAGCTCTCAGTGGAGGAGCAGCGTTGCTTGCGCAACTACTCGTTGTTGTCTGAGAAGCCCTTGCTGCTGGCCATCAATCTCGGCGAGACACAGCTGCGGGAAGCGGCGGCCTTCTTGGAGCGCTCTGGCCTCGCCGCTCTGGCCAATCGTCCGCACGTACAGCTCTGTCCCATCTCGGCGCCCATCGAGGCCGAGATGACGCGTCTGGACGCAGCAGACGCCCGCGCCTTCCGCGAAGATCTCGGGCTCAGCGAGCCGGGCTTGGACCGTGTGTTGCGCGCCTCATACGCGTTGTTGGGCTACGTCTCCTTCCTCACGGTGGGTGAGGACGAGTGCCGCGCTTGGACGATTCGCAGCGGCACGCGCGCACAGGAGGCTGCGGGCGCGGTGCATTCGGACATCGAGCGAGGCTTCATCCGGGCCGAGGTGGTCTCCTACGATGACCTCGTGCGCGCCGGCTCCATGGCCGCGGCCCGCGAGAAGGGCTGGCTCCACCTCGAGGGCAAGGACTACCTAGTCCGGGACGGGGACGTGGTGCACTTCCGCTTCAACGTCTGAGCCTGCAATGGAAGCCACGCGCGCGTCGGAGCCCAACTGCTGTCCGGCGTGCCGACGACCTATCGCTGTGATGGGAGCGCGCTGCGTCTACTGCGGCGCGGACGTTCCTGCGCGCAGCGGCGGCACTCCACCGCACGAAACGCCGCGCGCGCAGCCGAATCGAGTCGTGCTCATCGTCGACACATCCGCCGGTGAGGAGGCGCTGGCGACCGCATTGGGCCGTCGTGTCGCGGAGATGGAGGCGCGGGGACGGCGGCGGCGGTACCTACTGCATCGCATCCTGCCCGCGACAGAGGCTCGGGCAGAAGTCGCTCGGCTGACGGCGCAAGGAGTGAGCACAATCGCGCTGTCGGAATCTGCTGTGCGAGAAGCCTCACGGCCGCTGTTGGCGACGGCTGGTGAGCCTGCGAATGGTCTCTTCAATCTCGAGCTTGGCGGCGGGACTCGCAGGCTGGCTTCTGACGAGGTGTTGCTGGTCGTCTGGGGGCCCATCCGCCGCGAGCCCTTGAGCGAGGAGACACACTCGATGCGCAGCCTCAAGCGCGCCCCTGCGTCCCGTGTTACTGAAGGCGATCTGTGTCACGTGCACGCGAAGTCGTCGCTACGCCCACTTGAACTGGACCCGAGCTCGTTCGCTTTCACGGAAACGAGCGTTCGTCTGGAGTCAACGCTTCTGCGCCTGCGTGCCGCAATCGCCGCCCTGGCAGGGGCTGCCGAGATCGATCGCGACTTTGTCCGGGAGGCGCCGGCGCTCGGCGCGAGTGACTCTCTCCATCACACGTCCCTCGCGGATGCGCTGGCGATGAAGCGGAGCGTGGCAGAGGAACGACGACGACCTCTGGCCTTTCTCGACAATGTGGCGCAATTCCGTTTCTACTCGGCCTGGCGGGGAACTCTGGCCCGCCATCTGGCTGGCCTAACGGATGCGTCTGAACCTCCGCTATAGTGTTCGCTCTGCCAGCGTACGCGGCTGAGACGCGCGCTGGGTCAGCCGCCCGTAGCGGTCACGAGGTGCTATGAAGATCGACGTCGCCAACCGCATCGAACGCCTGCCGCCGTACATGCTGGGGAAGCTCAAGCAGCTCATCTACGAGCGACGTCGTACCGGCGCGGACGTGATCGACATGAACATGGGCAACCCGACCGATCCGCCGCCAGCTGCGGTCGTCGACAAGCTGCGTGAGGCTGCGCGCGACACGCGCAACAGTCGCTACTCGGTCTCGGCCGGCGTGTTCAACCTGCGGCGTGAGATGGCCTTCAAGTACAAGCGACGCTGGAACGTCGAGCTGGATCCCGGAACCGAAGTCATTGCCACCATCGGCTCAAAGGAGGGCTTCAGCCACCTGTGCCTGGCCCTGCTCGGCCCAGGTGACACCGCGATCGTCGGCGATCCCGCCTTCCAGATCCACACCTACGCCGTCGTTCTGGCCGGTGCCAATGCAGTCTCGGTCCCGCTCGGCAATGACAAGGCGTTCTTGGACCGCATCGAGCGTGCGCTCGACACGGTGGTGCCCAAGCCGAAGATGGTCATTCTCAACTACCCGCACAATCCGGCTGCGATCACAGTGGAGCCCACTTTCTTCGACGCGGTCGTGCGCATGGCCGAACGACACCAGATCATGATCGTGCACGACCTGGCCTATGGCGACACGTGCTTCAACGGCTACCAAGCGCCCAGCTTCCTTCAGGCCGACGGTGCCAAGGAGTTCGGCGTCGAGTTCACGACTCTCAGCAAGCCCTACAACATGGCCGGCTGGCGCGTGGGCTTCTGTTGCGGCAACGCCGAGATGGTCAAGGCGCTGGCCACTATCAAGGGCTACTACGACTACGGCATGTTCCAGGCGATCCAGATCGCCGCCATCATCGCCATGCGCGACGGTGACGACTTCGTCCGTCGTCAAGCCAAGATCTACCAGAAACGCCGCGACGTCCTTGTCGCGGGTCTGCGCAAGCTGGGTTGGGACGTCGAGACGCCGCGGGCCTCCATGTTCGTGTGGGCGCGCATCAAACCGGAGCACCTGGCGCGTTTTGGCGGCCGCAGCGAGGCCCTGTGCATGGCCCTGGTCGACGAGGCTGAGGTCGCGATGACGCCTGGGGCCGCCTTCGGCGACGGCGGCGAAGGCTACGTGCGGCTAGCCCTGGTCGAGAACGAGCAGCGTATCCGCCAGGCCCTGCGCCAGCTCGATCGGGTGCTCAACCGAAGGACGCCAGCGGCCAAACGACCCAGGGCGGCCGCCGGCACCCGCGCACGGGCCTGAGCCGCACCTCAGATTCGACGCGTCACGTCAGGAAACGTCCGCCACACAGGGATGCCGCAGAAGTGCGCGCCTTCGCTGCAGACTGGCGTGGCGCGGCCAGCGCGCAGGACACACGGCGGCCCCATGAAAGCCGTCAGGCGCGGATGGATCGCCCGCACCTGCTCCAGCTCTTCCATCGACGCGCGATAGATCTCCTCTTGGGCGTTGAGACACGTGCGCTGGACCCATTTGTGGGCCAGGTACAGGAGGCTGCCGCTCTCGTAGAAGCGCAGGGCCTTTGCGTTCGGCAGCACATAGAGCGCGTCCGCGAGCGGGACTCCCATGTCGAGCAATCGGTTCTTGGCCGCCCAGGCCCCTTCCATGGCGCGCACGAAGATCTCGCGCGCGCGAGTGTTGGCGGCGATCAAAGGCGGCAGCACGCAGTCCGGTCGCAGCGTGTCTGTCAGCGTCAGCAGCGGTCTTGACGCCGGCACCATGCGATGCCGCTGGTCCTGGCTGTCCGCCGTGTGCGAGAGGCGCTTCAAGAAGGTGTAGTGCGCATGGTGAAGCGCTCGCATCACGGGCGAATGCACAGCCAGCTGGAGCGAGTCGAGCCGGTAGCGGTTGGACGTTGGGTCGAGCAGGCGCGCGAGCGCCAGGTCGTCGGGAATCTGATCTGCTGTGACGCCCAGCACTGCGCGCACGGCTTCGGCCACGATCGTCTCGGCCTCAGGCGTAAAGTCGACGAGCAATGCCGAGCGCTCGCCCAAACGTTGGTCGAGCTGTCGTGAGGCGGCCTCAGCGCCTGCTCGCAGCCGCGGGAACTGCGCCTCGAGGAGCTGCGCCTCGTCCAGCGGCGACGCACCGATGCGCTCGAAGAAGTCCGGGTCAAGGGCTCGCACGTGCGCGACCATGGCCTCGACGACCAGCGCGCTCTCCAGCGGCGTGTCACCGCTACGCTGCATGCGGTGCAGCCGGTGGAGGACGATGCCGGACACCGTGTGAACCATCGACGTGAAGGCGGCGATCGGAATAACGTAGCGCGCAGTCTCGATCGCCTTCTTGTCGGCTTCCCGCGCCACACGACGGCGACGCGCGTCCGAAGCGCTCGGGCCCAGGTGACGAATCTCGCCGATGATGCGCTGCGTGTCGTCACGCAGGATCTCGGCCAACTCGGAATAGGCGCGCCAGGCGTCCACCAGCGCCTGCTCGTAGATCGGGCGGGTGCGCTCATCGAGCGCTTGAGGCACGAACGCCCGAATCTCGTCGAGCCGAACGAAGCGTTGGCTGGACTGCTCCGAGTTGTAGAAGGGATGGGCGTGCAGGAAGGACCAGACGAACTG
>Ga0302323_100005640_pt1 | contig 10271 bp, 11 predicted proteins | sample Fen_T0_3_FD_201950 | JGI IMG/M metagenome (GOLD analysis project Ga0302323, IMG submission 201950) | Peat permafrost microbial communities from Stordalen Mire near Abisko, Sweden - Fen_T0_3 | ecosystem: Environmental > Terrestrial > Soil > Wetlands > Permafrost | place: Sweden: Abisko... | reverse complement strand
CTTTTTCCGTCGTGCACGGCAGCCAGACTTGCGCCGTTGCCTAGATGCGCCAGAATCACGCGGCCGTGTGCCGCCGCCGGATCGCCTAGGCGCACGAGTTCTTCCATCAAATACGCGTAGGACAGACCATGAAAACCGTAGCGTTGAATTCCCTTGGTATCGAAGCGCCGGGGAATCGGTAGCAGCTTGGCCACGCGAGGCATGGTCTGGTGAAATGCTGTATCGAAACAGGCCACTTGGGGCAGCTGTGGATACCGCAGGCGGAACGCCTCAATCAGTTCGATCTCGCGGGGTAGATGATCCGGATCGTAGGGCCTAATCCAGCGCAGTTCATCCAACAACTTTGGTGTGACGATTTCCGGTTGAAGGTGTTTCATTCCGTGGACCACGCGGTGCCCAACAGCTTGGACCAAGGCAAATCCCTCCTGCTGGGCAAGCCAGTCAATCAGCGCATTCGCGGCCGACTTGTGATCGAGGGCTTCGATGCTCTGTTGGTGCGGCTTCTTCCCAGCCGAGTCGGTGAATGTTAGACTAGTCTCGCTGAGACCGATGCGATCAATCTTTCCGCTAATCCCACGCGTCAGCGTTTTGCCCTCTTTATAGAGTGCGAACTTGATGCTCGACGACCCACCGTTGATCGTCAGGACGGAGGCCGGGACAGATTTCATGCTCCGACCTCGGTGCTGAAGTCATCGGACTGCGGTTTCTTTTTGAAATGGGTCGTCACGCCATACTTTGAAGGGGGGCCGTCAACCTCACAATGGGGTGTTCCACCACTACCCAGCAAAAAATCGGTTCACTTAACCAATTTGCACGAGGTACGAGTCAACGATGGCCGCAGCCAATTTGAGCCTTTGTGCCTCACGTCGTTCGCCTTCGGGAAGAGTGAAATCCGCTGCCGATCTTCATGCGATTAGTAGGTCTATACCCCATACCTAGATCCAAACGTTGAGCGCATCTTGGTCCCTAAATGAGATCCAAGCTTCCTTACTCAAACCGTTGATTTTGGCATGAACCAACGACTTGAGGCATTGCTCACGCAGATCCGTTTATTGGAGGAGGAACTCGTGCAGGAAACGAAGAAAAAGGAGGCCGAGTTTGGCTACGAGATTCACGGCAAGAAGATCCAGTTTACCGAGGCGGCAAAAGCCAGACACAAGCAACTCCGACTGAGTCTCCATCGCTATTTATTGAATTCCCGCCTCGCCGTTTTCTTCACCGGGCCGTTCATCTGGATATGCCTGTTTCCGATCATGCTCCTCGATGCTTTCGGTTCCTTCTACCAAGCCGTCTGTTTCCCTATCTATGGCATACCCAAGGCTGCTCGGCGTGATTATCTAAAATTCGACCGACATCGACTGACTTACCTCAATTTTTTCGAGAAATTTTACTGTGCCTATTGCACTTATGCGAACGGCGTTCTCGCCTACCTATCTGAAATTGCTGCGCGGACTGAGCAGCACTGGTGTCCGATCAAACACGCGGGACGCGTGAAAAACGCCCACAGCCGATACGAAAACTTTTTCGATTTTGGCGACGCCGAAAAGTATCGTGCCCATGTCGAAGAGATTCGGCGAGCCTTTCAGGATATCGAATCTCCCGAGGGTACGGCAAAGAAAACATGATCTCGGAACTCAATGCGCGGCGCAAATGCGTAGTACTTTACGCTTCGCTCGATCAGGTCGCCGTCAGGTAGGATCACACCCCATAGCTCGGGCCAAGCAATGAGCACATGCTCAGGTCAATACTATGCCTCAAGGCGATAAATCTAGCTACACCGACAAACAGAAACGGCAGGCAGCACACATCGAAGCTGGCTACGAAAAAAACGGCGCCAGTCCGAAAACAGCCGAAGCGCGGGCGTGGGCCACCGTAAACAAACTTTCGGGTGGCGGGAAAAAGCGCGGCTCCGGGAGGAAGAATCATGAACCAAAATAACACCCATCTATGAAAAACGAATTGAGCACACAGCCAGCGGACAAATCGGAAGCCGAGGTCCCTGCGGAGACCGCAGCCACCGAATCAGAAGCGCTTATCCAAGATCTCGCCAAGCAAAAGGATTTGCACCTACGCCTGGCCGCTGACTTCGATAACTTTAAGCGGCGAAGCCGGCAGGAAGCCGAAACCAGAGCGGCCACCCAAAAAGAATCGTTTATCGCTGAGTTGCTACCCGTTGTTGATAACCTCGAACGGGCCTTAGCTTCTGGTACCTCGCGCGATTCCGCGCAGTTTCATCAGGGTGTTGAGATGACGTTGAAGCAATTGCAACAGTTGCTCCGCCAACACGGGGTAGAGAGTGATGAAATCATTGGAAAACCCTTCGACCCACACCAGCATGAAGCGCTTTCGCAAGGTTACGATCCGGCCCAACCGGACCATGCCGTCCTTACGGTTCTTCAGCGCGGTTACCGAAGGGGCGACAAAGTCGTTCGACCAGCCAGAGTGGTGGTCAACGATCTGACTACGCATACGAAACAAGGTGGCGATGGCCGTTGAATATAAAGACTATTACCGAGTGCTGGGTGTGACGCCCCAGGCGACGGAGGATGAAATCAAGAAGGCTTTCCGCACACTCGCGCGAAAGTATCACCCCGATGTCGCCAAAGACAAAAAATCGGCGGAAGAAAAGTTTAAAGAGATCAACGAAGCCAATGAGGTCCTGAGTAATCCAGAGAGTCGCAAGAAATTTGATGAGCTAGGTGCCGATTGGAAAGCAGGCGCGGAGTCGCGGCCGCCGCAGGGTCGCTCTGGAGGCCGATCTTCCGAACGTGGAGCGCCGGGGGGCGAAGGCGAGTTCGAATTCGAGGGCACGGGGTTCAGTGATTTCTTTGAACAGTTTTTTGGCGGACGCGCAGGCCAACCTCACGGAGCCTCACCGTTCGGCTCCCAAGGATTTGCTAACCGCCGTGGAGAACCAGAGGCGGCGCAGCGGGGCCGCGATATTCAAGGCGACATTCTCATCACGCTCGACGAAGTGCTCAACGGAGCCATGCGCGCCATTTCGGTGCGCCGGGTTAATGACCGTAGCGGTCAAGAAGAGACGGAAACTTATCAAGTCAGAATCCCAAAAGGAGTCCTGGCCGGTCAGACCATTAGGGTGTCAGGCAAGGGCGGCGAGGGCGCAAATGGCGGAAAGGCCGGTGACATCTATTTACGAGTGCGCTACGCTCAGCATCCCGATTGGCAAGTTAGCGGTGCCGATTTGATCGGCCATTTGGAATTAGCACCGTGGGAGGCAGTATTAGGGGCAACGGTTCCGGTGCAGACGTTCGAAGGCAGTCTTTCCGTCAAAGTCCCCGCTGGTTTCCGGCAGGGACAAAAACTGCGCATCCGGGGCAAAGGGCTGCCCGCAGGCTCGGTCAAACGAGGCGATCTTTACGTCGAGGTATCCATCCAGGTTCCCTCGCACATTGGCAAAGAGGAAGAGCGCCTGTGGAAAGAGCTGGCGATCGCCTCGGCCTTCGATCCGCGGAAGCCTACTTGAAACTAAATCTACAGCTCCACGGCAAAACTGATCACGGATGAATACCGACTTCCCCAAACAGAAAGGAGTTAGCCTATCGGTCCGCGGGCTGCGCAGAAGCTACAACGGAATCGAGGTGCTGAAGGGCATAGATTTCGATGTCACCCCGGGGGAAATCTTCGTCATCATGGGACCGAGTGGTAGTGGCAAGTCGGTGTTGCTGCGGCAACTCATAGGCCTGGAGGTGCCAGACCACGGGAAAGTGCTTATCGAAGGTCAGCCAATTCTATCACCGGACATAACTACCCGCTATCGTGTGGCCATGGTTTTCCAGTCCGGCGCGCTGCTTACCTCATTGACCGTCGGAGAAAACGTCGGTTTTTATCTGACCGAGCATTACTCGAAAACACCCGCCCAAATCGCTGCGATCGTTGCCCGAGAGCTCGAACTGGTCGGGCTGAAAGGCACCGAAAATAAAATGCCCGACGAACTCTCGGGCGGCATGCGAAAGCGAGTGGCCATCGCCCGGGCATTAGTAATCGAGCCCCAGCTGATCCTCTACGACGAACCAACGAGTGAACTCGACCCGCTTTCATCAGTAAACATCGCCGAAGAGATCGTAAAACTTAATGAGCGAATTCATGCCACCACGCTGGTGGTTTCGCATGACCGGGATCTGGCGTTCGGCATCGGCAATCGAATCGCAATGCTTGACGATGGCCGCATCATAGCCATCGGCACTCGCGAGGAGATCAAAAACAACCCCGATCCGCGCGTGCAGGAATTTATAAACGCCCGCATTCCCCAGGCACCGGCCAAGTCCACCCAGTTGCGAGCTATCGCGCCAATCTCGATCTAGGTACCGCATCGAGTGCGCTGCCTGCCGCTCCTTGAGCGGAATAGAACTCAAAGAAAATGCTCGTAGGTTTTCACCCCATATAAAGAAACCGCGCCGCGGCGTATTGTGCGGTTTGAGAAATAGTTAATTGCGACAGAAAACCCAAAACAGGGCACCACTTTTATGGCAAAGATACTTGGTATTGATTTAGGCACTACAAACTCCTGCATGGCAGTCATCGAAGGCGGGGAGCCTTTGGTGCTGGAAAACTCCGAGGGAAAACGAACCACGCCTTCGGTCGTAGCCTTTACTAAATCTGGGGAGCGCATCGTCGGTGATGCGGCCAAACGGCAGGCCGTCACCAATTCGCGCAACACGGTTTATTCCATCAAGCGTTTCATGGGCCGAAAATTTGACGAGGTGCAGGAAGAAATAAAACGCGTGCCGTACAAAGTCGTCAAAGCGAGCAATGGCGACGTCGCAGTGGAGGTTGACGTAGGCGGTAAGCCGAAGCGTTTTTCACCGCCGGAAATTTCCGCCATTATCCTCTCCAAGCTGAAAACCGACGCCGAAATGCGCCTGGGCGAGAAGATCACTCAGGCCGTCATCACGGTTCCCGCCTATTTCAATGACTCGCAGCGCCAGGCAACCAAAGACGCCGGTCGTATCGCAGGTCTGGAGGTTCTCCGCATCATCAACGAACCAACGGCAGCGTCGCTTGCTTATGGTCTCGATAAAAAGAAGGACGAAAAAATCGCGGTCTATGATTTAGGCGGCGGTACCTTCGATATTTCGGTTCTCGAAATCGGCGACGGTGTTTTCCAAGTCAAAGCCACCAATGGCGACACGCATCTTGGCGGTGACGATTGGGACAACATGCTCATGGATTGGATGCTCGACGAATTCAAAAAAGATACGGGCATGGACCTGCGCACACAGCCGGACGCGCTCCAGCGCATCAAGGAAGAAGCCGAGAAAGCCAAGATCGCCCTGTCCAGCGCGACGACCTACGACATCAACCTGCCGTTTGTCACGGCGGATGCGAGCGGGCCGCGACATATCCAAAAGACACTCACCAGAGCCAAAATGGAACAGCTCACGGAGAAACTTTTTGAGCGCACCATTGCGCCGGTGAAGGCGTGTTTGAAGGATGCTAACATCGAGGCTGCAAAGATTGACGAACTCGTGCTTGTAGGTGGCATGACCCGCATGCCGCGCGTCGTCGAAACTGCGCATACTTTGGTCAACAAGGATCCTCACCAAGGCGTTAATCCAGACGAGGTCGTCGCGATTGGCGCGGCCATTCAGGCCGGCGTGCTCAAAGGCGAAGTCAAGGATGTGGTGTTACTGGACGTGACGCCGCTGTCGCTCGGCATTGAGACATTTGGCGGCGTATTCACCAAGGTGATCGAGCGTAATACCACGATCCCGACCCGGAAGGCACAGACCTTTTCAACGGCATCGGATAACCAACCCGGCGTAGAAATCCACGTCTTGCAAGGCGAACGTCAGTTTTCCAAAGACAGCAAGACCATCGGCAAATTCAATCTCGATGACATCCCGCCCGCCCCGCGTGGGGTCCCGCAGATTGAAGTCAGCTTTGATATCGATGCTAATGGCATCCTCCACGTTAGCGCCAAAAATCTCGGCACTGGCAAAGAACAGAAAATCACGATCACGGCCAGCAGCGGGCTCTCCAAGGACGAGATCGAAAAAATGCGCAAGGATGGCGAACTCCATGCCGACGAAGACAAGCAGCGCAAGGAAGAGCTTGAAACACGTAACGAAGCCGACAGCGCGGTTTATCGCACGGAAAAATTACTGAAGGACAATGCAGACAAGATTTCCGCCAGCGACAAGGCCAAGCTCGAAACCGCAACCAACGAGGTGAAGGAAGCGCTCAAAGGCACGGACACGACGGCCATCAAGAAGGCTAGCGAAAACCTTACAAAAACCTGGCACGTGGTTTCGGCCGAACTGAACAAGGCAGCAGAAAAAGCATCGGGTAGGGGGCCCGCTGGTGCTCGCCCCGGAAATCAGCCGGATGCGGAGCAAAATCAGGATGACAGCAAGAAAGACGAAGAGCCGGTCATCGACGCTGAAGTGGTGGAAGAAACACACGCGAAATAACGGGATTTGGGCCGACGACAGAATCGGCCCTTTAACCATTCAGAAATATGATCCCGACCGCGACACTCACTGGCTCGCTTCTGCGAACCTACAATACGATCTTCCAGCATCCGATCTCGCACAACTTGGAATGGCGCCACGTTCATGCTCTGTTTCGTAAGCTTTGCCAGGTCGAAGAGGAACAACCCAACGGCAACTTGAAGGTGACCCGTAACGGGCAAACCTTGGTCTTGCATCCGCCTAGGACGAAGGATGTCGATACCACGGAGGAACTCTTGGCGCTGCGGCACTTTCTTGAGCAGTCGGAGCCGACAATGCTCAATTCGAATGACGGCACTACGCATTGGCTGCTCGTGATCGATCACAAGGAGGCCCGACTTTTCCGTTCGGAAGTGCACGGGGCTATTCCACAGCGGCTCTTGCCGCATGAGCCGGACGAATTTTTTCGCCACGCGCAAAATTCGCAGAATTTATCCCGGGGCAAAGAAAAGCCAGAGCCGAACAGCTTCTTCGAACCCGTAGTGAAAGCGCTGCAAGGCGCTGGACCGATCCTCATCTTCGGCACTGGCACGGGCACAAGCAGCGAAATGGAGCAATTTGTAGCCTGGGCGAAACTCCACCACCCGGACCTAGCTACGCGAATCATTGGTTCGCTCGGGGTGAATGAGAACCATCTGACGACGGATCAGCTGCTCGCGAAAGCGCGGGAGTTTTACTCAAACCTCGCGGCATCTCCAACATGAGAACCATGAAGGCCGTGTGTATTTATTCCTACGGCGGCCCCGGCGTCCTCGTTTATAACGATGCGCCTGTTCCACGTCCACAAAAAGGAGAAGTGTTGGTTCGGGTTCACGCGGCTGGAATCAACCCAGTCGACTGGAAAATTCGGGAAGGGCATCTCAAGGAAATGCTTCACCACACATTGCCGCTTGTGCTTGGCTGGGATATGTCTGGCGTTGTTGAGGTCGTCGGCTCTGGCGTCATCCATATGAGAGTAGGGGACGAAGTCTTCAGCCACCCGGACATTTCTCGCGACGGTGCTTATGCCGAGTTTATCGTGATCAAGGAGTCTGAAGTGGCCTTGAAGCCAAAATCCATCGACTATATTCACGCAGCCGCTCTGCCTCTTGCTGGACTGACGGCATGGCAAACTCTCTTTGATGCGGGAGGGCTTAAAGCTGGCCAGCGGGTACTGATACATGCTGCCGCCGGAGGCGTCGGCCACTTGGCGGTGCAACTGGCGAAAGAGAAAGGTGCCCAGGTCATCGGCACGGCGTCGGCACGCAATCACGATTTTTTGCGCAAGCTCGGGGCCGAACAGATTATTGATTACAAGACGGTTCGGTTCGAAGAGGCAGTGCAGCCAGTCGATGTCGTCATCGACACAATGGGCGGTGAAATCCAGGAACGCTCATGGAAGGTGCTCAAGCGCGGCGGCGTCTTGGTTTCAATCGTCAGTCCACCCTCGGCCGAGATCGCGACGGCGCATGGAGTTCGGCAGGCATTTGTGCTGACGCAGCCAAATGCTGGGCAACTGGCTGAAATCGCTAAACTGGTCGATGCCGACAAGCTCAAAGCAATCGTGGAAACCATCATGCCGCTCTCGGATGCGACCCGCGCCCAAGAAGTCAGTGAACGCGGTCATACGCGCGGTAAAATCGTGTTACGGGTAATCTAACGCCGTAACGACCACGGAATATCTATTTATGGCCAAAAATTTAAATTCAGTCGCAACGCAAAAAGGGACACGCACCCAAGCACGTAAGCCGCGATCATCTCCACGCGCCCGCAAAACTTCGAAAGCCTCGCTCGGTCGTAAAGCGGGAGTGCACGCAACGACGAAATCCGGCGCAGACCGGCCCCCTGACCTTAAAAAAACAATCGAGACAAATTTCACTTTTTACGCCAACCCAACGCTCGCGCTCGTCTGCGTGCCATCCGGCGCTTCTGCGCATTTTTCAATCGACGATGCGGCCCATCTTACTGGCGTGCATGCCGAAATGCTGCGATATTACAGCCGGACGGGACTGATCGAATCATGTCATGGAATGTTGGATACAGATCTGTACTTCGACGAAAACGCCCTCCACGAAATTCGCCGCATCGAGCATTATCGTCAACATCTCGGGGTCGGCCGCCGGGCGTTGCCGCTCATCTGCGAGCTGCGCCGAGAAGGAGAACGACTGCAAATAGAACTCCGATTTTTGCAGTGCCCATGAATCAGGCTTGGTCGCAATTCGCGGCGAAGAAAAGCGCAGGAAAAACTCCTTGCTCGGTTAATGGCCGATCCTGCCGAACCACACTAAAGCCTATACTCAGCTACGCAAAGCATGAGCGCACTTTCCTTTATGTCTAAAACAACAACACCGATGAAGAATCAATCCGCCGCCAGCCATACGGCACCTATCACAAAGCCTACCGAGGACGATATTCGCGATTACGCCTATCATCTCTACCAGCAGAGCAGCTGCGAGCCCGGCCACGACGTCGACAACTGGCTGGAAGCCTCCGCCTGTTTGAAAGCGAATATTCCCGCGCACTGCTCCCACAGCCGACTCCATCAGCATATTAATGGACAAAAAACCGGCGAACTCCATGCCGTTTCCACCTAATCGTTAGTTATTATTTCGCAATACCCGTTCATATCCATGCGAAAAGGCAGACGGGCTAAATTTCACCGCGATTATCCGTTATGTTACACAACATCAAAGAACTTTATGGCAACAAGCTCGCCGCGTCCGATGGCGACATCGGCCATGTGGAGGACTTCTACTTCGATGACAAAACTTGGGCGGTCCGCTACCTGGTCGCAAATACAGGAACATGGTTGAGCGGACGACAAGTGCTGCTCTCTCCTCATGCTTTCAACCGCTGGGACCGCGATAATAAAAGCCTGCGCGTAAACCTGACTCGAAAGCAGATCGAAAACAGCCCCTCGATCGATTTACACCGGCCTGTCTCCCGCCAATACGAGGAAGAATATTATAGATACTACGGCTGGCCTACTTACTGGGATGGTGGCGGGATGTGGGGCGGCGGCGAATATCCGGTGGTCCTGCCTCCTACGAAAGAAGAAATTGTAGCCCATCAGCATCATCATCGAGACGACAAACATCTCCGAAGCACTCACGCTGTAACCGGCTACCATATCCAAGCCGCCGACGGAGCGATTGGCCACGTAACTGGTTTTATGGTCGATGACAAAAGCTGGGGAATTCGTGAACTCGTCGTCGAAACCGGCCATTGGTATTCCGGCAAAGAAATCCTGATTTCACCGAGCAAGATCGAGCGAGTCGGTTATGATGAATCAAAGGTTTTCGTAAACCTGAGCAAGGCCGACATCCAACACACTATGGAAAACGATGTCGCGAGAGCCGGTGCCTGAAATCACGGAGAAGACAAGACCCACGCCGCATCCACTGACAACCCGTTCAGTATGGATGGGAAATCTTTCGCGCGAAATATTTTATGGCCACCAATCAACTTTTTCAGCCATTCCAGCTGAAGTCCCTGAAACTCAAAAACCGGATTGTCATGGCTCCCATGACCCGGTCGTTTTCTCCTGACGGGGTTCCAGGGCCGAATGTCGCAGACTATTATGCGCGCCGTGTTGAAGGCGAAGTCGGCCTGATCATTTCGGAGGGAACCGTGGTCAATCGACCCGCTGCTTCCAACGATCCAAATATCCCTCATTTTTACGAAGCGAAATCACTTCAGGGATGGAAGACTGTTATCGATAAGGTTCACGCGATGGGCGGCATCATGGCGCCGCAACTCTGGCATATGGGCGTCGTGGCCCCCAAAGAAGCCGGTTGGTTGCCGCCCGCTCCGTTCGAAGGT
>Ga0302323_100005638_pt1 | contig 10273 bp, 8 predicted proteins | sample Fen_T0_3_FD_201950 | JGI IMG/M metagenome (GOLD analysis project Ga0302323, IMG submission 201950) | Peat permafrost microbial communities from Stordalen Mire near Abisko, Sweden - Fen_T0_3 | ecosystem: Environmental > Terrestrial > Soil > Wetlands > Permafrost | place: Sweden: Abisko... | reverse complement strand
GCGATCGACAAGATCGGCGCCGAGGCGTTCCTCGCCGAGTACCGCGCCGAGCGCGACAAGATCCGCGCCGAGGGCGGCGTGGCGCTCGTGCTGCCGGAGCAGCCCGAGGTGCCGCAGCGCCGCGCGCCGCTCACCCAGGTCGCGACCCAGGAGCCCGGCTACGACGCGTGGGCCGCGCACAACGTCCGGCCGCAGAAGCAGTCCGGGTTCGCCGCCGTGGTGATCCGGCTGATCCTCGGCGACATCACCGCCGCGCAGCTGCGCGCGCTCGCGACCCTGGTCGTCCAGTTCGGCGAGGGCGAGCTGCGCACCACCAACGAGCAGAACCTGGTGCTCCGCTACGTCCCGGTCGCCCGGCTGCCCGCGCTCCACCGCGAGCTAGTCCGGGTCGGCCTCGCGCTCAAGGACGCCAACACGCTCGCCGACGTCACCAGCTGCCCGGGCGCGTCGAGCTGCAAGCTCGCGGTCACCGCGTCGCGCGGGCTCGGCTCGCAGCTCACCGACCTGCTCGATCGCCGCCCCGATCTGGTCACCGCGGCCAAGGGCCTCGACGTCAAGGTGTCGGGCTGCCCGCACGGCTGCGGCCAGCACTACATCGCCGGCATCGGCTTCCAGGGCGGCATGCGCAAGCTCGCCGGCCGCCCGGCGCCGCAGTACCTGGTCTACGTCGGCGGTGGCATCCGCGCCACCGGCGCCGACTTCGGCCGCCTGGTCACCAAGGTCCCGGCCCGGCGCGCCGCCGCGACGCTCGAGCGCCTGCTCGACTTCTACATCCGCGAGGGCGCGACCAGCCACGCGTTCTGGGCCAGCGTGCCGCTCGAGACCCTCCGCGGCGTGATCGGCGATCTCACCGAGCTGCGCGAGCAGGACGCGGTCGAAGCCGACTTCGTCGACCTCGGCGAGACCACGGCGTTCGAGGTCGTCAACGCCGAAGGCGAGTGCGCGAGCTGAGAGCGTGGGCACGGTTCGCCGCGCCGTACGGGACCGCAAGCGGGCGGTGACTGCGACGTGGATGAGGGCGGCGACCGCGGTCGCTGCGAGAGCGCGGCGGGCAGAGCTCGGTCGCTGGCGACCGCCGGGATGAAATGGTGTAGGCCGGGTCGGCAGCGAGCGCATCCCGCCGAACGACGATCACTCGACGGTGAGCGTGAGGGTCGCGACGCGCTCACGGTGAGGAAGCGCAGGATGCTACCGCTGCTGCCGCTACCGCTGCCGCGACGGCTGCCGCGACGGCTACCGCGGCCCGCGGCGGCTACCATTCGCACGTCAGCGAGCTGCGCTCCGAGCTCGGTCCGCGCAGCGCGTCCTGCACGGTTGCCTCGCTCACCTGGTCACATCGCGCCTCTGTGATCGCGAAGTAGTGCGTCGAATTGATCTTGACCGGCACGTCGTAGCAGAAGTTGAGCAGCACGACATTGAGCAGGACGCCCGCGAGGATCAGCGCACCGAGCAGCGTGGTCCGCCGGGACAGCAGCAACAGCGCCCCGATCACCTCGGCCGCACCCGCGAACGCCGTGTACGCACGGGACGCGCCCATGAACGTCCACAACAGCCCCATCGGCGACGCGTCGCCAATACGCTGGGCCAGGTTGCCGGGACTCAGCGGTTGAATCTGATCGACCCACAGCTTCGAGATGCCGTAGCCGAACAGCACGTACGCGACCGTGTAGCGCATCACGGTGCGCAGCAGATCGCGAAGCCGGTCGTCATGCGCGCAGCGCCGATCGAGCACCGACCACACCACCGCCGCGATCGCCGCGACGGACGCGATCACCAGCAACCAGATCCAGTCGGCGGTCTTGTCGCCGGTGTCCTTGTTCAAGAGCTCGAGCGGCGCGGGCAGCCTCAGAATGTGCTCGGCGAAACATTGATCGACCGCGTCCCGCACCGGGTCCGATACCTTCGCGAGCCAGTCGAAGCCGTTGACCTGCGTCGACGTGACCTGCAGACAGAACAGCATCCAGTAGACGAAGCCGAACCGAAACACGATCGAGCCGGCGCGGCGCCTCTGCGGGTACGCGGTCGCAGCATCCAGGGAGCTCGCAAGCCCAGTCGTCATGGCAAACCTCGGTCAGCGGTCGCGATGGACGTTAGAGCATTCGAGCGCGCCGCGACCCGGCGGATCCTGGCAATGCCGACTGCTTCGACGGCGTTTGCACGGCTTCCGATGGCGTTCCGCGATCCCTGGCCGCGCCGCAGGTTGGCCGGGGCGTTCGCGACGCCCATCGCGGGGTGTCACGAGCCCTGCGTGAAAAAACCGTTAGCGGCCCGATCACTTACAGGCCGCGAAGCGCCCGAGAGTCGGGTGCTTGGCCCGTGCGAGCGCTGATGTTCTCGCAGACGACACACATTGGAAACGTGAGGTTCTGTAGCGTCCTTGAGTTCCATTCTTCGGGATTCCTTAACCCCTTGCGAGGGTATGTCCATGCACGTCGGCCGCCGAAGCCTCTACTCCTGGGTTGTCTGCCTGAGCCTGTTCGCCGCGTTCGCGGCGTACCCGGTGGTGGCGAACGCCGACGCACCGGCACCGGCACCGGCAGCAGCCGCCGCGCCCACCGTCGAGCAGCGGCTCGCGAACCTCGAGGCCTACGTCACCAACGGCGCGCCCGATGCCAAGGGCGGCGCGCTCGCGTCGACCGCCGGCCCCGGCCACAACGGCTGGATGATGACGTCGACCGCGCTCGTCCTGTTCATGACGCTGCCCGGGCTCGGCCTGTTCTACGGCGGCCTGGTCCGGCGCAAGAACGTGCTGTCGGTGCTCGCGCAGTGCTTCGGCTCCGCCGGCCTGGTGACGATCCTGTGGTGGGCGCTCGGCTATAGCCTGGTGTTCGCCAAGGGCAGCGCGGTGCTCGGCGGGCTCGACTTCGCGCTGTTCGGCGGCGTGACCGCGACGCCCAACGGCGACTACGCCGCCTGGGTATCGCAGAACGTGTTCGCGATGTTCCAGATGATGTTCGCGATCATCACGCCGGCGCTGATCGTCGGCGCGATCGCCGAGCGCATGAAGTACTCGGCGGTGATCGCGTTCATCGCGCTGTGGATGTTCGTGGTGTACTTCCCGCTCGCCCACATGGTGTGGGGCATCGACGGCCTGATGAACGGGGTGTGGAATCCGCTCGCGTCGATCAAGGCGATCGACTTCGCGGGCGGCACCGTGGTGCACATGTCGTCGGGCTGGTCGGCGCTGGTGCTGTGCCTGATCCTCGGCAAGCGCACCGGGTTCGGCAAGCGCGCGTTCATGCCGCACAGCCTGGTGCTGACCGTGGTCGGCACCGGCATGCTGTGGGTCGGCTGGTACGGGTTCAACGCCGGCAGCGCGGTCGCCGCCGATAGCATCGCCGCGAACGCGTTCGTCGCGACCACGCTGGCGGCCGCGGTCGGCGCCGCGGTGTGGCCCGCGCTCGAGTGGCTCACCAACGGCAAGCCGAGCGTGCTCGGGTTCTGCTCCGGCGCGGTCGCCGGCCTGGTCGTGATCACCCCGGCGGCCGGCTTCGTGTCGGCGTCCAGCTCGGTGGTGATCGGCGTGATCGCCGGCGTCGTCCCGTTCCTGGCGTGTACCAAGCTCAAGGCGTACTTCAAGTACGACGACGCGCTCGACACGTTCGGCGTCCACGGCGTCGGCGGCACGGTCGGCGCGGTGCTCGCCGGCGTGTTCGCCAGCGCGGACGTCAACCCGAACCTCAAGACCAACCTCGGCGCCCTGGTCGGTCACGGCCTGTGGCTCGAGCAGCTCAAGGCGGTCGGCCTCACCCTGGCGCTGTCGATCGGCGCCACCGCGGTGATCGCCTACGCGCTCAAGGCGGTGATCGGCCTGCGCCCGAGCATCGAGGCCGAGGAGGCCGGGCTCGACGACACCGACCACGGCGAGGCCGGCTACCACGGCGACGAGTCCGGCCACGGCGGCCTCCCGGGCGGCGGCATGGGCGACGCGGTCAACCCCGCGGTGTCGCTGACCGCCGCCCAGATCGCGAGCTGAGCGCGGGCCGGCGCGGGTCGGCGCGGGCCGTCAGTGGATCCGCGCGGTCGGCGTGCGGATCGCGACGAGCTCGGCTTCGCGCGCCGCGAGCTCGGCCGCCCGGGCCCGCCACGCCGCGGGTGCCGCGTCGCGCGCCAGCGCGAGGAACGTATCGCGGTGGCGGACCTCGGCGGCGGCGAGGTCGGCGTACAGCGCGCGCGACTTCGCGTCGTCGAGCGCGCCGGCGAGCAGGCCGAGCCGCTCGGCGGACCGGCCCTCGATGATCGCGAACACGAGCAAGCGATCGAGCAGCCGCTCGGGCTCGCGCGGGCGGATCTGGTTGCGCAGCGCCGCCGCGTAGTCGTCGCCGTGATCGTAGCTCGCGGGTTGCCCGCGCCGCGCCATCAGCTGCGCGACCTGCACGACGTGGCGGGTCTCGTCGTGCGCGAGCCGCGCCATCGCGGTGACCAGATCGGCGCGCTCGGGATAGCTGCGGATCAGCGACAGCGCGGACTGCGCCGCCTTGCGCTCGCAGTGCAGGTGATCGGCGTGCACGCTGTCGAGGTCGCCGAGCGCGACCGTGAGCCAGCCCGGACCGGTCGCGGCCAGCGGTAGCGCATCACCGAGTTGTGGGACATCGTCCATCGCGGAACGATGTTACAGTCGGGCACCGACGTGAAGAAGGTCGAGCGTTTCACAACGCAGTGTCTGGCGGGGCTGCGCCGGGCGGAGGCGCTCCGGCAGGCGCTCACCGCCACGGCGCCGGCCGCGGCACCCGCGAAGCCCGAACCGAAGTCCAACGGCAAAGCCGCCCGCAGCGCCCCGGAGGCGCCGGAGACGCTGACGCGCTACAACGAGCTGCTCACCGCGGCCAGCGCCAGCAACGCGCAGGCCGGCCTGATGTCCGAGGTTCACCCCGACGAGGCGATCCGCGACGCCGCGCGCGAGTGCGAGCAAGAGGTCGCCCGGTTCTATTCCGATCTGGCGCTCGACCGCGAGATGTACGACGCCCTGGCGGCGGTCGACGTCACCGCCGCCGACCCGGAGACCCAGCGGTTCGTCGCGCACACGCTGCGCGACTACCGGCGGGCCGGGGTCGACAAGTCCCCCGAGGTCCGCGCCCGGCTCAAGCAGATCGACGAGGAGCTGACCAAGCTCGGCCAGGCGTTCTCCAAGACGATCTCGGAGGACGTCCGCGCGATCGAGGTCCCCGATCCGGCGCGGCTCGCCGGCCTGCCGGCGGACTTCGTCGCGGCCCACCCGCCCGGCGCCGACGGCAAGATCCGGATCACCACCGACTACCCGGATTACAACCCGTTCATGACCTACGCCGCCGACGACGATCTGCGGCGCCAGCTGTACATCGCGTTCCGCAGCCGCGGCGACCGCGACAACGAGACCACGCTGCGCACCATCCTCAAGCTGCGCGCCGAGAAGGCGGGGCTGCTCGGGTTCGCCAACTGGGCCGACTATATCACCGCCGACAAGATGATCGGCAGCGGCGATCAGGCCGCCGAGTTCCTCGACAAGGTGTGGAAGCTCGCCGCGCCGCGCGCCGAGCAGGATTACAAGGAGCTGCTGCGCCAGCTGGTCGCCAACCCGCCGGCCGGCGGCAAGCCGGCCAAGCCGACCGCGGTCGCCGACTGGCAGAAGACCTGGCTCGAGAACCTGGTCAAGAAGGAGCGCTACGAGGTCGACGCCAGCGAGGTCCGTCAGTACTTCCCCTACGACCGGGTGCTCGCCGGGCTGCTCGAGATCACCGCCGAGATCTTCGACCTGACGTACACCGAGGTCACCGACGGCGAGCGCTGGCATCCCAGCGTCCTCATCTACGACGTGGTCCGCGGCACCGCCAAGCTCGGCCGGATCTACCTCGACATGCACCCGCGCGACGGCAAGTACAAGCACGCCGCGCAGTTCCCGCTCAAGGACGGCGTGCGCGGCGTCCAGCTGCCCGAGGGCGTGCTGGTCTGCAACTTCCCCGCCTCCGAGCGCGCGACCGCGACCCGGGCGGCCAGCGCCGGCCTGATGGAGCACGAGGATGTCGTCACGATGTTCCACGAGTTCGGTCACCTGATGCACCACGTGCTCGGCGGCCACCAGCGCTGGATCACCCAGAGCGGGGTCGCGACCGAGTGGGACTTCGTCGAGGCGCCGTCGCAGATGTTCGAGGAGTGGGCGTGGAGCTACGACACGCTGGCCCGGTTCGCCCGCCACCACGAGACCGGCGCGGTCATCCCCAAGACCCTGGTCGACAAGATGCGGCGCGCCGACAAGTTCGGGCTCGGCACCGCCACGGTCCAGCAGATCTTCTACGCGGCGATCTCGCTCGGCTTCCACCGCACCGACCCCGACGCGCTCGATCAGCTCGCCGAGGTCCAGCGGCTGCAGAAGCGCTACACCCCGTTCGCCTACGTCCCGGGCACCCGGTTCCACGCCTCGTTCGGCCACCTCGTCGGCTACTCGGCGATGTATTACACGTACCAGTGGTCGCTGGTCATCGCCAAGGATCTGTTGACGCCGTTCGAGTCGAGCAGCCTCATGGCGACCGACGTCACCTACGCCTACCGCGACCACGTCCTGGTCCCGGGCGGCAGCCGCGACGCCGCCGAGCTCGTCCAAAGCTTCCTCGGCCGCGCGTACGACTTCCGCGCCTACGAGCGGTTCCTGCTCGAGTAACTCACCCGGGCATCGGGTCCGGCAGCTGTGCGGTGTCCCAGAGCTCGAGGTACTTGCCGCGCACGCTCGCATCGAGCACGTCGGCCAGCGCGCGCTCGGGCTTCGCGAGCTTGATCAGCTCCAGGACATCGGCGAGATCCTTGAGCCGCTGCAGCGAGCTCATCCCGGACGCCAGCTTGAGCTCGATCAGCTTCGCGAGCGGAAGCAGCGCCAACCCGGCTCCGCGGATCGCGACGTCTGCCGGATCGGGGAACTGCACGGGCTTGGGCTGTCCGTCACCCGGATAGTCACCGGCGATGAGCACGTCGATCGTGACGCCCAGCTCCGTGTCACGCAGGCCACGGCTCCCGGGAAACTTTTCGACATAGCCGCGGCCGAGCCAGTGGTCCTTGAACCGCTGCAAGCTGGCCTTGGTCAGCAGCACGTCCACGTCGACCGTGACCCGCCGGTAGCCGTACTCGTTCAGCGCCATGCCCCCGATGACGGCGTACGGAATCGCAAGCTCCTCGAGCGCCGCGACGAGCTTGCGCATCGCCCGCTGGACGTCAGCTGTGCCCATGAAGAACTTCTCCGCGTATTCGAGACCGGCCCAGACGGCTGCTGCGCCCATTCAGCCATTGTAGCAGCAGGGCGTGGTCGCGCCGTGGGCTCCGTTTCGCGGTTGACTACATGGCAGCATCCGTAACAATCCCGGCGTGACGCATCGCAGATTCGATCGGACGGCCCGCCTGCTCGGCGACGACGGCGTGGCGCGGCTGGAGCGCTCCACGGTCACGGTGTTCGGGATCGGCGGGGTGGGCTCGTTCGCGGCCGAGGCGCTGGTGCGCAGCGGGGTCGGCCGGATGATCCTGGTCGACTACGACCGGATCTGCGTCACCAACGTGAACCGCCAGCTCCACGCGCAGAAGGGCACGCTCGGCAAGTCCAAGGTCTCCGTGATGGCCGAGCGGCTGCGGCTGATCAACCCCGACGCGATGATCGAGACCCGCGCCGAGTTCTACGGCCCCGAGACCTCGGCCCGCCTGCTGATGCCGGAGCCCGACGTCGTGATCGACGCGATCGACAACATGGCGGCCAAGATGCACCTGATCGCGACCTGCCTGCGCGACAAGCTGCGCTGCGTGTCGGCGATGGGCGCCGCGGCCCGCCTCGATCCGACGCAGGTCCGGATCGCGGACCTGTCGGAGACCCGGGTCGATCCGTTCGCGCGCGACCTGCGGCGGAACCTGCGCCGCAAGCACGGCCTCGACTGCACCCGGCGGCTCGGGGTGTGGGCGGTGTTCTCCGAGGAGACCCCGATCGCGCCCCAGGCGCTGGGCTACGACGACGGCGCGTTCCGCTGCGTCTGTCCGGGCGGCGACAACGGGGTCAACGACTGCGAGCACCGCAACCGGATCGAGGGCTCGGTCGCGTTCGTGCCGTCGGCGTTCGGCGCCGCGGCCGCCTCGCTCGCGGTCAAGCTGCTGTGCGGGCTGCCGCTGCCCAGGCCGCTGGTCGATGCCGACGCGCCGCCGCCGCGCCGGCCCACCCGGCTCCAGCCCACGCCCGCGAGCTGATGCGGCTCGTCCCCGACGTGCGCCGCGAACCTCGCGCTGGCCCGGCCCGACCGGCCGCTGCACCGACGTCGGCGCCGCGATCGCCGATGCCGCACTCCGGACCGATCGCGATCGGCTGGCACATGTCTGTCGGCTGGCGGATGCCCTCTGTGGTAAGGGATCGCCATGATCACCAAGGGCCAGAAGATCCCGTCCGTCACCATCAAGCAAGCCACCCCCGAAGGCGGCGCTGACGTCGACCCCGCGGCCCTGTTCGCGGGCAAGAAGGTCGTCATGTTCACGCTGCCCGGCGCGTTCACCCCGACGTGCTCGGCCAAGCACCTGCCGGGCTACGTCGCGAAGCTGCCCGAGCTCAAGGCGGCCGGCGTGGACATCGTCGCCTGTCTCTCGGTCAACGACGCGTTCGTGATGAAGGCGTGGGCCGAGCAGCACGAGGCGCTCGGCAAGATCACGATGCTCGCCGACGGCAGCGGCGCGTTCACCAAGGCGCTCGGCATCGAGCTCGACCTCAACGCCCACGGCATGGGCGTGCGCGCGGCGCGCGGCGTGCTCACGATCGACGACGGCGTCGTGACGTCGATCGAGATGGAGGCGCCCGGCAAGTTCGAGGTCTCGAGCGCCGACGCCTGTCTGATCGGCCTCAAGAAGTAACCCGCCGCGATTGATGCTAGCGTCGGGTCGCGTGGCACCGCCGCTGTTTCATCGCATCCTGATCGCCAATCGCGGCGAGGTCGCCGTCCGCGTCGCGCGCGCCTGCGACCAGCTCGGCATCGTGCCGGTGTTCGCCGCCAGCGAGGCGGACCGCGACGCGCCGTACCTGCGCGGCCGCGAGGTCGTGGTGCTCGGCCCCGGCCGCGCGGCGCACAGCTACCTCGACGTCGAGCGCGTCGTCCAGGCCGCCGTGCAGTCGCACGCGACCGCGCTCCACCCGGGCTGGGGCTTCCTCTCCGAGAACCCGCTGCTCGCCACGCTGTGCGCGCAGCACGGCGTGACCTTCATCGGCCCACCGCCCCAGGTCACCGCGCTGATGGGCTCGAAGACCCGCGCCAAGGCGGCGATGCGGGCCGCGGGGCTCGCGGTCATCCCGGGCAGCGACGGCGTGCTCGCCACCGCCCAGGACGCCCGCCGGGTCGCCGCCAGCGTCGGGTTCCCGGTCCTGTTCAAGGCCGAGAACGGCGGCGGGGGCCGCGGGATGCGGATCGCCCGCGCGGCGGCCGAGGTCGACACCGCCTACGCCGAGGCCCAGGCCGAAGCGCGCGCGGCGTTCGGCGGCGATCGGGTCTACCTCGAGAAGCTGATCGAGGGCGGCCGCCACGTCGAGATCCAGATCTTCGCCGACAAGTACCGCCGCGCCGTCCACCTCGGCGAGCGCGACTGCACGGTCCAGCGCAACCACCAGAAGCTGATCGAGGAGAGCCCGTCGCCGGCGATCACCGCCGATCTGCGCGCCGCCACCTGCGAGGCCGCGGCCCGCGCCGCCGCCGCGGTCGGCTACGTCGGCGCCGGCACGATGGAGCTCTTGCTCGACGGCGACGTGCTGCGGTTCATGGAGATGAACTGCCGGCTCCAGGTCGAGCACACGGTCAGCGAGGAGCGCAGCGGCAAGGACCTGGTCGTCGCGCAGATCGAGATCGCCGCCGGCCGCCCGCTGCGCTGGCGGCAGGCCGAGCTCGCGCTCGACGGCCACGTCATCGAGTGCCGGATCAACGCCGAGGATCCGGCCCACAACTTCCAGCCCGCCCCCGGCACGATCACCCGCTGGCGCCCCCCGGGGGGAGCTAGCGGGGACGGCGTCCGCGTCGATACCCACGTCAGCGAGGGCTACGTCGTCCCGCCGTTCTACGACTCGCTGCTCGCCAAGGTCATCGTCCGCGCCGCCGATCGCGACGCCGCGATCGGCAAGATGATCGCCGCGCTGTCCGCGTTCGACGTCGCCGGCGTCCCGACGACGATCCCGATGCACCTGGCGATCCTCGACAGCCCAGCGTTCCGCGCCAGTCGCCACGATACCCGGTCGATTCCCGGCTGGCCGCCCGCCGCGTAGCCCCCCGGTCCGTCGTCCTACGGACCTGTGTTGCGATTG
>Ga0302323_100005636_pt1 | contig 10276 bp, 10 predicted proteins | sample Fen_T0_3_FD_201950 | JGI IMG/M metagenome (GOLD analysis project Ga0302323, IMG submission 201950) | Peat permafrost microbial communities from Stordalen Mire near Abisko, Sweden - Fen_T0_3 | ecosystem: Environmental > Terrestrial > Soil > Wetlands > Permafrost | place: Sweden: Abisko... | reverse complement strand
CGCAGCAGGGCACGCTCGAGCTCCCGCGCAAGGTCGTGCTGTTCCAGGACACGCTGCGCCGGCGCATCGCGGCCGAGGCGCTGCGCATGCAGGAGCCCGGGATCCCGCGCGTCGAGCTCGGGCCGCTGCTCGAGGCTGCGCGCGCCGTCTACCGGCCGGGCGAGCTGCGCGGCGCGAGTCCGGCGATGCGCGAGCTGCGCGAATCGCTCGTGCGCGCCGCCTGCTGTCGCGAGCCGGCGCTGATCCTCGGCGAGCCGGGCACGGGCAAGGAGCGCGTGGCGCGCACGCTGCACTACAGCGGCATCACGACCGGCGCGTTCCTGCACCTGCGCTGCGTGGGCGTCTCGCCCGAGAGCCTCGAGGCGGAGATCTTCGGCGTGGCGCGCAACCCGGCGCGCGGCCAGATGCACGACCGGCCGGGCCTGCTGCACCTCGCGCAGGACGGCATGCTCTACATGGAGGAGATCGCCGACCTGCCGCTGCCGCTGCAGAAGCGTCTGCTCGAGTTCCTGCAGACCGGCTCGGCGGTGCGCGCCGGATCGACGCGGCCCGAGCGGCTCGAGGTGCGCATCGTCGCCTCGACCGAGCGCGAGCTCGCTCCGCTCTCGAAGTCGGGCGCCTTCCTGAGCGAGCTGGCCGAGCGCCTGGCGGCGACGGTCTTCGTCTTGCCGCCGCTGGCCGCGCGCAAGGAGGACCTGCAGGAGCTGCTCGGCCACATGCTCGACCGCTTCGGTGCGGATCGCGGCATCCGCGAGATCGCGCCCGAGGCGCTGCGCGTGCTGCACCAGCACCGCTGGCCGCACAACGTGCGCGAGCTCGAGGACTGCCTCGAGCGCGCCTGTGCCAGCGCCGCCAAGCGCGGCCGCGACGGGATGCTGCGCGTCGAGGACCTGCCGCACGAACTGCAGCAGCTCTCCGAGGAGCTCCCGGCCTGCGACCTCGTGCCCGTGCGACGCCCGGACAACGAGCGCGTCGAGGGCACGCACACCGCCGGCACGGGCCTGCGCGCGACCGAGCCGCGCGGCGTGCTCAACCTCCCGAGCTACCGCGAGCTGCGGCCCTGGGACATCACCGACGAGGACCCGGTCAGCCTGGACCTGTACGAGAAGAAGGCGCTTCTGCGCGCGCTCTCGGTCGTCGACGGCGACAAGCTCGCGGCGGCCAAGCTGCTCAAGCTCGGCAAGAGCACGATGTACCGCAAGCTGAAGCGCTTCGGGATTCCCTAGCGCGACCAGCCGACGGGCTCGCCGACGAGCGCGAACCCGTCCTCGCCCTTGGATCCGGGATTGAGCAGGCGCGCCTCGACGCGCGCGACGTCCGCGGGCACCTTCCAGCGCAGCAGTTCGACGTGCCGCTCGCCCGTGTCGCCGAGCAGCAGGCCTGAGCGCGCGGCGACCGCGTGATCGCAGGGCTCGCCCGTGGGCCGCACCCAGCCCGGGGTTCCGCTCGCGCTCCAGGTTCGCAGCGCGAGGTCGACCAGCTGCTCGTGCGTCGTGCCGCGCACGTGCAGCACGAGTTCGCCGCCGCGCACCTCGAGCTCGAGCGCCGGTCGATTGTGCAGGCGCTTGTGCGAGAGCAGGAAGAAGGGCTCCTTGCGCGGCTGGATCGGGCCGCGCACGTAGGACTGCACCTGAACGGTCACGAGATCGTAGTTTTCGAGCAGCCCTTCGATCGCCGCGACGCGTCCATCCTCGCCGACGTGCGAGTCGAGTTCCGCGGCCCATTCCGCGGCCAGTTTGGCCCGGCTCGGCGGCGTGCCCGAGCCCGTGATGCGCGGCACGACGTAGTCGCGCTGCTGTCCGAGCGCCGCCAGCACGTCGCCGCGCTCGCGGCGTGTCCAGGCACCGCGCCCGTAGGTGCCTTCCATCGGGTTGGTGCGCCCGAGCGGGTCGGCCACCTCGAGGCGCGAGAGGTAGGCGATCGAGGAAGGCCAGGGCGAGAGCACCGACGAGGCCGAGTCGACGTAGTCGCGCAGGTAGATCCCGGCCGCGCGCAGGTGATTCGTGTTGGCGATCTCCTCGACCAGCCCGGCGCGCGCGAGCGGCCCTTCGTAGCCGGCGCGCGCGCTGCCGTCGGAGCGCATCCAGGCGCGCAGGGCCGAGCCCACGTGCAGCGGGCCCACGTCGCCGGGTTCCTTGCTCGCGAGCGCCGAGAGCAGCAGCACGCCGAAGAGACCTACGAGACCGGCGCGGCGCACGATCGGGCGCGCGTCGAGCACTTCGATCAGCGCCTCCTGCAAGGCCAGGAAGAGGAACGGCAGCGCGGGCAGGAAGGCCTGGCCGAAGGGCAGCGGCGAGCGTCCGCCGAGCACCACCACGAGGGTCGAGAGCGCCGCCATCGCGAGCGCGCGCCAGCCGAGCGAGCTGAGCTTGCGGCGCGCGATGCAAATCAGCGTGAAGACGAGCAGCAGCGGGCTCGGCGCGATGCGCACGAAATCGACCAGCGTCGCCCAGCCCTCGGCCGCCTGGCCCGACTGCGGCTCCACGAGCGCGCGCAGCGTCGGGTGCCAGGCCGAACCCGAGGCGTTCTTCCAGGCCAGCGCTTCGAGCAGGAAGGCCGCCCAGCACAAACCGAAGGGCATCCACAGGCGCCAGCCGCGAAGCTGCGAGCCCGGCGCGAGCCCGAGCGCCAGCAGCAGCAGCGCGTAGACGAAGCCATCCGCGCGCGCGAGCACGAGCACGATCAACGCCAGCGCGAGACGCAGCGGCCAGCCGTTCTCCTGCGCCCAGAAAGCCACGAGCAGCGCCAGCACGAAGAAGGTGTTCTCCAGGCCGCTGCCGCAGGCGGCCGCGACCGAGCCGCTGAAGACGAACAAGAGCGGTGCGATCAGGCCCGCGCTGCGCCGCGCGCGGAAGCGCGCGAGCACGATCACCGTCGCGAGGCCCGAGATGACCGCGACCGACTGGCAGAAGAGGTTGACGTAGCTCGAGAACTTCTCGCCGATCGCGGCGACCCCGATCCACAAGAGCGAGGTGCTGCTCTCGACGCCGCCGCCGTCCACGCCCCACTGCACGTAGCCGTACTGGATCAGGTTGCGGCCCAGGCGAAAGGCGGTGTAGGCCTGATCGTAGGGGAAGGCCAGATTCCCGTCGGCGTCCGAGTGGATCGCCAGGACGTGCGCGAGCAGCGTGGCCAGGGCCACGAAGAGCGCGATGCTGCGGTTCATCGGAGTGCCAAGCTAGCGCGGCCCTGGGGGGGAATCACGCCGCGAGGCAGGTGGGATCGCCGTTCCCTGCTCGGGTTCTCGAATCCGCACCCTGCCTGGTTCGACCGTGACGATCGCCCCCGAGCAGAGCACGGCGCCATAGCGCGCGATCGCGGCTTCCGCCGCGGGCCCCTCCGCGCGGGCTGGAAAGCCAACGAGCCGCAAGATCCCGCGATGCGGCTCCGCGCGATGGACGGCCAGCTCTCCAAAGTCCTTGTCGAGGGTGATGAGTACCCGGCCCTCCTCGAAGGCCATGCGCAGAAGGGCTCGATCACCCGGATCGACCGCGAACTCCGCGCTCCAGACGACCTCGTGCCCGCACGAGCGCAGGTGATCCCGCGCGCTCCTCGCCGCGCAGGTATCGAGGAGCAGCTTCATCAGGCTGCGGTGCCGGGCAGCGGCGGCTCGATGCGCTCGTGCGCCACCATTCGCCGGGCGTAGACGAGGCAGGCCTGCACATCAGCGGCCTCCATCCAGGGATGTTCGGCCAGGATCACCTCGACGCCATCTCCGGCTGCGAGCAAGGCGAGCACGTGCTCCACACCCATGCGTCGGCCACGGATGACCGGCTTGCCGCCGAAGATCTCGGGATCGACCGTGATTCGGCGCAGAAGTTCCTGCTCGTTCATGTCCGCGTGCATGGTACCCCGTGCCCGGAAAGCAGGCCAATGCCTGATCAGGCGGAGCGCTCGATGCGCAGGATCTCCACCTCCGCGACTGCCGCGGAGACGAGGCCCTCGACGTCGATCCCGGCCTCGGCGCGCTCGCACAGGCCCACTTCGCCGCGAATCACGGGTTTGGCGGGCATGAAGACCGTGCAGCAGTCGGGCTCCTGCACGTTCGAGATCTCGAAGGTCCCGATCCTGCGCGCGATGGCGATGATCTCGTCCTTGTCGAGCGCGATCAGCGGCCGCAGCACGGCGCGCGTGGCGGCGAGCTCGATGCAGCGCAGGTTGTCGAGCGTCTGGCTCGCGACCTGGCCCAGGCTCTCGCCCGTGATCAGCACGTCGTAGTGGTCGCGCTCGGCCAGGCGCGAGGCGATGCGCTGCATCATGCGCCGGTAGAGGATCGTGCGGTAGCCCTCGGGGGTGTTCTCGCGGATCGCGAGCTGCACCGGCGCGAAGGGCACGACGTACAGGCGCGTGCGCGATTGCCACTGCGCGAGCGAGCGCGCCAGCGCGATGACCTTCTGCTTGCTGGCCTCGCCGATGAAGGGGAACGAATGGAAGCCGACGAAGTTGACCGCCAGGCCGCGCTTCATCGACATCCAGGCCGCTACGGGCGAGTCGATGCCGCCCGAGAGCAGGCACAGGCCGCGGCCCTGCGTTCCGACCGGCAGCCCGCCCGGGCCGGGGATGCGGTGCGCGAAGACGTGCACGCCTTCGGGGCGCACTTCGACGCCGAGTTCGATCTCCGGGTCGTCGAGCTGCACGCGCACGCCCTCGACGCCCGCGAGCACGCGATCGCCGAGCCAGCGATCGAAGGCGACCGAGGTCATCGGGAAGTTCTTCTCGGCGCGCTTGCTGCGCACGCGCATCGTGCGCGGCGCGCCCGGCGGCAGTTGCGCCAGCGCGTCGAGGAAGACGGCGCGTGCGATGGCCGCGATGGCCTCAGGCTCCGGAGGCGAGCTCCACGCGGGCGAGACCGACTTGACGCCGATCACGCGCGCGGCGCGCGCGGCGATCTCCTCGACGCGGCCCTGCGGCACGACCAGCATGCGCCCGCGTTGCCGCTCGACGACGACGGGCGCGATCGATTTCAGCGCGTCCTTCAGGTTGCGCACCAGCGCGCGCTCGAAGTCCGCGCGATTGCCGCCCTTCAGCGCCAGTTCGCCGTAGCGCACCACGACGCGCTCGGGCGCGCCGAGCGTGATCTCGTGCGCGCTCATCGGGCGCTCCTCGCGAGCTTCGAGAGCTCCTCGTCGACCGCGCGCAGCGATTCGAGCACGAGTGCCGGATCGCATTCGACGCTCGTGCGCGAGAGCGAGAGCCGCAGGAAGCGCCGGATCTCGTCGGCGGAGAGTCCCAGCGCCGCGAGCGAGGGGCTGAGCGCGCTCTTCTGCGCCTGGCAGGCCGAGCCGGCGCCGGTCAGGATGCCGCGCGCCTCGAGGTGATTGCGGCGGATCTCGGAGGCCGGCTCGGGCGCGACGAGTCCCAGGATCGAAGGCACGCGCGCGGCGGTCTCGAGCACGCGCCAGCCCTCGAGCCCGGCGATTCCCGTCAGGAACTCGGCGCGCCAGCGCTCGGCCGCGGCGCAGAAGCGCGCGCGTTCGCTCTCCGCGAGTTCCGCCGCGAGGCCGAAGCCCACGCTGCCCGCCACGTTCTCGGTGCCCGGGCGCAAGCCGCGCTCCTGGCCGCCGCCGAAGACGAGCGGCGCGAGCGGCGGGTTGCCCGCGAGCACGAGCGCGCCGACGCCCTGCGGGCCGTGGGCCTTGTGCGCGGAGAGCGACAAGCTGTCGGCGCCGAGTGCCGGCAGCGAGATCTCGAGCTTGCCGAGCGCCTGCACCGCGTCGAGGTGCAGGTGCGCGCGCGGCGAGCGCGAACGCACGAGCTTCGCGAGCTCGCGTGCGGGGTGGATCGCGCCCGACTCGTTGTGCACGAGCACCTGCGCCACGACCACCGTGTCCTCACGCAAGAGCGCCGACGCGCGCTCGAGGTCGCACGAGCCGTCCGCCGCGAGCGGCAGCCAGGCGATCTCGAAGCCCTCGCGCGCGAGCGCCAGCGCCGGCTCGCGCAGCGATGCGTGCTCCGACGCGCCGACGAGAATCTGCCGCCCGTGCTTCGCGCGCGCGCGCGCGGCGCCGAGCAGCGCGAGGTTGTTGGCCTCGGTGGCGCCGCTGGTGAAGACCAGTTCGCCCGCACGCGCCCCGCAGGCGCGAGCCACACGCGCACGCGCCTCGTCGAGCGCGCTGCGCGCGCGTGCTCCCGGACCCGAGCGCGACGAGGGATTGGCCGCGCGCTCGTCGAACCAGGGCAGCATGACCTCGCGCACGCGCGGGTCGAGCGGCGTCGTGGCGGCGGCATCGAGCTCGATTCTGGGGGCCATCGGGGACCGGGTAGGGTACCCGATGGAGTCAGTGCGCGGGCGGCGCAGGCAGGCGCAGCGGCTCGAGCTTGTGCTGCTCGCCGGCGTGCAGCTCGATCTCCCGCGCGAGTGTCGTCTCGCCCGCGTGCAGTTTCAGCTCGTACTTGCCCGCGGGCAGCGGCCGCAGCGCGAACTTGCCCGCTGCATCGGTCGATTCGGGGATCCAGACGCGGCCCGGTTCGCCAGCGAGCGTCAGCTCGACCACGGCGCCCTCGACCGGCTGGCCGCCCTGCTCGAGCAGCACGCCTTCGATCATCCCGAACTGCAGGCGCAGGATCAGGTCGCCGGCTCCCTTCGCGTGCGTGAACTCGTGCTTGTCGCCGTCTCCGACGCCGGCGAGCAGGTCGGGCCAGCTCCCGCCGCGCGCCCAGGCGGGCAGCACGAGCAACTGGTAGTGCGCCACGATCAGGTCGTCGATCTTGAAGGCTCCCTGTGCGTCGCACTCGACGCGCCGCGGCAGAGCCGAGTCGATGCGCGTGGGCGCTTCCGGCACGAGCACGACCTCGAAGTGGCTCGCATCGAAGCCCTCGGGCACGCCGATGCGGCCTTGCAGCGCCTGGTGATCGATCGCGGCGAGCTTCGGCGGCGCGCCGTACGCGACGCGCAGTGCCGCGACCTGCGGGCTGGCCGATTCCTGCAGCGTGAGCTCGAGCGGCTCGAAGCCGAGCGCCACCACGATCGCCGGCCAGGGACCGGGTCCGAGGTCGTCGAAGCGGAAAGCACCCTGCGAGTCGCTGTAGCTGAAGCTCGGCTCGTTGCTGCTGCGCACCCAGACCAGCGCGCCTTCGAGCGGCTCGCCCGCGGGATTGACGACCTTGCCGACCAGCTTGCGGCCGTGCGCGGGCGCCTCGAGCTTCGCGAACGTGGCCGGCGGCGGGCGCTTGATGTTGATCTCGGCCTCGGGCTCCTTCGTCAGGCGCCCGATCCCGTAGGCGAGCGCGAGCGCCGCGAGCGTCCCGAGCGGGATCGCGAGCTTGAGGAAGGGCCAGAGGCGCATGGCAGCGAGAGGCTACGCAAGCTCCGCGAGCTCGGCCAGCAACTCGGCCTGCAGCGTGCGCGCCGGGGCGAACTCGCCGCAATCGAGCCGGCGCAGCGTCTGCTCGAAGTCCTCGAGGCCCGCTTGCCCCGCGCGCCGGTAGCCGACGAGGCGCAACCCGAGCTGCAGCCGGTCGCAGACGCGCACGAAGCGCGCCTCGCGCGTCTCCCCGCGGGCGTGCTCCTCGAAACGCTCGAGCGCCAACCCGGAGAGCGGGCCGAGCACCCGCACGGCCGCGCGACCCTCGGCCGTGCGCTTGGCGCCCTCCGGCAAGAGCTCGCTCGCCGAGCGCGGCAGGTCGCCGAGCAGGGCCTCCGGGGCGTCGTGCACCAGCGCCAGCGCGAGCGCCCGCTCGGTGTCCAGCGCCGGTTCCACCCGCGGCCCGAGCGCCAGCACCAGCTCGCAGGTGCCCAGGATGTGCCCCGCGATGCTCTCCGGGGCGCGGATTCCGCGCTGGATCCAGCCCGTGCGGGGCAGATCCTGCAGGCATTGCAGGGCGAGGAGCGCTTCGAGGAGGGGGGTGCTCATGGGTTGGAGGGTTTGACGGTATCCTGTTCGGATCTCATATTGTCGGGTTTCCCCCGTCTCCAGAAGAGTCCTCCGAGCCCCCACCTCATGCTCCTCCGCCTGCGCCGGGCCCTGCCCGCTCCCCAGCTCGAAGCCATCCAGAAGCTGGCCTGCGACTTGGGTTACCGGACGAGCTTCCTCGACGAGCGCCACGAGTTCCTCCAACTCGACGGGCCGGGCCGGCCCGAGCACCGTTCGCTGTTCGAGGACCTGGTCGGCGTGGCCGCGATCCTGGAGTCGGAGAACGCCCGCGAGCGCCACGAGCGCGCGCCCTGCCAGCCCGACACGCTGGTGCGCGTCCACGGCGCACGATTCGGCGGCAAGGAACTCTCGCTGATCGCCGGCCCGTGCGCGGTCGAGACCTGGCCGCGCCTGCTCGAGATCGCCACCGCCGTGCGTGCGCGCGGGGCGACGCTGCTGCGCGGAGGTGCGTACAAGCCGCGCAGCTCGCCCTACTCGTTCCAGGGCCTGGGCGAGGACGGCCTGGAGATGCTGGCGCGCGTGCGCAGCGAGACCGGCCTGGGTGTCGTGACCGAGGTGCTCGACCCGCGCGACGTCGAGAAGGTCGGCGAGGTGGCCGACATGTTCCAGATCGGCGCGCGCAGCATGACCAACGGCCCGCTGCTCGTCGAGGTCGGCCGCACGCGCAAGCCGGTGCTCCTGAAGCGCAGTTTCGGCGCGACCGTGCGCGAGTTCCTGCTCGCGGCCGAGTTCATCCTGGCGCAGGGCAACACGCAGGTCGTGCTGTGCGAGCGCGGCGTGCGCGGCTTCGACAAGATCACGCGGAACCTGCTCGACGTGGGCGCCATCGCCTACCTGAAGAAGGCCACGCACCTGCCGGTGATCGCCGATCCGAGCCACGCCGCGGGCCGCGCGGACCTCGTGCGCGCCCTTTCGCGCGCGGGCATCGGCGCAGGAGCGGACGGTCTGATCCTCGAGGTGCACACCGACGTCAGCGAAGTGCACTCCGACGGCGCTCAGGCGATCACGCCCGAGGCCTTCGGCGACATCGCGCGCGACACGGCCGCGATCGCGGCGCTCGACGGCCGGCGCCTGGTGCATTTCGAGCTCAGCAAGGCGCTCGCTTCATGAGGAAGAGCTACGTCGCGGGCAACTGGAAGATGAACCTCGAGCGCAAGAGCGCGCTCGGGCTCGTCGCAGAGTTGCGCGAACGCGCCGGCTCGCGCAGCGACGTCGACGTGGCCGTCTTCCCGCCCTTCGTCTACCTCGACCTGGTCGTGCGCGCGCTGGCCGGCTCGAACATCGCGGTCGGCGCCCAGAATTGCTGCGACAAGGCCTCCGGGGCCTTCACCGGCGAGGTCAGCGCGGCGATGCTCGCCGACGTGGGCGCGCGCAGCGTGATCCTCGGCCACTCGGAACGCCGCCACGTCTATGGCGAGAGCGACGAGCTCGTCAACGCCAAGGTGCACGCGGCGCTCGCGGCCGGCCTCGACGCGATCGTGTGCGTCGGCGAGACGCTCGACGAGCGCAACCAGAAGCTGACCGAGAAGGTCATCGGCCGCCAGCTCACCGCCGGCCTGAAGGGCGTGCAGGGCCGTGATCTCTCACGCCTGACCGTCGCCTACGAGCCCGTCTGGGCCATCGGCACCGGCCTCAACGCCACGCCGCAGCAGGCCAGCGCCGCGCACGCCTACCTGCGCGGGGTCTTCGCCGGGCTGTACCAGGACGCGGCCGCCGAGCGCCTGCGCATCCAGTACGGCGGCAGCGTGAAGCCCGAGAACGCACGCGTGCTCCTTTCGGCCCCCGATGTCGACGGTTGTCTCGTCGGGGGCGCATCGATCCAGGCCGAGTCCTTCCTCGGCATCCTCGAGTCCCGTTAGAGTCTCTACCGCCATGGCCATCCTCAGCACACTCCTCTACATCCTCTTCGTCGCATCGGCCATCGTGCTGGTCGTCGTCATCCTGCTCCAGGAAGGCAAGGGCGGCGGCTTGACCGGCGCGCTCGGCACCGAAGGCCAGCAGACCTTCGGCGTCGGCACGAAGGGCATCAACCAGTTCACCGGCTGGACCTGCGCCGTCTTCCTGACCTGCGCGCTCGCGATCCACTGGGTCAATCGCGCCGAGATCGGACGCTCGGTCGTCGGCGACGAATCGGTCGTGCCGGCCGCACCCGCGAACGGCGCGACGCCGCCCGCCGCGGGCGGCGGCAGCAGCACACCGCCCGCTGCGGGCGGCAGCAACAGCACGCCGCCGCCGAGCAATCCGACTCCGCCCCCGGTCGACCCCGGCCAGAAGCCCAAGTAGCTCACCCGCCATGCTGGACGAGAAGCAGGTCCTCGATCTCTTCCGCTCCTCGGGCGCGATGCTCGAAGGGCACTTCGAACTCTCCTCGGGGTTGCACAGCGACCGCTACTTCCAGTGCG
>Ga0302323_100005635_pt1 | contig 10278 bp, 3 predicted proteins | sample Fen_T0_3_FD_201950 | JGI IMG/M metagenome (GOLD analysis project Ga0302323, IMG submission 201950) | Peat permafrost microbial communities from Stordalen Mire near Abisko, Sweden - Fen_T0_3 | ecosystem: Environmental > Terrestrial > Soil > Wetlands > Permafrost | place: Sweden: Abisko... | reverse complement strand
TTCACGTGCCCGGTGAGCGGCGGGACGACGAACAAGAAGCGGGAGGTCACCCGGCGGTGGCTTCCTGGCCGGTACCCGGGTTCGGCACGGGGACGAGGTGGCGGTGCTTCAGCAGCTCCTGGCGATCGAGGCCGACCATGGCCTGGTGGGTCTCGCCGGCGAGGTACGGCTCGTCGGGCTCGACCTCACGGCGACGACCCGGCTCGACCTTGCCCTCGGCCATCCGCACGTAGAAATCGGCGACGACCTCGCGGACGGTCTTGGTGGCCTCGAGCATCACCGAGTGCGAGCAGCCCATGAGGATGTCGAGCTCGAGGTTCGGGAGCAGCCGTTCGAGGTCGTGGGCCCGATCGATCACGTCGGAGTACTCGCCGTAGATCGCCAGCGTGGGGCAGAGGATGTCCTGCAGGCGCTCCTCGGGCAGGGCCGGGGTGGCGGCGAGGTCCTCGACCATCGTGGTGGCGGTGATCAGCGACGCCGCGCCCCGTAGGAGCTTGGCCGCCTTGCGTCCGCCGCCGACCCCGATCCACTCGCTGGGGTCCTTCTGGAGCAGCCCGGCGCGGGCGAGGGTCAGCTCCTCGCCGATGTTCTCGCACCACTGGGCCACCGCGACGTGGGCATCGATGAGCACCAGGCTGCGCACCCGGTCAGGCCGCTTGATGGCCGCGTCCAGGGCGATGGTGCCGCCGTAGCTGTTGCCGAGCAGGTGCACCGGCTCGTGGATGCCCAGGCCGTCGAGCACCGACCACAGGTCGGCGACCGCGTCGTCGAGGCTGTACCCGGTGGCCGGGCGCTCCGTGTGACCATGGCCGCGGAGGTCGTACATGACGACCTGCATCCGGTCGGCGACGCCCGGGGCGACCGCGTAGTAGTGGCTCGACAGGTTGTCGATGAGGAGCCCGTGGAGCATGACGACGGTCTCGTCGCCGGTGCCCACCCGCTGCACGTGGAAGGTCAGGCCGTTGGCCGCCACCTCGGCCATCAGCGACACCCCTCGATGAACTGGACCAGGTCGCGGACGGTGAGGTCGATGATCGAGTCCACGTCGAGGTCGGAGAACCAGGTGACGAAGTCGACCCGCTCGCCGTAGATCTCCTGGAGCTTCTCGCCGAGCTGCACGAACTCGAGGCTCTCGAGCTCGAGGTCGTCGCTGAACGACGCATCCAGCTCGATGTCGAGCCCGAGGTCGTAGTCCTCGCCGACGACCTCGGTGATCAACCGGTCGACCAGCGCGAGGATCCCGTCCGGGTCGAACGGCGCTCCCGGTCCATTGCTCGCGCTACCCACGTCGTCTGACTGTGCTGACAACAAACCCGTCCTCCTGTGTGGTGTGGATCCAGAGGTCGTCCACGCGCGTCCACGCGCCGTCGACCTCGGTGATCTCGATGTCCTTGGGTCGTCCCTGCAGTCCGGTTCCCCTGGCCTTGCCAACGGCTTCCTTCACCGTCCAGGCAGTGGTGGCCCAGACCTCCGGGTCGCGTCCGGCGCCGAGCGCCAGCTCGCCGGGGGTCAGCACCAGCTCGGCCATGGCGTCGGTCCAGGGTTGCAGCGGCTCGAGGTCGATGCCGGTGTCGGCGTCGGCGCTGACCGACGCGACCGCCCAGCCGTCCTTGTGCGACAGCGACACGGCAGGAGCGGTCCACTCCTCGGCCAGCTGCCCGCCGATCGGGCCGCACAGGGTGACGATCGGCCGGCCCAGGGCGTCGCGGCTCACCGCGACCTGCGCGGGGTAGAGCACCCCGGCGCCAGAGGCCGCGAGCCACTGACGCACCGCGTCCTTGAGCGCCATCCGCCCGAGGAGGTAGGAGCGTTGCCGCTTGGGGGTGAGCGCGAGGTACTCCTCGCGCTCGGCGGCGCCCAGGTAGCGGCGCATCAGGAGCTCCCGCATCGCCGCGCTGTGCCACTGCTCGCGCAGGACCCAGTAGCCGTCGCGGGGCTCGGCGAGGTGGTTCTCCTCGGGGATGATCATGGCGGGGAACAGGGCGTCGGTGGTCTCGAAGCGGTGGTCGACGAATCCGGTCAGTCGGCCCCACAGCGCTCCGTCGAGCACCAGGTCGATGTCCCCCCGGGCCTCGGTGTCGGTGACGCGGTCGAATCGCACCGAGCAGGCGAGTCGGGTGCCGACCTCGGGTGCCGGACCGTAGAAGTCGATGCGGTCGATTCGCATCGGCAGGACGAGGCGGTCCTTGGGGAGCTTGAGCATGGCCCAGTAGCCCAGGAGCTGGCCGGCGGCGTCGAGCAGGGCGCCGGGGGCGGCCAGGGCGGTGACCTCGCCGCGCACGCCGTCGGAACCGCACGTGTCGACCCGGCTGATGCCGTGATAGGCGGGGCCGTGGAACATCCACTTCTGGACGTAGAGCTCTCGGGCGCTGTGGAGCGCGGGAGCCTCGTCGGCCAGCGGCGCCCGATCGGGAGCGGGCGGAGTGTCGTAGCGATCGGCGAGCAGCACGACGCTGCGGGCGTACCCCTCGATGCTGACCCGCACCCGTCCAGGCCCTTCGTGGCGGGCCTCGATGGTGACCTCGGCGGCCGGCTCGACCACGAGCCAGCGGAGGGCCCGGATGTTCTCGAGCCCGACGACCACGCGGCCGGGCTCGACTTGCTGGGCGAACGCCGCCATCATCTCGACCATCATCGTCATGGGCACGACGACGAAGCGGTCCTCGGGCTCGGGCCAGTCGTCGGCCTGCTCGAAGAAGGCGTGGTCCCGCAGCTCGGGGTGATCCGCGGTGCTGATCCGCCGCTGCTCGACGATGGGCGGATGCGGGACGAAGCTCGGGTCGACAGTGCGACCCACCGCCGGCTTGGCGAGGGGCGCGACGGGGACCACCGGTGCGGGGGTGGCCGCCACGGTGAGGACCTCGTGGCCGGTCTCGGCGATCGTGCGCAGCACGCCGTTGAACCGGTCGACGGCGGTCGATCCAGCTCCGGTCGTCGAGCTGTGGGTCATCGAGACGTCACCGGGCCGCGCTGACCTCGGAAGGGGTGCCAGGTCGGCTCGTACCAGGGCGGCATCGAAGCGCAGGTGGCTCCTCGTCGGTGGCCGCCTGTCCGGCCGGGTCACCGTCGAGTCGTCCGGCCGGGTCACCGTCGAGCCGTCCGGGTCGGGCTCGACGGCGGGTGCCCCGGTGTGGCCGGGCCTCGGGGCCAGCCGGTCGAGGGCCACCGTCGCCCCCTCGACCCAGAGCGAGGCCGCCACGCGGGCCAGCTGGGCCAGACCGCTGCGCTTGGCGGTGGAGGCGGCGACCGCGAGGTGGGGCCGGTCGTGAAGGGTGTCGTCGACGAACCCGGTGACGCTGCCGAGACCGGGCTGCACGAACACCCGCACCCCGTCGTCGTAGAGGTTCTCGACGAGCTCGCGGAAGCGCACCGGCTCGGTGTAGAGGCGGGCGCAGACCGTGCGGATCCCCTCGGCGTCGGACGGGAACGGCGCCGCGGTGCACGCCGACCACAGGGGCACGCGCCCGGCCTGCATCGGCAGCCGTGAGAGTCCGTCGACGAACCAGCCGAGGTAGGGGGCGAACATTGGCGTGTGGAAGCCGGTGCGGAACGGCAGCTCCTGGCAGAGCACCTTGGCCGTGGCCAACCGGGCCTGGGCGACGGCCACCGCCTCGGCGGTGCCGCAGACGATGGCCTGGTGCGGGCAGTTGTCGTGCGAGACGGCGATGTCGTCGAGGTCGGCGATGGCTGCCGCGGCCTGGTCGGCGCCGCAGCCGACCGCGAGGAACACGAGATCGGGCAGGGCCGGCGCCACGAGGCTGTCGAGGTACTCGTCGATGATCTGGGTCGGCACGACCTCCGACTCGATCATCGCGGTCCACTCACCGAGGCTGTGGCCGAGGATGACATCGGGCTCGACCCCGATCTCGCGCAGGGCCGAGCTCAGCAGCCGACCCAGCCAGATGATGCTGAGCGACTGGTGGCCGATCTCGGTGTCGAGCGTGCTACGGGGAACGGAGATGCCGAAGTGCTCGGTGACATCGTCGACGTCGGCCGCGAAGTTCGGCTCGACCCCGGGGAACGCGAACGCCAGCTTGCCGCCTTCGGTCAGCAGGCCGTTCGGGGTGAACCAGATCTCGCTACGACCCCGCCAGGCCAAGCCCCGCTCGACGACGCGCCGGGCCAGCTCGACCCGCTTGGGCGTGGGGTCGGCGATGGCGAGGCGCAGTGATCCCGGCGTCGCGGGCGAGGACACGAACGCCGACAGGTCGGTGCCGGCCAGCACGAGCTGCTCGTCGCCCAGCCGATCGAGGAGCTCGGCGGCGGTCGTGGCCTCGGCCACGAAGAGGCGCACGGGCGAGGCCGGGCTCGTGTCGGTGGTGGTCCGACGTCGGTGCGACGACCGCTTCCCGGAGCCCGAGGGCGCGCTGTCGTGGGCCTGGATCACGGCGTGGGCGTTGATGCCGCCGAAGCCGAAGGCGCTCACCCCTACGCGGCGCGGCGTCTCGGTCGTGGCCCAATCCTCGGCGGTGGAGACGAGATGGAAGCGGGTGCCCTCGAGCTCGGCATGGGGCTCCTCGCCGTGCAAGGTCGGGGGCTTGATGCCGTGGTGAGCGGCGAGCGCTCCCTTGATGAGCCCGGCGATGCCGCACGCCGGCATGGCGTGGCCGATCATCGACTTCACCGAGCCGAGCCCCACCGGTGAGGCATCGACGCCCGACCCACCCCGACCGAAGACCTTGTTGATCATGCTCAGCTCGGCCGCGTCACCGACCGGCGTCGCGGTGCCGTGGGCCTCGATCAGCCCGACGGTGGTCGGGTCCATCCCGGCATCGGCCCAGGCCTGCTCGACCGCCATGATCTCGCCTTCGACGGCGGGGCTCATGAGCGTGGAGGCCCGGCCGTCGCTCGACACCCCGATCCCTTCGATGACGGCGTAGATGCGATCGCCGTCGCGCTCGGCATCTTCGAGCCGCTTGAGGACGACCAGGCCCGTGCCCTCGCCGATGAGCAGCCCGTCGGCCCGGCGGTCGAACGGGCGGATGCCCTGCGTGGGGCTCAGCGCGCGCAACTGCGAGAAGACGCTCCACAGGGTCACGTCGTGGCAGTGGTGCACCCCGCCGGCCAGCATGACGTCGCATCGACCCGAGGCGAGCAGCTCGACGGCCTGCGACACCGCGATCAGCGAGCTCGCGCAGGCGGCATCGACCGTGTAGGCCGGGCCATGGAGGTCGAGGCGGTTGGCCACGCGTGAGGCCACCAGGTTGGGGACCAGGCCGATCGAGGTCTCGGGTCGGCTCGGTCCGAGCGCGTCCTGGAACGTGTGGCGGATCGCATCGAGTCGGGCGTCGTCGAGCTCCGGAGCGAGCTCGCGGAGGCACTCGACCAGTTGCTGCGAGGTGCGCACGCGCTGGTCGAGGCGGGCCAGCGCCGGGTTGATGTAGCCGCCGCGCCCGATGATGATCCCCGTGCGTCCGGCTCCATGGGGTCCCTCGGGGTAGCCGGCATCCTGCAGGGCGCGTTGGGCGGTGGCGAGGGCCAGCAGCTGCTCGGGCTCGGCCTCCTCGGCTGCGACCGGCATGATCCCGAACTCGGTGGGGTCGAACTCGATCGCCGCCGCGTCGATGAACCCGCCCCTGCTGCAGTAGAAGCGATCGGCACTGGTGGCCCCGGCCTCGAAGTACACCGGGTCGATCCGGTCCGCGGGCACCTCACCGATGGCATCGACGCCGTCGACGATGTTCTGCCAGAACGTCTCGACGTCGGGCGCGCCGGGGAAGACGGCGGCCATCCCGATGAGCGCGACCCGCGACCCCATGCTCAGCCGGCCGACGACGGGGTGAGGTCCGTGGTCGATCGGTGATCACCTGGCTGATGGGAGCCCGAGAGGTCGATCGTGGTGGCGGTTCCGGCCGGAGCCGCGCCGCCGACCAGCGCATCGATCGAGCCGGCGGTGAGCACCACCTGCGGATCGGGGAGCCCGTGCTCGATCTCGGCGATCAGGGCGTCGACCCCGTCGGACGGTTCGATCAGGCGCACCCCCCGCCGCTCGTACTCGCGGACGAGCTCGGGCGTGACCATGCCCGCGCCGGCCCAGGGCCCCCAGTCGATCGCCGCGACATGGCCGCCCCGACGCCCGACCGCATGGCGGGCCACCGCGTCGAGCACGTGGTTGGCGGCCGCGTAGTCGCACTGGCCGGTGTTGCCGAACACGCCCGACACCGAGGCGAAGAAGACGACGAAGCCGTCGTCGTCCACCGCATCGAGCAGTCGTGCCGTCGGTCCGACCTTGGTGTCGTAGACCCGACGGAAGGAGTCGACGCTCTTGTCGCGGATCAGCTTGTCCTCGCGGACACCGGCGGCGTGGACGATGCCGTCGATCGCCCCCCAGCGCGACCAGATCGCGGCGAGCGCATCACGCAGGCCGTCGTCGTCGTTGACGTCGACCGGCAGGTACATCGACTCGGCGGCGGAGCGTTCGAGCGCGATGAGCGTGGCGCGGATCTCGCGATCGGCCAGCACCCGGACCGCAGTCGCCTCGATCTCGGCGGGTCGGGTGAGCTCGCCCTGGTCGATCAGCACCTTGCGGACGGCCATGAGGTCCGCGGCCCCGGCGAACTGGGCCGGCTCGTCGTCGGGTGCGGGCGATCGACCGAGAACGGCGATACGGCACCCGAACCGCTCGGCCAGCGCGATCGCGGCGAGCGCACCGATGCCGCGGGCACCGCCGGTGACCGCGACGACCGACTGAGGGCCGAGGGGCTTCATCGGTCGGCGACCGGCGTCGTCGATCGGGGCGGGCACGATCACCACCTGGCTGCGGCCGGCCGGTGTGCACGTGACGACCGTCGGCGCCAGGCTGCGACGGAGCTCGGTGACCACCCAGCGAGCCATCCGCTCGGCGCCGGACTGGCGGTCGACCTCGACCACCCGGCTGAGCACGCCGGTGTGCTCTCGTGCGGCGGTGCGCACCAGGGCCCGGGCCGCGGCCGCGCTCTCGACCTCGTGGCCATCGGCGTCGGCCGTGACGACCAGGTACTCGGAGGCCCCCGCGCCACAGGTCCGCTGCAGGCGTTCGAACAGCGACGTCACGGCCGGCCGGCCGCTGCTGGTGAGCAGGCCGACATCGATGACGATCGCCGCATCGAGGGTCACGTCGTCGCTCGGGGCGGTGACGTCGACGACGGCTCCCGTGTCGAGGAGCACCTCTCGGAGCTCGGTGATGAAGGGCGAGGCCGTGCTCTCCCGGTCGAGGGCGATGACGATGCGACGGCCGCGCAGCGAGCGGTCCTCCTGGGCGAAGGCCAGCGGCACCGACTTGGGCACCGACCGGGTGAGCCCCACGTCCTGGGTCTCGGTGAGGGCGACGTGCTCCTCGTGCGAGGTCGTGGGCGACACCGACGCGGCCGGAGCCTGCGCCGCCGGCTGCTCGGCGCGGTGCCCGTCGATCCACTCGACGATGCCGCGCAGGGTCTTGATGAGGGCCAGCTCCTCGACGACGCTGTCATCGACCCCGGTCTCATCCATGCTCGGCAGGCCGACCTCGTCGGAGAGGTCGCCGATGATCTCGATCCGCTTGATCGAGTCGATGCTGAGCTCGGCCTCGAGGTCGAGATCGGGATCGAGCATCTCGGCCGGGTACCCGGTGCGGTCGCTCACCACCCGGATGACCAGGGCGAGCAGGGCCTCGGGACTGAGGGCGCTCGCGACCGGGGCCGGGGTCGCTTCGGGTGGGGGAGCGGCGGCGATCACCACGGCGGGAGCGGACGTCGCCGTGGCGGGGCTGGCCACGGGGGCCGCGCTGGGGGCCGCGGCCGGGGGCGCCGCGCCGAGGAAGGCGAGCATGACGTCGCGCTGGGACGACACGAGATCCTGCATGCCGGTGAGGAACGTGTTCACCACCGCGTCTCGGTCGATGGCTGGCGCGGCACCCGCAGCCGCTGCAGCCCCTATGGCAGCGACCGGTGCGCCGGTCGAGGCTCCGACCGCCAACGGCTCGAAGCGGTCGGCGGGCAGGAGCGCGCCGTCGACCACGTCGCCCTGGCGGGTGCGCACGAGGTGCCCGTTGAGCAGGAACGGGGCCGGCGACGGGGCAGCACCGACATCGATGACCTTGGCGTCGCGGCCGTCGTACAGGGCTCCCGCGTCGACGTCGACACCGGCGGCGGCCAGCTCGGCCAGGGCCAGCAGGAACCGGCGGATGCCGTGATCGCCGGACACGTCGGTCGCCACCGCCACATGGGGTCGGTCGGCCAGGATGCGATCGACGAGCTGGGTCAGCACCCGACCGGGGCCGGCCTCCACGAAGACCCGGTGGCCGGCGTCGTACATCGCCTCGATCTGCTGGCGGAAGGCGACCGGCGCGGAGACCTGGCCGGCGAGCAGCGACCGGATGCCCGCAGGATCGGTCGGGTAGGACCGAGCTGTGAGGTTCGACCAAGGCGTGGCGCCACTGGGGGCGCGGACCTCGATCTGGTCGAGGGCCGTCGCCAGGTCATCGGTGGCCTGGGCCAGCCCGGGCGTGTGGAAGGCGCAGGCCACGGCGATCTGCTTGGCCGCGAGGCCCTCGCCGGAGAGTCGGCCGATCGCGGCCTCGATCTCCGCCGTCGGGCCGGAGATGACGCATTGGTCGGGTGCGTTGTCGTTGGCCACGATGACCGCGGGATGGTCCGCCAGCAGCGGGCGCACGGACTCGGCCGAGCCGCGCACGGCGGCCATCGTGCCGGGGTCGTCGCCAGCGGCGGACAGGATGGCGTCGGCCCGGGCCGCGCTCAGCTCGATGGCGTCCTCGGCCCGGATCACGCCGGCCGAGGCCAGCGCCGCGAGCTCCCCGTAGCTGTGGCCGGCGACCGCGTCGGGCTCCACGCCACAGGCCCCGAGCAGCGCGGCCATGGACAGGTCGGCCATGCCGAGGGCCGGTTGCGCGATGCGGGTGTCGGTCATGGCCCGGGTCTGCTCCTTGCGCCGGTCGCCGAAGGCAGCGGGTGGGAACATCACGTCCACCCAGTCGGCCCGCCCCATGCGCAGGAACCGTCGCATCAGGGGGAACGCCACGAAGAGGTCGGCCAGCATGTTGACGCGCTGGCTGCCCTGGCCCGGGAAGAGGAACGCCACCGATCCCTGCGGGGTGGCATCGGTCGACGCGAACCCCCCGGCCGGGTCGGTTCCGTCGGCGTGGGCGGTGATCTTGACGGCGAGGTCGTCGAGGTCGTCGGCGACGAAGGCCCACCGCACCGGGCCTCGGCCCAGGTGGTGCACGGTGCGGGCCAGATCGCGCAGGCGCCACGGTCGACCGCCGCGGTCGTTGGCCTCGACCAGGTTGGCGAGCTCGGCGAGGTGGGCCGCGGCCCGGTCGCCCTCACCGCGGATGACGAAGAGCTCGGCCGGCCAGTGGTCGACGCCCGCCACCGCGTCGTCCTCGTCGGCGTACGAGGTGATCACCGCGTGGAAGTTGGCGCCGCCGAACCCGAAGGCGCTGATGCCGGCGCGACGCTCGGTCGCCAACCACGGACGGGGCGAACGGTAGAACGCGAACGGGCTCGTCTTCTCGTCGAAGGCGTCGTTCGGGGAGCTGATGTTCAGCGTCGGGGGCAGGACACCGCGGTGGACCGCGTGGACCGCCTTGATGAGCCCGGCGATGCCGGCCGCGCACTTGGTGTGCCCGATCTGGGACTTGACCGACCCGAGCGCGCACGAGGCCTCCGTCGCGCCGGCGTCCTCGAACACCTCGGTGAGCGTCGCCAGCTCGGTGCGGTCGCCGACGACGGTGCCGGTGCCGTGGGCCTCGATCAGCCCGACCGTCGCCGGGGACACGCCCGCCTGGGCGTAGGCCCGATCGAGCGCCAGCCGCTGGCCTTCCTTGCGGGGGGCGGTCAGTCCGAGGCTGCGCCCGTCGCTCGACGCGGCCACCGCCTCGATGACCGCGAGGATCCGATCGCCGTCGCGCTCGGCGTCGGCCAGTCGCTTCAACACGATGCAGCCGACGCCCTCACCCAGCGCGATGCCGTCGGCGTCGTCGTCGAAGCTGCGGCAGCGACCGGTGGGCGAGAGCGCGTGGACACCGGCGAACAGCAGGTAGTCGTAGATGCCGTTGTGCAGATCGGCGCCGCCGCACAGCACCATGTCGGCCGCGTCGGTGCTGAGCTCCTTGCACGCCGCGCTCAACGCGGCGAGCGAAGCGCCGCAGGCCGCGTCGACGGTGTAGTTGGCGCCGCCCAGGTTCAGCCGGTTGGCGATGCGGCCGGCGATGACGTTGGCGAGAACGCCCGGGAACGAGTCCTCGGTGAGCTCGGGCAGCGTGGCCGCCAGCTCCTCGGGGATCTGGCCCAGGTACTGGGG
>Ga0302323_100005633_pt1 | contig 10281 bp, 6 predicted proteins | sample Fen_T0_3_FD_201950 | JGI IMG/M metagenome (GOLD analysis project Ga0302323, IMG submission 201950) | Peat permafrost microbial communities from Stordalen Mire near Abisko, Sweden - Fen_T0_3 | ecosystem: Environmental > Terrestrial > Soil > Wetlands > Permafrost | place: Sweden: Abisko... | reverse complement strand
ATCATCGCCCACATCGACGCGGGCAAGACCACCCTCACCGAGCGGCTGCTCTACGTGGCTGGCCGGACCCACAAGATGGGCGAGGTCCACGAGGGGCTGGCGGTGATGGACTGGATGGAGCTCGAGCGCGAGCGCGGGATCACCATCACCTCCGCGGTCACCAGCTTCGATTGGCGCGGGCACGAGCTCCACCTCATCGACACTCCTGGGCACGTCGACTTCACCGTCGAGGTGGAGCGGAGCCTGCGGGTGCTCGACGGCGCGGTGGCGGTCTTCGACGCGGCCCACGGCGTGGAGCCGCAGAGCGAGACCGTCTGGCGACAGGCCGACCGGTACCAGGTGCCGCGCATCGCCTTCGCCAATAAGATGGACCGGGTGGGCGCCGACTTCGCCATGACGCTCGAGTCGATGCGGCGCCACTTCCCGGACCACCGGATCGCCCCGGTCCAGCGGCCGCTGGGGGCCGAGGCGGCCTTCGTCGGCTTCGAGGACCTGGTGGCGCGGACCACGGTCCGCTTCGGCGATCCGGACGATCCGCGGGCCTTCGAAACCGCGCCGGGCCTTTCACCCGAAGGCGAGGCTGCGCGGCGCGCCTTGGTGGAGCTGCTGGCCGACGTGGACGACAGCGCGGCCGAGGCGGTGCTCCAGGACCAGGAGCTGCCGGAGGACGGGCTGCGGGCCGCCGTCCGGCGCGCCACGGTGGCGGGCAAGTTCGTGCCCCTGCTGTGCGGTTCGGCCTTGCACAACAAGGGCGTACCTCAAGTCCTGGACGCGGTCTGCGACTGGCTCCCCTCGCCGCTCGACCTCCCGCCTATCACCGGGGTGGATCCGACCACCGGCGAGCAACGCTCCTACCCGGCCAGCGAGCACGGCCCGCTCCTGGCGCTGGCGTTCAAGGTCTCGCTGCTCGACGAGAAGCGGCGCCACGTGTTCCTGCGCGCCTACTCCGGCCGGCTGGCCGAAGGGGACCGGGTCTGGAACGCGAATCTGCAGAAGGAGGAGCGGGTCTCGCGGGTGCTGCTCATGCACGCCATCCAGAAGAAGGGAATGCCCGCGCTGGGCGCCGGGCAGATCTTCGCGGTGACGGGGCTCAAGGAGACCCGCACCGGCGACACCCTCTCGGCGCCGGACCACCCGCTGGTGCTGGCGCAGATCTCGCCCTACGAGCCGGTCATCTCGCAGGCCATCGAGCCTCACTCCATGAGCGACCGCGATCCGCTCCTGGAGGCGCTGGCCCGGATCGCCGACGAGGACCCGAGCTTCCGCTTCCGCGAGGACGCCGAGACCGGGCAGCTCCTGATCTCCGGCATGGGCGAGCTGCACCTGGAGGTGGTGGCCGATCGGATCCAGCGGGAGTTTGGGCTCCAGGTCCGCACCGGGGATCCCCAGGTGCTGATGCGTGAGGGGATCACGGCCGAGGCGGAGGGCCAGGGCACCTTCGAGCGGGTGCTGGAGGACACGCCCGTCTTCGGCCAGGTGGCGGTGCGGGTGGCGCCGCTCCCGCGCGGCGAGGGGTTCCGCTTCGAGCTGGCGCCCGAGGTGGCGGCCGACAAGGCGCTGCGCCAGGAGACCCGCGCGCTGATGGAGGAGGGAGCGCGCGAGGCGGCCGAGGCCGGCGTGCTCCAGGGGTTCGCGCTGCAGGACCTCGTGGTGCGGGTGACCGCGGCCGAGTGGCGCGAGGGCATGTCCAGGCCCTTCGCCTACAAGATCGCCACCGCCGACGCGGTGCGGGAGGCGGCCTCGCGGGCCCGGCCGGTGCTGCTCCAGCCCTTCGTGGCGGTGGAGGTGGTGGCGCCCAGCGAGCAGCTCGGCGAGGTGATCGCCAGCCTCGACCAGCGCCAGGGGACGATCCTGGACGTGGTCGACCGCGGACTTGCGGTGAAGGTGGTCCGGTGCAGCGCGCCGCTGCGGCGGCTGTTCGGGTACGCCACCGAGCTCCGCTCCCGGACCCAGGGGCGCGCGGTCTTCACCCTGCGCTTCGACCGGTTCGACGCGGCGGGGTGACCCCGGAGCACTGGGCGGCGTCCCGGCAGTACCGCTACGAAGCCGACTTCTCGGACAGCGAGCTGGAGGAGGACGAAGTTATCCAAGATTTTCGGACAACTGCCTCCGACGGCAAGACCTGCGACACGAAGCACTATAGCCTCTCGGCCACCATCGCCGTCTGGTACAAGGTCAACTCCGAGCGCGCCGCGGAGTGACGTGGGCTCCAGTCTTAGGGAGGCCGATCGCTCTCGCCCCCGAAAGTGTAGGCTCTTGCCTCTCCCACCGGGAGAGGCCGCCGGGCGCGACAGCGCACGGCGGGTGAGCAACCGTGTCGAGTGTCAAGCTGCGATGGCAGCGGAGTCTTCGATCCAGGGCTTGCCGTCGCGCATCATGGCGTTGAGGCGGACGAGCAGCTTCCTCATGCAGGCGACGATCGCGACCTTCTTCGGCTTGCCGGCGGCGACCAACCGGGCGTAGGTGGCTCCGATCGTCGGGCTGTAGCGGATGGTCGAGAGGGTGCCCATGTAGAGCATGGAGCGGACGTCTGCTCGGCCACCCCATATCGTCCGCTTGCCCCTGAGCGTGCCGCTGTCCCGATTGAACGGCGCAACGCCCACCAGCGCCGCCACCTGTTTCCCGGTCAGGCTGCCGAGCTCGGGCAGCATGGCGATGAGCGACAAGGCGTTGCCAGGGCCGATCCCGGGTGCCGAGCGGAGGAGCTGCTCCTTCACGCGCCAGAGCGGGCTCTTGCGCATCCGGTCGTAAAGGTCTTTGTCGGCGTCCTTGAGTCGCCGCCGGAGCCAGGTGATGTGCTCCTGGATGTCGGCACGCACGGGCGCGATCGCCGTAGCCGCCAGACGATTCTGCTCGGCCACGAGCATGTCGGAGATCTGCTTTCGCCTGGATACCAGGCCTGCCAGCTCCTGAGTGTCGCTGTCCGGCAGGGGCCGAGGCTCCGGGGAAACCTTCTCGGCGAACAACGCGATGACCTGTGCGTCGATGCGGTCCGTCTTCGCGAGCTTGCCAAGAGCCTTGCCGAAGTCGCGGACGAGCCGGGGGTTGATGACCGCAACCTCGATGCCCGCGACCGCCAACGCGGATGCGAGCGGAGCCTCGTACCCGCCGGTGGCCTCCATGACCACCAGCTTTGGTCCGAGAGCCCGGAACCAGGTGATGAGTTCGTCGAAACCAACCTCGTCGTTGCTCGAGGACCTGACCTCGCCGGAAGGAAGAACCGCAACATCCAGGCGCGCCTTCGAGACGTCGATCCCTACGTAGATGTCCGCCATGGTGCCCCGCGTTCGATGATCGCTCCGACGGCCCGACCTTGCGAGATGCGAGCTCTTGGCTCTGGCAACCGTTCGGGCTCGAGAGCGAAGTGGCCGCACGGCGATCTCTTGCTCACCCACGGAGTTCGCCTCCAAGGGGCGTATGGTCGATCTACCGTGCGGCCGAACGTTTATCATCTGCCCCTCACATACAAGGGGCGGGCCCACCGGTGCGGTCGCGCCTGTCGGACTCCGCGGATAGTATGAGGTCCATGGCTTGCTTTCCAGCGCTCGAGTTCAGACGAGGACTTCGGCGGAGCTCCACGGACGCGGAGCGTGAGCTCTGGACTCGCCTGCGTAGCCGCCGGACGGGGCCGAAGTTCCGGCGCCAGCATACGGTGGGCCCGTACACCCTCGACTTCTACTGTCTTGCTGCTCGGCTGGCGGTCGAACTCGATGGCGGCCAACACTACGAGGGGGTTCAGCGCGAGAAGGATGACGTGCGCGACGAGTCATTAGCGAACCAGGGTATACGAGTGCTTCGATTCTCGGACCGGGAGGCGCTGCTGGAGACGGAAGCCGTCGAAGAAGCCATTTGGCGGGCGGTGAATAGTCGCGCGAGATCGCTAAGGTAACGCCCGGACCGCTGTACTTGACTTGACCTCCGCGGGAGATGATTACGCCGACGATGGGCCCGCCCCTCCCCCGCCGTGCGCAAAAGCGCACGGCGGCCTCTCCCGGTGGGGAGAGGCAAGAGCTTGCACTTTCAGGGTTTGCGAGAGGTTTGTACTCTCAGGACCTGCCAGAACGATCAGCCTTCCCGGTAAGGAGGGCTCCACTGGAAGCTCCCACTGCCCGTGGTTGAGAAGAGGGCTCCCCCGGAAGGACTCCCAACACCCCAGTGACTGAAAGAGGCCTCCCCTGGAAAGGCCTCCCATTCCCCAGTGATTGAAAAAGGGCTCCCCTGGAAAGGCCTCCCATTCCCCAGTGATTGAAAAAGGGCTCCCCTGGAAAGGCCTCCCAATGCCGCGGTAATTGAGAGCAGTCCGCCGGGACTTCGTCGGCAGGGGCGGGGCGGCGGCTCAACGCCCTCCCCTCACGGCACCCGCAGCGCCGTCATGTGACAGTGGGCGCACCAGTTGACGGTCGCGTCGTGCTGGTGGTGACAGACGGTGCAGTCCATCTCCTTGCCCCAGTGCGGCGACTCGTGCGGGTTGACCGGCTTCGCCAGGGCGGTCTTCGCGACCAGGGCGTCCACCGGGCCGTGACACGAGAGGCAGCGCTCCGCCGTCACCTCCGCCGGCTTCTTCGCCTTCCCGTGACACTCGGCGCAGCTCACGCCTCGGTCCTCGTGGAGCCGAGCCGTGGTGCCTGGGGCGTCCCGCGCCGGCCCGGCCAGGGCCAGCATCGGGAGGAGGAGGGTGACTGCGACGGCCGCCTTCCAGCCGACCGCGAGACGATCATGCGCCATGGTCCGTTCCCCTTCCGTCAACCGTGCGCGCGCTCGCCGGCGGCGTTCTTGCCTGCGATGCGGCCGAAGACGACGCAGTCGGCCATGGCCACGCTGCCGAGCCGGACCGCGCCGTGCACCCCACCCGTCACCTCTCCCGCGGCGTAGAGCCCGGGGATCGGCTTCAGGTCGAACCCGATCACCTGCGCCTTCCCATTGATGGCCAGTCCACCCATGGTGTGGTGAACCCGAGGCCAGAGGCGCGCCGCGTAGAACGGCGGGGTCACGTTCGGCTTTGCGTCCGGGAAGAGCTTGCAGTCGAAGTCCGGGTCCTTCTTGGCCTCGACGTACCCGTTGAATCGCGCCACCTCGTCCACGAAGGGCTTCTCGGGCATCCCGTACTGCGCCGCCAACGCCTCCAGCGTCTCGAACTTCTTGATCGCCCCGCTCTCGAGCCCGCTCTGGAGCACCTTCGGCAGGATCATCGCCCCGACGTTGGCCGAGTCGGCGAGGATGACGACCGGGTGTCCCAGGCCGATGATGGCGTCGGCACGCTCCTTCCGGTTGCCGGTCTCCTTGAAGAAGCGCTTTCCAGTGGCCGGATCGACCATCAGCCCGTAGCCGACGAGCCGCTCGCAGAACTGCGGCACCTCCCCGAAGCCCTTCTCGTCCGGGCTGGTCCAGGGACCGAGCTGGATCCAGTCCATCTGGAGATCCATCGCCCCCGCCTGGCAGGCGGCCAGCAGGGCTTCACCGGTGGCGCCGGGGTGGTTGGTCGACTCGAACTTCTCCGTCAGGCGGGGGTCGTGGATCTGCCTGAGCACCAGGTCCTGCGAGAAGCCGCCCGAGGCGAGCACCAGGGCCCGCCGCGCGCGGATGAAGGCCGGGCGACCGGAGCTCTCGTCGGGAAACCGGTAACCGCGCCGCACCTCGACCCCGACCACACGGCCGTCGTCGGCCCTGATCAGCCGCACCAGCTTGGTCCGCAACTCCAGCGCGGCGCCGAGCCCCTTGGCCTTGGCCAGCAGCTTGTTCACCAGCTCCGCGCCGGACCCGCCGGCGACCTGGACGGAGCGCTTGACCGAGTGGCCTCCCTGAAAATTGAGCCGGCTGTACCGCGCCCCCACGTAACTCTTGGTCCACTCGAGGGCCTCGTTCGCGCCCTCGGCGACCGCCCGGGCCAGCTCCGGGTGGTTGAGGTTGGCGCCGGCCTTGAGCATGTCCTTGAGCATCAGCTCGGGTGAGTCTTGTATCCCGGCTTCCTTCTGAAAGCCGTTGCCCGGCGCCGCGAAGTCGCCGCCGTTGATGATCGAGTTCCCGCCGTGGACGGGCATCTTCTCCAGGATCAGGACCTCGGCGCCGGCCGCGCGGGCCTCCACCGCGGCGCAGAGCCCGGCGAACCCGCTCCCGATCACCAGGACGTCCACCGTGGTCTCCCAGGCCTTGGGAAGTCCACGGCTCGCCGAGGCTGCCTCCGCCGGCAGCGCTGCGGTGGCCACGCCCGCAGCCGCGACCGCCGCACCCTGCTTCAGGAATCCGCGCCGCGAGAGGCGTCTCTTGCTCTGGGTCATGTCGTTCCCGTCCTCGACGCCAGTATGTAGTCAGGTCTCGGCCGAAGTCGAGCTGGGACTCCCGGTGACTTCGGCGTCCGCGCGCGCTACAGCGCTCTTCCTGTCCGGCCGCGGCGCGGAGGACGGGGCGATGGCCCGCGGGTTCAAGTGGCGCCGCCCCAGACGCTCGGGTACCATCGCCGCTCTCTCTCCACCGGAGCGTCGCATGCCCAAGCCGAAGATCGAGGAACTCGTGAAGGGGAAGGGACCGGAGGCCGTCCGCGGCAAGACGGTCGAGGTCCACTACACTGGCTGGCTCACCGACGGGACCCAGTTCGACTCGTCGCGAGACCGGGGCCCGTTCTCCTTCAAGCTCGGCGCGAGCGAGGTGATCGAAGGCTGGGATCGAGGCGTGGCCGGCATGAAGGTGGGCGGCAAGCGGAAGCTGACCCTGGTGCCCGAGCTGGCCTACGGCTCGGCCGGCGCGCCTCCCGAGATCCCGCCCAACTCCACCTTGGTCTTCGAGGTGGAGTTGCTGTCCGTCTACTGAGCCGCGATTCGAGCCGGAGCCGGCGTGTCTCCAGTCGCCCCCCCTTCCAGCGTGGAGCTCGCCTGGAGCGCGTTCTGGAGGACGTCCGCGCCGGTCTGGCTCGCGCCGGTCCTCCTGGTCGCGCTCGCGGTGGGCATGGCCCTCCTCCTGCGAACGCTCCACCGCCGCGAAAGCGCGCTGGGGCGGTGGAGCCCGTTCTCGCGCGAGCTCCTCGGCCTCGACTCCTTGCAGGAGGCGCTGCTGCCCCTCCGCCCAGAGGTGGCCGGAGCGATCCGGCACCAGGGCGTGGGAACGGCCGAGGTTGCCGCGCTCCTGACGCGGCTGCTGCTGGAGCGGAAGGTCCAAGGGCGGGCGGAGCCGAGCCTGCTGCGCCGCGCGCCCCGCCTCCATTTGAAGCTGCTGGCCGATCGGAGCTCACTCTCCGGCTACGAGCGGGCCTTGATCGACGCGCTGTTCGAGGGGGACGCGGTCGATCCGGTCACCTTGCGCCAGCGCTATCCGGACGGGTTCATCCCCGCTGACCTGATCGGCCCGTCGCTCCGCCAGGAGGCCAGCCGGATCGCGCAGGCGCCGCCTGCTGGCCTGGGCCGATGGCTCCCGTGCCTGGTCCTGGTGCTGGCGCCCCTCACCCTTCCCTTCTCGACTGGCCAGGGGCAGGCGGCCGGGATCCTCGCCCTGGCGCTGGGTGCCCTGGCCCACCTCCTGGCCAGGCGATATCGCCGAGCGCCGATCGTCCATCCTGCCTCGCTCGTCGTCCCGTTCCTCCCTCTGGTGGCGCTCGCGATCGCCTGGAGCTGGCTGGATCTGACCGAGCAACTGCGACCAGACCTCGGTCTCCAGGCCGGGCTGTTCGCCTTCCTGATGGGGGCCTCCAGCTGGACCGCCCAGGTGATGCGCTCCCCACACACCCCAGACGGGGTGCGCCTCCGCAAGGTGATGGCCGCCGCGCGCCGGCGCTTTCAGAAGGAGCTCGACTCCCCCCGACCGGCCCTGGACGACGGCTGCACGGCTTACCTAATGGCGCTCGATCTCGGGGGGGATGTGGGCCGCTGGTATCGCCAGCACCGGGAAGGGGGCTCGGACGCCCCTCGCGGGACGTGGGGCCTGTTCGGACAGAGCGGCCCGCTCCTGGAAATCGGCCCGGGCTGGCTCAAAGCGGTCTGGTCCTTCGCCAAGGGTGTGGCCAAACCGGAGGACGTCGGGACCGGGTAGACGACCTTCTGGTGCACGCTGGGCCGCTGGTCACCGGGCGGATGGACCAAAACCCATCCCATTCGCCGCCGCCATCTCCCGCGAACGGGTGACACGCGCGTATGGAACTTCTATACTGCCTGTCACTCGTGCCCGGCCATCTTCGCGCTGCCCCTGGCAGCAGGTCGGTCGGCTTCGAGCGGCGGGGGTATGAAGCTGCGGTCGAAGTTCGTCCAGAAACGACTTCCGGCTGACGCTCAAGTCCGTTCATTCACTGTGCGTGAAGGACTCTCCCGGATCTTCGACATCGAGGTGGAGGTCGTCACCGAGGAGCCGAACCTCGACTTCAGCGCGATGATCGACCAGCCCGGGGTCCTGGAGCTGAACGAGGAGGAGACCGGCCAGGATCCGCGCCGCTTCCACGGTCTCATCGAGGAAGCCGAGTGGGTCACGAGCCTGGACCTGGGACTCTCGGTCTACCGCTTCCGCCTGCGCCCCAAGCTCCACGCACTCGCCTACGAGACCCGCAGCCGGCTGTTCCAGGACTCCGACGTCGTCACCATCGTCAAGGAGGTCCTGACCAAGGCCGGCCTGAAGGACAAGAAGGACGTGGTCTGGCGGACCGAGCGCACCTACCCCAAGCGCGACCTCTGCGCCCAGTACCGCGAGAGCAACCTGGCCTTCGTCCTGCGCCTCCTCGAGGACGAGGGGATCTTCTTCTGGTTCACCCACACCGACGACGGGCACGTGCTGGTGCTGGCCGATCAGCCGGATGTCCACGAGCCGATCGAGGGCGAATCGACCCTCCGTTTCGCCCGCACGCTGCGGCGAGACGTCGATCTGGTGACCGAGCTGACCTTCTCGAGCAGCCTCTGCCCCGACACCGTCTTCCTGAACGACTGGAACTGGGAGCGACCGGACCAGGTCCTCGAGGCCACCTTCAAGCGGGACGGCGCCAAGGGGCGGGCCTGGACCGAGTACCCGGGTGGCTTCCTGAACGGCGGCGACGGCACCCGCAAGGCCTCCGATCGGCTCGACGCCATGGACGTGGAGCGGGTCCTCACCGGCCTGAGCAGCTGCCGCCGACTCCTGCCGGGGACCCTCTTCGACGTCGCGAACGCGCGCCCCGACCTCTTCTGCCGCGATTGGCTCCTGGTGAACCTCGAGCACCGCTACGAGTGGATCGGGCACACCACCCGGGAGCAGGCCGACGGCAACTACCGGGTGCGCTTCCAGGCCCTGGCTGGCGACGCCAACTTCCGGCCGCAGCAGACCACCGCGCGCCCCAAGGTCTTCGGCAACGAGATCGGCACGGTGGTCGGCCCCGGCAGCGAGGAGATCCACGTCGACAAGTACGGCCGGGTGAAGGTGCACTTCTACTGGGACCGCGAACGCGCCGCCGACGACAAGGCCTCCTGCTGGATCCGCGTCCAGCAGCTCAACACCGCCGGCCACGTGGTCCTGCCCCGGGTCGGCTACGAGGTCTCGGTCGGCTTCGTGGACGGCGATCCAGATCGGCCTGTGGTGCTCCAGAAGCTCTACAACCGCAAGACCATGCCGCCCCACGGCCTGCCGGACGCCAAGAGCAAGGGGCTGATCCAGAGCCGCACCACCAACGGCGGCGGCGGGTTCAACGCCTTCGGGATCGAGGACGCGGGCGGCGGGATGTGCCTCGACGTGACCGCCTCGCGGAACCTCACCACCAACGTCGGCAACGACATGTGCATCGACGTGGGGCACGCCCTCAAGGAGACGATCGGCAACAGCTTCGACCTCGCGGTGAACGGCAACGACACCATCACCATCAAGCAAGACCAGAAGATCACCGTGGACAAGAACGCCCTCCTGGAGGTCGGCAAGGAGAAGGATGTAACCGTCGGTGGAACGGACAACTGGCAGGTGGGCGGCAACCGGGGGCTCAAGTGCGAGGGCAACCGGACCGACAAGCTCGACGCGACCATGGCCGTGACGGCCACCGGCGTGAACCAGGCCATCGACGGCAAGTCCGATCGGTCCGTCACCCAGATGCAGGTCTCGGCGGTGGCCCGGACCCTGGCAGAGGACGTGACCGGCGACAAGAGCGAGACCGTGTTCGGGGCCCGGGTCGAGGTGCTGAAGAAGGGCAAGGTCGAGTTCGTCGGCAAGGCCAAGCTGCTGACCGGCGCGTTGATCCGGGAGAAGGCCGGGACCGACATCACCCACAGCGCCGCGGGCGGCATCCTCCAAGCGGCTGGCGGCAGCATCACCCACACCGTGACCGAAGAGTGGTGCCTCACCGGCAAGCAG
>Ga0302323_100005632_pt1 | contig 10284 bp, 8 predicted proteins | sample Fen_T0_3_FD_201950 | JGI IMG/M metagenome (GOLD analysis project Ga0302323, IMG submission 201950) | Peat permafrost microbial communities from Stordalen Mire near Abisko, Sweden - Fen_T0_3 | ecosystem: Environmental > Terrestrial > Soil > Wetlands > Permafrost | place: Sweden: Abisko... | reverse complement strand
ACATCGCGACGAAGACGCCCAGGTAGCCGACCGTGGCGTATAGGTTGTCAAGGAACGGAATAACCGCGGTATCGATGAAGGAAAGCACGCGGGCCCTCGGTCACGGGGATTGGACAAAGCGCCTGCCGGGAAACGGCAGGCTTGCGCAGGATACCCGAGCAACACCGCCTGCGTTGCTGAAAGCAGGTTCAGGGTTGCACTGCGGTTCGAGCTCTTGGGGTAGTCGCGCACCGCGCCGCCGGGCCCTCGGCGGCCGCGCCCGCTATGCTCATCGGCGTGAGCGATACCCCCAGGTCCCCCGACCTCGGACCGCACCGGCACCTGCCCGAGTCGCACTGGCTCCGGCAGCCCTACCCGGCCGACTCGGAGATAGTGCTGACGGGCGCGGACCTGTCGATCGGCGACGTGGAATCCGTGGCGCGCGGCGGGCAGCGGGTGAAGCTCGGCGACGACGCGCGGGCACGCATGATCGAAGCGCGCGATGTCATCGAGCGGCTGGTGGCGGCCGGCGAGGTGGTCTATGGCGTCACCACCGGTTTCGGCGATCTTGCCACCACGTTCATCGACCCGGCCGACTCGGCGCAGCTGCAGCTGAACCTCCTGCTTTCGCACGCGGCGGGCGTGGGCGATCCGCTTCCACGCGACGTGGTCCGGGCGATGCTCCTGCTCCGCGCGAACACGCTGGCGCTCGGCCACTCCGGCTGCCGGCCGGTCCTGGTGGAACGCATCTGCGATCTCCTGGGCCACGGCATCCATCCCGTCGTACCTTCTCAGGGATCTGTTGGCGCCTCCGGAGACCTCGCACCGCTCGCGCACCTTGCGCTGCCGCTGATCGGCAAGGGATACGTGGAGGTGTCGGGCCGGGTCGTGGCGGCATCGGAAGCGTTGCGCGCGGCACATCTCGCTCCGCTGGAGCTCCAGGCCAAGGAAGGCCTGGCGCTCTTGAACGGCACCCAGATGATGAGCGCGATCGGGGCGCTCGTGTCGGCCGACTCCTATCGCCTGGCACGGACCGCGAGCGTCGCCGCCGCCCTCAGCTGCGAAGCACTCCTTGGCACGGACGTGGCCTACGCGGCGGCCTACCAGCTCGCGCGGCCGCATCCCGGCCAGGTGGCCGTGGCGGGGGAGCTGCGCTGGCTGCTCCGCGACTCGACGCTCATGACCAGCCATCACCCTTCCAGCCACAAGGTGCAGGACCCGTACTCGTTGCGATGCGTGCCCCAGGTCCACGGCGCGGCGCGCGACGCGCTGGACTATCTGCGGGGCGTGCTGGACGTGGAGCTGAACTCGGCCACGGACAATCCGCTTGTGTTCCCGCAGGGCGGGGTCGCGGACGCAAACGCGGCTGCCACAGGTGGCGGGCTCGTGATCAGCGGCGGCAACTTCCACGGCGAGCCCGTGGCTCTCGCGCTGGATTTCGCGAAACTCGCCCTGAGCGAACTTGGCGCCATCTCCGAGCGGCGCATCGCCTTGATGGTCGATGCGCGCCTCAACGGCGGGCTGCCGGCGTTCCTGTCGGCGGGGAGCGGCCTGGAGTCCGGCATGATGCTCCTCCAGTACACGGCGGCGGCGCTCGCGTCTGAGAACAAGGTGCTGGCACATCCCGCGAGCGCGGATTCGATCCCCACGTCGGCCAATCAGGAAGACCATGTGTCTATGGGCTCGATCTCCGCGCGCCACCTGATGGCGGTGCTCGCGAATGTCCAGCGGATCGTGGGCCTCGAACTGCTCGTCGCCGCGCAGGCGCTCGACCTGCGGCTCGCCTTGATCGCCGCGGAGGGCGGCACCGTCCGGCCGGGGGCGGGCGTGGAGGAAGCCCAACGACGGATCCGTTCCGTCGTGAAGCATCTGGACCACGACCGGCTGCAGACTAGCGACATCGAATCGGCCGCGCGGCTGGTGCGTGAGGGCGTGCTGATCGACCTCGTGGGTTAGGCGGGACCCCAGATCGCGCTCAGGAGGGCAGTGGCGAGCGGGGTTGCCCAGAGCAGCGGTCGATGGCTCGCCGGAGGCGGACCTCGTCCGCGACGCCGGCCCGCTGGAGGGCCCACAGCGCCGGGAGCAGCCTGGGGTCTGCGGCGGCCGCGGCGGCATCGACTTCCAGACCGCCCACAGCAGGCGACTGCAGCGCCCGAATAAGGTGCGGCACGGCCCGAGGATCGCGGCGGACCGCAAGCCCGAAGAGGGCCTCCGCGCGTGCCTCCGGGTTGGAGTCGTCGGCCCGAGCCAGCAGGGCGGCGCGGACGTCCGGCCCGTCCTCGGCGACGAGGTTCCCCAGACCGAACGTGGCCCAGTCGCGGACTTCGCAGTCGTCGTCGCCGGAGAGCCGGATCAGGGCCGTGCGCGCCTCCGCGCTCACCGGCTGCGGACTCACGGTCGCCACGCTGAACGCCACCGCCAGGCGCACTGCGGCGTCCGGGTGCGTCGCCAGCGGATAGATGCGGACCAGCGCACTGGGTTCGGCCACGTGACCGAGCGCTGCCACTATCGATGCCAGAGGCTCCGGGACGCGCTCGCCCTCCAGTGCGGCGAGCAGTGCTCCGAGGGCAGCCGTCCGACCGTTCGCGTCGAAACCGGCCAATCGGCCGAGGATGTCGGCGCCGAGCGTCCGCTCCCGGGGCGCGCTCCCGCCGAGCAGCTTGAGCGCAACCTCCAGGACGTCGTCCGGGCACTCATCGAGTACGCCGTTTATCAGATCCCAGCGGCAGTCTTCGTTGTACGTGCCGAGCGCTGCTTCGATGCGGACGTCGAGCTGCCGCATTCTTACCTCTTTCACCCGCGCCCATTGGACCCCTGGGTCGCGGAGTTGATCTACGGGACTCAACGGGCCGTTTCCCCACAGCCCGTATCAACGGGACGTTAACGCTTCACCACCGGCCGGACGCGCCCGGTCGCACTGTGGGGAACGTCGTTGCGCATAGCGGCCCGGAAATCGCCCCTCTACGTCGGATGGCGTACGGCCCGCGCCTAACCGGCGGCAGTCTCCGCCGTCCGGCCGCCGCAGGCTTCGACCGCCTGCCTGAACCACGTGCAGTCCCGGTCCTTGGTGATGGCCATGAGCGCGGGCAGCAAAGCCGGATCGGCAAGATCGGCGGCGGCACCAAGGAGGTAGTCGCTCGGCTCCTCCCTGAGCCCTCGTTCGAGCAGCTCGAAGGCGCCGCCGGCTTTGCGTATCGCAAGGGCCGCGATGGCCTCATCCCGGACTTCCCAATCCGTGTCGGCGACACGGGCCCAGAGTGCCGCTCTTACGTCATCGCCGTCGAGGCTCGGGTAGGCCTGTATGACTGCGAAAGTCGCCCAGTCGCGGACTTCCTCCGCCGCGTCCGCTGTGAGGCCCAGAAGTGCCGATCGGATTCGCCTGTTCGACGGATCGAAGGCGCGCAGGGCGATCGCGAGGCGCCTGCGGCTGCTGACCGCCGCCGTGGCAATGAGCTCGACCACACGATCGAGTCGTTCGTCCGCGAGGAGCGTCCAGATCTCGTGCCGATCCATGAGCCCCTGGTCTTCGGGCGAGATCGGCGACCAGAAGGGCCGATACGACGGGTCGTCCGTGTCGTAGACCGGCTCGGGCGCCACGAATCCTTCGAGTTCCGCCGCGCACGAGAGCGCCACGACCAGGAACGAAAGCACATTCGGGTCCGTCTCGCTGTCGATCGCTTCGATGATCGCCTGCGCGAACTCGAGGTTCCGCTCCGGCCTGTAGTTGCACAGATCGTTCATGAGTTCGGCCGCGGCGACTCGGCGTCTCCAGCCCTGGCTTCGGAGCATCTCCATCGCGACGTCCGCGGTTTCATCCGGCCACCCGATCACGGCCTCGAGCACGAGCTGCCGGCACCATTCGGCGTCGCGTGTGGAAACGATCTCGTCGGTCAATTCGGCAACGATGTCAAGCGCACCCAGGTCGTCCGCAGGGACGCCGGACCTGTCCGCGACGTATTCGACGGCGGAGGCGCGGACCACTTCCGGATCCACGTTGGGGAGCAGTCTGAGCGCCGCGTGATCGACCGGCATCTTGCGCATCGTTCCCATCGACCCTGACTCCCTCCGACTACCTATGTGTTTGCCTTCGGACGCGCCGGCAGGCGGACCGTGGCCAGAAGCAGGACTACGGCCGCAGCCGAGCAGGCCGAGCCGAACCAGAACGGCGCCGCCGGTGCGACGGCGCTCCACAGGAGTCCGGCGATCAGCGACGCGGGAAGGATCATCAGTCCCTGCACGGAGTTCAGGATGCCGAAAGCCGTTGCCCGGAGTTCGCCCGGCGCCAGGTCGGCGACGAGCGCCTTTCCCACGCCTTCGCTGAGAGCGTAGTACGTCCCGTACGCGATCCACAGCGGCACCACCCAAACGGCGGAAGTGGCGATCGCGAAGCCGGCGTAGCAGGCCGAGTAGATGATCCACGCGCCCGCGATCAGCCCGCGCCGCCCGATTCGGTCCGAAAGCGCACCCGCCGGCCAGGCCACCAGGGCGTTCGTGGCGTTGAAGGCGACGATCGTCAGAAGCAGCGCCAGCAGCGAAAGGCCCAGGTTCTGCGACCGTAGCGCGATGAACGCGTCGCTCGAGTTGCCGAGCGTGAACAGGCCGTTCGCCAGCATGAAGAGCCAGAACGGCTTGGGGAAGCGGCGCCACTGAGCCGGAGTGCCCACGATCTGGCGGGCGAGACTAACCGGGGCGACGCGTTCGGCGGACGCCGGCGCGGTCACGGGCTTCGCCGCGCGGGGCACATCCCGGACGCCGATCCAGATCGTGAGGATTGCGAGGATGCCGGGGATCAGCGCGAGCAGGACCAGGATGCGGAACGCGTCCCCGGTGAGCTGAGTGGCGCCGCCCTCCACGATCCAGATGACGGCCGCGGCGATGAGCACTCCGCCGAAGGCACCGGTCGTGTCCATCGCGCGGTGGAACCCGTAGGCCACGCCGCGGTTTTCCTGCGCGGTGGAATCCGCGATGAGCGCGTCGCGCGGTGAGGTGCGGATTCCCTTCCCGAACCGATCTCCAACTCGACCGATCAGGACGATGGGCCAGGCCACTGCGACCAGGTAGAGCATCTTTGCGACAACCGAGGTCCCGTACCCGATGCCCACGAGCAGCCGGCGCCGCGCCAGCCTGTCCGAGAGGGCGCCGCTGATCAGCTTCAGGACCGACGCCGTGCTCTCGGCCACGCCTTCGATCAGACCGATAGCTGCGACCGGCGCCGCGAGCACGTTGGCGAGATACAGCGGCAGGATGTATACGAGCATCTCGCTGGAGACGTCCGTGAAGAGACTCACGAACCCCAGGGCGACGACGTTGCGGGTAAGCCCCCGCGTCATAGCGCGACGAAGCCGCGAGCTCGAGCCTGGGCTCGAGTCGGAGCCGGGCGCGCTGGTGTCGGGCGAGTCGGGCATGTCGCATGGAGTCTAACCGGCGCGGAGACCGCCCATCGAAGGCGCGCGAATGGCCCGTTGGCGTAAAGTGGGCAAGCCATGCCAGATCTCGAGATCGTTGACGTAGCGGACGAAGCCGCCTTCCGGCTGATCCCGCCGTGCGCGGACCCGTCCTTCGATCACCGCAGCTGCGACTACTGGGAGGACTCGGACAGGGGCTCCAAGGCGCGCCGAACAGGCTGGCTCGGCGGCAGCGAGAGCCCGGACGCCGCCGCCGGGAACGCGGGCGCCGCCGGAAACGCGGCAGCCGTGCAATCGGCCCCGGCTCCGGCCAATCCCTTTGCGCCGCCGCCCCGAGCCGACGCGAATCCGTTCGCCCCGGCCTCTGCCGCCGCACCGCGCCCCGACGCGAATCCGTTCGCGCCGGCGCAAGCCTCCCGGCCGCGCAACCCGTTCCTCGACGACCTGGACGAAACCCCGGCGGAGAACCCGTTCGCCCCCAAGCGTGCCGCTCGGCCCGCGATCGCCGCCGAGGCCCCGCGCAAGCTGCAGTTGCTGGGCCGCGGCCTGGGGATATTCGGCAGCTACGCGAAGGTGCTGCTCGTCGACGGCCGGCCGGCCGCCTACTGCCAGTTCGGGCCGCTGTCGGCGTATCCGCGGGCGCTGCGTCTCCGCGATCTCTATCCCAAGCTGCCGTCGGCGCCGCTGCCCGCCGTGATCACGTGCATAGCCACGACGTCGGAGACGCGGCGAGCGGGCCATGCGCTGAGTCTCGTGGCGGCCGTCTGCGACGATCTCGGCCGGCGCGGGTTCGCCGCGGTCGAGGTGTATCCCGAAGTGATGGCACGCGAGGATGCCACGCCGGCCGCCAGGACGGAGTTCTGGATTCGGGCCGGCTTCCGTCTCGCCGTCGACGACGACCACTACCCGGTCGTGAGGAAGGAGCTGTGATGCGGAAGCGCGGCCGTCCCCGAGTCTCGGCCGTGTTCGCGGCTCTCCTCAGCGCGGCGGCGCTGTCCGGAATTGCCGCTTGCGCCCCGGCCACCACCACACCCGCACCTCCGGTCACGGCCGTGCCTATCGGGCCAACCGTCTGGCCGCAGGGAACGGTCGGGAAGACCGGCCTTCGCATCGACCCCTCCCTCCTCGGCAGGCTGCCCAAGTTCGTGGACGCCATCCCGATCGTGGAGGACGCGCAGAGCGAACTGATCGACCTGGACGACCCGAACCTGGCGCAGACATTCGACAGGCTCGCATCGGCGTCGGTTGCGGACATCGCCTCCCCGGACTGGCTCAGCATCGATGTGGGCCACCTGAAGGATCCCACCCAGGTCACGGATATCCTGGCCGCGTGGCAGGACCAGTACGCCACCGGAGCGTGTGCCCAGGCGGGCGGCGTCTCCGGGAATCACCAGGAGACAATCTCGGACTGGAACGTGGACGTCTCGAACTGCGCAGGTGGTCCCGTCGTCTACACGCTATACCTGGGCAACGGTGTGATCCTTTCGATGTTCGGATTGGGCGACAAGGACATCGGGCGCCGGCTCATCAACGCCCTCTACTGACCGGCCCGCTCATCACGGGCGCGTCGATCCGTCGCTAGACCAGAGGCATCCGATGGCCATCGAATCCAGAACCCACCACAAGGCCGGTCCCCGCCCGGTGCGGGCGCCGCGCGGCCCGGAACGAACCTGCAAAGGCTGGGCGCAGGAGGCCGCGCTCCGAATGCTCATGAACAACCTCGATCCGGAGGTTGCCGAACGGCCCGACGACCTGGTCGTCTACGGCGGCACGGGTCGCGCCGCGCGATCCTGGGATGCTTTCGACGCGATCGTTCGCGAGCTGCGCCGCCTCGAGAACGACGAGACCCTCCTCGTGCAGTCCGGCAAGCCCGTGGGCGTCTTCCGCACGAACGAATGGGCGCCCCGGGTCCTGATCGCCAACTCGAACCTGGTGGGCAAGTGGGCCAACTGGGACGAGTTCCGAAGGCTCGAGCGGCTCGGCCTGACGATGTACGGCCAGATGACGGCCGGCTCGTGGATCTACATCGGAACGCAGGGGATTCTCCAGGGCACGTATGAGACCTTCGCCGAACTCGCGCGGCAGCACTTCGGTGGGACTCTGCGGGGGCGAGTGACGCTCACGGCCGGGCTCGGGGGCATGGGCGGAGCGCAACCGCTTGCTGTGACCATGAACGAGGGCGTGGCGCTCGTCGTGGAAGTGGACGAGGCCCGGGCGCGGCGCCGGCTCGAGATCGGCTACGTGGACCGGCTGACGCACTCGATCGACGAGGCGCTCGCCTGGGCGCGTGCCGCGGCCGCGGCCGGAGAGGCCGTTTCGATAGCGCTCGTAGGCAATGCCGCCGAGGTGCTGCCGGAGCTGGTGCGGCGAAGTGAGCGTTTCGATGTTGTAACGGATCAGACGTCCGCGCACGACGCCTTGAACGGCTATGTGCCGGCCGGCGTCTCCGTAGCCGAGGCGGCCGCAATGCGCCAGGCGGACCCGGACGGCTACGTGCGCTGCTCGATGGCTTCGATGGGCGATCACGTTCGAGCCATGCTCGCACTGCAGCAGGCCGGCTCGGTCACCTTCGACTACGGCAACAACATCCGGGCGCAGGCGATGGCCGCCGGAGTGCATGACGCGTTCGACTTCCCGGGCTTCGTCCCGGCATTCATCAGGCCGCTCTTCTGCGAGGGCAAAGGGCCGTTCCGCTGGGCCGCACTATCCGGCGACCCGGCCGACATCCTCACCACGGACAGAGCGATCCTCGAGCTCTTCCCCGAGGATGCCTCGCTGCGACGCTGGATCGAGATGGCCGAGGCGCGCGTGCCGTTCCAGGGATTGCCGGCCCGCATCTGCTGGCTCGGATACGGCGAACGATCGCGGGCCGGGCTCGCGTTCAACGAGCTCGTGCGATCCGGCGCCGTGTCGGCCCCGATCGTCATCGGCCGCGATCATCTCGATTCGGGTTCGGTTGCCTCGCCGAACCGAGAGACCGAATCCATGCGCGACGGCTCCGACGCAATCGCGGACTGGCCGCTCCTGAATGCTCTTGTAAACACGGCGTCCGGCGCCAGCTGGGTGAGCATCCACCACGGAGGCGGCACGGGTATCGGCTACTCCCAGCACGCAGGGATGGTCATCGTGGCCGACGGCACGGACCTGGCCGCGCTGAAGCTGGAACGCGTCCTCACCGCGGATCCGGGCATGGGAGTGGTCCGCCATGCGGACGCGGGCTACGGTCGCGCCATCGAAGTTGCGCGCGAACGGGGCGTCCGCATCCCCATGCTCGACGGCGAGGAGTAGGAGACTCGAACTCCTGCGGTATCACCGGTGACAGTTGCCACCAACGGTGATGCGTCTGAGGCCGGATCGGTTACTCTGCCGGTATGGTGTCGGCCGTCACGCTGGCGCCGGTTCGAGCGTGTCCTTTGCCCCGTGACGAGGAGGGCAGGCCAGTTGGGCTATCGCATTCAAGGGATGCTGCTGAAAGCGCGGCCGGAAGCGGCCGGCCTGGCGGCGCTCGAGCGAGCCTACGGCTTCAAGCTCTTCGAGCTCGCAAGCGGCCGAGTCTGGCTCCTGGACCTGGGAATTCCCAAGCCCGAGCCCGGTGACTATGCGCTCGCGAAGGCGTCCCGGCCGTTCGCGCCCACCTACGTAGACGCGCTCCGAGTAATCGGCTGCGATGAAGAGCCGCTCGAGCAGCTCGCCTGGCTCACGGCCGCCGGCGGCACGGCCCGCCAGCTTCGGCAGCCTGTGCTCGTCTTTCTCTCCGACGATGTCTCGCTCGACTTCGCGGCGGTCGTCAATCCGGACGGCGTGGGCGTGATCGGAGACAGACTTCGCGGCTATCTCTTCCGCTGGGAAAGCGGGGCCCTGACGATCCAGCCCTTCTACACGGATGCCGCGGTACAGAGCGAAGTGGAAGTCCCCGAGGAATTGGCCCTTCTCAAGAAAGCGACGCTGCTTCCTCCCGAGAAACTGCCGGCGGGTGGATATCCGCTGCACGGCAATGTGTCGGCCGAGATCGCCGGGTTCGCGCCCGGAGCGGGCATCCTCGGGATCGGCACTTACGGGTTTGGACCGGCCGGCTCACTGAGCGTGGTGGAGTCGCGCAACATGGGACGCAGCGTCTGGGATTCCGCATCGGTTGCCCCGAGGGTCCGCGCCGCTCGGTAGCTCAGTCGGGCACGCCCGACAACGCCGCGTGAGCCATGGTCCCATCGCCGGCTTCGGTCTCGGCTTCCATCACGCCCACGAGACGCGGGGTTGCATCACCCTCGGTCGCGCTCGGAATTTCACGCAGCGAGCGCAGCGGTGACATGAGTACCGGTATGAGTGCGGAGAAACTCGCCGTGGCCGAGATCACGAGCGCCAGACGGATGGGCATCACCGACGCGAGGATGCCGCCCAGCAACGACCCCACAGGGATCGTGCCCCAGACCATGAATCGCATTGTCGCGTTCATCCGGCTCTGCATCTCCGGCGGAGTGATTGCCTGTCGCAGACTCACCTGCGCCACGTTGTACACAACGAGGCTCATCCCGGCCATGAACTGGCCCACGAACAGAGTCACGGCCGCTATGGCCGGCATCGAAGGCGTCAGTGTCATGAGCAGATAGGCGGGAGCGCTGATCCCGGCCGATAGGAGGATCGTGGGCCCGAGGCCCAGGATCCGCGGCAGACGGCTCGAGAGCGCGGCGCCTACCAGGAAGCCGATCGCGGCGAAGCCCATCACAAATCCGAAGAAGGCCGTCGATAGTTTGAGCTCGTTCCAGATCAGGACCGGGAACACGGCGAACACGGCCGCCGCGAACAGATTCGTGAGGCTCGTGCACATCGCGATGGGCCGGAGGTAGCGGTTGCCGAGCACGAACGAAAGGCCTTCGGCCATCTCGGCTCGCAGCGACGCCGGTCG
>Ga0302323_100005631_pt1 | contig 10285 bp, 7 predicted proteins | sample Fen_T0_3_FD_201950 | JGI IMG/M metagenome (GOLD analysis project Ga0302323, IMG submission 201950) | Peat permafrost microbial communities from Stordalen Mire near Abisko, Sweden - Fen_T0_3 | ecosystem: Environmental > Terrestrial > Soil > Wetlands > Permafrost | place: Sweden: Abisko... | reverse complement strand
CTCGGAAGGAAAGAAGGTGCCATCGGCCACGCCGGACGACAGCAGCTCATAGGACTCCGGCGCCGGCTTCACAAACGGCGAAGCGCCCAGGGCCTTGCCCAGTTCTTCGGAAATGCCGCCGCCGACGCGGATTTTCATCCCGGCCAGATCGGCCAGGCTGTTGACCTGCTTCTTGACCGTGAACATCTGCCCCGGGCCGTGAGTGAACACCGCCAGCAATTTCACGCCCTTGTACTCGCCGGCCTGCTGGAAATACTTCCAGTGGATGCGCGAAAAGGCCACCGAGTTGATCTCGGCAGTCGATCCGCCGCCCGTCAGTTCGGGCATTTTCGGCAGGATGTGGCGCGCCGGGGTGTAGCTGGCGGTCACGTAGGACACATCGACCAGGCCGTCGCGCACGCCGTCGAAGGTCGAGGGCGCGGCCATCGGCGCCTTCGGCAACACATTGATTTTGACCCGGCCCTGGGTGACGCGCTCGACTTCCTGGGTCCAGGGCACCAGCACGCCCTTGGTCAGGGAGTGGGTAGGCGGCACCCAGCTGGAGGCGCTCAATACGGTCTGCGCGAGCGCGCCGTTGGAAGCAAGTGCAATCAAACCGGAAGCCCCGGCGAACGCAAAACGGGTGAACAGGCGCATGAGTTTGTCTCCTCAGGAAAGCGCGATGGATGAAGTCCGGGCACGACTAATTATTAACCGACCAAGCGGTCGGTTTTTGTGTGCAAATTATAACTGAATCGCCTGCGCGGTCAGGCGCTCCACTCTGCCGTCGGCACGGCGGACGGAAATCCGGGCGGGCAGTGCGGCAGGCCTTGCGCCTGCCCCTCGTGGGCGCAGCGCCCGCGCGCAAGCGCGCGGCGGGCGTGCGCAGCAGGCTATTTGCCGGCGGCGACGTTCTTGAGTTCCTGGTGAAACTCGGCCAGCGCCTTTGCGCCATCGATGTTGCGGGTGGCCGCGGCCTTGATCCAGTTCTGCTGCACCACCGCCGCCTTGGCATTGACTTCGGCGATCAGGGCCGGGCTGGCGTTGATGAAGGTGACGCCGGCCGCCTTCATCGCCTCCATGCCCTCGCGGTCGGCGCGGTCCCAGGCCTGGCCGGCCATGCGTGCGAATTTTTCGCCGGAAACCGAGAGGATGGCGTCCTGGTCCGCCTTGGCGAGCTTGTTCCACTTGTCCTCGTTCATGAACATGCCAAACGCCGAGCCGTAGAAGCCGCCGGGAAACAGGGTGCCGTACTTGACCACCTTTTCCAGCTTGAAGGCCTTGATCGACTCGGGCGGAAAGAAGGTGCCATCGGCCACACCGGAGGAGAGCAGCTCATAGGACTCGGTGGAGGGCTTGACGAATGGCGACGCGCCCAGGGCCTGGCCCAGTTCTTCCGAAATGCCGCCGCCTACGCGCATTTTCATGCCCTGCAGGTCGGCCAGGGTGTTGACCGGCTTTTTCACCGTGAATATCTGCCCCGGCCCGTGGGTGAATACACCCAGCAGCTTGACGCCCTTGTATTCATTGGCCACCTGGAAGTACTTCCAGTGGATGCGCGAATACGCCACGGAATTGATTTCGGCCGTGGCCCCGCCGCCGGTCAGCTCGGGCATTTTCGGCAGGATATGGCGCGCCGGCGTGTAGCTGGCGGTGACAAACGAGACATCGACGAGGCCGTCGCGCACGCCGTCAAAGGTGGAAGGCGGCGCCATCGGCGCCTTCGGCAGAAACTGTACCTTGACGCGGCCCTGGGTGGCCTTCTCCACCTCGGCGCCCCAGGGGATCATCACGTCTTTGGCCAGCAAATGGGTGGGCGGAACCCAGTAGGAGGCGGTGAGCACGGTTTGCGCGGCGGCGCACTGCGCGGTGAGCACAAAAATGCCGGCGCAAAGCGCCGGCACCAGTTTGGTGAACGGATGCATGTAAGACCTTTACGTGGATCGGTGGCAACGTTTTGCAGCGATGCAAAATTTGCGCCATCGAACCATAGGTTAACGCAATCCGCTCAGGACACGTACTGCGCCCCTGGGCCGGCTGGCCGCACCTCCAGCCCGGGTCGTCCCACATTTGCGGTCCGGCCAGGTGCAACCGGCCGGCCCTACGCCCCCTGCTCGCGCTCTATCACCACCTCGAGGTACTCGCTGGGCAACACCAGGGTGGTGTCGCCGGAGCGGTTGCCGCTCTCCATCAGGGCCAGAAGGTCCTGGGTGAATGCCGGCTGTTTCTGGGCGTCGAGAGCGCCGAAGGTCTTGTTCATCGGGCCGTAGTAGGTGCGGAACACTTCCAGCCAATGGGCGGGCGAGTGGTAGCGGAACATGAATTGGCGGTTCTCGGCGTGCACCGGCCGCGCGCTCTTGCCGAACAGCTCCTCTATCCTGTCCATGCTGCCCCATAGCGCCGGTGATTTGACGCCGGCCGCCGGCGGGACGTACTTGCCTATGGTCTTGAACACCTGGCCGATGAAACTTGCGGGCGTCCAGTTCGCCAGGCCGATCTTGCCGCCGGGCCTGCAGACGCGGATCAGTTCACTGGCCGCCTTCTCCTGGTTCGGTGTGAACATCACGCCGAAGGTCGACATCACCGCGTCGAAAGAGGCGTCGGCGAACGGCAGGCTCTCGGCGTCGGCCTCCTGGAAATGGATGTTGTGGCCTTCGGCCTGCGCGCGCTTGCGGCCCGATTCGAGCAAAGCCGGCACGTAGTCGGTGGAGACCACCTCGCACCAGCGGCGCGCAGCCGCCAAGGTGGCATTGCCGTTGCCCGCGGCGACGTCGAGTACACGCATGCCGGAGCGCAGGTCTAGCGCTTCGGCAAGGTTCTCGCCGACGATCTGCAGGGTGGTGCCGACCACGGCATAGTTGCCGGCGGCCCAGGCGGCCTGCTGGCGGGTCTTGACCACCGCCAGATCGACGGCGGAAGAAGTGGAAGTAGCGGATGAGGGCAGGGTTGCGGACATAAAGGTACTCCTTCAGGTTATGCGGACGCGGTGTCGAGGAATTCGCGCACGATGGGGTTGACGATCTGCGGATGGGTGAGCGGCGCCATATGGCCGCCCCCGGCGATGAAACGGAAGGACCAGTGCGGGCAGGCCCGGGTGAAGATGTCGACGATCTCCCGCACCGGCAGGCGGGTTGCCCGGTCGCTCACCACCAGGGTTTGCGCAGACAGGGCTCGCCATTCTTCAACGGTAGTTGGTTCGTCCATGACGGCATCCCACTCGTGGAAATTGGGCGGCAGGGCCTCGACGAAAGCAGCGCGGCGTTTTTCCGGCATCGCGTTCCAGGCGCCGTCACCCAGCCAGTAGTCGGCAAAGCGCTCCGCGCAGGTGCGCCAGTCGCCCAGCACGCCGTGGCACTTGATGTGGTCGCGCAGGCCGCGCGCTTCCAGGTAGGCCGGCATGCGGCCGGCTTGCTCAAGCAGATTGAAGGGATTGGGTTCGAGCAGCATCAGGGCGCCGACCCGGGTTCCGAGCAGGCTCGCGGCCTTCAGGGCCACCGCGCCGCCAAAGGAGTGGCCGACCAGGTGCACAGTGCCGGGCAGTTCGCGGCACAGTGCGAGCACCAGTTGCGCCTGCGCGTACAGGGATTGCGGCGCATGGCCCGGCCAGGGCGTGGTCTGGCCGTAGCCGAACAGGTTGACGGCCAGCACCCGGTAACGGTCCTTGAGCGAATCGGCCAGCGCGCGCCATTGGCGATTGCCGCTCACCGAACTGTGGATCAGCACGACCGTCTGCCCGCTGCCTTCGTCGATGTGGTCGATACTGAGATTTCCCTGCACGAAGACCGGCATTGCTTGTTCCTCTTCTTCAAACCCGTGTGGTCGGACCGTTTGGACCCGGCTCTCGAAGCGCCAGGGATGGGCTGCTAGCTCGACTTGCGACGCGGCAGCGGCACGATCATCGAGGCTTCGCGCCGGTATTGTTCGTAGGCGCGGCCGTGCACCTGGCGCAAGTCGCGCTCTTCCAGAAAGATGCCGATGAAGATGTAGCCGGTGGTGGCAACCGCAAACAGCAGGTGGCCCAGGCTCATCACCGGCGCGGCCCAGAAGGCGATCAGGAAGCCGAGCATGATCGGATGGCGCACGAAGCGGTACAGGGCGAACTTCGTGAAGGGCAGCGGCGTATAGGGCGCGCTTTTCAGGCGCAGGTACACCTGGCGCAGGCCGAACAGGTCGAAGTGGTTGATCATGAAGGTCGAGGTCAGGACGATCAGCCAGCCCAGGAAGAACAAGGCTTGCAGCAGGAGGCGGGCGGAATTTCCTTCTACGTCCCAGACCAGCGCGGGCAGCGCTTGCCATTTCCAGTAGAGCAGCGCCAGCAGCAGGCTGGAGAACAGCACGTAGGTGCTGCGCTCGACCGATTTGGGCACGACTTCGGTCCAGCGTTGCTTGAAGGCTGGGCGCGCCATCAGGCTGTGCTGGACCGCGAACAATCCGAGCAGCAGCACATTGACCAGCAGCGCGTCGGGCATGGTGCCGGCAGGCAGGGAATCGATGGTCTTGGGCAACAGCGGCAGATTGCCGACAAAGCCGACTGCGTAGAGGAAGGAAGCGAGGAAGATGGCGTAACTGACAACACCGTAAATGAAGGCGAGTATTCCCATGCGGGCTCCGTTTATTGTTGGCGACGGGAGTCGGGTGACCAACCGCGCAAGGCCTTGGCGCGTGCGGCCAGGCCCGTCGTTTCAATGCGACGACTGCCATTTCAATCGATCGCGCCGCCCCGCGGGTCCCGCAAAGCGGGACAAATAGCGGGACAAGTCCTTCCGGCTGGGGAACAGGCTTGGCCGATCGCTCACGCAGCGCCAAGTCCGGCGGCCGGTACTACGCGCCGCAGAGGTATTTCCTTGATCGGCAGGTGAATCAGGGCGGCGAACACTCCCAGGGCGGCCGCCGTGATCCAGGCCCAGAAATAGGTCCCGGTCGCATCGAACAGATAGCCGCCCAGCCAGACTCCGGCGAATGAGCCGATCTGGTGCCCGAAGAACACCACCCCGGAGAGCATCGACAGATAGGCCACCCCGAAGCGCGCCGCCACCAGTCCGTTGGTGAGCGGCACGGTGGACAGCCAGAGCGCGCCGATTGCGCCGGCGAACACATACACCGTGGCCTCGGTCTTGGGCGCCAGCAGAAAGGCGATGATCACCACGGCGCGCAGCAAGTAGATCGCCGAGAGCAGGTAGCGCTTGGGAAAGCGGGCGCCCTGCATGCCCCACACGTAAGTGCCGACGATGTTGCCGATGGCGATGATCGCCAGCGCCCGTGCGCCCACATTGCCGGTCAGGCCGATGTCGCGCAGGTACACCGGCAGGTGCACGGCGATGAACACCACCTGGAAACCGCAGACGAAATAGCCCAGCGACAGCAGGAGGAAACTGGGGTCGCGTACTGCTTCGTTGAACGCCTGCTTGAGGCCGCCCTTCTTCAGCGTGGAGCGATCCACGTAAGGCTCGGTCATCGCCAGGGACAGGGGGATGACGATCAGCATCAGCAGCGCCGAGAGCGTCAGCGCGGTGTGCCAGGAGGCTTTTTCGATCAGGCCCTGCAACAGCGGCATCATGTAGAACTGGCCCAGCGCCCCGAGGGCGCCGGAGACCGCCAGGCCCTGGGCGCGCTGCCCGGGCGGGTAGGAGCGCCCGACCACGCCGGTGATGATGCCGAAGGTGCAGCCACCTTGTGCCAAGCCGATCGCCACCCCGGCGGTCAGGGTGAGCATCAGCGAGGAACTGGCCGCGCTCATGCCCCACAGCCCCAGCGCATAGACGATCAGCGACACCACCATCACGCGTGCCGCGCCGTAGCGGTCCGCGACGCCGCCGAGGATAGGCGTGAAAAAGCCCCAGGCCAGGTTTTGCAGGGCGATGGCGAAGGAGTAAGCCTCGCGGGATACGCCCAGTTCCAGGGTCACCGGATTGAGGAACAGGCCCATGCCATGGCGCACGCCCAGGGTGATGTTGACCACGATGGCACCACACAGCAGGACCACCAGGGGGGTGCGCCAGCCGCGCGCGTTGTTTGCTTGCATGTTCGGGTCTTTGCTCCGTTGCGGGTTGACAGGCTATGAATCCGTCGCATTTCACCCCACGTATGAGGAACACAGGTCACGCCGGGCGGGACAAAAAGCGGGACAAAGCGTCCTGACGGGTCGAAAAGCCGGGCAAAACGCGTAAACTCAAGAGCCGAAAAAATCAATGAAGGGGCCGGACGACATGCAGGGACAGACGCCGTCGTTCGGCTATTGGTTGCGGCGTCGGCGCAAGGCGCTGGACCTGACCCAGGAGGCGCTGGCACAGCGGGTCTTTTGCTCGGGGTTCTCGATCCGCAAGATCGAGGCGGACGAACGCCGGCCCTCGCGCGGGCTGGCCGAGCGCCTGGCCAAGGCGCTGGCGATACCCGAAGAGGAGCGGCGCGGCTTCCTCGACTCTGCCCGCGCCGTGCGCAATCCGGACCGGCTGCAAGTCGATGCCTTGCCGCTTGGCAGCGACGCCGGCGCCAACGCGCCGGACCCGGCGGCGGTGCCCGCACGGCCTGCCGGCGGTGCCGCGACCGGTGATGCCGCCCCCTTTGTAGGCCGCAGCAGCGAATTTTCCCTGGCCACCGGATTGGTCGCCCAGCTTGGCGCAGGCAGCGGGTATGCGGTGCTGATCGAGGGCGAGCCCGGCATCGGCAAAAGCCGCCTGATGCGCGAAGTGGCGCGCCATGCATTGGCCCGCAGCCTGCCGGTCTTTTCAACCAACTGCTACGAAATCGAGCGCTCGATGCCGTTTCAGCCGGTCATCGACCTGATCACCCGCGCTCTCGACCGCATCCCGTCCGGCGCCCTGCGCAGCCTGGCGCCGGTGTCGCTCGCCGAGCTGGCCGCGCTGGTGCCGGAGATCGCCGAGCGCGTGCCCGGCCTGCCCAAGCTGTCGGACGATTTTCCGCAGGCCCGGCAGGCACGCTTGCCGCGCGCGGTGGGCCAGTTGCTCGAGGCGGCCAGGGACGGCCGTCCTTGCCTGCTGATGGTCGACGACATCCAGTGGGCCGACGACGCCAGCGCGCAGGTCTTGCATTACCTCGCCCGCCAGGCCCCCAAGTTCCCGGTGCTGGTGGTCTACGCCTATCGTGACGAGAGCATTGACAACGACGAGCGGCTGGCGCGACTGATCGAGAGTTTGCGCCGCGAGACCTTTGCGCGCCGGATATCGCTGGCCCGTCTCGGGCCCGACGATACCGAAGCCCTGGTCGGGGCGCTTGCCGGTGCCAGGCTGGGCGCGGCCGGGCTGGCTGAGCGCCTGCACCGCGAGACCGAGGGCAATCCGTTTTTCCTGATCTCCATCCTGCAGTCCCTCAACGATGGCGAGACCCAACTGGAGGCGCGCGCCAGCCCGGAAGCCGGCTTGCTGCCGGATGCCTTGCGCGCCGCCGTGCGGGTGCGCCTGGCCCACGTGCCCAAGGAGTTGCGCTCGACCCTGGAAACCGCCGCGGTGCTGGGCCGGCGCTTCGACTTCGACACCTTGCTGGCGGTGACGCACGAAGCGGAACAGCATTTGCTCGACGCCGTCGAGGCTCTGGTGCGGCGCCGCCTGCTGCGCGAAGAGGCCGAGGGCGGGGTCTACGATTTCAGCCACGACAAGGTCCGCGAGGTGGTCTATCGCGACATCGGCGGTGCCCGGCGCCGGCTGCTGCACCTGTCGGTGGCCGAGGCGCTGGAGCGGCGCGCCGAAGGCGAGAGCGCGGGGCACGAGCGCGACGCCCAACTGGCGGAGCACTACGAGCGCGCCCAGGTCTGGCCACAGGCGTTGCGCTACCTGGTCTTGGCCGGACAGCGCTCACAGGCCTTGTTCGCGCTGCGCGATGCGTTGCACTGGCTCGATCGCGCGGTGGCCCTGTGCGAGTCGCATCCGGAGGCCTTGCCCGACAGCGAGCGCCTGGCGATTTACGAGCGGCGCGGCGCGGCGCGCGCCCAGGCCGGACAGAGCGCGGGCGCGATCGAGGATTTCCGCCGGGTGGTGGACGCGGCGCGCGCCGGCGGGATTCCCGGGCAGACGCGCGATGCGCTGCTCCGGCTGGGCATGGCTTATCGGCGCGCCGATGCCTACGACGAAGCAACCGCCTGCCTGACCGAAGCGCTCAACCAATCCCGGGCCCTGGACGATGAACACCACGCCGCCGACACCCTCTATCACCTGGGCACGGTGGCCTGGAGCATGGGCCAAAACGACAAGGCGATAGGGTTCCACCGCCAGGCGGTGGATATCTGCCGCCGCAAGGGCTATGCCGACCTGGTCGCCGTGCAGGCCTATCACGGCAACGGCGAGGCGCGCTATGCGAATGCGGAGCCCGCGGCGGCCATCGAGTGCTTCAGCCGCTCGCTGGAACTGGCCCGCGGCATCGGCGACAAGAGCTACGAGTCCGAGAACCTGATGATGATCGGGCACGCATGCGTGGGCAGCAAGGGGCTGGGTGACTATCCGCGCGCCGCCGTTCAATTCGAGGCGGCGCTGGAGATCGCGCGCGCCGCGGACCTGCAATGGCACCTGGGCCCGACCCTGCTCGGATTGGACCACGTGCGTGCCTGCACCGGCCGCTACGGCGAGGCCTGGGCCGGCATGCAGCAGACCCTGCACTGGCTGGAGAGTCTGGGGCAGGCGCGCTATCAACTGATCGCCTACGACTACCTGGGCTACCTGCTGCTCGACCTGGGACTGAATGAACTGGTGATCGAACACCTGGAGCCGGGTGTCGCGCTGGCGCGCGATACCGGCATCATGTTCTGGCGCGCCTCCATCGACACCCACCTTGCCGTCGCGCGCGCCCGGCTCGGGCAGCGCGACGTGGTTCCGGCGCTGGCCGCCACGCTCGCGCAGGCGCGCCGCAACTCGGAGCGCTACCTGATGGTGCGTTGCCTGGATGGCCTGGCCGAGATCGCCCTGGCTGAGGGAGACGGCGGGGGCTGCCTGACGCATGCGGACGAACTGTTGGCGACCGCCGCGCCTAACGGCATGCGCGAATTCGAAGCACGGGCGCTGCACTGGCGCGGTGCGGCCATGATGGCGCAGAACCGGCACGCCACCGCCCAGGCCGAACTGAGCGCAGCCGCCGCGCTGGCGCAGCAAATCGGCCGGGTGCGCCTGCAGTTCGACGTGTACACGGCGCTGGCCCGCCTGTCAGCGGCCCAGGTCCGCTGCGAGGCGGCGCGGCGTGACCAGGCCACGGCAGACGAGATCGCAGCCGCCATCGAGCATAGCCTGGCTGGCTCGGGGCTGGAAGCGCGCTTGCGAGTGGCTGGCGCACCGGCCTGACAATCAGCAATCCAGATCAGCCATCTGGTCGGCGATCTGACAGTTTGGCGCGGCTTGCGACTGGAACGCCGATTTGAATCGCTTAGGATTGCCTGGGGGATGAGGCGACGAACGGCGCCCGCGCCGCCATTACGCACTCGGCAAGCACGGCCTGCTCGCCGATCTGGTTGGCCAGCAGCAGTATCAGGCGCGCATTGAGTTGCGCGCTTTGCGCCTCGTTCAGTCCTTCGTGGGCCGCCAGCAGTTGCTCGTAGAAGGCGTCGTGGTCGGTGAAGTTCGGGTTAGTTTTCATCGCATCGGTTCTCACAGGGCGATGCCGCGGGCGCGGGCATAGGCACGTTTGAGTTGCGCCAGCCCGGGGTCGGGCAATGCCGCAGCCAGGTGCATGTCGGGCCGCATCAGCACAAACACCGGGGTGACGCCATCCCAGCCCAGGGCCTTGGCCAAGCGCCCTTCGCGATCGGCGATCCGCGACAGGCCCAGGTTGGCCTGTCCCATCTGCACCAGGCGCAGGCGCGGCGCGCTCTGGTTGGCCCAGCGGATCACCTCGGCGGCCGCGATCGAAGGCGTGCCCAGCCATACGCCGACAAAGGCGCTCGCATGCCGGAACAGGTCGGCCAGCGCGCCGGCCTTGCCGTCCGGCAGAGTGATGGGCGCGTTTTGCACCGCCGCTCCCGGCGCTAGGGTCACCCCAGCCGCCGCGCCGCACAGCGGCGAGCCGGCATAGGTGTAGGCCGTCGACAGCCGTCCGGTGTTGACCAGATTGCGCGCAAAGGAATACTCGCGGGCCAGGCTGATGGCGGCATCGCGGAACACTTTCTCTTGCGGCGACTCGGGCGACAAAAAGCGCGAAGTGCGACGGGTGGTCATGATATTGAACTGCGCCGCCGGGTATCGCTCGGCGTGATATGTATCCAGCAGGCCTTCCGGCGCCTCGCCGGCCAGCACCAGCGCCAGCTTCCAGCCCAGGTTGTCGGCGTCCTGGATGCCGCTGTTGCCGCCGCGCGCGCCGAAGGGGCTCATCA
>Ga0302323_100005628_pt1 | contig 10289 bp, 6 predicted proteins | sample Fen_T0_3_FD_201950 | JGI IMG/M metagenome (GOLD analysis project Ga0302323, IMG submission 201950) | Peat permafrost microbial communities from Stordalen Mire near Abisko, Sweden - Fen_T0_3 | ecosystem: Environmental > Terrestrial > Soil > Wetlands > Permafrost | place: Sweden: Abisko... | reverse complement strand
GTCGCCCGTCGGGACCTGGCTCCGGGGCGGCCCGCACCGCTCACCCGGGAGCAGGCCGAGACCGACCTGGTGCTGCTCGGCCTGGTGGCCATGGTCGACCCGCCCCGGGCCGGGGTCGCCGAGGCCGTGGCCGACGCCCACCGGGCGGGGCTGCGGATCCACGTCATCACCGGCGACTACGGCCCGACCGCCGCCGAGATCGCCCACCAGCTCGGGATCGGCCGGGCCGGTGGCCGCATCGTGACCGGCGTCGAGCTGGCGCAGCTGGACGACGCCCGGCTGGACGAGCTGCTCGACGGGGACGAGGAGATCGTCTTCGCCCGCTCGTCCCCGGAGGCGAAGCTGCGGATCTGCGAGGCCCTGCACGCCCGCGGGCACGTCGTCGCCATGACGGGCGACGGCGTCAACGACGCGCCGGCGCTCCGGCACGCCGACATCGGAGTCGCCATGGGCCGGTCCGGGACGGACGTCGCCCGGGAGGCCGCCACGATGGTCCTCACCGACGACAACTTCGCCACGATCGTCACCGCGGTGGACGCCGGCCGTCGGGTGTTCGACAACGTGCGCAAGTTCGTCCTCTACATCTTCGCCCACGCCGTGCCCGAGGTCGTACCGTTCGCGATCTTCGCCCTGTCCGGAGGCGCGGTCCCGCTGCCGCTCACGGTGCTGCAGATCCTGGCGATCGACCTGGGGACGGAGACCCTGCCGGCGCTGGCCCTGGGCCGGGAGCCCGCCGAACCCGGCCTGATGGACCGCCCCCCGCGGTCGCGCACCGAGACCGTGATCGACCGGGCGCTGCTGGTCCGTGCCTGGGCGCTGCTCGGCACGGTGTCCGCGGTGCTGGTCATGGCGGGCTTCTTCGCCGTCCTGTGGCGCGCCGGATGGCGACCGGGGGACGCCACCGGCCCCGGTTCACCGCTGCACCACGCCTACCTGCAGGCCACCACGGTCACGTTCTGCGGGATCGTCGCGTGCCAGATCGGGACGGCGTTCGCCGCCCGCACCGACCGGGCCTCGCTGCTCGCCGTCGGCGTCTTCTCCAACCACCTGCTGCTGTGGGGGATCGGCTTCGAACTGCTCTTCACGGCGGCGGTCGTCTACCTGCCGCCGCTGCAGGGCGTCTTCGGGACGGCGGCCCTCCACCCGGCGCAGCTGGCCCTCCTCGCGCCGTTCCCGTTCGTCGTCTGGGGCGCGGACGAGCTCGTGCGCCACGCCCGACGCCGACGGGCCGCCCGCCGGGCGCCCCGGCCCGCGCGGGAGGACGGTGGCGAGAGTCACCGGCGTTCTGCCCGGGTCACCTTGCCCGGGTCGGCTTGATCATGAGACCCTGATGGGGTCAGCGTGTTGTGGAACAGTCCGGACCGTGCGCCTCCATGCCGCTCCTTCCTTCGGCGTGCAAGGTGGTCCTGATGAGCATGGCCCTCCCGTCCGGTGAGTCTCCGCCCTCGACGCGTCCCAGCTCCGGTGCGCCGCGATGACCGTCGGTCAGATCGCCCGCCTGCCCTGGCCCGTCTTCGGCAACTACGAGTGGCAGCAGAGCGGCGCCTGCGCGGCGGCCGACCCGAACCTGTTCTTCCATCCCGACGGCGAGCGTGGACCTGCTCGCCGGCTGCGGGACGACCAGGCGCTCGCCGTGTGCGGCGCGTGCGTCGTCCGGGTGGCGTGCCTGCGGCACGCCACGTCCGCCCAGGAACCGTACGGCGTCTGGGGCGGCACGACGGAGACCGAGCGCGAGAAGGCCCACGTCCTCTCCCGGCGCGAGCGGGCGCGGCTGGACGCGCGGTTGGAGGAGACCGGCTGAACATCACCGGCTGAGCCGCCCTGCCGCAGCCTCTCGCCGGCCGGTCCCGGCCCGCCGGTCGCGCTGCGTGCGACACGGCGGGCCGCGCGTGCCACGATGCCGCTCAGCCGTCGTCGGCCGCCGTCGTGGGGCGGGTCCGGGTTCCCAGGGGGTGGGACATGAAGGACCTGTTCGTCGTCACCCGGCCGGAGGCGACGCCGGACGTCGACGGTGTGGTCGGGGGCTGGTCCGACGCGCACCTCACCGAGCGGGGGCACCGGCACGCCGCGGACGTCGCGCAGCGGCTGCGGGAGCTGATCCCCGCCGGGACGCCGGTCGAGCTGTCCACCTCGGACCTGCTGCGGGCCCGGCAGACGGCGTGGACGGTCGGGGAGGGGCTCGGCGTGCGGCCCGTCGTCCTGCCCGGCCTGCGGGGAAGGTGCCACGGCGTCGCCGACGGGCGCCCGCGGGCATGGCTCGACGACCACGTCACGTCACCGCCCGGGACGGCGGACCGGCTCGCCCACGACGAGGGCATCGAGGGCGCGGAGACCCGGCTCGCCTGGGGTACCCGGCTCTACCGGACCATGGACACGCTCCTCGCCAGTGCGTGCTCCACCCAGGTCGTCGTCACGCACGGCGGGTCGCTGTCCTACCTGGTCGCGGCGTGGCTCGACGTCCCGCTCGCCGCCACCGGGCGGCTGGCGCTGCGGTCGAGGCCGGGCGGGATCACCCACCTGCACGAGGACGACCACGTCCACGACCGTCACCTCCTGACGCTGGACGACGTCGCGCACCTGGGCCGTCGCGAACCGGGGTGGCCGCTGACCTGGCTGCGGGCGGGCGTCCCGGTCCGGGCGACGGTCACCGCGCACCACCCGTCGGGCTTCCTCGCCCGGCTCGACGACTACCGGCCGGTCGGCGCCTCGATCGACCTCGTCCGGCGCGGCGGTGAACCGGCCGTCCGCCGGCTCGCCGAGCACCTGCCGCAGGTGGGGACGACGATCGACCTCGTCGTGGGCGAGGTGCACGCCTGGGACGAGGACCCGTGGATCTGGGTCGACCTGACGGCACCCGCCTCCGACGACGGCGCAGCACCCCGCCGACCCTGAACGTGCCTGGACGTGCATGGACGTGCATGGACGTGCATGGACGTGCGCGGACGTGCATGGACGTGCGCGGACGTCGTCAGGCCGGGCGGACGACCGGCGCCGGCGCGGGGGTCCGGAGCGTGTCCCGGTGCACCCGCAGGTCCGCCGCGAGGCGCACCGCCCGGTCGGCGGCGGCCAGCGCGAGCTCGGCGGACTGGCCCACGTGCTGGGCCGGGTCGAGGAGGTGGTCCAGCTCGGACGGCGTCAGCACGCCGGCGACCCGCGGGTCCCCGCGCAGCACGTCGGCGAAGGACGACCCGCCGCCGACGTGCTGCGCGGCGTCGTAGACGACGTCGTGCGCGACCTGGCGACCGATGTGCCGGCCGAGGGCCAGCATGATCGATTCGGAGCTGATCAGCCCGGCGGTCAGGTCGAGGTTGCTGCGCATCCGCGCCTCGTCCAGCTCCAGGCCGGCGAGGATGACCTGCAGGCGGACGAGCAGGTCGCCCGCCAGGCCGCAGGCCCGCTCGAGGGCGTCGTCCAGCATCGCGGTGTGGCCGCCGTCCACTTCGTGGTGGCTCAGCATCCCCTCGAGCGCGAGCGGGACGAGGGCCCGCAGCTGGGCGCCGATCGTCACGCAGTCGTCGGCGAGCTGCGGGTTGCGCTTGTGCGGCATGGTCGAACTGCCCACCGTGCCGGGCGGGACCGGCTCGCACGCCTCGCCGAGCTCCGGGCTCATCAGTGCGTACACCTCGGCGGCGATCCGGCCGCCGGTCCCGGCGATGAGCGCGAGGGTCGTGACGTACTCGGCGTACCCGTCGCCGCTGGCCCGGGACGGGACCGGCATCGGGGCCAGGCCGAGCCGGGCGGCGACGTCGTCCTGCACGCGCGGCCCGACCGCGCCGAGGGAGGCGTAGTTGCCGACCGCGCCGCCGGTCATCGCGAGGAAGACCCGCGGCTCGACGTCGGTCAGGCGGGCGGCGTGCCGGGAGAGCTCCTCGATCCAGCCGGCGACCTTGAAGCCGAACGTGATGGGGACGGCGTGCTGGCCGTGGGTACGCCCTGCGGCGACCATGCGCGCGCCGCGGCGGGCGAGGGCGGCCGCGGCGACGAGGATGTCGGCGAGCAGGTCCAGCAGGACGCGGTGGGCCTCGCGCAGCACGAGGACGTCGCCGGTCTGGGTGATGTTCTGGGTGGTCGCACCCCAGTGGACCCAGCCGCCGTGCACCGGCCCCGCCGCGTCGGCCAGCTCGCGCACCAGGGCCATCAACGGGTGGCTGGTGTCCAGGATGCCCCGCTGGATGCGGGCGGCGTCGAGGTGGTCCAGCCGCGCGGCGGCGGCGATCGCGATCGCGGCCTCGGCCGGGACGACACCGTGGGCGGCCTCGGCCGCGGCCAACGCGACCTCGACGTCCAGCCAGCGCTGCCACCGGTGCTCGCGGGCGAAGAGCTGCCGCACCCCCGCATCGGGCACGCGCCCGTCGGTGAACCGGCCGGAAGCGGTGGTCAACCGTTCGGCGACGAGAACGGTGACGGAACGTGGAGCGGGAATCATGTGGCCCAACCCTAGGCCCGACGCCGGACCGGCACGTGCGGCAGCGGGGAGACCGGGCGATCGGCCGAGGGCGCGGACCGGCGGGCGACCACAGGCCGGGTACCGGCACCCAGGACGCTCGTCCTGGGTGCGAGGACCCGATCGGTGGCGATCGACGGTGTTCGCGCCGGTCATGCCGTCGTCAAATGCGCCGGTGGGGCAGTCCGGGCCCGATGCGGTCGCTGCGGTCGACGCCGTCCCCGGCCGCCGCCTCGACGACGCGGGCGACGGCCTCGGTCGCCCGGTCGACGTCCTCGACCGTGGTGTAGACGGCGAAGCTCAGCCTGCAGGAGGCGGGCGGGTCGAGCCCCAGCTCGCGGTGCGCGAGCGTCGCGCAGTGGCACCCGGCGCGCGCCTCGACGCCGTACCGGTCCAGCCCCTCGGCGATGGCGAAGGGGCTGAGGCCGTCGACGGTGAACGAGACGAGCGCGGTGCGCTCGGCGGCGTCCGCCGGGCCGTGCACGGTCAGCCCGTCGACGTCGGCCAGCCGGCGCAGGGCACGGGCGGTCAGGGCGCGGGTGTGCCGGGCGACGCGAGCGGTCGTCTCCTCGACGGCGGCGCGGGGGAGCGGGTCGTCCGAGCCGAACCACCGCGGCTCCCCGGAGAGCGAGACGAGATCGACGAGCAGGCGCAGCGCCTGCGCCGAGACGATGACGCCGAGCACGTTCGGCGTCCCGGCGGCGTACTTCCAGGGCAGGTCGTTCCACACCACCCGGTCGGGGGCGACCTGGCCCTCGGCGATCATGTCGCCGCCGTAGAGGAAGGGGAGCGCGTGCTGCAGCAGGTGCTCCTTGGCGTACAGCACGCCCACCCCGAAGGGCGCCAGCAGCTTGTGGAACGAGAAGGACAGGTAGTCGACGTCGAGGGCCCGGACGTCGACCCCGCAGCTCGGCACGAGCTGGGCGCCGTCCACCAGGAGCAGCGCCCGGCGTTCCCCGGTGGGCTGGTGGTAGCCGCCCGCGTCGGCGATCCGGCGCACGGCCGCCAGGTCGGGCCGGGTGCCGAAGAAGTTGGACGCCCCGGTGCAGCACACCAGCTTGGTCCGCTCGTCGACCAGCGACGCCAGGTGGTCGAGGTCCAGCCGGCCCTGCGCGTCGAAACGGGCGACCCGGCACTCCACCCGACGGCCGAACCGCGGCAGGATCTCGGCGCACATCGCGTACCAGGGGACGAAGTTCGAGTTGTGCTCGAGGAGCGTCGTCACCACGTTGTCCCCGTCACGGAACTCGGTCAGCAGCGAGTACATCACCGCGTTGTGGGCCTCGGTCGTGTTGCGGTAGGTGGAGATCGTGCGCCGACCGGGCGCGTTCAACCAGGTCGCGATGGTGTCGAACGACTCCTCGAAGAGCGCCGTGGTGCGCCGGGACGCGGTGGACTGGCCCCGGTGCACGTTCTCGTAGGACGGCACCAGCTGCCGGTACAGCTCGACCAGCTCGCGCGGCGGCTGGGTGCTCGCGGCGTTGTTCGTGACGGTCCGGCCGGCCCGCACGAAGTCGAAGTGGGTGCGGAGCCGGTCGACGTCCAGCGGTGCCTCGGCCCGGGTGCTCATGTCCGGGATACGCGGCGGCGGGGCCGTCCGGTTCGCAGGTGCGCCGGGCTCACGGCTGCTTCCGCTTCCAGGCACTGACCAGCAGCGGCCACAGCATGGGCCGGTCCCCGAACCGCTCGGCGTCGTCCGCCAGGGCGGCGAACATCGCCCCGGCGTCGTCCGGCGTCGTCACGCCGTGCTCGATCGCGGCGGGGAGCAGGCTGCGCACGACCGCCGCGATCATCTCCTGGCCGGCGCGCAACGGCACCAGGCGGCCCGCGACGTCGGTCCCGTCCGGGGTGCCCACGCCGGCCTCGGCGAAGAGCACAGGCAGGCCGGGACCGGTCCGGACGTCGCAGCCGGCGGCCTGGAAGGCCAGCGTCATGACGCGGACGGCGTCGCGCACGCCCGGGGCCGGGGCCAACACGTCCGCGGTCGTCAGGTCGTAGTCCTGGACGACCAGGTGGCCGCCGGGCGCGACCGCGTCCCACAACCGGGCCAGCACCTCGACGCGCGACGGCAGATGGAAGAGCAGCAGCCGAGCCAGGACGACGTCGTACGGGCCCTGCGGGACCGGGGCGTCCTGCGTCAGGTCCGCGACGACGACGTCGCACTGGCGGTGCCCGTCCGCGTGGAGCGCGGCGCGCGTGGCCGACGCCAGCTGCCCGTCGACGTCCAGCCCGATCACCCGGCCCGACGGCCCGACGCGCTGCGCCAGCAGGCGCATCGTCTCGCCCGGCCCGCACCCGGCGTCGAGGCACCGGGCGCCGGGGGCCGGGGCCACCGCGTCCAGCACCCGGCCGGTGGCCGCCTCCCAGAAGCGGGCCTGCGCGCGCAGCCGCTCGTACTCCTGCGCCGTCCGCCCCAGCGAGTACGGGCCGGTGGTGATCTCCTCGACGGTGCTCATCCTGCTGACCTCCTCGGCACTGCAGCGGTCCTGCCGCGACCGCTCGACTGCATCGATCGTGCGCGGGACGGGCGGGCGGTGAATCGTGGAGGCCACCACGAGGTTTTCGTCGAGGGCCCTCGCGGCTATGGTTCGCCGGCGGCACCCGACCTACGATCACCAGGTGTTCCCTGCGATGCTGCAGCGCGACGCGGAGCTGGCGGCCCTGGACCGCGGCCTCGCGCGGGTGCGTGCCGGGGCCGGCGAGGTGATCGTCGTCGAGGGTCCGGCGGGCATCGGCAAGTCGAGCCTGCTGGCCGCCGTCGCCCGCGGCGCGGCCGCCGGCGGCGTCCAGGTGCTGCGCGCCTGGGGGAGTCCCCTGGAGCAGGATGCCGGCTGGGGGATCGCCCGGCAGCTCTTCGCGCCGTTGCGCGGCGGCCCGGAGTGGGGCGAGCTGACCGTCGGGGCGGCTGCGCTCGCCGGCCGGGCGCTGGACGGCGACGCGCCGCCGGCCCTCGCCGGTGACGCCGCCCATGCCGCCGTCCACGGCCTCACCTGGCTGGCCTGCGGCCTCGCCGAGCGGTCGCCCGCGCTGCTCGTGGTGGACGACGTCCACTGGGCCGATGCACCGTCCCTGCGCTGGCTGGTCCAGCTGACCCGACAGCTGGGCGAGCTGCCGCTCGGCATCCTCTGCGCCGCGCGGTCCGGGGAGCCGCCGGCCCATCCGGCGTTGACGGCGGAACTGCTGGCGGCCGCGCCCGGGCCCGCGGTGCGGCCGCCGCCGCTCGGGCCCGAGGCCGTCGAGGTGCTCGTGGCCGCCCGGCTGCCCGGTCCGGCACCGGGGTTCGTCCATGCCTGCCACGCGGTGACGGCGGGCAATCCCTTCCTGGTGGGCGCCCTGCTCACCCAGGTCGCAACCCAGGGGCTGCCGCCCAGCGACGAGGTCGGGGCGCGCCTGACCACGTTCGGGGCCGAGCAGGTCGCGCGGGCCGTCGGACAGCAGTTGGCCCGGCTGCCGGCCGGGTGTGCCGAGCTGGCGCGGGCGTTCGCCGTCCTGGGTCGCGGCACGTCGTTGCGGTGCGCCGCCGAGGTCGCCGCCGTGCAGCCCGGCCGCGCCCCGGCCCTGGCCGACGCGCTGCGGGCCGCCGGGCTCCTGGCGCGCGAGGACCACCGCTACGCGCTGGTGCATCCGCTGCTCGAGGCCGCACTGTGCGACGCGCTGCCCCCCGCCGCGCGCGCGAGCCGGCACGCCGCGGCCGCCGCCGTGCTGGCCCGGGACCGGGCCGATCCGGAGGCCGTGGCGCTGCACCTGCTGCGCAGCGAGCCCGCCGGGGCGGCCGGCACGGTCACCGCCCTGCGGGACGCCGCCGCCCGGGCCGGTCAGCGCGGTGCCCCCGAGAGCGCGGTGGCCTTCCTTCGACGCGCCCTGGCCGAGCCGCCGCCGGATCCGGCGGTCGAGGCCGACGTCCGCAGCGAGCTGGGCCTCACGCTCGCCGCGCACGTGCTGCCGGACGCGCCCCCGTTGCTCTCCCAGGCGGTCGAGCTGGCCACCACACCGTCCCAGCGCGCCCGCATCGCGCTCTCGGGGGGCCGGGCACTGGGCCTTGCCGGCCACTTCGACGCCGCGATGGAGCTGTGCCGGCGCGGCCTCGCCGCGGTGGACGACGTCCGCCCGGACCTGGCTGCCCGGTTGACGATGGAGCTGGCCTGCAACGCCGCGCTCAACGCCTCGCACGCCGCCGCGGCGCAGCGTTGGCTCGCCGAGCCCGAACCACCGGATGCTCCACCGCGCCGGCCGGTGGCCCGTGCCGCCTTGCGGGCCTTCGGCGGCGTGCGTGCGGCTGCCGACGACCTCGCCGCGTTGACCGCCCCCGGCTCGCCGGACGTGCCGGCCTCGCCCGCCCCGCACGGTGCGGCGCCTGACCCGGACGCCGACTCCCTCGTGGAGACCATGGTGTCCATCGCCTTGATCATGTGCGGTGCCCCGGACGCCGCCCGGGCGCGGTGTGACGCCCTGATCGACGTCGCCCGGCCGCGCGGCTGGCGGATCGCGCTCGCCCACGGCAGCTTCCTGCGGGCGATCGCGCTCCTTCAGCTCGGCCGGATCCGGGACGCGGAGGCCGACGCGCGGGACGCCTTCACGTTCAAGCTGAGCCACAGCCCCCCGGCCGCGCTGGTCTGGAGCCTCTTTCCGCTGGTCGAGGCGCTGACCGAGCTGGACGACCCGGACGGTGCCGACGAGGCCCTCGCCCTCGCGGAACGCGGCGGCCCGGTGCCGCCCGGCATGCTCGGCAGGCCGCTGCTCCTCCAGGCCCGCGCGCACCTGCGGCTGACACAGCGCCGGCCCGCGGACGCGCACGCGGACCTGGCCTCGGCCGCGGCCGAGTGGGCCGCACTCGGTATCGCGCACCCAGGGCTGGCCACCTGGCGGGTCGACGACGTCGAGGCGCTGGTGGGGCTCGGCGACATGGGCACCGCCCGGCAGCTCGCGACGGAGCACCTGGCTCTGGCCGAGACCGTCGCGTCCCCGGGACCGCTGGGGGCGGGCCTGCGCGCGTCCGCGCGGACCGCCGTCCCCGGCGAGGCCGTCCTGCTGCTGGGCCGGGCCGTCGACCTGCTCGACGGCACGCCCGCCGTGATCGAGCGGGTCCGCTGCCTGGTGGACCTGGGCGCGGCCCTGCGCCGGGCCAACCGCCGCTCGGCGGCCCGCGAACCGCTGCGGTGCGCGCTCGACCTGGCCCAGAGCGGCGGCATGCGGCTGCTCGCCCGCCGCGCCCGGCACGAGCTGCAGGCCAGCGGCGCGCGGCCCCGTCGCGACGCCCGCTCCGGGGCCGATGCCCTCACCGCCGCCGAGCACCGGGTCGTGCAGCTGGCGGCGCAGGGCCGCAGCAATCCCGAGATCGCTCAGGAGCTCTATGTCACCCGGCGCACCGTCGAGACCCACCTGACCCACGCGTTCCAGAAGCTCGGCGTGAGCACGAGGGCGGCGCTCGCCGAGCACGTGGGCCCGCCGCGTTGATCGGGCCGCCGTGGTGAAGAGCGGCGCCCGCCCCGGAGCCGGAGCTGTCCCGGCGGCGCCCGCCCAGCGACCCACGATCCCGACGACGCCGCGTCACGGCAACCGCGCGCGCCACCCGGGGGCGGCCGCGCGGCCGGGACCGGTGTCGACGAGGTGGACGGTGTGGGCCTCGGTCGGGTCGGGGGGCTCCCACCGGGCCACCAGCCGGTCGATCACGGCCTGCGGCACGGTCGCCGACCGGGCGGCGTTGCGCGTCCGGATCACCTCCGGAGGTGCCTCGAGCGCCACGACCTCGACGCGCGCTCCGTAGTCGGCGGCCAGGTCGACGGTGCGACGGCGCAGGTCGCGGGAGACGTTGGTCGCGTTCCAGACGAACGGACGCCGGGCGCGC
>Ga0302323_100005627_pt1 | contig 10289 bp, 9 predicted proteins | sample Fen_T0_3_FD_201950 | JGI IMG/M metagenome (GOLD analysis project Ga0302323, IMG submission 201950) | Peat permafrost microbial communities from Stordalen Mire near Abisko, Sweden - Fen_T0_3 | ecosystem: Environmental > Terrestrial > Soil > Wetlands > Permafrost | place: Sweden: Abisko... | reverse complement strand
CCGGCACCCCTACTTCCGCAGGTGGCGCTGCCACCTCCAGCGGTTCTTGTGCTTTTTTTGCAACCTTCGCATCTGCCACAATCAGGCCATCCCTAAAGCGAATGATGCGGCCTGCATATGTGGCGATCTCATCCGAGTGGGTCACCATCACGATCGTGATTCCCTTTGTCTGGTTCAGTGCCTGGAAGATATTCATGATCTCGGCGCCATTGTGCGAGTCAAGCGCCCCTGTCGGCTCGTCGGCTAAAAGTATCTCAGGGTCATTGATCAGCGCACGGGCTATGGCAACGCGCTGCTGCTGTCCGCCTGATAGCTGAGCAGGAAAGTTATGTTCCCGCCCCGTTAACCCTACGTCTGCTAGAGCGCGCCGGCCGAGTTCATCTTCGTTTGGAGTCTCGCTTCCCTTGTAAAGCAAAGGCAATTCCACGTTCTCCAATGCATCCATGCGCGGCAGCAGATTGAAGTTCTGAAAGACAAATCCTATCTTTCGATTGCGAATCTCCGCCAATTCATCGCGATTCATCGTCTCGACCGATGTGCCGCCCAGCAGGTAGCGCCCGGACGTGGGCCGGTCGAGGCATCCAAGCAGATTCAGCAGAGTCGACTTCCCCGAGCCGGACTCTCCCATGATGGCTACAAACGATCCGCGCTCAATCGAGAGCGTCACACCCTGGAGCGCGTTGACGACAACCTCACCCAGAAGGTAAGTCTTGCGTAGTTCGCGCACTTCGATCAGAGAGCTCACGATTGGATTCCTGCATTCTTTAGAGGCGAGGTGTGCGGCCCGTGCTGCCGCCAGGCGCCGAAGACTGAGCACTTGCGGAAGTTTTGGCCGCCGCTGAACTGAATCGCTGAACGATCTGATCTCCAGCCTGCAAACCGTTGGCAGAGACCGCAGTGTACTGCCCGTCTGAGATGCCGAATTCCACTGGAATCGCTTTCAGCTTTCCGTCTCGCAGAACAAAGATCTGCTGCTTGCCCGCCGGCGCAGCCGAAAGGCCAAACTTCTTCAGCACCGCGGCGGACGGATGAATCCGGAGTACGGCATTTGGCACTTTAAACGTGTCGTTAAGCTTCGCTGTCAGAATGCGTGCGTTAGCAGTCATCCCCGGAAAAAGTTTGAGATCGGGATTGGAGACCGCGATCACGACATCGTACGTTACGACGTTCGTGGTTATGATTGGAGCCTTGCGAACCGCTGTAACCTGCCCCCGAAATGTTGTTGTGGGATAGGCATCAACCGAAAATGTCGCGTTCTGGCCTACCTGTATGTCGCCCACATCGGACTCGTCCACATTGGTGTCGAGTTGCATCTTGGTCAGGTCTTGCGCGATTTCAAAGATGGTCGGCGCGGCAAACGATGCCGCAACAGTCTGGCCCACATCCATGCGACGCGCTATCACTGTGCCATCGACCGGAGCGGTGATGCGTGTGTGTGCGAGATTTAGATTTGCCTGGGCGAGCGATGCGCTTGCCTGACTCTCCACGCCCTTGGCAGAGCCAAGTTGTGTCTTGGTCACCGTGACTTGATCTTGTGCTGACTGAATCGTCTGCTTGGACTCGTCAACCAAAGCCTGATCGGCAGCCACCTGTGCTGTTGCTGCATCCGCGGTTGCCTTTGCCGCTTCATGGTCCTGCTTGGAAGTAATGCCATCCTTGAAGAGGCTATCGAGCCTCCCGTATTGGGCTTGCGCATTCACCGCAACAGCACGGTCCTTCGCCATCACCGAGGCCGCGCTTCTTGCTCCGGCCATGGTTCCCGAGAGATCCGAGTTCGCCTTCTGAACCTGTGCCGCCGCAGTGGCCACTGACGACAGCGCTGAACTGCGGGACGCCTGCGCCTGGTCCACCTGGGTCTGGAATACGGCCGGGTCAATCAGAGCGACCAATTGCCCCTTTGTGACTTTCGTATTGAAATCGGCGTAGAGCGCCTTGATATTGCCCGAAACCTGGCTGCCGACCTGCACATCGACCACAGCATTGACCGAGCCGGTCGCGGTGACACTTGCTTGCACTGTTCCCCGTTCCAGGGGCGCTGTTTGATAGGTGATTGCGTTCTGCACATGGGTACGCCAAACTTCCCACGCAATCGCGATCACAACGACTATACCGATGGCAATTGCCCACCGCACCCAGTGATGGTTACGCCAGCTAGGGAAAGGTTTGGCGGGAACAGCAATCGGGATAACTATTGGTGCCTTCTCGCGAATTGGGTCCACTGCGGTAGCCATAGATCACTCTTCCTTTCAGCCCGGCGCGCTGTTAGATTTCAGTTTGCTGGGAGGGGTCAGCAGCATCGCGAATACAGAGACAGTAGACGAACCGTGCTAAGAGCTCCGAATAGCTTTCGGTACTGCACGAGTTAGTGGGTCGCCAATTGGGCAAGGGTCCGCACCGAGAGGACATGTGTAGAATCGCCGATCTGCACAGATCGTGCTGAGCAATGTGGACCACCGGGTATGGTGAGAGCCATATGTACAATTAGCCCCACTTTACTCTGCAAAAACACCAGTCGATGCGATCGTGAACAATTCGGCACAGTCCATAACGTGCCCAAGCCGGGTTAGAAGCTGGCTACGGTCGTAAGCAGATCGGCGAGACCGTTCCCAGCAATCTGGACGCCAATGCAGAGAAGAATGAACGCTACGATCCGCAGTATCCCGTACGCGTTCGATGGAGGAATGACTTTGGTGATTTTCGGAGCATGGACATGAATCGCTAGAAAGATAACGTCGTTGATAGCAATCTTGCGCGCCAATTTTCGATGGACTCCTGGGTGCCTCGCCCGCCAACCCAAGAAAGAACAGAGCTACCCCAGGCGGATTGATTCGTGCAAAAGAATGCTAAAGGCAACCAGAAACGACTTTCAGAGAAGCAAGAGCATTCTCCTTGGCTGCGCAAGATTCTTCTGAAATGCCGCAAAGCCATTGATATGTTCTCTCAAAAAAACGGACGATTCCTCCGCAAAAACCTTTCGGGTCAAGGCCTTGGGCGCATTGTTCGATTCTTGATCAGCCGAAATAAAAGGACTGTATTCAATTGAACAGATGCGTTGCAGTTCGCGATGGGAGGATCATCTCTAGCATGCAGAAAAGTTTACTTATACGATCCAGACCTGCAGCGCTAATTCAAGATCTGGCGATGCATCGCCAGACCGATTCTGCTACGTAGATTCAGCAGTTCATGGCTAGTCTTACCGGCTTTGAGAAAGATGGAGAATACAATGTCTGCAACAAATTCAGTTGTCGCCATATATGAAACCCACGAGCAAGCGGAAAAGGCAATTAAGGCACTTCAAGAGGCTGGCGTCGACATGAAATGCCTCTCGATTGCAGGCCGCGGCACGCACACAGATGAGCATGTGGTTGGCTATTACAACGCAGGCGATCGGATGAAGTACTGGGGATCTGTTGGAGCATTCTGGGGCGGATTCTGGGGACTGTTGTTCGGGTCCGCCGCATTCGCCATACCGGGACTGGGACCGATTCTCGTGGCCGGCCCACTGGTTGGCTGGATCGTGGCAGGTCTTGAGGGAGCTGCCGTTGTTGGCGGAGTCAGTGCTCTCGGAGCTGGGCTCGTAAGTATTGGCATTCCAAAGGACAGCGTCATCAAGTATGAAGTTGCCCTGAAGACCGACAAGTATCTGCTAATCGTCCATGGCGCACAGGACACGGTGTATGGCGCACGATTGATCCTGGATGGGGCCTGTCCCGGTGATTACAGCTTTCACGGCCAGCCAATGCTGACTAGCTGAGACCGTCTGCAGACTCCGGCCGGGAATGGTCTAGTTCAGAGGCAGAATGATCGGGATGCTGTGGCAAAGCGCAGGGAACATTACCGGTGTAATTGTGCTAAACACAGCGGGAATGCAAAAAGGACAGAATGGCGTATCGAAGATTCAACACAACAGGTGATATACCCTTTGCGACACAAAAAAAGCAGGGTGAAAAGCAATCTCATCCAGATTTGAACCTTGCCGCAGACGGTTTCGACATTTGGTGGAACAAGACCTTTGCACAGCACACGGCTGTACTTGCGCAAGCATCTGCTCTCATGCATGCACATCGGCGCGTCAGCTCGACCGGGAAGAATTGGATCGGACCAGCCTTTTGATCACGAATGCATTCGTGTCGCGGTCGGCGAAGACATCATCCGCCTCCGCACCAGAATCAGACGGGACCAATCGCGATGCGCCTGAAGACGGGAGCCGTTCTACATGGGGCTCCCACGGCGGTTTATCACGTACGACTGCAAGATGCGTGCTCATGCTTCTCCTTGGTTGGCCCGGCTCGGTTGCCACTCCCTGCGAGGCGCTTTACCAGGAATTGGAAGCAATTCCTTGGATGCCGGAGCAGTTGCCGATCGATTGCATTCGATCACGTCTGCCGAAACACTCCCTGAACTCCATGGGGCGAACTTCGGTAACTGCCGGCAGAATGTCCAGGCAATGTATGAGTCGATCCACTATGCTCCCGCGTGGGTGCGCGAAGGGAAAGCAACACCTCAGGCGTTAGCCGTTATTTCTGCTCTGGAAGGCAGCCAAAAAAAGGGCTGAATCCGGAAGACTTATGATGCATCGCTGTGGCCTGCGCGCCTGACTGCTCTTACTGATCCGGCCCGAATGAGTGATTGATATTGGCGCAAGTTGCCTCCAATTCAGTCCCTCGCCCGGACCCGACAACTGTCAGGCGGAAACTGTCGATTCATTGTGCGATTGTGACCATTCTTTCAGATGCGCGTTGCTCGATGATCTCAATTGTGAATAGTCTAGTGTCCGGATAAATGTCCGGCGCTCTTGCGGACGCTCAAGCTAAATCATTTGACTTTGCTGTGGATCAGCAAGTTAGACAGAAGTGCTTTGGGCTATTGTCTTTGTTCTTCCGATGTTGCATATTCCCCGCTCAGCTTGATGCAGAGATCAATCCGGATTACCGCCTACCGAAAGACAGCCTGACTTCTTTCTCTCATCAGGTACAGTTTGAACTTCTCGATGTCTTCCATGCTACCAGGCCTGGTTTCAGTCACGACATAACGTTAGGAGATAGCAATGTCCACATCAAATAGGTTTGCAGGCTCTGGGAAAAATACGCTGATGACCATGGAACGAGCTTCCAACCGGTCAATTCCAACAAGGATAGCGGTCGTCGGAAACCATCTTCCGCGTCAATGTGGAATTGCAACCTTCACGACGGATTTGTGCAATGCTATTGCCGCCGAGTATAGATCTTCTGAATTGTCGGTCGTAGCCATCAACGACCCACAGTCGCCATACGCCTATCCAGCACGGGTGCGGTTTGAGATCACTGAAGGAGATATCTCATCCTATCGCGCGGCAGCCAGTTATCTTAACTCCAGAGATATTGATATCGTTTGTTTGCAACACGAATACGGGATTTATGGGGGAAGAGCCGGAAGCCATGTTCTGGAATTGCTAAAGCATCTCAGAATGCCCGTTGTGACAACACTGCATACGGTTCTTCGCGAGCCAGATGCAGATCAACGGCATGTTCTCCAGGAAATCGCAGCACGTTCGGAGCGTCTCGTCGTGATGAGCGAGCACTCGTCAAGATTCCTTCAAGACATATTTAGAGTTCCTGAAGGAAAGATCGATCAGATACACCATGGCATACCCGACTTGCCAATTACAGCGACCAGGGCTCGCAAGGGGTCTTCCGCAACCACAAGAAAGACCGTTCTGCTCACATTTGGCTTGTTGTCTCCCAACAAAGGATTCGAAAGTGTAATTCATGCACTTCCGAGTATTTTGTCTCGACATAGCGATGTCGTTTACATCATTGCGGGCGCCACACACCCTCATGTCAGGCTTGTCGAGGGCGATCAATACCGGTTTCAATTGCAAGCCCTGGCAAAGAAACTCGGAGTAGGGGAGAACGTGATCTTCTATAACCGCTTCGTGAGCCCGCAGGAGATGGCTTCACTGGTAACTTCGGCCGACATTTACGTTACACCCTATCGATACGAAGCGCAGGCTGTATCGGGAACACTTGCATACGCCCTTGGCGCCGGGAAGGCAATCATCTCAACTCCGTACTGGTATGCGACTGAACTGCTGGCCGATGGGCGTGGAACTCTGGTCCCCTTCGAGAACTCAGAGGCCATAGCAGATGCGACTATCGAACTTCTAGACAACGATACGGCTCGTGAGGCGATGTGCAAACGGGCTCACCTCTATGCACGCCGCATGGTTTGGAATCGAGTTGCACAATCTTATATGCGGAGCTTCACAAGCATTCAAGATAACTGCATACCAGCTGATCGCATTGGATTCTCGGTACGAACTGCTGAAAGAAGCAATATGCGCCGTCTTGCAAGTGCCTGAGAGCTTTCGCTTGTTTTCATTGAGGAAACCTATGGCCTCTGTTTCGACCGATCAAGTGAGGTCAGTTCTCCGGCCTAAGGCCGTTGTTGTCGTTGCCCATCCGGATGACGAGATCTTGTGGTGCGGCGGTTACATACTGAACCACCCGGAATTTCAATGGAGAATCGTAACTCTATGCAGGGCCGGGGATTCAGATCGCGCTCCAAAGTTCAACCGGGTCTTGCGCCAATTGGCTGCGGAGGGCGAGATGGCGGATCTCGATGATGGTCCCGACCAAACACCACTGCCAATCGACTTGGTACAGGCGACCATAACAAGGCTACTTGCAGGATTTAGCTATGACCGGATTCTGACTCACGGTCCGATGGGCGAGTACACACGTCACCGTCGGCATGAGGAATGCTGCAGGAGTGTCGTTGAGCTCTGGCGATCAGGCGCAATTGACACACAGCAACTATGGCTTTTTGCTTATGAAGATGGTGAGCGTGAGTACTTGCCTCGAGTCCGCGACGATGCGGATCGGCGGGACATGCTCACAGAGAGCGTCTGGCTCGAAAAGCACCGGTTGATCACCGATGTCTACGGATATAGAGCCGATAGTTGGGAAGCGCAGTGCACGCCACGAGAAGAAGGCTTTTGGTGTTTTGACTCGGCACGGGCAGCAACAGAACGCATGGCATTATGGGAGACCCAATCGTGAAAGTACTCGTGTTGAGCGAATATCCGGCACCGGCAGCTGGCTTGGCCCTGCAAGGTGAACTCTTGTGCAGAGGCCTCAGGGAATTGGGCGTGGAAGTTCACCCGGTTCATTTGGAATCGAACCTGGAAAAGGAATGGTACTTTCGCTGGTTCAAACCGGACGTCGTAGTCGGCGTGGGGTTCTGGGGCCATCTTCCAGATCTGGTCCTGCATTCGCACAAGTTTGGGATGACGGCCGTGCCGTGGCTCGTTGCCGATGGTTATATTGCGGAGCATCGTGACGTACTGAATGCTCTTCCGCTGATCCTGGTCACCTCCAACTGGGTCAAGGAGGTGTACGTCAGAGATGGCATCTGCGGAGACAATATCGTGGTGTTGCCGGTGGGTTGCGGCACGAACCGATACACGCCGCACAGCCAGAATGACGTGAAGGTCCAATCGATCCGCGAGGAGTTTGGAATAACGCCTGGCCAGTTGATGATCCTGACCGCCGGCGGCGATGGTGCATCAAAAGGCGCGCGAGAGGTCATGCGGGCGCTGGCCATGATCGATGCAGAAGCGCCTGACTGGAAGTATGTCTGCAAGGTTTGGCCTCAACCACGCACCGAACAGCAGAACGTGATCGATCTCAAACTTGCGGCAGATCTCGGCATCGGCGATAAGGTGATCTATTCCACCAATGTGGTCTCGCAGAATTTTATGCCTTACTTGCTGTCCGCCTGCGACATCTACGCTGCGCCTTCGCGGCTTGAGGGCTTTGGCATGATTCAGGTCGAGGCAAACGCCTGCGAAAAGCCAGTGATCGCAATCGATGCCATGGCATTTCGCGACACTATGGTCCAAGGTGAGACAGCATTTCTGGCGAAGGTAGCTGAGGAAAGAAAGGTCACCGAAGCGCTCTACGGCGAAGGTCACGACTACGAGACTGGTCATCGGATCGTGTTTCCAAATCCGCGTACAGTTGAATACAGGGCCAGTGTTCCCGACATCGCAAAGTATCTACTGCAACTGATGAAGGACAGCGCACTGCGAAAGCGCATGGGTGAAGCAGGTCGTAAACGTGTGGTCGAATTGTTCGATTATCGTCAGGTTGCCAAGCAATTCGTCGAAATCGTTTCCGACCGATTGGGTATCACGTAGAAGGTTTCAAGGCGCGTGTGCTCGTCTCCTCAACCCAGCACGACAACGAGGCGTCCATGTCTTTTGACGATAAGTCACGAATTGCTATTGAACAGGCAAAAGAGGCAGCTCTAAACACTCTGCTGCATAACGCACAGGGACCGTTTCAAGGACTGCCTCGAACCGCGGGCTGGGGATACCCGGAACCCTACACACGGGACCTGATGATTTCTGCACTCGGCTTTCTGGCAACTGGCAACGAGAAGCTAGCCGACGCTATCGAGCGCACACTGGTGGCGCTCGCAAACAATCAGTCGCCGCATGGCCACATTCCATCCCTCGCGCACGATTCAGCCAACCGAGGTTCCAGCGATTCAACGCCGCTCTTCCTCTTTGGCTTGGCTCTTTACAGGGTATCGACGAATCAGCCGCAGTTCCTTCATGAAGCAGCTGAGAAGGCTCTACGTTGGATGGAATACCAGAGTCCCGATGACAGGGTGATGGTTGCCCAGTTGCCAACCAGCGACTGGCGCGATGAGCAGTATGTCATGGGGTATGGGTTGTACGTGAACATGGTTGTTTACGCCTATCTTCGCCTTTACGGAGAACACGAATCTGCGGATCAGTTGCGTGGGTTGATGAGCCGCTTGGAAGTTAGCAGCGAAGAGAAGATCAGTTATGAGCAAGAAGCTCTCGTAGAACCGTCCGCGCCTTACTACGCGCTTTATTCGTACAAGATTATGACCAGCGACCGCTTCGATCTGTTAGGCAACAGTCTGGCGATCTTAACTGGAATTGCTTCACCGGACCGCGCATCGAAGATGCTGCTTTGGGTTGAAGCCGAGTGCGAAGCCATGCGGGGCCGCGGAGAACTTGCTGTGGATCTGCCGCCCTGTTTATTCCCTTACATATTGCCCCATCATGCGGATTGGCTGCCACGCTATGAGCGCTATAACCGGCCCGGAGATTATCACAACGGCGGCGTGTGGCCCTTTATCTGTGGCTTCTATATTGCGGCGTGCGTGGCGGCAGGGCAGATGGATCTTGCGGAGCGCAAGCTGTTAGCGCTGACGGAGCTGGTCAAGCCATGGCATGAAGACGCGGCGGAGTGGGGATTCAATGAGTGGATTCACGCGCAAACCGGTAAGCCAAGCGGACGGGATTGGCAGACATGGTCGGCAGCCATGTACCTCTATGCGGCTGAATGTGTCCAACAAAAGAGAACTCCTTTCTTTGACCTGCTACGCACAGGCCATACAGAATTGGCTGAATAACTCTTGCTTCGGCTGTCCGGATCGATCGTTACATCTCCAGAACCCCCTTGGAGTGATTTTTTGGCCGGTACTCGTCTACACGCGCATCATCGTCATGACTTTGGCGAAAAGTTGTAGAGGCCTAACTCTGGCGATAGATAGCAGATATTTCACATCAGCAGCCCGACCGCAATATTCTTCCAGAAGAATCCGACCGGCCAAGCCGTTGAGGCGACTGGCCTCGACGGCTGCTCATGAATATCGCGTGAGATTTCGTGCTGAAGCCACTGCTAATTCCTCATTCTTGAATACGTCGCCGGGCGTCGACACTGTTCGGTTTCGATCATATGGCGGAAGTATCGGTTTGAACTTTGCTATCGCGAACTCAGCGTTACCGAGCCGATCGGCCGGTTAGTGTAAGCCGAGGAAGTTGCGAATACACATCAGCGAACGTTGGCCGGCTTTCCGTTCTCTATTTGCTATCGATGAGCGCATTGGGGATTCATCATCGTTGATTTGATCCCCGCCGTGAACCTACTGATGCAATGAGAATCCGGACGGCAAAGCTGCCTCAAGATTGATTTGTTCTCCGGTGATGGAGTGGTGCAATTTCAGAAATTGGGCGTGCAGAAAATATCCTCCATCGCCTGGAAGGCCGGGGAGATTTTCAAGAGGCTGGCCGGTTAAGCCGTAAAGAGGATCGCCAACCAAGGGATGCCCAATGAATGACAGATGAATTCTGATTTGATGAGGGCGACCCGAATGCAGGCTTACCTCAAATGTTGTGGTGCTTGTGGTTCGTGAGATCACCTTTGCCAATGACTTTGACGGTTTGCCACTTGGATTGGCGGCCCACACAGAACCGAGGCGCGGGTGCG
>Ga0302323_100005625_pt1 | contig 10290 bp, 10 predicted proteins | sample Fen_T0_3_FD_201950 | JGI IMG/M metagenome (GOLD analysis project Ga0302323, IMG submission 201950) | Peat permafrost microbial communities from Stordalen Mire near Abisko, Sweden - Fen_T0_3 | ecosystem: Environmental > Terrestrial > Soil > Wetlands > Permafrost | place: Sweden: Abisko... | reverse complement strand
GTGCGCGCCCGCGTGTCCGACGCCGAATGGCAGACCCGGGTCGATCTGGCGGCCGCCTACCGCCTGATGCCGCTGTTCGGCATGAGCGACCTGGTCTACAACCACATCACCGCGCGCGTGCCCGGTGTTGAGGATCGCATCCTGATCAATCCCTACGGCTACATGTACGAGGAGATCACCGCCTCCAGCCTGGTGACCATCAATCTGGCCGGCCAGGTGCTGCTCAATCCGACCCGCGATTGCGGCGTCAACCAGGCCGGTTACGTGATCCACAGCGCCGTGCATGGCGCGCGGCACGACGTGCAATGTGTGATCCACACCCACACTCGCGCCGGCATGGCGGTGTCCGCGCTCAAGTGCGGCCTGCTGCCGATGACCCAGACCGCGATGCGCTTTCACACCGTTGCGTATCACGACTACGAAAGCGTCGCCATCGACCTGGGTGAGCGCGAGCGGCTGGTGCGCGACCTGGGCGAGGCCGAGGTGATGATCCTGCGCAACCACGGCCTGCTGGTGGCCTCCAGCGACATCCCGCAGGCCTTCAACGCCTGCTACTGGCTGGAGATGGCCTGCCGCGCCCAGGTCGACGCGCTCGCCTGCAACACCGAGCTGCACCTGCCGCCCGAGGAAGTGATCGCCCGCACCCACCACCTGTACCGCCCCGAGACCCGGCGCCCCTACGGGGTGATGGAATGGCCGGCGATGCTGCGCTTTCTCGACCGCCGCGATGATAGCTACAGGACTTAGAGCCATCTCGCGCAACTCGGTTCGCCAGGCCGGGATGCGGCTTTGTGATGGTGGGCAGCTCCGTTTACCCCTTTCCCCTTCGAGGGGGAAGGCCGGAATGGGGGTTGGATGGTGGCAATGTGAACGCTCGCCCGCCGCCACCGTGCAACCCCCACCTTAAACCTCCCTCTCCAAGGGATGGAGACCCGGCATCCCTACGCCAGCAAGCTCATGCATATGCACGCACTCATATACGGCAGCGGCGCGATCGGCACCTGGGTGGGCGCGCGTCTGCACGAGCGCGGTGTGCGCGTCACCTTCCTGGGACGCGGCGCGCATATCTCGGCCCTTGCCGAGCGCGGCCTCACCCTGCATGAACCAGGCGGCACGCGCCATCTCGCCGGACTGACCGTCATCGACAATTCGGCGGGCCTGAGCGCTCCCGACCTGCTGTTCCTTGGCCTGAAGGCCCATCAGCTGCCGCCCCTGGTGGACGACCTGCGCCGCCTCACCGGCCCGCACACCGCCATCATCGCCCCGCAAAACGGCGTGCCCTGGTGGCAGTTCCACGGCCAGGGCGGGCCCTACGCGAACCGCGCGGTGCAAAGCGTGGACCCCGGCGGGCGCCTGCTTGCCGCGCTGCCCGGTGACCAGGTGCTGGGCGCGGTGATCAACAAGGGCATCAACATCGCCGCCCCCGGCGTGCTCAGCTTCCACAACGCGCCCAACAGTTCCCTGGTCCTGGGCGCGGTGGCGCCAGCCGGCGCGGCACGGGTCGTCCCCATGCTGGGTGCCATGGCCGGTCCTGACTGGCCCGGCGTCAACGCGCCCGACATTCGCGCCGAAAAGTGGAACAAGCTCCTGCTCAACGTCGCCATCAACCCCCTCACCGCCCTGACCGGCGCCTATTCCGGCGAGGCGATGCGCCACCCGCAGGGTGCGGCCCTGGGCATGCGCCTGATTGAAGAGACCCTGGCGGTGGCTCGCGCCATTGGCATCGACCTGGACGTAGCCCCCGCGCAGCGCATCCAGCGTGCCCGCGATATCGGCAACTTCAAGACCTCGATGGCGGTCGATGCCGAGCAGGGCAAACCCCTGGAGATTGAGGCGATCGCCGGAGCCGTGCTCGAACTGGCGCGACTGACCCGCACGGCCACCCCGGCGCTGGAGGCGATCTACATGGCCGCCAAGGTGCTCGACTCGGTGCTGGCGCGCAAGCGCGCCGCGAGGGCGATCGGCAGCTAGGGGCGCGGGGAGGCGGACGTTCTCGTCCGCATGGCGTGGCCAGTCCCGGCGATCTGGCGCCGTTTCCCGGTGCGTCGGGAGTCGCGCCGCGCCGCTATCGTGCATCCCTGCACACCGGCGGGGTCAGCGCCCGCTGACGTCCGATTCCACCGCGCGCCGACGGACCCGGCTCGCCCGCACGTCCAAGCTGTCGACTTGAGAGTGCGTGTGCGCACCACACCGAAAGGCCCGCGCGGCGCGCATTGCATCGGCAGCCCCGCTCCGGATCGTACCGTCCCGGCCGAACCGCGGTCCGCGCAGGTGCCTGGCCGTTCTGACCCATGTGCGCCGGCAGATGCTCTCACCATTGCACATCAACCCAAGGAAACCCAGATGAAAACCCTCACCAAAACCCTGCTTGCCGCCTGTACCCTGGTTATGGCCTCCACCGCGATGGCGGCCGACGGCGACGAACGCTCGCGCCGCCAGGCCTACAACGAAGACATCAGCGACGCCAATCGCGACTACAAGGCCGCCGTTGCCGACTGCCGCAATGTCGAGCGCGAATTCCGCAATGACTGCCGCAACGACGCGCGCGCCGCCCGCGACGCAGCCTACAAGGACGCGGTCGAGCACCGCCGTACCGGTGCCTACGGCGCCGACAGCTACACCGCGATGCCCGGCCACACACCGGCGGACCGCGGTGAGGCGAAGGCTTCCAATCCGGAAATCCGCAGCCTGCAAGCCAAGCCGTAGACGCGGGTGTGCAGCGACGCCCCGACTGGCGTCGCGGCCCGCGCGGCAATGGCGTACTCCAGGCGTTCGCCACGCGTATGGGCGTGGTCGGGCCTGACCGCGGTTGAAGGGATAGCCTGCACGGGCTTGTCCCGGGTGGCCCCGGGAATGCGTCAGCCCAGCGCGTCGTTCACCTGGTCGTGAAACTCGGCTATGCTGAATGCCGTGCCGATCTCGCGGGGCAGCGCGTCGCGCGCCGAAAATACGCCGATGATCTTGCTGCCCGACACCACCGGAAGGTGGCGAAAGCCGCGCTCTATCATGATCACCACCGCGTCCGACACCGTCGTGTCCGGCGGCACGCAGCGCGGATTGCGGGTCATCACCGCCGATACCAGGGTTTTGGCCGGGTCCGCCGCCTTCGCCAGCACCCGGGTCATCAGGTCGCGCTCGGTGAGTATACCCAGCAGCGAGCCGTCATGATGGTCGATGATCAGCACGCTGCCGCAATTGGCCTGGGTCATCACCACCGCCGCCTTGTGGACAGTCGCCTCCGGCCCCAGGCTGATCACCCGGTGCTGCGGCATCGATTGGATCACTGTGCGTTCATCCATATGCGGCTCCTTTCGAGGAACGGATTGCGATGTACGACGACACGTGCCGCGGCGCGGAGTGATTCTCGTTCTGGCGCTGGCCTGGCCCGGACGGAATAGCTGGCTGGTCATGATATACCCGTGCGCCAATTCATGGGCGGTGGCGGCGCCCCGGACTCCTTTTCGGTTATGTATAAGTATCGGCGCCAAATCCACCCTCGTAGCCGGCGGCGTCCCGCGCGCGGTCCTGCACAGCGCAATGAAATTGCACTTCGTTGGCAAGCAAGTCAAAGAGGGCTGGAAGATCCTCAACATCCAGGCGGCGCCGGGGGTCGACTACATCGGCGACATCAGCGACCTGAGTCAGTTTGCCAATGGCTCGATCGAAGAAATCTACGCCAGCCACGTGCTTGAGCATGCGCGCCAGCCGGATATCCCCGCCACCCTGGAGGGCTTGTTCCGCGTCCTCAAATGGGGCGGCAAGCTGAAGGTGTCGTTGCCCGACATCGACGTGCTGTGCAAGATCATCATCGATCCCGCGCTCAGCACCGAGCACCGGATTGCTTACCTGGGCATGGTGTTCGGCGGCCAGACCGACGCCTATGACTACCATTATTTCGGCTGGACTTACGACATCATGCGGCATTTCTGCACGGAGGCCGGGTTTGGCGATGTGGAGCGGGTGGTGTCCTTCGGCCTGTTCAGCGACACCAACGAAATTCTGGTCGAGGGCACGCGGATCAGCCTGAACGTGATCGCCACCAAATAGACCGCCAGCCTGTCCCGCCACGCGGTGGGGTGGCTGCCGGGTGGGGAAAATGCCCGGTTCCGGATCCGATGCAGTCTATCGACGGCCAGGCCTCCGCCGCTGCGGCGGGTGGCCTGTTGCGCCGGTTTGCCGGCATGTCGGCTACCTTCCCGTTGCGCATGACCCGCGCCGCGGTATTGTCAGCCGGCAAGACCGGCTGCGATAATGGTGGTGAGCACTACCAGCATTCCAAAGCAGAATAATAAGGAGTGAACCGCGCATGAGCCCCAGCCGAGCCGAGTTGGTAGACCTGTTTGATCGCCTGAGCGACGAAGAGCTGGAACAGCGCGCCGGCAACGATATTCTGACCCCGCTGGCACAGGAAGTCGCCGAAGAGGAGCTGGGCCGGCGCGGCATCGCCCTGCCTGCCGGTCCCCCTGACGTGCCCGAACCGGTCCGACCCGCCGTGGAAGGGGAGTTGGGCTTCGTGGTGCTGGCCCGCTATCTGGACCCGATGGACGCCCAGACCCTGCGCGCCCGCCTTGAAGCGGAGAGCATCCCGGCCATGCTGCCGGACGGCAACTACAACCAGGCCCTCGGTCTGATCGGCACCGCGCTGGGCGGGACCCGCGTCCTGGTGGCAGAGGAATATGCCAAGGAAGCGCGGCGCCTGCTGGCCGACATGAACGCCGGCAGCCTGGCGCTCGACCCGGCCGCGGAGCCCGAGCCCAGCCCTGGCCAGGACGCCTTGCTCAGCACCGACCGGCGCCGCTTTCGCGAAATAGCGGCCGCCGCCTTCGTGATGATCCTCGCCATCCTCGGCCTCCTGCTGCAGCTTGGACAGGCAGTTGTCGCGCACGACGTTCGCCACGGCTGGTCCGGCGTGCCGCTCTGGCCGTTCGTTCTCCCCACGCTCTATTTTGTCGCCGCGGTGCTGTTCTGGAAGCGCAGCAAATGGTCCCTGGCCTGGTTCGCCCTGTATGTGTTCGCCTCTCTGGCTGTCAATTTCAGCTTGGCTGTCTACGCAGGCAATCCGTACTTTCTCGGCAACGGTCTGATTGCCCTGGCCACTACCGGCCTGATCCTCTGCTACGGCATCCATCTGTTGGGCCAGGGCCGGCTGCGCTGACGCCCGGCTAGCCGCAGGCAAGGGCGGGGCGCTGTGAACCCGCGACCGATCGGCACTCCGGATCGGCACGTTGCGCGAGCCGGCGACATTGGGCATCATCATGGGCTGGACCGGCGATTCGCCTCTCCCAGGCGGCGCCTTTCGACGCCACCTTGACCGCGGCCCGCTACGGTTCGGTTGACAACCCGCCTGCACCTGGCCGGCGAAGAGCCGGACCGGGCGAACCAGAAGCGGCAGTCCCTGGCGGCACGCATCTGCCATCTGCACGCGCTGCCGGGGGCAGCCGGGCCTGTCGCCATCACCGCGCCGGCCCGCAAACGTGTTGCCTTTCAAGGCATTTCGTAGCAAAGTCATTCCGGCCGGGTGCGCGTATGGCGCGCCGGCCGATGACGATCGCTCAACAACAACCAAGAAATGGAAGATATCCATGCGTATCCAGGTTCTGTTCGCCGCAGCCATTCTCCTTTCCGGCTGCGCCTCGACCTATCAGCAAAACGTAGTCTCCGCTCCTAGTGCCAAGCTGCAACGCGGCAAGGCCGTGACGATAGCCACGCCGATCAACGGCAGCTACGACAGCACCGACTATCCTGCCTCCGGCCGCATGACCGCCGGCGCCACCCGCTCCGCCTTTGCGCGTTTCTCCGAAAGAGTCAGCATCTCCAATAAATGCAGGGATGTCGCCTGCCTGAAAGTCGAAACGGCGGCGAGCGATTATTACGTGGTGCCTGAAATCCTTCATTGGGAAGACCGCGCCACCGAGTGGTCCGGCCGGCCTGACCGCATCGAGATCAAGGTGACCGTATACGACGCGCTCAGTCCCGAGCCACTGGCCTCGACCATTTTTTCAGGCAAGAGCAAGTGGGGAACCCTGGGCGGCGATCATCCGCAAGATCTGCTGCCCGAGCCGATGAATGCGTATGTGGAGTCTTTGTACTGATGTGGCATGAAAGTGGCCGGCCTGAATAGGCACAAAGGCAGCCTGTCATGACGGCATTCGTGGTCCGCCTGTTTCGCCTGGCGACAAGCAGCGCCCTATCGGCATGTCCTGGCTGAAGAAGCTGATGGGCTCCGAAGCGGAGCCGCAGGCCATCTACCAGGTGCTTGCGGAGGCGGCGGAGTCCTACGCCAATGCGCTGGCCAATGCCCGCGGCAAGCTGGAGCCTGGCTATGACACGCTGGTCAGCGAAGTGCTGATCGGCATGGCGTCGGAAGAAATTCCGACACCTTACCGGCGCATGCGCCTGGACTTCTTCGGCAGGAAAGGAGATGCGGTGGGCAGCATCATCAGCAACCTCGACAACCCGCGCCAGTTCAGGGCCATCCGGGAGAACTGGCAGGGCATCGAGGTCGAGGCCAGACCGCTGGTGTGGAACGGCATCGATTTCCGCACCGATGCCGACCTCTCGAACCCCACGCCCCTGATTAAGTGGTATACGAAATGGCTGGACCCGGAAGATGCTCGCCCCGTCGACGAACGCGGCTTGCAAGGCGTGGTGCACAGCGTGGTGATGCCGGACAAAGGCGAGGACGGGCAATGGATAGTCCCCGTCGATTTCGGCTCGGCGCCGATCGAGGCGTTTTCGGAGCTGATGGAAGTGTTCCGGCAGTGCGGGGCCAGGCGGATACGGGTGGAGTCGTTCGAGATGGTGCGGAGGATGTGAACTGGTGTCGTACCGGCGGATTTTCATGGAAGGATGTCGCTTCCTTATGGGCTGATGGAGCGTCGGCATTCGAGGGAGCGCAAGAGGATCGCCTGTTCGAAATATCCCGCCTGATGTTACGATGTTGCCTCCCGGCCAGCCACCCGCCGTCCGGGAAAGGCTAAAGGAGAGCGCCATGAACGCTGCTACGAATGCTGCCGCCATTGCCCCCACCTCCGCGACCGCCGACACCTTGCTGAACATGCCCGCCAGCGGCGTCGAGCAGTACACCAAATACTTCATCTCGATGCGTTACTGGCTGCTGGGCCGCGGCTACTACCTTGCCCTCGAAGCCCTCGAATACGCCAGCCACTTTCATACCGGCAAGCGCAAGGTCGGCATCACCAAGGAGTATGCGCACCAACTTGCGATCGGCCACTTCGTCAAGACCATCGCCGCCAGCCTCGAACACCCCGAGGAAACCCTCGCCGCCGTATTCCTGCATGATGTATGCGAAGACTATGGCATCGGTCCCGAAGAAATCGAAGCCCGCTTCGGCCCGATGGTGCGCGAAACCGTGTGGCTGCTCACCAAGACCTTTCGCGGCCAGCCCAAAGCGCCGGGCGAATATTACGGCGCCATCGCGCATCACCGTATCGCTTCCATCGTCAAAGGCGCCGACCGTATCCATAACGTTCAATCCATGGTCGGCGTATTCAACCTGGAGAAACAGAAGGAATACCTGCAGGAAACCCAGGACTACATCCTCCCCGCCCTCAAGGAAGCGCGCCGGCTTTTTCCGCGCCAGGAGCCGGCCTACGAGAACATCAAGCACATGCTGCGCAGCCAGATTGAACTGCTGCGAGCAGTACACGCGGCGCATGAAGGCGTAGTTCGACCCCTGACTGGAAATCGGGTAGGGATGACGGCCTAGCAGCGCGAGCCGCGAACCATCGCGGGGAAATTCGTTCCCGGCCTGCTCGTGGCGAATGGACTTGTCGCGCCCATCTTCGCCGGTTCGATCCCTAGTCCGGCTTGATATTCGCTCCCTTGATCACCCCCGACCAGCGCAACACCTCGCTGCCCACATACTCCTGCGCCTGCGCCGGCGTGCTCGCCCACGGCTCGGCCGCCAGCGACAGCAATTGTTCGCGCACCGCCGGCATCTGCAGGATGCGCGTGATCTCCGCGTTCAGTCGCTCGATGATCGGCTTTGGGGTGGCCGCCGGGGCGAGGAAGACGTACCAGCCGGTGACGTCGTAGCCGGGCACGCCGGCCTCGGCGATGGTGGGCAACTCCGGGGCGGCGCTGGCGCGTTTGGCGCTGCTGACTGCCAGGCCGCGCAGCTTGCCGCCGCGCACCTGCGGCAGGGTTTCGACGGCGGTGGCAAACGTGATGGGCACCTGGCCGGAGATCACGTCGTTGAGGGCCAGGCCGCCGCCCTTGTAGGCGACGTGGATCAGGTCGGTGCCGGTCATGTTCTTGAACACTTCGCCGGCCAGGTGCGGGGTGGAACCGACGCCGGAGGAGGCGAAGGCGAGTTTGCCGGGTTGCGCCTTGGCGGCGGCGATCAGTTCCTTCACGCTGTTTACCGGCAGCGAGTTGGTGACCGCCAGAACGAAGGGGAAGGAGACCGCCATCGTGATGGCCTGAAAATCCCTGATCGGCTGGTAATTCACCTTGCGGTGCAGCGCCGGGTTCAGGGCGTGCGAGGCAGAGGCGATCATCAGGGTGTAGCCATCGGGCGCGGCATTGGCGGTGTACTCGGTGCCTATCATGGTGCCGGCGCCGGCCTTGTAGTCCACCACCACCGGCTGGCCGAGGGCTTCGCCCAGGCGGGTGCCGACGATGCGCACGGTGGCGTCGGTGCCGCCGCCGGGGGCGAAGGGAACGACCATGTGAATGGGGCGGCTCGGATAGGCTTGCGCGTAGACGCCGCCGTTGGCGCAGCAGGCGAGGGTGCCGATGGCTAGGGCTGCGGCCAGCCGGTCGGGGTTGCGGTTCATCAGAAATTGTCTCCGGCTTGGTTTGTCGTTTTCACGCGCCCGGTTCTGTGCCGGGCGTGATGCTGGGGCGGCGCCTGTACGCGCGCGGCCAAGCGTGGATCGTATCCCAATTGCACTCCGGGCCGGGTTCGAGTGGCCAATTGATCGGCTCACACCTTGAAGTCGTGCAACTCGTGCTTGATCCACTCGATGAACACCTTGGTGCGGGTCGGCAGCAGGCGCGCGTGCGGGTAGACCACGCTGACCGGACGCGGCGGCGGCTCGAATTGCGGCAGGACGATCTTGAGCGCCTTGTCGCGCACATAGGGCGCCGGCTGGTAGGAAAGGAACATGCCCAGGCCCAGGCCGGCGACGCAGGCTTGCACGGCTGGGGCGGCCTGGTTGAAATCGAGATTGCCGCTCACCGCCACGCTGATTGGCTTGCCCTTCTCGTAAAAGGTCCACACCGGGTTCGAGCCGCCGGTCGAGATGAAGCGCACGCAATTGTGCTCAAGCAGGTCGCGCGGATGTTTCGGCGTGCCATGGCGGCGCAGGTAGTCGGGGCTGGCCACCAGCACACGGCGGATGCTGCCCAGCCGCTGCGCCACCAGGGTGGAGTCGTCGAGCTGGCTGATGCGGATGCCGACATCCATGCCCTCCTCCAGCAGGTTGACCACGCGGTCGTGCAACTGCAGGCTGCAGCGCATCTTGTCGTAGCGCTGCACGAAGCGGGTCACGGCCGGGGCCACGTGCATCTGGCCGAACAGCACCGGGGCGGTGATGTTGAGTTGTCCGCTGGGTTCGGCAGCCTCGGCGGTGAGCGCGGTTTCGGCCTCGTCCACCGCGCTGAGCACCTGGCGGCAGGTCTCCAGGTAGCGCCTGCCTTCGTCGGTCAGCGAGATGCGCCGGGTGGTGCGGTTGAGCAGGCGCACGCCGAGAAGCGCCTCGAGCGCGGCAAGCGAGCGCACTACCGCCGGCAGGGATGAGCCCAGCCCCCGCGCCGCCGCGGTCAGGCTGCCGGCATCGGCGATACGGGCGAAGGTATGCATCGCCTTGAGCTTGTCCATCAGTGAATATTAAACCGATTATCGGAGTAGTCAACTCACATCCAGGCCATTTATTGCAATGGGAGCAAGGGTCAGAATGCCCTCCATGCGCTGTGATTGCGGCGCCCGAACTGAACCCCACCCCGTTATGCAGCGCCCCAGGAGAATTCCATGACCACCCCAGCCCGCCCCGCCCATCCGATCAAGCTGCACGGTTTCGCCCTTTCCGGCCACAGCCACCGGGTCCAGTTGTTCCTGTCCCTGCTCGGCCTGCCGGTCGAGTACCTGGCGGTGAACCTGGCGGCAGGCGCGCACAAACAGCCGGACTTCCTGGCCCTGAACCGCTTCGGCCAGGTGCCGGTGATCCAGGACGGGGCGGTGACCCTGGCCGATTCCAACGCCATCCTGGTCTACCTGGCGACGCGTTATGGCGAGGAGCGCTGGCTGCCGCGCGACCCGCTGCA
>Ga0302323_100005622_pt1 | contig 10293 bp, 14 predicted proteins | sample Fen_T0_3_FD_201950 | JGI IMG/M metagenome (GOLD analysis project Ga0302323, IMG submission 201950) | Peat permafrost microbial communities from Stordalen Mire near Abisko, Sweden - Fen_T0_3 | ecosystem: Environmental > Terrestrial > Soil > Wetlands > Permafrost | place: Sweden: Abisko... | reverse complement strand
GTTATGCGGCCACCACCACCGCGTCATCCACCACACCCCCTGGGAAATCCGACTCAACGCAAAGACCGAAGACCCGAATTCAAACCACCACCCAAACCCGGGATAGTCCAGGAATGGATCCGATATCGACCACGACAGGAATAGCGCCGGCCAGCGGGCGACCAGTCAGCGCGCCTCGAGCACGACGAAGAGAGTGAGCAGGAACATCAGGACCAACGCGCCCCCCAGGAGCCAGCGGTACAGGCCGAAGCCGTGGGCGCGGAGGTGGTCGACCCGCGCCGCATCCCCGCGCCGCTTGGCACGCGCGATCTCCAGTGCGACGGCGGCCCGGTAGCCGACGTACGCCACCGCGAGGAGCGGCACCCCGATCTTCAGCCACATGCGGGGAGCATCGCACGCCGCGCCGCGACCACCGGCCTCGCCGACGACGCGCGGGCGCCCTAGAGTCACACGTCTCGGGCCTCGACCGCCGACCCGAAAGACACGCTCATGCACGCTGTCGTGAACCGACTGACGTTCGCCGCGCCGGTCGACCCCGCCCTCTTCTCCGCGGTCGCGGACCTGCGCCCCGCCTTCGAGGCCATCGACGGTTTCGAGGCGGCCCACGTCGTGCAGACCGGCGAGCGCGAGGTGGTGCTGGTCATCGTCGGGCGCGACGCCTCCACACTCGACCGGCTCGCCACCGAGGTCGGCTCGCCGTGGATGGCGGCGCACGTGGTCCCGCTGCTGGCCGGACCGCCCGAACGCGCCCTGGGGCCGGTCATCGGCTCCACGACGTACGCCACAGGCTGACGAGGCGCTCCCCGAGTGGCGCGACGCGCGCTCAGTGCGGAGCCAGGAGCCGGTCGACCGCCGTGTCGACGAGTCGCAACCAGCGATCCCCGTCCGGATCGTTGGCGACCTGCTGCGAGGCCAGCCCGGTCAGGACCGCGGTCCACAGATCCACCTCGGCGGGGTCGTCCACGCCCGCCACGACGAGGACCTCGGCGAGGTCACCCACGGCCCTGCCTGCCAACGCCATCGACTCCGGCGAGGGCTCGAACCCCGGTGCGGTGAACTGGAACAACAGCTGGAAACGGGCGGGCTCCTCCGCGGCGAACGTCAGGTAGAGCCGGGCTGCCGTCCCCATCAGGGCCCGGGGGTCGTCCGGTCGCTCCGTGGCCTCGATCCGTTCGGCGAGCTGCCGGTAGCCGTCGGCGAACATCAGGTCGAACAACGCGTTCTTGGACTCGGCGTAGACGTACAGGGAGGGTGCACGCATCCCGACCTCCGCACCGAGGTCGCGCAGGGTCCAGCCGGTCAGGCCGCGCTCCCGTGAGAGCGCCCAGGCCGCGTCGAGGATGCGCCGGACCGTCTCCTGTCGTCGTACGGCGCGGGGCGACGGCGTGGCCGCGGCTGTGTCGGTCACGGACATGCACCAAATCCTAACAAGGTTAGGAAAGCCCTTGACGTGAGGCACACCGCAGCCACAAACTCCTAACAGCGTTAGGTAGAGTCCGGCGGCTGCCAGGGCGACCGACCAGGAACCAGGAGTGAGGATGTCCCACATGACGAGTACGTCGGCCCGCACCGCGGCGCGGCCGCTGGCCTACGCACAGTGGATGAGTGCCGCCGATGAGGAGCGGACCCGCCTGCTGCGGCTGCTGGCCGGGTTGACCGACGACCAGTGGCTGGCACCCACCGACTGCGACGGCTGGTCGGTACGCGACATCGTGGCGCACCTCGCCGGCGCGGCCGCCAGCACCGCCACCCTGCGCGAGCTCGTCCGCCAGGCTCGCCTGGGCCGCCGACTCGGCACGAAGGGCGACCTCGTCGACCGGATGAACGAGGTCCAGGTCCGCGAGCGCGGCGCGCTCTCACCCGCCGAGCTGACCGCGGACCTCGCGCTCCAGGCACGTCGCGGGCTCGCAGCACGGCGCCGGCTGCCGGCGGCGCTGCGAGCCCTTCCGCTGCCCTTCGGTCCGCCGCTCGGCACCCGGCCCCTCGGATACCTGATGGGCCGGATCTACACCCGCGACGCCTGGATGCACCGCATCGACGTCGCGCGCGCGACCGGCGCACCCCTCGAGCTCACCTCGGGACACGACGGCGCGCTCGTCGAGGACGTCGTCGCCGAATGGGCGGCGACGCACGGCGCGGCCTGCGAGCTGACCCTCACCGGGGTCGCGGGCGGCACCTGGCGCAGCGTCGAGGGCGCGGCGACTCGCCCGCTCCGGATGGACTCGGTCGAGTTCGCGCGCACCGTGTCGGGGCGCGCTCAGGGCGACGGGTTGCTCGCCCAGGGCGTGCCGTTCTGACCTCTCGTCAGGACGCCGCCAGCTCGTCGAGCATCCGGTCGATCGCGCCGACCCCGATCGAGAGATGGCCCTCACCCGGCTCGAGATGGGCGGTGACGCCGGGGATCTGTTCCGCGAGCCACTGCCCGTGGGCGAAGGGCACCATCAGGTCCTCGCTGCCCTGCCACAGGTACGTCGGAACGGCGATCGCACCCAGGTCGAAACCCCACGGCCGGGTGAACGCCAGGTCGTCGTCGAGCCAGCCGTCCATGCTGACCGAGACCGCCTGCCGGAACTCGGCGGCGAGATAGTCGGCGAACTCGCCCGTCAGCGCGGCCTCGTCGACCGGGGGGAGCAGCGTGTCGAGCGAGGCGACGACGTCGGCACCCGTCAGGTCCACCATCTCGGGGCGGACGCGGTCGAGCCACGCACGCAGCGGCGCCTCACCCTCCAACGCCTCGCCGAACTCCTCGATGTTGTCCTCGCCCATGCCGGCCAGGAAGTCGAGACCCTCGGCGTCGTACGGCGCGACGCCGGCGATGCAGAGCACGGCGCGGACCCGATCTCGCAGCAGCGCGCCTGCGGCCAGCGCGTGTGGCCCGCCTCCCGACCAGCCGGCGATCAGACATGTCTCCGCACCCAGGTGGTCGAGCACAGCAGCCACGTCATCGACGTCGTCGGCGACGGTGCGGCCCGCGCGGCGCGTCGAGGCGCCGTAGCCGGGCCGCGACCAGGTGACCATCCGCATCCCGCGTGCGGCGGACCCGCCGGCGAGACCGCCGTATTGCGTCGAGCCGCCCGGGGTGCCATGGCAGAACAGCAGCACCGGCGCGTCGTCAGGACCGCTCACCTCGATCTCGAGGTCTCGCCCGTCGCGGAGGGTGATCAGGGACATGGCGGCTCCTCGGTCGGGGACGTGGTCATCATGCCGGTCAGAAGTCGCGGCGTCCGCCGAGCGAGTCGCCGCGGTCGGCCCGGCTTCGCTCGTAGATCGCCACACGCTGAGGTTCGGGGCTCAGCACCTCGACAGCGTCGCCGTACGGGAACTCGAAGCGCTCGCCGACCGCGATGCCCCGGCCGACGAGGTCGGAGACCGACGCGGCGAGGTCGTCGACGCGGTAGACCAGCACCGGGGCATCGCCCTCGAGATGCTGGGCCAGCAGGAAGCCCGGCCCCTCGCCGAGCGACATCATCGCGACCCGGGTGTCGAAACGCTCGACGGCGAACACGACCTCCCCGCCGGCCCGTGTCCAGTGCGCGACGTCGGCGGCGACGTCTCGGCTGGGCAGGTAGACGAAGTCGAGCGGACCGAACATCAGCCGGCCGGACCGTCGGTGTTGTACGTCGGGTCGCCGCTGCCGCAGCGCACGATCACCGCCCGCGCGGGCTCGTCGGACGGGTTGGACTCGCGATGGACGGCTCCGGCCGGCACGCGTAGGAAGTCGCCGGGACCTGCCTCGACGACGTGGGCGCCCCCCGGCCCGGACTCCAGCCGCATCCGCCCGCTCACCACGTAGAGCGTCGTCTCGTAGTCGCCGTGGTGGTGCCAGCCGGACACGGCGCCCGGCTCGGTGTCGACGGTCCCGCTCCACATCCCCTGGGCATGAGTGGCGACCCGGCGCGACATGCCCGGCGTGGGGTCGGCCTCGGTCAGCTCGGTGGCAGGCACCATCGCGCACGGCTGGGCGGGATCGCGGATCACCGGCTCAGGCTAGGCGAGGCTGACGGTCGTCACCAGGGTGGTCACCGACGGCCCCGGTGGCGTCGACCCGAACCCGAAGCCCGGCTCCGGCAGGACCGGCCCCAGCCCACCGAGGTCGCGTCCGCGCCAGGTGCCCCTGATGGCGACGACGGCGTGGTGGTCGGTCGCTCCGTAGGTCTCGACCCGGCCCGCCTTGGCCGAGCCGCGGGTGCGGACGCCGCGCACCGCGACCCGTGCGACCGGGTCGGTGACACGGCACCAGCCCGGCGAGGTCGCCAGGCGGTCCGGCACGAGCCTCAGCGCGCGGCCGAGCGGCGTACGTCGGCCGACGTCGTAGGAGACCTCGAGCTCGCCCGCCTCCACCGAGACGGCCGGCCCCGTCCGATGGACCGTCACCGGCACCACCTCGACCACGTCGAAGGCGTACGTGTCAGCGACGAACGCCGCGATCTCCTCGGTAGGCGCGAGCAGACGTCGGGTGCCGTCGACCTGCGCGAGCATCACGTCGGCGAACTCGCCGTACGGTGACTCCTGCCAGCAGCCGACCACGATCCTGATGCCACTGGCTGACCCGAGTCCCGCGATCGTCCCGCGGAACCGGCCCGTGCGCGCCTCAGACGCCGGTGCCAAGACGGTCGAGCCGCTCACGCAGGTGAGTCACGGTCTTGTTGGCCAGGAACGGGAGGTACGCCGCCACGAGGGGGACCGCGATCTTGCTGGCGCCGTGGAAGTCGAACTGCGCGTCGTAGGTCACCTGGGTGCCGCCACCGACGGCCTCGAGGCGGATCCGGTCGTGGCCGGTGAACTGCTCGTTGTGACCCTCGAAGTGCACGAACGTCGGTGGGTTCAGCTCCCGAGCGACGTACTGGACCGTGGTCTTGCGCCCCAGGAACGACGACACGTTGCGGTAGCGGGTCCCGACGCCACCGTCGCCCTCGACCCGTTGGCACTCGACGGTGCCCGGGTCCCACTCCTCGGCGTTCTCGAAGTCGGCGAGGAAGGCGTAGACCACGTCGGGAGCACTGGTCGTGGTGAAGGTGCGGTGCGCAGAGAGCATGCCTTCACGCTAGCCCGGGGTTCCTCACGCCCGCTCCACCCCTAGGGCCCCTACGCTGGCTGGATGGACGACGATGCCGAGCGGCTGCTGGCCGAGCGCGAGGCCATGCTGGAGGCCGAGCTCGCCGAGCTGACCAAGCCACCGAGCGAGCTGGGCTCCATCTCGTTCGGCAAGCGCATCGGCGAAGGCACTTCGATGGCCGTCGACCGGCTGGCCGCCGTCTCCACGCAGGAGAGCCTCCTCGCCACGCTCGACGAGGTACGTCGCGCGCGACGGCGGATCGCCGAGGGCACCTACGGCACCTGCGAGGTCTGCGGCGAGCCGATCCCCGAGGCGCGCCTCGAGGCACGGCCCTGGGCCAACCGCTGCATCGAGCACAGCTGAGCGCGTCGAACGCCGGATGAGGCCGGGCGGCTGCCGCTACAGTGAGCGCCGGAGTGCCGGGAAGTCTGGTCGGCGGAGGTGCCAGCGACCCCAGGAGCCCACGTGCACGACGTCGTCCCGTTCGCGCTGGTGGTCGTCGTGGCCGCGCTCGCGCTGCTGGCGGCAGTCGGCTCGAGCCGGATCAGCGAATGGGTACGCATCCCCACCCCGGCCATCTTCCTGGTGGCCGCGTCGATCTGCGCCGATCTCTACCCCGACCTCGGGTCGCTGTCCATCCGCGCCGACCAACGCATCGTCACCGTCGCCCTGGTCCTGATCCTCTTCGACGGCGGCATGCACATCGGGCTCACCCGTTTCCGGCCGGTCGCCGGGGGTGTGGTGTGGCTGGGAGTCGCCGGCACCTTCGTCACCGCCGGCGTCCTGGCCGTGCTGGCCCACGCGCTGTTCGACTTCGACTGGCGCGCCGCCCTGCTCGTCGGTACCGCCCTCGCCCCGACGGACCCTGCCGTCGTCTTCTCGGTCCTGGGTCGCCGTGAGGTGGCCGGGCGGACCGGGACCCTCCTCGAGGGCGAGTCCGGAGCGAACGACCCGGTCGGGATCGCGCTGATGCTCGCGATCCTCGGCACCAGCGGCGTCGGCTGGGGTGCCGTCACCCAGGGAGCCGCCGAGTTCGTCGTGCAGATGGTGCTGGGCGTCGCCTTCGGGGTGGCCGGCGGGATGGGCCTGCGGTGGCTGCTGCAGCACCTGCCGCTGCCCAACGAGGCGCTCTACCCCCTGCGCACCGTCGCGTTCGCGCTCCTGGTCTACGGCGTCACGACGCTTGCGCACGGGTCCGGGTTCCTGGCGGTGCTGCTCACCGGGATCCTGGGCGGAGACACCCGCGCGCCCTACAAGCGCGAGATCGAGCGCTTCGCCTCGGCCGCCGGCAGTCTCGGCGAGATCGTCGCCTTCACCGTGCTCGGACTGTCGATCCCGATCTCCGAGGTGTTCGGTGGCGGCCGCGCCTGGACCGGCATCGCGCTGGCCGCACTGCTGATCCTGCTGGTCCGCCCGTTGTTCGTCGGACTGGTGCTGGCGCCGATCCGGCTCCGTCGCGGCGAACGCGCGTTCGTGCTGTGGGCCGGGCTCAAGGGTGCCGTCCCGATCCTGCTCGGCACCTACGTCGTCGCCGAAGGTGTGGCCGGCGCACACCGGATCTACGCCGTGATCTTCGTCGTGGTGCTGGTGTCGGTGGTGGTGCAGGGCGGGCTGGTGCCGACATTCGCCCGGTGGTGGCACGTCCGGATGCGCGTGGTCGAGCCAGAGCCGTGGGCGCTCGGGATGCGCTTCCGCGACGAGCCGGAGGGACTCCACCGGTTCGTCGTGACCCGCGGCTCGGCGGCGGACGGCTCGACGATCGAGGACCTCCCCCTGGAGGAGGACGTGTGGATCAGCATGGTGAGCCGCGACGGTCGCCTCGTCCAGGTCAGGGGTACGACGATGCTCGCCGCCGGCGACGAGGTCCTGGCGCTCTCCTCCGACCGCAGCGTGATCGCCCGCCTCTTCACCGAGACGTGACTCCCGGCTCGGTCAGCCTCCCGCTGCCTCCAGGATCAACCGCACCGAGTCGTCCACCCGGCTGTACTGAGGCCAGTGGCCGCTGTGCAGGTCGACGTAGTGGACGTGGCGGAGCTTGGCCAGCTCCTCGGTTCCGGACTCCCCGGCGTCGGTCCAGGCCTTGAGCTGCGCCGCGTCGTACTCCGCGGTGATCATCGTGACCGGCAGGTCGTAGAGCCCGTCGTCACCGAAGACGAGGCCGTCGGTGACGGCACGGAGCGGCGACGGCACCGACCCGGCGCGGATCTTCGCGCGCAGGTCGTCGTCGAGGTCGCCGACCATGTCGTCGTCGAAGAAGTCCCACGCAGGCAATGGGACGACGCTGCCGTCCACCGGGAACATCGAGTCGGACGGGTCGGGGATGCCCGGCTCACTGGCGAGGAACACCACGCCCGCGACCCGGTCGAGCCGCTCGGCAGCGGCGGCCCACGCAAGGACCCCTCCCATCGAGTGACCCACCAGCAGGACCGGACCGTCGGTCGCGTCGACCGCGGCCACGACCGCCTCGACGTGGTCCTGGCGGGTGACCGCCGATCTGTCCGCGTCACCGGACTCCATACCGGGCAGGGTCAGCGCGTGGGCACGGTGGCCGCCCTCCTCGAGGGGCGGCACGATCGCGTCCCACGATCGTGCGGTCAGCCACAGGCCCGGGATCAGGATGATGTCCATGCCCGTGGACGCTAGGACAGGCCACCGACAGTCGCCTCCCTCGGAGGGGTGAGGCGCCGCCCCCCTGGGGACTGGTGGCGGGGCGGGTCCGTCGGGATACCCGGCTCACCGGGGATCCCTGCACTTCTCGGCCATTGCAACCCTCGGGAAGTGACGGAAGTGCCCTTGTGGGGGGACGCGTGTGACAGGAGGGGTCAGGCGTCGGCCAGCGCGGCGCCGCGGGGCAGGTGTCGCACCGACGGCAGCCGCAGCACGAGCAGGGCCACCACGATGCCGATGGCGCTCATCCCGTAGAGGCTCGGGAAGAGGCCGAACGTCGCCGCGGCGACCCCCACCAGCACGTTGCCGAGGGGGATCACCCCCGTCGTGGACAGGTAGTCGTAGCTCGACACCCGCGACAGCGCGCTCGCCGGGATGTGCTCGCCGAGGGAGGTCTCCCAGAGCGTGAACATGCCGGTGACGCAGATCCCGGTCAGCAGCTCGAGCCCGCCGATGCCCCAGACCGGGAGGTGGCTGCCGATGATCGCGGCCTGGCAGGAGGCGCCGACCAGCATCAGCGCGCCGACCCGGAGGGCGTGGGAGGGACGCCAGCTGAGGAGCAGCACGTCGCCGAGGATGTTGCCCAGTCCGAACAGCGCAGTGACCAGCGCCCACGAGCGCGCGCCGTCGTACTCCTGGAGCATCAGGACCGGCCCGACCACGAAGATCGCCGGCAGCACGACGGCGTGATAGACGCTGAACCCGCTCAGGAAGCCCAGCACCCACGGGCGCGAACGGACCTCGTGCCAGCCTTCCCGGAGCGAGGTGCCGAACGACGTCGTGGTAGCGGTCGGGTCCTCCTCGGCGAGCGCCTCGGACACGAGGGCCGGCCGCAACGGGAGCAGGAGCACGACGGAGACCGCGAAGGTGACGGCGTCGAAGAGGAGCGCGCTGCCGGGGCCGCCGGCGTACGCGATCAGGAGTCCCGCCACGACCGGGCCGACTACGTTCCCGAGCGAGAAGGTCAGGCCGCGCAGGGCGTTGGCCGGCTGGATGTTGGCAGGGGTCACCGTGGTCGGGAGGAGCCCACTGAACGCCGGGGCGAAGAACGCGTCGGCCGCTCCGAACACCGCCGCCAGCACGACCAGCTGCGGCACCCCGGCGGTGTGGGTGAGCAGCAGCGCCGCGGCAGTCGCCTGCGTGACCAGCCGTACGGCGTCCGAGGTGATCAGGATCCGCTTCCGGTCCCACCGGTCGGCCCAGACTCCGGCCGGGAGGGCGAGGAGCACGAACGGCAGGAACTGCGCGGCGGAGGTGAGCGCGACGTCGCCGACTCCGCCGCCGACGGACAGGACGGCGAACGGCAGCGCGATGCTCGTCACCCGGTCGCCGAGGATCGACAGCACCTGGCTGCCGAACAGCAGCCGGTACTGCGGCTCCTCCCGCAGCACGGCCGGGATCCGCAGGCGTCGTGTCAGCACGGGCGTCAGCATCGCGGATCTCGGCGCCACCGTCGCGCGGTTATCCCGGCCGCGCCGGGAGGAGGATCAGCCGAGGCGCTTCTGGCGGCGCAGCAGGGCCTGGGCGCCCTCGACGTAGAGGTCGATCCCGAACGTGTAGTACGCCGTCTCGTCGTCGCAGGCGGTCAGCGGCCCGGCGGCAGCGCGGACATGGGGGTAGAGCTCCGCGGACAGTCCTTCGACATGCGCCCGCTTCTCGGCGAGCAAGGCGTCGCGCTGGTCGCGCGCGGACTGGTTCTCGGCGCCGGGCAGCTGGGTGACGAGCATCATCGCGGTCTGCAGACCCAGCCGGGCGAGGTCGGCCGCCTGCTCGCGGGTGAAGCCGGCGTCCTCGAGCAGGGCCAGCGTGAACTCGGTCAGCCGCAGGCCCGACTCGCTCACGAGGACCCGGGGGAACACGAGCTCGGCTGCCGCAGGATGCGTGCTCAGCCCCGCCACGAGCGCCTCGACCACTCCCCGCAGCTGGGTGGACCACGGCCCGGTCGCGGGTGGTGGAACGACCTCGGCGAGCAGGGCGTCACCCATCGCCGCGAGCAGCTCGTCCTTGTTGGCGACGTGCCAGTAGAGCGCCATCGGGGTGACCGCGAACTCCTGGGCGACGCGACGGATCGTGACGGCATCGGGACCCTCGGCGTCCATCACGGACAGCGCGCGCTCGACGATCGCGTCGCGGCTGAGCTCGCTCTTGGTGGCAGTGGCACTCCGGGGGGTCACAGGGAGAACTATACACGATAAGGGTTGACAACTATACGCCGTACAGCGTTTCCTGTACGACATACATGTACGACGTATAGGAGACGGGATATGACCAGGAACCGATGGACGCTGGTGGCGGTAGGACTCGCCACCTTCATGACGTACCTCGACAACAACATCGTCAACGTGGCGATCCCCGACATCCAGCGGGAGCTGGGACTGTCGACAGCAGGCATCGAATGGGTGGTGAGCGGCTACATCCTCACCTTTGCCGGCCTGCTGCTGGCCGGAGGCCGCCTGGCCGACGCCTTCGGGCGGCGCCGCCTGTTCCTGATCGGCCTCGCGGTCTTCACGGCGTCCTCGCTGCTCGCCGGCTTCGCCGGTGGCGCCACGGCCCTGGTCGCGGCCCGCGCC
>Ga0302323_100005621_pt1 | contig 10294 bp, 12 predicted proteins | sample Fen_T0_3_FD_201950 | JGI IMG/M metagenome (GOLD analysis project Ga0302323, IMG submission 201950) | Peat permafrost microbial communities from Stordalen Mire near Abisko, Sweden - Fen_T0_3 | ecosystem: Environmental > Terrestrial > Soil > Wetlands > Permafrost | place: Sweden: Abisko... | reverse complement strand
CCTACCTTTCCGGCCTGTTCGGCATGTCGCCGCGAGAGCTGTTGCTACGCATGCAAGATCAGGTGTTCAAGGGCGAGATGAAGCGCCCGGTGGTGCTGCGTTCATCCGCGGATTGCGCTGCCTTTGCGCGCTCGACTCCGGGCGCGGTGTGCGTGGCGGCAGCCGCCGGTCCCGCGCCTGCAGACACGCGCATCGTCCCGGTGCAGTGAGCGCGCGCCGCCGTTAGCAGGGCGGGCGGACTCATACCCCCCGTTGTCGCTTGGCTTGCTCTTCTTGGGGGCCTCCAATGGAAGGGCGCGCGGGCCGTGAGGATCGACCATAGGCAACGCGGGCGGACGCGCATCGTCGTTGCGACCGCGCCTGCCCAGCATTGGGGACGAGCCGCTTTTGTCGCGGGTCCGGCAGGCGATTGGGCCGCGGCGGCCGCTTGGGACCTGGCTCGTAGCCGGAGCTGGGGTTGGAGTCCTGCGAGCCTCGCACACTCCCAGTCGCGATCGCTCGAGTGAGGGAGCGCGCGAGCGTGCCCCCTCTCGCGCATGTCCCGCGCTCAGGGGACGCGGCGATCGCTCGAGGGGCCTGCTTGGAATCCGAGCCGTTCGAGCTTGGAGTACAGCTGATGCCGCGATACGCCGAGCAGGCGCGCGGCGAGTGCCTTGTTGCCTTGCGCTTCTTCGAGAGCGCAGGCAATCAGAACACGCTCCGCTTGCTGCAGCGGCACCACTTGAGACGGTGTCGTCGCGGGCAGCAAGGGACTCGACGCTCGAGCGCTGAGCAGCGACGCCGCCGTCGGTTCTGCTACGGTCGACGCCTTTTGGGTCGGGAGATAGCGAGGCAAATGTTGCGGCTCGATCGGGGCCCCACGGGCGACGGCCACGCTGTGTTCGATCACGTTGCGCAACTCGCGCACGTTTCCGGGAAACTCATACGCTTGCAGTTTGGCTCTGGTTGCTTCCGAAATGCATGGCGAAACCCGACGTCCGGTTTTCGCTAGTTGCAGCAGAAAGTGCGCGGCGAGGATGGGAATGTCCTCGGCCCGGTCACGCAACGGGGGAAGACAGATGCGGTGCACGCACACGCGAAAGAACAGGTCGGCGCGCAGCTGGCCGGATTGAACGGCATGACCGGGGTCACGATTGGTGGCCGCGATGATCCTCGCGTTCACGGGAAACTCGCGGATCCCACCTACTGGACGCACCGTGCGCTGCTCCAGAACGCGCAACAACTTCGGTTGCAGTGCTTCCGGCATTTCGGTGAGCTCGTCGAGAAATAGCGTGCCGTCTTGGGCAGCACGCAGCAAGCCCTTCGCTCCTTCGCGACTGCTACCCGTGAAAGCGCCTCGTTCGTGCCCAAAGAGCTCGCTTTCACATAGTTCACGCGGCAAGGCGGCGCAATTTACCGCAACGTACGGTCCGGCTCGCCCAGCCAAGTCATGCAGAGCGCGAGCAACCAGCTCCTTGCCGGTGCCACTCTCGCCGACCAAGAGCACGCTGCCGGGCGCTTGAGCGACGTCGCGCAACTCTTGACGGAGGTCCGACATGGCTCGGCTAACGCCGATCAGGCCTAGATCTTCGTCTACGGCGACGCGGTCGAATACGTCACTTTGGAGCGGAGCCGCGGACGAGTCCTGCCGCGACAATGTCTGCACCGCAACGCGCATCAGAAATCGCCCGAGCTCGCGCATGGGCGCGCTCGCATCCGCGCCCACTGCGATGCAGGCAGCCTCCTCGACGGCTTCCGCCAGGAGCGCAAGACTGACGCCGCTGACCAACATACGGTCAGCCGCCGAGAACCAGGAAACCGTCAGGGACTGAGCCAGTTGCTCTTGCCCACGCGAAATCGCGTCGAGCAACTCTCCGAGCGCCGTGCCGAATGCAGCATCGAGCGAACTCGACTCTTCGGTGCACCTAGCGTGCCAGGCTTCGAGTACGCTGCGCTCGAATCGCACTCTGTTGGTCAGCAAGCGACGTGCGGCGAGTTGCAACGGGCGCCCGGCCGCCGCGACGATCGAGCTCGGTTCGGACGGCGGACAGTACGCCCGGGCAACCGAGATCCGCGTATGACTAGCGCATTTCGTCACGTCCTCTACTTCAGAGGATGACGGCGGGCTCGTTTCGAGTTCCCTAGCCATTGCCCGGTTGGGAACGGCGCGCCGCCAAATCGCTTAATCGTCAAATCGATATTTCAATCTGGATTCTGCGCTTCGTCACAGGTGCAGATTCCGATACTTCCGCTGATCGGCACACCCAGCTGAGGGGCGGAAACCGCTACCTGAGGCTTTTTGCCGCGAGAGGCGCGCCCTTCCATCGCGATCAGAGATCGTCGTCACCGGCGGCGGCGTTCGCCAGTCCCCCGCCCATGACCGCGATCATGCTGGCCCGCATCCGATCGAACGATGCGCCGAGTTCCTCGACTTCTCGGGCGCCGACGACCTTGAGATCGACGTTCAGGTCGCCGGTGCTCATCGAGCGAGCGGCCGCAGAAAGCTTCAGCAGTGGACCCGCGATCGTGGAACGCGCAATCCAAGCACCAAATGCCACCAACAAGACGCCAAAAACGAGCGATCCCATCTGCACGTAGAACAACAAGTCGAGCTTGCCTTCGGATTCCGTCTGCATCTCGGTCACGGCCGCGTTCATCTCGTCCATCAACGGCACGTTGGCTTCGAAAACTGCCTTCGCGGCGACGGCATCCAGCCCGTTCGATTGCAGCAGGGCATTGACGTTCTTCTTGAATGGCTGCCATTGCGTGACCACCGTGTCCAAGCGTTTGGACACGGTCGCCGTCGCCGCGGGTAGCGGTCGCATGCGCGTGACCTCGAGATTCAGGGGTGCCGGGCCGCCGTCCTTCAGCGCGAACAGGGTCATTTCGAAGACGCGCAACGTGCCCTGCAACTGATCGCGCTCGCCCGCGGCCGCGTTGGCATTGCCGTCGTGGGCATAGGTGATGAGCTGCGCCGCTTCCTTGGTCATCTTCTGGGTCAACATGCGCTGACGGCCTGCAAGGTTGACCACCAATGCATCGTCGGCTTGGCGCCGGAGCACCACTTGGCTCGTGCCCGCCACGCCTGCGAGCAGGGCGGCGAAGCTCAGTAGAATTGCAGTCAGTCGGCTATTGATGGTCGAGAACATTGCTTGGGGTCCTTTCTGAGAAACGAGAGATCGAAGGTTGCCCTGAGCTCGATGCGATGCTCGGAGCGTTGCTGATTTCTTGGGCCAGGCCCGCTTCGGCAGCTGCGCTCTCGCGCAACGAGGCCAAGCGGGCCGAAAATTCTGCGATCGGCCAAGTCGAGGGCGAGTTGCGTAAGGCCGCCGGCAATTGCTCGATACTCTCGAAGCCGGGCGGCAAAGTGGACGCGCCGAGCACCGACCACGAGGTGACGAACGGCATGCGTGCGGCAGTGGCGACGAGCAAGCTGCGGTAGGCGAGCTTGGCCCAGTGGTGCCCTTCGCGAGCACACAGCAGCGCCGCGAAGCACAGACCGTCTCGGGAGAATCGCTTCCCGCCATCACTGGCGAGCTCCAACCAGACCTGCAAGCGACGCTCGAGCTCTTCTCGTGTCTCTCCGCCTGGCCAGGCCGCAACGTGCACGAAGCCAGGCAACGGGCTTTCCTCCGAATCGACCTGCTCTGGCAGCTCCCCTTCGGGCATGGTGAGGACACACGTCACGCCCCTGGCGTGAACCGCCAGCGCCAGTTCGCTCAGTTCCTCGAGCTGTGAGCGAATCAGCCCTCGCGGCGCGTGCAGCTCGAGCACGCGGACCTCGTCCGTCCCGGCGGGCGTCGGCGGCTGGAGGCGTCGAGCCAGGACCTCCAGAGAAACGTTCGGTTCGATGCCCAGCCGGCGCGCGCATTGCGGTCTTAGTTTGCTGTGCGGCGTGAGTAAATCGCGTAGCAGCAGCCGATAGCGCGGTCCCAGCTGCTCTCGGGCGACGTCGAGCAGCAACCCGGCATCGTCGATGCGGGGGGCGGAGAGCAGCACCCCGTGGGCGCGCGACGCGATCGCACCGACCAGCTCCGCGACGTCGGCACCAGCTCTGCCGCGACGCAGCGCTTCTCGCTGATGACGCCCCGTTCCGGCCTCCGTGATCGGCGACGCCGCATCGAAGGCCTGCCGGCAGTCGATCTCGACCACCTGATCGGGGTCTTGCGCCAGCCGCGCGAGTAGCGCAGGCAATGTCGCGCTGCTTGGTCTCTTGCTCGGTGACGTAGAAAGCATGGCCGAGATCAGACTCCGCACCGGTGCTGGCAACTCGGAGGGAAAGCGCGGGCCGCGATCAGTCTCGCTCGCCCCGATGGCAGGTTCGTTCAGGAACGCCATGCGGCCGGTCAGCAAGAAGAACAGACTCGCGCCCAGGCCGAATACATCGGAGGCCGGGGTGGCAAGGCCATCGGCGCACACCTCTGGCGCTCGGAACGCCGGCGTTCCGACGTTCGCGCTCACTTGCGAGCGCTGTGACGCAATTGCTTGCGCCAAGCCGAAATCGGCGAGCTTGACCTCCCCCAGCCGCGATAAAAGCATGTTCTGCGGCTTCACGTCGCGATGGAGAATGCCGCGCGCGTGTACGTAACTGAGCCCGCGCGCCGCTTGGGCCACGAGATCCAGTGCCTGACACAGCGCTAGCTTGCCTTCGCGGTTCAGCAAATCCTGCAAGCTTCCACCGTCCAAATATTCCGAGACGATGAACCAAACCCCTTGCTGACGAGTCGCGTGGTACACGCGAACGAGGTTCGGATGCTCGAGGCTGGCGAGCATCCGGGCTTCCTCGACGCCGCGCGTGTCATCACCCTCACTTCCGCGGAGCGTCTTCAGAGCCACGTAGCGACCGAGCAACGAGTCACGTGCCAAGTAGACGGACCCCTGCGTGCCCCTGCCGACCAATGCCTCGACGACATAGTTTCCGACCGGCATTCCCGGCAATAGATCGAGGTTGTCTGGAGGAGGGAAACTGGGCATGTGCCGGCGCGTACCGTTTGGGAATCGGTCGTCTCGAGTCAGTACTTCGGGGGTCCCAGCCGACGTTGCAGTGAGGCAGCGTCGCTCGGTCGTGCGCTAGATCATCACTCGTTGCCGGAACGTTTGAACGGCTTCAGTGAACTCTCGTTGACGCTGAGGGACGGGGATCTTCGCGGATAACCGAGCAATCAAATCCGAAAGTTGACCTTTGCGCAGCGTGCGCGAGGTCACGCCGAGCGCTGCCAGCTGTTGCTTGAGCACGGGCTTGGCGGCGGGCCCGAGGTACTCGGTGTAAATCGTGAGCAGATGCTGCACCGCGCTGCGATCGACCGCGTCCGGCGGAATTTCTAGCTGGTCGCTTTGCGTCGATTGCATGACCTGACTCGAGCGGCCGGTGAGCGAATCGCTCGACTGTCGCCCTATCGGCTGAGTCCCACTCGTACGGCTCAGGTTCAAGACGACCACGTTCATGGCCACGTTGAGCAGGCTCATGTTCACTTCGGAATGCGTGAGTGCCAGTACCCAGTGGTGGTCGACGCGGCGCACGACGATGCTGCCCTCTTCGCAGTCGACGCCGAAGCTCGTGACCTCGGTCGCGTCGAGGGAAGAGATGACGTCGAAGGCGGCAGAGAGTCTGCGCAACACCTCGGCCATCAAGATAGGCTCGTACGGCGGGGGCAGATCGTTGGCCACGCATTTGCCGGAATCGTCGAACACGACGACGCCGATGACACCATCGGTGCGCGACAGCGTTGCTAAAGCTTCGTTCACGGCACAACTCCACAGCTCTTGGCGACTTTACGCAAAATCGCAATCGGGTTCTTGTTTGCGCGACCTCTTCCGACGAACAGCTCGTCCGCGCGGTGGACCACGTAGAACGCGGCCGTGTTGGTCGAAACCTGGAAGCCGATCGGGCGACCGAGACCGAGTTCGGCTGCGGCCTCACTGACTTCACGAGCAGCCATCATTGCAACGGCGCAGGCGGTCTCCGCGTCCATTTGCCCCACACAGTCCAGAACCCCGCCTTGGCGATCGGCGCGCGCGAGCGCGTCAATCGAGCCTTCACTCGAGATGATCTGATTCAAATTCACGTGCGATGCCTTACTGGCGTTCATGGGTTTCTCCTGAAGTGCATGCGAGTTTCCTTGAGTGATGGTCGCCAGCGCCGATGCGGGCCGCGGCGGCGGGCGCTGGTTGCGCGACGGCTGCGGCGATGAGGCAGGTGCAGCCGCCGCGGGCGGAGTCACCGGCGCGGGGGGGCTGCCCTGTGGCGCACTGGCGGTAGGTGCAGCGGCGTTCGGGGTTGGGATGATCCGAGCCGCCTTGATCACGCTGCGAGATGCCTCGTCGGATTCGCGCGCGGCGTCGATCAACATGTGCTCGAGGCTGCCGCTCAGATTCTGGCGCGGTAGCTCGCCAACCAGCGGTTGGCAGGTCACTTGGCAACGCTGCAACATCGCTAGCCGGCGGAATGCGGGTTCGCCCTCGCCATCCGGGTCGGAAGCGAACGTCGGCACGCCGTCGACGACGGTGATTTGACCGAGCGTGCGGCCGCCCTGCTTCACGTCGAGACTGACGCTGCGGCGCGCCATGCCGGCGAGCTGAAGGTAATCCGCCACCGAAAAGGCCGAGTTCGGCGCGTCTTCGGCTGCGCGTTCCAATCGGCGGCGGAGCAACTGAAGCAGCTGCGGCGCATCGAAAGGTTTGCTCAGCACGTCTAGATTCGGCGTCTCGGCGAGCCGCGCCTGGAAGCGTCCGTAATACGCCGTCACCACGACGATCGGCACGGTGATGTGCCGCGCCGCCAGCTCGGAGATCAAGTCGAGACCAGTTCCGTCCGGCAACTCGAGGTCAGTGATGACCAATTGCGGAGTGAAGGTATCGAGCGCCTGCAACGCCTCCTTCAGCGAGCTCGCCGGAGTGACCTCGAATTGACCGCGATCCTGCAGAAAGCGTACGAACGCACCTCGGAGTTGGGTGTCGTCTTCTAGTAAGAGGATGTGGTCCATGCTGCCTTGCCCGAACCGAACGAGACCGAAACGGCCGTCCTCGGTGCTGTTCACGGACTAATGCAGCGCTCGTGCCACTCGAAGATCGCGCAGATCGTTAGGCTCGCGCGCACGCAGCTGCGCCGATCGGGACAGCAGTCCCGATCGGCGCACCGCTGCCCCGTCGCAGCGCGGGAATCGCTTCTGCAACGCAGGGCCACCGCGCGTGGCCCACCCGAACGCAACACTCGCACATTACCAACCAAAGTCCGCCGAGGTCGTCCCTGAGGTGCGCTGGCAGATTCCGCCGCGCGGCATGTACTCGGGGGTGGTGGGTTTGGTCCCTTATGAATAGGCAGACGATAGCGTTGGAGGCGTTGAGTTCGGCGGCGATGCGGAGTTGGTCTGTGTACAGAAAGCCTTGGGCGAGTTGACCGTTGCGCTTTTTGCCAACGCGGCGGCCTTGGCCGTCGATGATGTAGGCGAGCACGGTGCCGTCGCAGGTTTCCACGTGGGTGAGCGCGCCGACGACGTCGGTTTTTGCCACGCCTTCGCTGTCAGTCTCGGTGATTCGAGGCCAGAATGTAATCGATCACTTCCCCTACGGTGGCTGGAGCGCTCTTAGGCGGTGGGCGCCCTTCCGTTTCACGCATGATAAGCGCCTCCAGCTCCATGAATGGCAAGTTTGTCCAGCTTTGCCATATTCCGCACAGAGGGCTGATATCTTTTCATCCTCGTGCATAGAGCGAGGATCGACGCCGCAGATAGCGGCAACTTCGCAGCACGCTCTGTTGAAGGCAGCGGTAGACGCAAATTCGAAGCGACGCACTCGAATTTCGTTTAGCTCAGCCTCGGTTGGTGTCGCAAACGTTCGCCTAGCTGGACCAAGGAGCCACGTTCTCAAGACGTGTAGCATCAAATACCTCGACCGCAGCGCAAAGGCGCATGCGCCGCTAGTCCCTTCGAGATAGCCCCCGGCAGCCGCGTAAGGGACGGAGCTAATCTTTGCAGCGAAAGCGCCGGAGCCTCGAAGCCAGTTGCTCGCCGGAAGCCCGCGTTGAAAAGCGATTCGGCTAGCCCAAGTCGTTAAGGGGGAGCCGCCCGACCGTACGAGCTCCGTGTCCACGTCATACAACCCGCCCGCGAACCCGAACGGCTGAAACCCCGGGTTCGTGTCGTTCTTCAGCAACCCGAACGCGTCGTAGTCCATCTGCTGCACGACTTCGCCGGTGGCGGCGTTGACGACCAAGCGGACGCTACCGATGTGATCGCTGATGATGCGATAGGTGACGCCGCCGCGCAACATGTACTCGGGCGTCGTGGGCTTGGTGGGGTTGCCCCGCCGCAGCATCGGCGCGGTACGGCCCGGCGTGCTCGCGCTTCGCGCTGCGCGCGCCGGGGGCCCGCCCGACGCCGGGCTGCGCCCGGACGTGGGGGCCCCGACGACGACATGCTCGTTCTTACGCCTTTGTGCATTCGGGAGCGGCCTTTGAGGAGATAGCGCAACGATCCACGCTCGACGAGACTGCTCGAGGCCATCCGCGACCGAACCAAAGTCGTCGACCGCAAACAGGTCAACACCTCCTCTCCCCCCGACGCTGCTCACGGCGTGGGCGAGCCAGCGGTCGCCCCGCCATCGAATTCGTCCTTGAAATACCATTGTACGTCTCGCGCTTCGGGCGCTTCACGAAGCGCTTCGTGAACGGCTGTGGCGCCTGCTCGCAGATCCCCCTTTTTGAATAATGCTCGCCATCGCGCGGCCGGCTCGATCAGACCTACCCACCGTCCAGACTCGTGAGCTGAATCGCCGGGTTGGTAGCCAACGATCACGAGGTAACGATTCTCGCCCGCTGCAAAGCGGAAATACCAGCCAAAATCTTCTTGATCCGGACGAGCATCCGCTTCCAGGCCCGCGACCTGCAGCCGACGAATCAGCCACTTTGCCGCGTCGTCGCCGAAGCAGTTCGGATTAATGAAGTAGGAAAGCGGAGTCGTGCTGTTGAAGAACGTCCTCTCCCAGGTAACGACGGTGCGGGTTGGTAGTCTCGACATCCTCACTCCGAGTAACGCTCAATCATCAGTAATATCGGGTGGGATGGGCTCCAGATGCGCCGGAGCGTCGGTTGCGCCGATTCGTGCCCAGGTAAGATCCTGGCAGACTGAGCGGAGCACTGGATGCAGCTCCTGAGCCATTCTGTAGACACGCTCCGTCGCGTCCCTCTCATCGTTGGCGGAAGCCTTTCGCTTGGAAACGGCGATGGGCCGCACCGGAACATCGCGTCTGATTACCATCCGCCAGCGGCCGGGCTCGTCTTCAGTCAGGTCGATAGAAACTACAGATTCGGAAAGAGTCAGCGTCCAGTGACATCCGCGTGGGAAACCGAGGCCAAGTGCCGCGAGCCGGGCTGAGTCGGGCTTGATGTAGCCATTCGACACCAGCGCGGCCGCGATTGCTTCACAGGGATTCTTTCCGGTGAATGTGGCGAGCTGAGAACCGATAGGGTGCACGTGCCAACTCCTACGTTTAGTCGGTAAGCCGGATGGTTGGAGGGCAGACGTCATTTGCCGGCGGAGCTTGACCGCGTGGGCCACGAAGCGTTTCTTCCGTCGTGCCAGACTTTGGGCAGTAGTAGATGCAGCTCCAATTTACTTCGGCTTCAAGGTAGCATTCCTCGTCGGTGTCCTTGACGGCTTCAATGGGTGCCTTGCACATGTCTGTGATCCAATCGGCAGCCTTGTTGATCGCGGCACCGCAAACATCCGGGTGGAGTGCACAGTAGATACCGAGGTACGCAGCGCCGGCCGCAGCCGCAACCGGCAAAAGCGGCCCGGCGACACCGCCTATTACCTCCGGCCCCCGGCCAGTACGATCAATGAAATTGACCGGATCGTTCCCAGAATAAGCGTAAAGGTTTACGCCACCGTGGAATCGAATCGGATCCTTGCTGATCCACCTGCCACTCCTCGGGTCATAATCCCTTGCGCCAAGGGTAACCTTGGACGCGACTTCGTAGCCGCGGCGAGAAATTCTCCGGTAGCTGCGGGGAGTTCGAGGCGCATCAACCTTGAGGTTGATTGATGCGCGCTGTCGAAAATCCCAAACGCGAGTTTTGGCAGCGCGAGAGTGCCTTGGAGGCGATGCCCACAAGCGAGCGCGGCCGCCACGACGTGCGGGCACACGAGGCGAGCGGCGCGCGTTGACGCGTTGTTCGAGCTCGCTCACATCAGGGCCTGACACGGCCTTGAGTCTAGCGGGGTTCGAGGCAGGCGGCTAAAGGAAGAATGGGGCTTATTTTTAGCCTCGTTCTAGGCGGTGCACGGCACGCGTTTCACGTCGCGTGCGTCTAACGGAG
>Ga0302323_100005620_pt1 | contig 10294 bp, 14 predicted proteins | sample Fen_T0_3_FD_201950 | JGI IMG/M metagenome (GOLD analysis project Ga0302323, IMG submission 201950) | Peat permafrost microbial communities from Stordalen Mire near Abisko, Sweden - Fen_T0_3 | ecosystem: Environmental > Terrestrial > Soil > Wetlands > Permafrost | place: Sweden: Abisko... | reverse complement strand
GAAGCCGGGTTGAAGTTCTAGGGTGTGTAGCTACAAAGGCACTGAGGTCTAGGAGCAAGAATGGCGATTAACTACGAAGAGGTTGGCGAGCTTGTCGACAGCGTCGTGTTCATCAACCGCGTCGCGAAGGTCGTGAAGGGTGGCCGGAGATTCTCATTTTCGGCGCTGGTCGTCGTCGGCGATCAACACGGCTATGTCGGTGCCGGTTTGGGCAAGGCCAACGAAGTACCCGAGGCGATCCGCAAGGGCACGGAACAGGCCAAGAAGAGTCTGTTCAAGATCCCTTTGGCGGGGACCACCATCCCGCATGAAGTGAAGGGAACTTTTGGCGCTGGAACCGTGGTTTTGCGACCTGCGAGTGCCGGTACTGGTGTCATCGCGGGGGGCGCAGTGCGTCCTGTTCTGGAAGTTGCCGGCGTGCAAGACATTCTCACCAAGTGCATCGGGACGTCCAATCCACACAATGTGATTCACGCTACGATTGATGCGCTCAAGCGCCTTTCCAGCGGTGAGGCCGTGGCCGCACTCCGTGGCAAACGCCTCGAAGATATCTTGGCAGCGGGGTAAACATGGCAACGAAACTGAAAGTCACCCTGGTTCGGAGCGGAATCAACCGTCCTGAACCGCACAAGCTGACGGCCGCAAAACTTGGACTGGGCAAACTCGGACGATCCGTGATACTGCCTGACAATCCCGCGGTACGCGGCATGATCCGAACGATTTCGCACCTTGTAAAGGTCGAGGCGGCGGAGTAGGGAACGCGCAAGTTTTCCGAAAGGGACTGAGATATGGGCACGACGTTACACACTTTGAAAGGTCCTCGCGGTGCGACGAGAAATCGCAAGCGTATTGGCCGTGGTCCAGGTTCGGGAACCGGCGAGCAATCCGGTAAGGGCGTGAAGGGCCAGAAGGCCCGCACGGGTCACCACGGCGCTCGATTTGGCTTCGAGGGTGGTCAGATGCCGATGCAGCGGCGCCTACCCAAGAAGGGCTTCAAGAATATCTTCCGCAAGGAAATCTTCGCCGTCAACCTGTCGGATATCGACGAGCGCTTCGAGGCTGGAACAGTTTCCATCGACGAGCTTAAGGGCGTTGGTTTGGTGCCCCGTCGATGTGCCTGCATCAAAGTTCTTGGTGGTGGCGAAGTGACGAAGAAGTTTGTGGTCAAGGCCGACCTGTTTTCGGCCAGCGCCAAAGAGAAGATTGAAAAAGCCGGCGGACGCGTCGAGTTGTCAAATGCCTAGACAGGACTGGTGCAAACAGGACGGTCGGCATTGGGAATTTGATTCCAGTGTCACCGGCGGTTTGACACCGTCTTCCCGCACTGAACTTGCTTGCCTTGACGAGATGATTAGTCAAGAACGTCCGCTGCAGGGCAGGAGGAACTAGATGGCCTCTGGCTTCCAAAATATGACGAAGATTCCGGAGCTTCGGCGGCGCTTGTTCTATACGCTGGCGTTGCTCGCCGTGTATCGGATTGGTGTGTTCGTGACGACGCCGGGGGTTAACGCCGCGGTGATGGGCAAGATCGTCAGCCAATCTTCGGGGAGCTTTCTGGGACTTTTCAACATGTTCTCGGGCGGTGCGCTTGAGAAGATGTCGATCTTTGCCTTGGGCATTATGCCCTACATCAGTTCCTCGATCATCATTCAGCTTTTGACTGTTGTCGTACCCAAACTGGAGCAGATCCAGAAAGAGGGCGAGGCCGGACGGCGAAGGATCAACCAGTACACGCGCTATGGTTGCGTGGTCCTATCGCTTATCCAGTCGTACTTCATTGCTCGTTGGCTCATTTCCAACAACTCTGCGTACGGACATCTTGGAGAGGTGGTTCCCGATCCAGGTTGGAATTTCTACCTGCTGACCATGATTTCGCTGACGACCGGCACCGCCTTCATCATGTGGCTTGGCGAGCAAATCACAGAGCGCGGGATCGGTAACGGTATTTCGCTCATCATTTTCGCAGGTATTGTTACTGACATTCCGAGCGCCTTGGTGCGTCTGGCCGAGCGAGCACGCGACGGAAATGTGACTGCATTTTCCTTGGCTATTATGGGGCTCATCGTGGTGGTGGTTATTGCTGCCATCATCTTCTTTGAGCGAGGCCAGCGACGTATTCCGGTTCAATATGCCAAGCGTGTCGTGGGGCGAAAGATGTTTGGTGGCCAGTCGACGCACTTGCCGCTCAAAGTGAATACGGCGGGTGTCATCCCACCGATTTTCGCGTCATCAATCCTCATGTTTCCCCAGCAGATTGCCTCGTTCCTTAACAACTCGATGGCGCGTGCTCTCTCCGATGCTCTCCATCCTGGGGATTGGCGGTACAACGTTCTTTACATCGGTCTGATCGTTTTCTTCTGCTACTTCTACACGGCGGTCACCTTCAATCCTGTGGATGTTGCAGACAATATGCGCAAGTACGGTGGTTTTATCCCTGGCATCCGCCCGGGCAAGGCGACCGCATCCTATATTGACAAGGTCCTCACCCGAATCACCGCAGGTGGCGCGCTTTATGTGTCTGTCATCTGTGTCCTCCCTAATCTGCTCTCCGATAACCTTGGTGTGCCTTTCCGATTTGGCGGTACGGGCTTGATGATCGTCGTTGGTGTTGCACTCGATACCGTCCAACAAATTGAGTCGCACCTCATCACAAGGAATTACGAAGGCTTCACTGGTCCCAAGGGTCCACGGATTCGTGGTCGTGGCGGGCGCGTGACAGCTCCGGTCGGTGGCTAGGTTTGAAAACCCAGAAGCCACACACTCATGGCGAACTGCCCACGATATCGCGCCGGCCGAAGCTGCGTTGCAGGACGCTGCACCGATTTCCTCGGGTTAGCGAGGGTCGCGTGAAGGGGATTGAGCTCAAGACTGCGGCGCAGATCGGCAAGCTGCGCGAAGCCAACATGATTGTCTCGGACGTGCTCGATTCAATCGAAGCTGTGGCTGCAGTTGGGATTAGCACTTGGGATTTGGAATTGGTCGCTCGTAAACGACTGAAAGAGCTATCAGGAGAGTCGGCGTTTCTTGGCTACCGAGGATATCCGGCGGTTTTGTGCGCCTCGGTCAATAGCGTGATCGTCCATGGTATACCGCGCAAGGATGTCGTCCTCAAAGATGGAGACATCCTCTCTGTAGATTTCGGAGCGTACAAGGATGGATGGTGCGGCGATTCCGCACGGACCCTCCCTATCGGTAGGATTTCCGAGAAGGCTAGTGCGCTGGTTGAAGCGACCAAGGTCAGCCTTGAGAAGGCCATTGAGGTTTGTGTGCCTGGGAATCGACTGGGGGATATCGGCTGGGCAGTTCAAGCTCACGTGGAAAAGCAAGGCTACTCGGTGGTCGAGCAGTTTGCAGGCCACGGAATCGGACGGCGAATGCACGAACCGCCGCAGGTTCTAAATTACGGCCCAGCGGGTCGTGGGCCTCGCTTGAGCGTTGGGATGGTGCTGGCTATCGAACCCATGGTAAATGAAGGCGGCCCCGAGGTGGTCATTGAGGACGACGGGTGGACTGCCGTCACAAAAGATGGTAGCCTCTCCGCCCATTTTGAGCACTCGGTGGCGATCACCGAAAATGGCCCGATGGTTCTCTCGCGGGCATGAAACGGAAGAGGTTCCTATGAAGGTCAGAGCGTCAGTCAAAAAGATTTGTGACAAATGCAAGGTTATCCGTCGACGAGGAGTTGTACGGGTTATCTGCGAGAATGCCCGCCACAAGCAGCGGCAGGGCTAAGCGGGTAGATGTTTAGGAAAGGAATCCCAAGCCGATGGCACGCGTAGCAGGGGTTGATCTCCCACGAAATAAGCGCATGGAGTTTGCGCTGACCTATATTAACGGCATCGGCCGCACCAAGGCTCGCGAGGTGCTGAAGGCCGCTGGCATCTCGCTCGACAAGCGCAGTGATGCCCTCGACGACGCAGAATCTCGCCGTATCCGTGAAGTCATCGAGCAGCTTGGTCTCAAGGTTGAAGGTGACCTCCAGCGTGAGATCTCGATGAACATCAAGCGACTGATGGATCTTGGCTGTTACCGCGGCCTTCGCCACCGGAAGAGTTTGCCAGTGCGAGGACAGCGAACTAAGACCAATGCGCGTACCCGTAAGGGCCCACGCAAGGGTCAGATGATCAAGCGCAAGACCGAGGGGACCGGGGCGTAGGCTACTGGTCGAGATAGCGGAACTTCAGAAATAGAACGGACAAGATATGGCGACAGAGAACGAAGCAGCAGCCAAGCCAAAGGCTAAGGCCAAGAAGGCACGTAAGAGTGTCCAAAGCGGCATTGCCTACATCACGGCATCCTTTAACAACACCATCGTCACCATCACCGATGTTTCGGGGAACGTGGTGTCCTGGTCTTCGTCCGGCGTCAAGGGATTCACGGGTTCCCGCAAATCGACTCCGTTCGCGGCCCAACTTGCGGCTGATGATGCGGCTCACAAAGCCATGGAACACGGAATGAAGTCGATCAACGTCTTCATTCGTGGTCCTGGATCAGGCCGTGAGTCCGCACTGCGTGCGTTGGCCTCCGCCGGCTTCAAAATCAATGTCATTCGGGATCTGACGCCCATTCCGCACAACGGTTGCAGGCCGCCCAAGCGGCGTAGGGTTTGAGTTGATTTTGGATACTAGGACAGGGAAAGAACGAGGAAGGTAAAATACCGATGGCGAAGTACTCTGGTCCGGTTTGCCGCTTGTGTCGTCGTGAAGACACCAAGCTATTTCTAAAGGGCGACCGATGCTATACCGACAAGTGCGGCTACGAACGCCGCGCCTATGCTCCTGGCCAGCACGGACAGGCTCGTCGCAGGAAGCTTTCTAACTACGGTTCCCAGCTGCGTGAGAAGCAGAAGCTGAAGCGCATGTACGGGCTTGCCGAAAGGCAGTTCCGTGGCTACTACCAGAAGGCTACGCGTATGAAAGGCGTGGCTGGCGAGAACCTTCTGCAGTTGCTTGAGCGTCGCTTGGACAATGTGGTTTATCGTCTTGGATTCGCTTCGGACCACGCGGAGGCGAGACAGCTTGTCCGCCACGGGCATTTCCTGGTGAATGGTAAGAAGGTTAATATTCCTTCGTATCTCTGCGGCTTGAATGATGCCATCGTCGTGTGTGATCCGTCGAAGAAGATCACTCGCATCCTTGAGAGTCTGGGAGCGGTGGATCGTCGGGGGGTGCCCAAGTGGCTTCAGCTCGACAAGGACAATTTTCAAGGCAAGCTCGTGACACTTCCGTCCCGAGAAGATCTCACGATGACGGTCAGAGAACAGCTCGTCGTCGAACTCTATTCCAAGTAGCGAACGCCGCTGCGAAGCTATTGATTCTTAGAATCGAACAGGAGAACAGGATGTCGACCGCTAGTGCTCAGACCACCGCCGTCACGCCGTCTGCATTTGTTGCAAGGAACTGGCGCGACCCCATCAGGCCACGCAAGCTTGAGGTGGACGCCGAATCACTGACGCCGAACTATGGGAAGTTCGCTTGCGAGCCGCTCGAGCGTGGTTTTGGAACCACCATCGGCAACGGCATTCGCAGGGTGCTTCTCTCGTCGCTGCAAGGCGCCGCTATCACCGCCGTGAAGATCGAAGGCGCCGTGCACGAGTTCACCTCGTTGCCGGAGGTTGCCGAAGACGTCACGGATATCGTGCTGAACCTTAAGGAAGTCATTATCCGTTCCAACGATGGCAAGCCGCACACGGTGCGCATCGAGAAGGACGGCGAGGGTAAGGTCACGGCCAAGGATATCCAGTGCCCCGAGGGCATCGAGATCCTGAATCCGGATCACCACCTCATGACCTGCTCGAAAGGAGCAAAGGTCCGCATCGAACTCGATGTCGGGATCGGACGTGGGTATGTTCCCGCAGATCGGAACAAGCAACCCAACATGCCAGTAGGGGTGGTGCCCATCGATTCGCTGTTCTCCCCCATTCGCAAGGTCAACTTCAGTGTGACCAATGCGCGCGTGGGACAGCAGACCGACTACGACCGTTTGAGCCTTGAAGTGTGGACCAATGGCACGGTGAAGCCTGAAGATGCCGTCGCCTATGCGGCTAAGATCTTCAAAGACCAGTTGTCCATCTTTATCAACTTTCAAGAAGGGGCAGAGCCGGCTCCTGAGGCCACGGTTTCGGAAGAGCAACAGAAGCTCAACGAGAATCTGTGGAAGTCGGTTGACGACTTGGAACTGTCTGTCCGTTCGGCCAACTGTCTTCAGAACGCCAACATTCGTTACATTGGCGAACTTGTGCAAAAGACTGAATCCGACATGCTCAAGACGAAGAACTTCGGTCGGAAGTCGCTCAAGGAAATCAAGGAGATCCTGTCAGGAATGGGATTGTCCTTGGGCATGAAGCTTGAAGGTTGGCCGGGCGACGGTCCGCCAAAGAAAGCTTAGGCCGTTATCTCAACGGCTATAGCCACGCAAAGCAGGGGCAGTAATTCCAACCACGTAGATCGAGCGAGTACCTAGGCCAACATGCGACACAAGAGAGCAGGACTTCATCTTTCCCGGCCGGCGGCACACCGCAAGGCGCTGTTTTCCAACATGGTGGCTGCGCTGCTGACGTATGAGCGCATCCGCACGACAGCGGTCAAGGCTAAGGAGATTCGCCGCCTTACCGAGCGGGCGATTACGTGGGCGCGCAGGCTTGGTCCTATCCTGACCAAGAAGCCTGAGAAGCGTACCGACGAGGAGCGAGTGCAAGTGGTTCACGCCATGCGCATGGCCTTGCGGGTGGTGCGTGACCGGGATGCCGTCTTGAAGCTCTTCGAGGAGATTGGGCCGCGCTTTCTCGCCCGCCACGGTGGGTACACGCGCATTATGAAACTTGGGCAGCGTCCTGGAGATGCAGCTCCGATGGCATTGCTCGAGCTCATTCCAGATGAGAACGCCAAGGTTGAGGAAAAGCCCGCCCCCAAGGGCAAGGATGCAAAAGAGGCAGGCGAGGCGAAGGCGAAGGGCAAAGCGAAAGACGCTTCTTCTTCCGAGCCCAAGGCGAAGTCCAAGGCCAAGGCAGCCTCCGCCCCCAAGGTTAAGAAAGATTCTGGAGCGCGGGCGCCGGCGAAGTCGGCTGCTACGCAAAAGCGATCCGGCCGCAGTAGCGGCGGGAAGTAATTTCAGTAGCAGGTCGGCCGCCTAGAATCGGCTTTCTTGCGATTCCCCGCGTTCTGGCGGGGATAGCTGGCAGCCGTTGACAGGGGCTGTGCACTGGCGGTAAGTCCGTGGTATGGGTGCGCCAGGATCTGACCTTCCCAGCATGGGTGGGTCTATTGCCTTGTCCTTCGGTTCGTTGGCTTTGGTATGTCTTTTTGCCTTTGTTGTCTTGCGTTGGCTGGGACGAAAAGGTGTTGGGCGTCCGGATGACCGTGTGAAGGTGATCGGGCGTTGCTTCCTCGAACCTCGCCGATCCGTGTATTTGATAGAAGCGGTCGGTCGATGCTTTCTGGTTGGTGTTGGTGATGGTCCCATCAGCCTGCTAGCCGAGATTGATAAGTCCGCAGTTCCGTCCTTGGGCATGGAGAACGAAAAGTCCAAGGCATCGTTTAGCGATGTGCTCGCCAAGGTGTTGCGGAGGCGTGGACAGTGAATCCACTCTTGGCTGTTGCTGTTTCGAACGCGGACAAGACCGCCGGGTGGGCTTCGCGGCCGCTGATGGTGATCCTTGTCGTGTCCGCGCTATCATTGCTTCCCTTCATCGCTCTTCTCATGACCAGCTTCGTGAAGATTGCGGTTGTTCTTTCGATCCTAAAGAGCGCCCTTGGGACGTCTCAGATTCCACCGTCGCAGATCATTACGGGTATCGCACTTATTCTTACGGTGTACGTCATGACTCCGACTGGCGAACGCATGGTTCATGTTATCGAACCAGAACTTGGGACCAGTGTTCGCATGGAGATCTTTAGCGCGGACAGTCTTGAACTCCTGGCGAGCGCGGCAGGCAAGGCCAAGGAGCCGCTGCGCGAGTTTTTGCTGAGGTACTCCTCGGTGAGAGACAGAGGCGTGTTCCACGGACTAGCGCTGCGCATGCGAACCCCCGAAGAACGGAAGGGGATCTCAGATCGTGATTTCTTGGTCCTTGTTCCTGCCTTTCTCGCCTCGGAGCTTCGCCGCGCTTTCGAGATCGGATTTCTAATCTTTATCCCGTTCTTGGTCGTGGATTTGGTGGTCTCGAATCTGCTGCTTGCTCTGGGGATGCACATGTTGTCTCCGACCACGGTTTCGTTGCCGCTTAAACTCCTTCTTTTCGTTCTAGCGGACGGCTGGCAGCTCCTTTTGCGGGGATTGGTGGAAAGCTATGTTTAGTGTGTCGGCGGCTGACTTGGTGTTGCGTGCAGTTCGCGAAGGAATGCTGCTCGTCCTGGTGGTATCGGCACCGCCCCTCCTTGCCAGCGTGATCGTTGGATTTGTGTTTGGAGTGTTGCAGGCAGCGACGCAGATTCAGGATGCAACCATCGCCTTTGTACCCAAACTGGTTGCGGTAATCTTGGTGCTGCTGGCGTCAGGCCCCTTGCTGGGTGCTCAGCTTGTACGTTTTGCCCAGGCTCTACTCCTCGCCATTCCATTGGTCCGCTAGATCCTTGGGGCGACGTGAATTCAGCCGATGTTCAAGAGACTCTTCGGTTCGTGGCCGTGGGGGCCGCGCGAACGATACCCATTGCCTGGTCAATTCCGGCGTTCGGCGGGCCAAGTTTGCCCACACAGGTTCGCTTGACGATTGGAATCGGGCTCGCGTTCCTTTGTCTGCCCGCTATTGCCGGTACTGCGTTCGTCGGAGGCGCGGTACTTTGGGGACTTCTGCTTATTCGCGAGGTCGTGGTCGGCCTTGTGATGGGATTCGTAATTGCCTGCATGTTCCGCGCGTCCGAGGCCGCCGGACAGCTCATGGATGAATTTCGTGGGGCCGGCCTCTCGGAAGTCATTGCGCCAACAGGAGCGGGAGGTAGCAGCCCCTTGGGCGTTCTATTATTGCTACTGACCTCGGTTACCTTCTTTGAAATCGGGGGATTGGCCCATGTGACATCCGCACTGGTGCGCAGCTATGAGGCCATTCCGATCGTTGTTCCCGTGGAATTTGCCAGGGGTACGTCCTCGATGGCCAAGGGCGCTGTCGCATCTTCGGCCAAGCTTATCGAATCAGCCGTAGGCCTGTGTGCTCCTGCGATCGTCGCCTTCTTGTTGGCGGACATCGTGCTCGGAGTGGTCGGACGTACCGTACCCCAGATCCCTCTATACTTTGTCGGAACGCCTCTCAAGGCTCTGCTAGGAGCGGGAGCCGTGTTGCTGGTCTTGGCCAGTTTGTCGGCAGTGTTGCAAGACGGATTTCATGGATTCTTTGCTCTCTTGGGAGCGACCTTGCACTTTCAACCGTGAACGGGAACGCTCACCGTGGCTGACTCTCATTTCGAGGAACGTAGCGAAGCCCCAACGCCACGGCGGATTAGGCAAGTGCGGCGGGATGGAAACGTTGTCTTCAGTCGAGAGCTATCCGCTGCTGTTGCTTTGGCGGTAGCATGCATCGTCTTCGTCGCGGCTGCGCCATCGGGTCTTGCCGGGTTGGCCTTCCTCATGCGGAAAACGATGCAGCATGCGGTGAGCGGCTCATCCCTTGCCTCCGCTACGAAGGACGGGCTACTGGCTGCTGGCCTGACCATGGCGTTGCCGCTTGGAATGCTGTGGGGGGTGGCCGGCGTCGTCGGCTTGGCACAGACACGCGGTTTTGTGTCGATTTTGCTTTTGCGGCCCGAAGCTCGGCGATTTGCGCCTACTTTCGCCAGGATTTTGGGCCGAGATCGGGTCGTCGAGACTGGGAAGGGGATACTGTGCCTGTGCGTGCTCTTCTCCGTCGCATGGTGGTCGATTCGGCCCGTGCTCGCCGTCATGGCAGGGCTTGCGGGTGCGGGCTCGGGTAGGATCCTTCATGCCATTGGCGTCCTTGGCGGACGATTGTCAAGCCACCTGGCACTTGCCATGTTGGCCCTCGGCGTTGCTGATTACGGTTGGCAATACTACCGGCATGGGAAGGCATTGCTCATGAGCCGGGACGAGGTAAAGCGTGATCACAAAGAGAGCGAAGGCGATCCTTCGCACAAGGCGGAGCGCTTTCGCATTCACCAGGAATTCATGAGCGAACCATCGCTTGCCGAAGTCACCCGCGCGGATTTCGTCGTGCTTCATGCCGGAGCGGTTGCTGCGGCCGTCCGCTACGAGCGCGCAAGCTCCAGTGCGCCGATTGTGATTTTGCGGGGGGATTTCGGCCGTGCGCGGGCCATCGCGGCAGGGGCGAGTCTGTCCAACGTGCCTA